>ERZ808040.292-NODE-292-length-46919-cov-6.436702_pt1 | contig 46919 bp, 43 predicted proteins | sample MGYA00380191_ERZ808040 | MGnify/ENA primary metagenome ERZ808040 (study PRJEB31490, sample SAMN06133395) | mouse gut metagenome | isolation source: J6 | host: mice | place: China: Chengdu | collected 2015-05 ...
ACATATCATGGAAATATTGTCTCTGATTTTGCCACATACCTGTAAATTGTTTGGATGTCAAATGATCGCGACAAAAATCCCACCTTTTGCCGCGGCGAGAAGGACTGCGGCAGCACAGCTTGGCTTTTTGGAGTCGAAAGAGCGCGTGGGCGGGAAAGATCAGGAAGGGTATGCAGATTATTATGTTATGTGGAAATAATTCTATAAAAAGGCTGTTGCGCTTACACAACAGCCTTTTTTGTTTCAAAGTCTGTCACGACATTATAAAACAATCTTTATCCCTTATCGCAGAGGGTGATTTATGCTCACTCCCCATACAAGTTTTCCCCTTTGTCATCAATTACCACAATCACCGGAAAATCCTTCACTTCCAACTTGTATATCGCTTCCGCCCCCAAATCTTCATACGCAACAATCTCTGCTTTTGTGATACATTTTGATAAGAGTGCACCTGCACCGCCCACCGCTGCGAAATAAACGGCATGGTTTTCTTTCATTGCATTGATCACAGCTTCGCTGCGCCTGCCTTTGCCAATCATCCCGGTCATGCCGAGCGAGAGCAGGGTTGGGGTATATTTATCCATACGGCTGCTAGTTGTCGGACCTGCAGAGCCGATGACCTGCCCCTCTTTTGCGGGAGTCGGCCCAAGATAATAAATGGTCTGGTCTTCAATTGGTATTGGCAGTTTGCCTCCTGCCGCCAATGTTTCAGTCATGCGTTTATGGGCGGCATCCCTCGCCGAATAAATTGTTCCGGTCAGGTATACGTAATCCCCCGCATTTAAACTATGGGCGATTTCCTTTGTGATTGGAAGTGTAAGTTTCTTTTCTGAACTATTGATTTTTAAATTGCTATTTTCCATATCTTTATTCCTTTCCTGTCTGCTGCAGGTTAACCTGCAATATTAAATTAAATAAAATCACTTGTCAAACAATCTTTATTCGTTGAGGGATTCTATCCACGGATCCTTGCGTTTTTCAGATTTTTATCCACGCGCCATACCGCTTTTCAACGGGTTCTACTATATATTCGTCTTTTTCCCTGCACAAAATTTCTTTCTTTCATATATTTTTTCTCTCCTTTCAAAAAATTCCTGCAATATCAGACCTGCCACTTCACCAGATCTAAGCCCTTAAAAACCGCCTATTTGTACGGGCAGGATTGCGCCCTTACTCCTCCTGCAAAAAACAAACAAAATTGATGTCGGATTCCCATATTTTGCGACAGCTTCTTATTTATCTTAACCGGAACAATCTGGGCGCAAATTTTCTGCTCATAAAAAACATTACTACAGAGACAGCTGCTATAATACATACCCATGGCAATGCGGCTGTCAAATCCCGGTGTACAAATAAAACCAGCAAAAAGAAAATACTCTCCAAACAGCCCAAAACTTTAAACAATGGGCTTTTTGCTGTCATATCCACCGAATATGGCTGTATGGTATAATAAACAATACATTCATACGTTTCCCAAAATATTAAATATGCGATGCACACAACCGATAATTTAACAACCGTACCCACAGGCAGCGACAACCCGGAAAGAAACATCATCAGAAAAATGTTTGCTGCGATCGCAGCGGCAGAAAATAAATCTCCGCGCAATAAATTCAGATACCGTTTTAACATACTATTCCGGATAAATTCCGGGGTCATGATATGGTGATAAAGCATATGTGAATCTATGTTCCGGAAATATATCTGCATCAGGTGCTGTGCAAAAGTCATGGAAGTCGCAAAGGCAATCAGCAATGGGGAATAATCAAGCACTGTTTCTGAAGTTACCGGAATCCACCCAAAACGGATACCAAGCCCTAATACCACTCCGATTAAAAATTGTACAAGCACCTTGTTGCGCTTCTCCCTGCGCAAAATCTTACCAAAACGGTTGAAAAATGCCATTTCCAGATAATTTTCCGGTGTCTCATTTTGATGGGCATTAAAAAATTCCCTGTTCTGTTCCCATCCGGACTCTAACAGACCGTCTTCTTCCTCCCCGATGGAACCCGACTTCATTGCAATCTGGAATGACACCGCACTCTGCCCGGCAAATTTCACCGCAATCCTTCTATAATCCGTATACCGCAGATGATAAATCCAGCAGCACAACGCCAAAGCGGCACTGGCAATGCCCATAACAAACATCCACACCGGAGGAATCTGCATATTTTCATACCAACCAAGAAGCGCACCAATATACGCAAGCAAAATAAACGGAAGAACCATCAAGCGACGAGCCCGCTTACTCGGCAAATGTCCATATTTATGATAACATGACAGATAAACAACATTTCCAAACAGCTTACAAAATATCTTAAAAACTACGATGGACGCTGTCATTTTCCAATCCCGGAACAAAAAATAAATTACTGGAAAAAGCATCACGCTGGAAAAAAAAGTATTTTTTAATGCTTTGTGACGATAGTAAGATACCGGGTTCACCATAAAATGATTGAGGAAAGTGTAGTCTTCCGCGGAAGCCTTAAACAGCTCACAGTCCAACACCATGCCGCCGATACATTTTAACAGGATAAAAAGAATAAAATATACCCCTGCTGTTATTTTTTCGTCTTTCATAATCAAATGGGGAACTATGTAAAGAATAGCCAATGTACCTATATTATTTGCCAACGACGATTTGATAAAACCAAAAGCGAGGCTGAACAAACTCCATACTTTTTTTAGCTGGTATCGGCTATACCAAGAATTTTGTACAATCTTTCCCAGAACGGGAAGTTTGCTCATGAAATATAAAAATGCGTTTACCTGGATCGCCAGGTAGATTTCGCCATAAACTAAAAAATTATTATTTCCCTGCCTTTTTTGGCTTGAATCCACTATCCCCACCTCTATTCTTTCCCTGGTTTTTCCTTCAATGCCTTTATAATATAATCTTCAAACTCCGCCCCATGCAGGTCAAGTTCCTTTGCTACCTCCAGTATACCCTCGCGCAGCAGTACGATTTCATCGCTCATATCCTGCGCAAGCTGCATAATATGCGTAGCCATCAGAATAATATGCTGATCTTTCATATGTAAAAGCATTTCTTTAATGTCATGAGATACCACGATATCAAATGACGAAAGAGGTTCATCGAGCAAAATAATTTTTGGATTTCGGATCAGGCAGCATAAGAGCTGTAATTTATTTTTCATTCCGTATGAATAGTTTTTGATCAGTTTGTGACGATCTTCCTCTTCTATGCGCATTAAATCAAAATACGAATTGATACTTCCTGAAAGATCCTTTTCCCTGTTTAACTTCACAAAAAAATGGACAAATTCATATCCTGTCAAAAAATCCGGCAGAACCGGCGAAGCCGAAACAATACCGACATCCTCAAATGTGAGTGGGCGGCAGATCCCATTTTCCTCTAATACGACCGCACCTTCTTCAAAAATCAATTCGCCGTTAATACATTTAAACAACGTCGTTTTTCCCGCCCCGTTGCGGCCGAGTATACTGTAAATCAATCCTTCTTTAAAGTCACAGCTTGTGTGATTCAAAACGGTTCTATTATTGAATTGTTTATAGATTTTTTGAATGCGTAGCTGCATAGCAGAATGCTCCTTTCATATTTAATTCCAACGATCACCAAAAGAAACGATTATTGTAGAAAATAGTATTTCACCACAGGTGCAAACAACAAAGCTATCATTGATTTCTGCTTCCCATATTGCATAGGAACATATGGGAGAATTTCCCAACTTATCTCATCTGCATAATGAACCTCTGTATGAATCATAGAGCGATCATCCGCAGATGCTGCCTTTACGCATGGAAATCCGACACATGCTCTGCACTCTGCTAATTCCTTCTTCGGTGAACACTCTTTCGCACTACACGGCTCATCCTTACAATGGCAACTGTCGCTATAGCATCCCTCGCAACGCATTCTCCAATCTGTTTTTTTCCATATTTTACTTGATGAATTGTCCATAGCAGTCCGCTGTTCTTCACTTGTATGAACATAATCAACACAAAAATCACAGCGCTGGCCACTTTGGGAATATATCGCCTTTTCCTTTGGAAAAGGCTTACGGCCAGGCTTCTTTCTAATTCGTGTGAGTTTTTTAACCTCTTCTAATTGCTCTAAGGTGTTTCCATCAACAAACATCCATTTCCCATCATGATAAGTTTTTGAGTTATCATGATTATCATGCACGTACTTTGAAAACCTGCTATTCTGTATTTCAAAACATTCACGCTCTTTTTTTCCGAAAATAGTAAGAAAAGTTAATTCATCTTTACTGTTTCCGATTTCCTCCAAACAGTATTTGCCACGCATAAATACTATTATTTTTCGCATGGGTTTGGTAGTCTCCTTTTTGTTTATTTCAGCTGATAGGTCTATTTTAACAGGAAAGTCTGAAAAAACACTTAAGGGAGGTCTTAAAAATATCTTAATGGTAGGATGTAAAAAGCGCTTTCTATCCTGGGGTAATGGCTGCTGTTTCATGGCTGATCTGCTCAAGAATATTCGTAAAGATATGTTCTTAATATTTTCCTATGATACCACATACATTCTCTATTTACTACTATATAAAGCAAGGTACAGCAACCACCATGCCCCCTATTTCTTATCATTTCAGCGACTTTTTTATTTTCTGTATTTAACCTTTCAAATCGTTTTGCCTTTCATACAGATTATTGCGATCTTTACAAAAATCTTTTATGCGTTCCAACTGCACTCCCACTTCCTTATCCGTTACATAAAGATAAGTTTCTGCCAGGGATGATGAACTGACACAGGTATAATAACCTGACCACATTATACTATGTCGGTCCGACATGTTCCCTGCGGGGCATGCACATCATTTGCCAAAGAAATTGTCCTCCCTCCGGTCGGACGGCAAATCTGCGCTGGTATAAGTCTGGAATCTGTGTTTTCTCAGATTACTCTCCTGACATGTCGGTTCACATGACAACATATATTTACCGCGACCGGAAGCCCGGCGATATGTGTTGGGTAGGTTTCAATATTTATCCCAAGCGCAGTTGTTCTTCCCCCAAGCCCGCCAGGTCCTAAACCAATCGCATTGATCTCTTGGAGCAATTCTTCCTCGAGTTTTTTGATATGTGGCATTTCGGACGGCGTATCTAAATTTCTCGTCAAAGCTTTTTTGGCAAGGATAGCGCATTTTTCAAAATCGCCGCCAATTCCGACACCGACTACCATCGGTGGGCATGCATTTGGCCCGGCAAGTTTAACGGTTTCAATTACCGCCTGCTTGACACCCTCAATACCATCTGCCGGTTTTAGCATGATTACACGGCTCATATTTTCACTGCCAAAACCTTTCGGTGCAATGGTAATTTCCAATGTTTCCCCTGGAACGATCTCATAATGGATAATACCCGGTGTGTTGTCCTTTGTATTTTCCCTAAGCAGCGGATCCCCGACAACAGATTTGCGCAGATAACCTTCCCGGTATCCCTGTCTGATTCCTTCGTTGACTGCTTCCCCAAGTGCACTTCCCTCAATGTGCAGATCCTGCCCGATATTTAAAAATACAATTGCCATCCCGGTATCCTGGCAGATCGGAATCTGCTCGGTTTCTGCAATCTCCATGTTTTCTTTCAGCTGTCCGAGAATTCTTTTTCCAAGTGCGGATTCCTCTGTTTCCCCTGCACAAAGTATCCTTCCCTTGACATCATCCGCAAGTGTCAAATTCGCCTCGATGCACATTTCTCGCACATTTTTAATGATTTCATCCGTATGGATTGTTCTCATATATCCCTCCATTCTGCTGGCATTTGTTGGCCTCTCAAAATTTATTTATCGACAAGGTAGGAATAATTCCCATCCGGGCACATGATGCGATAAAAGCTATTTTCATTTCCCTGTGTATAACAAAGGCTGCCGGACTCTCCGTAAAAAGTCTGACAGCCCCAAAGTTGCTTTATTTTGATTCCTCTTCTTCCTGATCCTTTAACGCGCGCTCCACGAGTTTATTGATATCCGATAAATCTTCTTCCTTTAACGGATTTTCCTGCGCAAAGTCCTCTTTGTTTGTTGCATTTGTTTCTTCAGTTTCTTCGGAAACCCTCATTTTTGTTTCTGTCACCGGCTCAGTTTCCGTCTGCGCGGACGCTTCCGGGTTTTCAGAATCTTCCTCTGCACCCTCCACCGGAATATTTTCTTCTGCAAGCTCCTGCTCCAGCTTCTTTAAAATATCTTCCTCATTTGTTGCAGTGCTGCTTTCCCTCACCTTTGCGACACTTGCCACGCGGATATCCTTTTCAGTATCAATATCCATAAGTTTTACACCGGAAGTGATCCTTCCAAGCTTGCTAATCCCGGAAACTAAAAGTCTTATGATAATACCTTCATTTGTGATAATCATAATCTCATTATCATCATTGACCGCTTTTGCCCCCACCACACTTCCGGTTTTTTCCATAATCTTGTAACATTTTACACCTTTGCCACCGCGGTGCTGGCAGGAAAATTCCTCCATATCCGTCAATTTTCCATAACCGTTTTCTGAGACAGTCAACATGTACTTTCCCTGAGAATCAATCTGCATCGCAACAACCTCATCCTCCGGGGCAAGATTCATACCGATCACACCCATCGAAGTACGCCCTGTACTGCGCACATCCTTTTCATTAAAACGGATGCACATGCCGTCTTTTGTCATCAGGAAAACGTCCTTATGATTGTTGGTCGTCTTTACTTCGATCAGCTCGTCCTCTTCTTTCAGGCTGATTGCCTGAAGACCGTTTTTACGGATATTTTCATACTCCCGTATTTTTGTCTTTTTTACCACGCCTTTTTTTGTCGCCATGAAAAGAAAGCGGTTGTCCTCATATTCTTTGAGTGAAATGACGGCCGTGATCTTTTCCTGCGGGAGCAACTGCAAAAGATTGATGATCGCAGTACCGCGCGCCGTGCGGGAGGATTCCGGGATTTCATATGCTTTCAGGCGGTACACGCGCCCTTTGTTCGTGAAAAACATGATATAATGATGGTTTGTCGTCATAAACAGATCTTCGATGAAATCTTCATCCAATGTCTGCATACCTTTGATTCCTTTGCCGCCGCGGTGCTGGCTCTTAAAATTATCAACCGACATGCGCTTGATATATCCAAGTCTCGTCATCGCGATCACAACATTATCATCCGGAATCAGGTCTTCCATATTGATGTCAAATTCATCATAACCGATGGAGGTTCTGCGCTCATCACCGTATTTTCCGCGGATCACCAGCAGTTCGTCGCGCACAACACCAAGCAGCACTTTCTCATCCCCCAGGATTTCTTTAAAACGTTCGATCTGCTTTTGGAGATCAGCATATTCACTCTCCAGCTTCTCGCGCTCCAAGCCTGTCAGCGCGCGCAGACGCATATCGACAATCGCCTGGGCTTGCAGGTCGTCAAGTGCAAAGCGCTCCATCAACCGTTCTTTTGCAATCGGTGTCGTCTTAGAAGAGCGAATAATACTGATGACTTCGTCAATATTGTCAAGTGCGGTGATCAAACCCTTCAAAATATGGGCGCGTTCTTCTGCCTTATTTAAATCGTACTGCGTCCTTCTTGTTACGACTTCTTCCTGATGTTTTAAGTAATAATCAAGCATCTGCAGGAGATTTAGTATTTTCGGCTCATTGTTCACAAGAGCCAGCATAATCACGCCGAAGGTATCCTGCAGCTGGGTATGTTTATATAATTGATTTAACAGAACTGTCGGGTTTGCGTCGCGGCGCAGTTCTATGACAATACGCATACCTTCCCGGTTGGACTCGTCGCGCAGCTCCGTGATGCCGTCAATCTTTTTGTCGCGTACCAGTTCCGCGATTTTCTCAATCAGACGCGCCTTATTTACCATATACGGAAGTTCAGTCACAACAATGCGGTTCTTTCCGTTTGCCATCGGCTCAATATTCGTAACCGCGCGCACACGGATCTTTCCGCGCCCGGTGCGGTAGGCTTCCTCGATGCCGCGTGTTCCGAGGATCATTGCACCTGTCGGGAAATCAGGACCTTTTACCACCTCAAGAACTTCCTCCATCGTAGTTTCCTTGTCCTGTATCTTATTTTCGATCAGTTTTACAACTGCATTCACGACTTCCCCTAAATTGTGCGGCGGGATGTTTGTCGCCATGCCGACCGCAATACCGGATGTCCCGTTCACCAGGAGATTCGGTATCCGGGAAGGAAGCACATCCGGCTCTTTCTCTGTCTCATCAAAGTTCGGCGAGAAATTTACGATGTTTTTCCCGATGTCTGCAAGCATCTCCATCGAAATTTTACTTAAGCGGGCCTCCGTATAACGCATCGCTGCGGCACCGTCCCCGTCGACGGAACCGAAATTCCCGTGCCCGTCCACAAGAGGATACCGGGTGGACCAATCTTGTGCGAGGTTGACGAGCGCACCGTAAATGGAGCTATCACCGTGCGGGTGGTATTTACCCATCGTATCACCGACAATACGCGCGCATTTACGGTGCGGTTTATCCGGTCCGTTGTTGAGTTCGATCATAGCATAGAGGATCCTTCTCTGTACCGGCTTTAAACCGTCGCGCACATCCGGGAGCGCACGTGCCGCAATGACGGACATGGCATACTCGATATAAGAGTTTTCCATTGTCTTTTTCAGATCGACATCGTTGATTTTATCAAATATTGTATCGTCCATTTATTTCCCCATTTCTGCGCTGAAAACCACGCAATTAATAAATATCCAGATTTTTCACGAATTTCGCGTTTGCTTCAATAAATTCACGACGGGGATCGACATCATCCCCCATCAAAGTCGTAAATGTAACATCAATCTCCGACGACTTTTCCTCATCAATCATGACACGGTGCAGAATCCGCTTTTCCGGATCCATCGTCGTATCCCAGAGCTGCTCGGCATCCATCTCGCCAAGACCTTTATAACGCTGGATCTTGTTGTTATTGTCGCGTCCGATCTCAATCAATATCTTGTTCAGTTCTTCGTCGTTGTAAGCATACCATACCTGTTTGTTTTTCTCTATCTTGTAGAGCGGCGGCTGCGCAAGATACACATAGCCCTGCCGGATCAGTTCCGGCATAAAACGGTACAGGAAAGTGAGCATCAGTGTCGCTATGTGTGCACCGTCAACATCGGCATCGGTCATGATAATAATCTTGTGATAGCGTAATTTCGTAATATCAAAATCATCGTGAATCCCTGTTCCGAATGCCGTGATCATCGCTTTGATCTCTGCGTTGACCAAAACTTTATCCAGTCTGGATTTCTCGACATTCAGTATCTTGCCGCGCAATGGCAGGATGGCCTGTGTCGCACGGGAACGCGCGTTTTTCGCCGAACCGCCCGCCGAATTTCCCTCAACGATAAAAATCTCACAGTTTTTCGGATCCTTGTCAGAACAATCGGCAAGTTTTCCAGGAAGGGCAGTACCGTCAAGCGCTGTCTTGCGTCTGGTCAGCTCGCGGGCCTTGCGGGCTGCATCCCGCGCGCGCTGCGCCAGTACGGCTTTCTCACAGATCTGTTTGCCGACAGCAGGATTTTGCTCCAAAAAATATGTCAGCTGTTCGGAAACGATATTCTCAACCGCCCCCCTTGCCTCGCTGTTGCCAAGCTTCTGTTTCGTCTGGCCCTCAAACTGCGGTTCCGGCAGCTTGATACTGATAATAGCAGCAATTCCCTCACGGATATCCTCCCCGGATAAAGGCTGTTCATTGTCCTTGAGATACTTCATCTGTCTCGCATAGGCATTAAACGTTTTCGTTAATGCGTTTTTAAAACCGGTGAAGTGGGTTCCCCCTTCCGGCGTAATGATATTATTGACAAAGCTGTAACAACTTTCCGTATAAGTATCGTTATGCTGGATGGCAACTTCGACATATACCTCATCTTTTTTGCCTTCACAGTAAATTATATCCGGATATAATGCTGTCCGTCCTTTATTCAGGTACTGTACATATTCTTTGATGCCGCCTTCATAATGGAAAGTTTTTGTCCTTTCCTGTTCTTCACGTTGGTCGGTCAGATTGATTTTCAAGCCCTTGGTCAAAAATGCCGTTTCTCTCAGGCGCTCTTTTAAAATATCGAAATCAAAAACCGTCTCTTCAAAAATCGTATCATCCGGAAGGAACGTGACCGTTGAACCGGAGCGGTCGGTTGGTCCGATTTCCTCGAGCGGTGTTACAACTTTTCCTCGCTCATAGCGCTGTTTGTAACGTTTTCCGTCCAGATCCACGGTTACTTCAAGCCAATTGGAAAGTGCATTGACTACGGATGCGCCTACGCCGTGCAGACCGCCGGATACTTTATATCCCCCACCGCCAAACTTGCCGCCGGCATGCAGGATTGTAAATACAACCTCGACACTGGAAACACCTTTTTTCTTGTTGATTTCAACCGGAATACCACGGCCGTTGTCAATGACCGTAACGGAACCATCCTGATTGATAAAAACATCAATCTGTGTGCAATACCCGGCTAAAGCCTCATCCACAGCGTTGTCTACAATCTCATAGACAAGATGATGGAGACCCCTGCTTGACGTACTGCCGATATACATTCCCGGCCGTTTCCTGACAGCTTCCAATCCTTCCAATATCTGTATTTGATCTGCACCGTAATCCTTACTCATTCTTTCCTCCTTGTTTTGGTTCCGCAGTCATCCTTCCAAATAAATTTCATAATAAATGTTTTTCGGGTAATACAAACCGATAAATCATTTCTGTCCAAATGACTGTTATTTCATATTTCTACACTGCCTTCCGTGACGTGATAAATCCGGTCCGAGTGTATCCTCTCTTTTACGAATTCTTCCAGTCCCGTGCAGGTAATGACTGTCTGTATGTTCTGTATGCTGTCAAGCAGCTGCGTCTGCCGGTTGCGGTCAAGTTCGGAAAGCACATCATCTAACAGTAATACCGGATCCTCCTTGATCGTCCTTTTTACGAGTTCGATCTCCGCAAGCTTTACGGAAAGTGCCGAAGTCCTCTGCTGTCCCTGTGAACCGAATTTCCGGATATCTTCTCCCCCGAGTAAAAAACTGATATCGTCGCGGTGCGGCCCGCGCAATGTACTTTTTAATATCAATTCCTTTTCCCGGCTATCCCGCAAGACAGAGAGAAATTCGTCCTCGTCCACATTTGGTTCGTAACAAAGCTCCAAACTTTCCTTTCCCTTGGAAAGATGTTTATGCATCGGTCCGACCAATTCATTGAGATCCCTGATAAAGTTCTTTCTTGTACGGATAATTTTTTTTCCATATTCTGTAAGTTGTTCGTCCCATACCTGAAGTGTGTCCGTAAGTCTGGGATCAAATCCAATTTGCTTAAGTAGATTGTTTCGCTGTTCTAATATTTTGTTATATTTTGTCAGATCATGCATATAAATCTTATCCAGCTGGCAAAGTTCCATATCAACCAAACGCCGTCGTTCCGCCGGTCCATCCTTTATAACAGAAAGATCCTCCGGGGAAAACGAGATCACATGTAAAAAACCATATAATTCGGATGACTTTTTGACCGGAAGCCCATCAACCGCCACGCTTTTGGCTTTTGCTTTACGGAGGTGCATATCAAGCTTATGCGGCATTTCCGCCCGCTCTACATACATGCGGATATGGGATTCCTCATCCCCAAACCTTATCATCTCCTTGTCCTTGCTGCCTTTCTGCGATTTGGTCGTGGCACAGACACAGATTGCTTCCAAAATATTTGTTTTTCCCTGCGCGTTGTCCCCGTAAAGAATATTGACTCCCTTTGAAAACTCAAGAGAAAGCTTTTCATAATTACGGAAATTGCTCAATTCAAGCGATTTGATTACCATGCTATTGCACCATCTGTCTAAAAAAGGAATAAATTTACATTACTTTACATTTTGTTGCTGACAACTTTAAAACTCTTTCCCTCATATTCTACGAGATCCCCATCCACAAGTTTTTTGCCCCGCTGGACTGCCGTTTCCCCATTGCATTTTACTTTTCCCGATGTTATCACTTCTTTTGCCTCCACTCCGGAGTCAACAAGCCCTGCAAGTTTTAGTGCCTGTCCAAGCTTGATAAAATCGTCCTTGATCTGTATGGATTCCATCTAAACCATTACCCTTTCCTTACCGAAATGCAATACATTTCGATAAAACATCAAAAATGATCAAATATTTGCCGCATTAAAGTTAACCGGAAGAATCAGATATATATAGGATTCTTCCTTATCTTTGATAAAACAAGGGGCTTTCGGATTGATCATATAGATCGTGACTTCCTCATCGTCTACCACGCGCAGAACATCCATAAGGAATTTCGGATTAAAACCGATCAAGATATCTTTGCCCTCTTTCTTTATATCAATTTCCTCCTTCATTGAACCAATGTTGGAATTGATGCGCAATTCCATATTATCATCCGTAACACCGACAATAATCGGCTTCTTTTCTGACTCTTTAATCAAAAGAGTGGAACGGTCAATACAATTAAAGAATTCTTTTTTATTGATCACTATCTTTGTCTCATAATCATTCGAAAGCATCTGGTTGATCTTATAATACTCCCCCTCAATGAGACGGGAAAGTACAAGCGTATCCTCAAATTCAAAGAGAATATGCTTATCAGTAAAATAAATCGTCACTTCGTCCGCCATCTCACCCGAAAGGATCTTGCTGATCTCAGTCAATGTTTTCCCTGGTACAATCACTTTAATATTTCCATAATTTTCCTTTAATTGAATCTTGCGGATGGAAATCCGGTGCCCGTCCAAGGAAACAACACGCAGCTCGGCACCTATGATCTCAAAAAGTTCGCCTGTCATAATCTTGTTTGCTTCATTATCCGAAATGGAAAAAACAGTCTGACGAATGACTTCTTTTAATGTAAATTGCGAAAGTACGACTGCTTCCTTGCGTTCAATGCGCGGAAGGGTTGGAAACTCATCCGCCGATTTTCCGGCAATGTTAAACTTTGCCTTCTCACATGTGATCGTCATCATGAATCTGTCATCTGTTTCAACGGTAACATCGTTATCGGAAAGCTTACGGATAATCTCGGAGAAAACTTTCGCGTTAATTGCAATAATCTTATTTGTACTTGCGTCAATGATATCTCCTTTTACGATTGTTTCAATGGCAAGTTCCATATCGTTTGAAACCAGCTTGATATGGTTTTCAGAAACATCAATCACCATACATTCCAAGATCGGGAGGGTTGTTTTTGAGGAGACAGCCCTTAGTACAATGTTTACACTGTTCAAAAGTTCCGATTTTTTACAAATGATTTTCATACCGTGTATAACTCCTTTCGGGGAAAATGAGCAATATATATATATAATATTATCTCGTCGTAGTAATAGGGGGCGTTGATTCGTGTATAACCCCGTAAAAGCTGACAGATGCTTGCTTTTATGGAAAAAATGGATGTGGATGGAAGGTTCAAAATGCCAGTTTAAGTTAAAATACAGTTTTGAACCTTCTCAGGTTATCCATCGAAGTTCCACACGAAAAAAACTCTTTATCCACAAAGGATGTGGACAAGGCCATAAACAATTTTCTATGCGCAGCAGCACAGAGAAAAAATTTTTCCTCCCGCCTATTGGGTAGGGTTGATTTTCTTTATTAATACATCAATTGTGTTTTTGATGTTGTTTTTATTAAGAGTCAGATCATTTTCGACTTTGTCGTAGCCATGGATGATCGTAGAATGGTCACGGTTTCCCAAAAGCCGCCCGATGTCCGTGACGGAATTTGTCGTCAGCTTTTTGGATAGATACATTGCGATCTGTCTTGGATAAGCGATATTGCGGCTGCGGCTGTTTGAGTAGATGTCATTCTGGGAAATGTTGAAGTGCTCCGCAATGATGTCTACAATATGGTCAACGGTGATCACCTTATTTCCGTCCGTGGATATCGTATCTTTGAGCGCTTCCTGCGCAAGTTCCAGCGTGAGTTCTCTTTTTTGCAGGGAAGAAAAAGCATTTACTCTGTTTAGGGATCCTTCCAGGTCGCGGATGTTCGATTTGACATTCTTTGCTATGTAGTCAAGGATTTCGTCCGTGACCTTTGTCGCGCCGATATCATCGCGCCGTTTTTGGAGGATCGCCATTCTTGTCTCATAATCCGGCTGCTGGATATCAACGGTCAAACCCCAGTCAAATCTTGAGCGGAGCCGTTCTTCGAGGGTGACCATATCCCTTGGCGGCTTGTCCGACGAAATGATGATCTGTTTTTTTGCCTCATAAAGTGTGTTGAATGTATGGAAAAATTCTTCCTGTGTGCTTTCCTTTCCTATTATAAACTGAATATCGTCAATTAGCAGAACGTCGACATTGCGGTACTTGTTCCGGAATTCTGTCGGTGTTGTATTACTTTTGGATCCGGTTCGGATGGATTCGATCAGTTCATTCGTAAAACTTTCACTTGTCGTGAAAATAACCCTTGCTTTCGGGTTATGGTCAATGATATAGTGAGCGATCGAGTTCATGAGGTGGGTCTTCCCAAGTCCTGCCCCTCCGTAGATAAAGAGGGGATTATAAGTTTCTGCCGGAGATTCTGCCACGGCAAGCGAGGCGGCAAGAGCAAATTTATTATTTGGTCCAGGCACAAAAGTATCAAAAGTATATTTTGGATTTAGGGCTGGATGGTTTACATCAGTGTCCGTGGATTTGTTTTTCGGAAGGGAAGGTGTTTCCACGGTCTTTTCAATCTGGCTGCTCAAAATGAATTTCAGGTTGTAAAACTTACCGGTAAATTCTGCTATGGCAGTACTGAGAAAAGGTACATATTTTGTCTCAATATGCTTGATCCCAAGCTGGCCGACGAGCTGGTCGTCCACGCTGAAAATGATCTCATCCTTGGAATCGTCCACCTTATGTACCTTCAATGGCTGTAGCCACATGCGGTAAGATACCGGCGATACATCATATTCCGTTCTGAGGAATTCCAGTATATCATCCCATTTTTCTTCTACTATCGTGTTCATTCACCATTCCCCTTTTTGTTTCTTTGCATAATATCAGATAGATACATCATATAACAAAATCGGAAATTTTGCAAGTGATAGTCACTTCTTGAAACGCCGCAAATTTTGTTTTATGGTACGGGCCGGTGGATAAATGGTGGAATTTCAGTGGAAGAGGCGTTGAACAAGCTGGTTGTGGATAACAAAATAAGCATTATACACGTGGAAAAAAACCTGAAATACTCGTAAAATGATGGAATATGGGAAAAATAATAAACGACAACCAAGACATTATCCACATCTTATCAACGAGTCGTGGATAACTTTTAAAAGTTATAGAAAAACCGTGAAATTTTTATGGCGAATCCAAAGAAAAGACTTGACTTGTCCATATGATGCGAATATAATATTAGGGTGCTATTTAATCGAAAATTGTGTGCAGACGCATGTTAAGGAGGTGTATTTGTTATGAAGATGACATTCCAGCCGAAGAAGAGATCCAGAGCTAAGGTTCATGGCTTCCGCAAGAGAATGAGTACCGCAAATGGCAGGAAGGTTCTGTCCGCCAGAAGGGCAAAGGGAAGACATAAGATTTCTGCATAGGTCGCATTATTGTGGCCTATCTTCTCTCATTGGATAAAATGTCTGATTCGGATTTGTCTTATAACAAAAATGCCGGATGATTACAAAGCTGCATTGAGTGGCAGAATGAGAGGAAATTATTGTTAAATTCATTAAAATCAAACAATGAATTTGGTGTTGTTTACAGAAATGGAAAATCCTACGCTAACAAGTATTTGGTGATGTATGCGCTGAAGAATGATTTGAACAAAAATCGTATTGGTATATCTGTAAGCAAGAAAGTCGGGAATAGCGTAGTAAGGCACCGGGTAACGAGATTGATCAGGGAGAGTTACCGGTTGGGTGAGGCTACATTTCATACTGGGTACGACATAGTAGTTGTCGCAAGAGCAGGTGCAAGGGGAAAGAATTTTTCTGAGATCGACAGTGCAGTGAAGCATCTCGGAAAGCTGCACCGGATCATGAAGATGCCGGTGGCAGAAGAATAGAGCCAAAATGAAAAAGGTACTTATTTTTTTCGTTCGGATATACAGAAAATATATATCGCCGTTAAAGGGTAGGCCGTCTTGTAGATATTTTCCTACCTGCTCTCAGTATGCAATTGAAGCATTGGAAAAATATGGCGCGATCAAAGGAAGTTATCTTGCTTTGCGGAGGATACTTCGCTGTCATCCTTTTCATAAAGGAGGCTATGATCCGTTGCCATAATTTGATGCTTCAATTTTTTATTTCATTAGTCCAAAGGAGGATTTTTCGTTGAATCTTATGTTTTTAACCCAGGTCGGGGGGATTCTGAAACCGTTTGCGTGGGTTTTCGGAATTGTAATGAATGCAATCTATGAATTTGTTAGTCTAATGAATATCCATAGCATTGCAGTATGTGTCATTATCTTTACATTTGTAACAAAAATGTTGATGCTTCCGCTTACGATCAAGCAGCAAAAAGCAACCAAGCTTTCCTCTCAAATGAATCCTGAGATTATGAAAATCCAGGAAAAATATAAAGGGAAAAAAGATGAGGCTTCGATGCGCAAACAGCAGGCGGAGATGCAGGCGGTATATGAAAAGTATGGTACAACTCCTATGTCAGGCTGTCTGCCGCTGCTGATCTCCCTGCCGATCATGTTCGCCTTGTACCGCGTGATCTATGCGATTCCGGCATATGTAAATGATATCGGGGAGATGTATGGTACGATTGCCGATCAAATCATGTCGATCCAGGGATATGGACAGGCAATGCTTTCCTTTGTTAAGGAGAACGGTATAGCAGTAAGTGGATTAAAGCCATTGATTGATGTTGTCAAAGGTGTGGATGATATCACTTACAATATTATCACGCTCACAAAGGAAAATTTGATAGATATTATGTACCAGTTTAACACAAGCACATGGGAAGCGTTTCGGAACGTGAATCTTGCGGATGCCGAATCATGGCTTAACACGATTGATATCACAAAGGTAATCCAGAATTATAGCCTTGGGGTTTCCGTGGAATCCATCCAGCCAGTCGATGTGGCAGGTTTTGTGGCTTTGGTTCCGAATATACAGGAATCTGTTACGGAAATCATAAGTGTAAATAGCTTTTTGGGTGGACTTAATATTTTGAATGCACCAGGATGGTCCTTTCCAGGTATCATCATTCCTTTGTTAGCAGCATTGACGCAGTTCGTGCAGAGTAAGGTAGCAATGGCAGGTAACAAGCAGCAGAATAATGTGGACAATCCGGCGGCCCAAAGCATGAAGATGATGAATTATGTGATGCCTCTTATGTCGATGTTTTTCTGTGCGATGCTTCCAATTTGTGTGGGCCTATACTGGGTCGCAAGTGCGGTTTTTGGCACAATACAGACGATTTTTATCAACCGTTACATGGATAAAGTTGACGTAACGGAGTTGATGGAAGCAAATGCGGCAAAAGCAGCAAAAAAGCGTGCAAAAAAAGGGATCACGACCGGTTCGCAGATGGCGGAGGTGGCAAAAACATCTACAAAATCCATTCAGACAGAAGAATCAAAGAAATTTAATAATGCATATGATTATAAAAATAATCCGTCTTCTGGTAAAAACTCAAATAAGGGAGCAAAAGCGGGTGAGTATAAACGCAGTGATGTTTCCTACAGTGCGAGCAGCATTTCTGCAAATGCGAATTTGCTGAAACGCAATTTTGAGAGACAGAATGCTGAAAATACTGAAAACACGGAAAAAGAATAAACTTTCACTATTTCTGTTTTGGATGGTATCAATTTTGAGTAAGATTGTCAGCCGTTTGTACGGCGGAATGAGAGGAATAAGATGGACGAATGGAAAGAGTTTAGTGCTAAAACAGTGGATGAGGCATTGACAGAAGCGTTGATTCAACTTGGAACGACCTCGGAGAATATCGAATATGAAGTGATTGAAAAAGAAGCAAAAGGTTTTTTGGGTCTTGGAAGCAAGCCGGCAAAAATCCGCGTGAGGAAAGTCATTAAATCCGTTGAAGATAATGTCGTGGATTTCCTTCATAAGGTTTTTAAGGCGATGAATCTGGAGATTACAGTTGATGTGTCTTATGATCAGGAAGAGGAGACCGTGAACATCAATCTTGTCGGAAGCGAGATGGGTGTCCTGATCGGGAAGAGAGGACAGACCTTGGATTCCCTGCAATATCTCACAAGTCTGGTCATTAACAAGAATACAGACGGTTATCTCAAGGTCAAGCTTGATACTGAGAATTATAGGGCAAGACGCAAAGATACTTTGGAGAATCTGGCAAGGAACATTGCATCAAAGGTTAAGAGGACACATAAGCCTGTTTCCTTGGAACCAATGAATCCATATGAGAGAAGAATCATCCATTCCGTCCTCCAGAATGACCGGTATGTTGAGACGCACAGCGAGGGGGATGAGCCATTCCGCAAAGTGGTAGTAACGCCAAAAAGAAATGTACGTGATTACGATAACAATGGTGGATACAATAACGGAGGCTACCGCAATGGTTACCGTAACCGTTTCGATAACGGAAGATATGATAACGGCAATGGAATCAAAAAGTATAGTAAAAAGGAATTTCATAAGAAGTACGGTGGAAATACAAAGGATTACAGTACAGATTACAAGAAAGATTATGCGGCATATCAGGAGCAGAAAGCGGCAGCAAAGCTTGCGGCAGAAAATGCGGCAAAGGACGAGTCAGTGGATACAGTTGAATGATCATAATGAGGAGGTTTCCCGGTGCAGTGAGGGCTGGGAAACCTTTTTCGGATATCGTAAAGAAGAAAAAAACAGAAAAATAGGAACAATTTGATACATTGTATTTTGATCGGCGATTTTTCGTGGGAAGGAGGATATGTGATATTTATGGAGACAGATACGATAGCTGCGATTGCAACCGGACTTAACAATGCCGGAATCAGTATAATCCGGGTGAGTGGTGATGCTGCGGTCGAAGTAGCAGACCGCATTTTTTATTCGAGAAAGGAAGGATTGCATTTAAAAGATGTGAAAACCCACACTATCCATTATGGTATGATAAAGGATGGGGATATTTTTCTGGATGAAGTTCTTGTTTCGGTTATGCGGGCACCAAACAGTTATACGAAGGAAGATGTTGTTGAGATAAATTGCCACGGTGGAATCGTTGTCACAAAAAGAATACTGGAAACAGTGTTAAGAGCCGGTGCGCGTTTGGCAGAACCAGGTGAATTCACGAAGCGAGCCTTTTTGAACGGGAGAATTGACCTGTCCCAAGCGGAAGCAGTTATGGATATTATACATGCAAAAAATGATATGGCTGTGAAAAATTCTGTCCGCCAGTTAAGAGGGGATATGCATAAACAAATTTCACAGCTGAGGGATCAGATATTGCACGATATTGCTTTTATAGAAGCTGCACTGGATGATCCGGAACATATCAGTATGGACGGCTTCCCTGAAAAACTGGAGAGAAATATTTCCGGTTATATGGATAGATTAGATAAAATGTTAAGAACAGCTGAAAATGGGAGGATGATGAAAGAAGGGATTAAGACGGTTATTCTTGGGAAACCGAATGCCGGAAAGTCATCATTATTGAATTTTCTAATGGGGGAGGACCGGGCGATTGTTACGGATATTCCAGGTACAACCCGTGATGTTCTGGAAGAAAACGTAGTAATGAATGGGATTTCCTTAAATTTGGTTGATACTGCCGGAATTCGGTGGACAGAAGATGCTGTAGAAAAGATCGGTGTGGATAAAGCAAGGGGAGCAGCAAATGAGGCAGACTTGATACTTTTTGTTGTGGATTCCTCTGTTGAGATGGATAGCAATGATGATGAGATATTGGATGCGATTGGCTCGAAAAAAGTAATTGTGGTTTTAAATAAATCTGATTTGAAATCTGTTGTTTCCGAAGAAGATATTGTGAGGAGAATGAAACAATTTTCTTTTACAGAAACAGAGGTTATTCGTATTTCTGTAAAAGAGCAGACAGGAATGGAAGAGTTGGAAAGAAAAATAACCAGCTTGTTTTTTTCAGGAGAAGTTTCCTATAATGATGAGATTTATATAACAAGCGCCAGACATAAAACAGCATTGATGGAGACAAAAAGAAGTCTGGAGCAAGTAATGGAAAGTTTGCGGATGAATATGCCGGAAGATTTTTATTCTATTGATTTGATGAATGCTTATAAGGAGTTGGGTAGTATCATAGGGGAAGCTGTGGATGAAGATTTGGTAAACATGATTTTTAAGGAATTTTGTATGGGAAAATAGAATGGAATATTGTGATATGGATGTTTAATCCAATTCAACGGAATGTTACAATATTGTAAAGATTATAAATCATTCTTTTTCTATTTTAGAGATGTATTGGCTTGGAATGTTTCACGTGAAACATTTTATGTAATGATCGGACATAAACGGAGAATGAAAATCCATTATACATCGAGGTGAGAGGTTGAAATGGCGGATAACTTGATTTACGAGAATTATGATGTCGTTGTGGTAGGGGCAGGGCATGCGGGGTGTGAAGCGGCATTAGCCTGTGCAAGGCTTGGTCTGGAAACGATTATGTTTACTGTCAGTATGGATAGCATTGCGATGATGCCATGCAATCCAAATATCGGGGGAACTTCCAAAGGTCATCTGGTTCGTGAAATTGATGCACTGGGCGGAGAAATGGGAAAGAATATTGATAAAACTTACATTCAATCCAAAATGCTAAATGTTTCAAAAGGACCTGCAGTACATTCGTTGCGCGCACAGGCAGATAAACAAGATTATACCAATGCAATGCGTGCGGTTGTGGAAAATACGGAACATCTTACATTGAAGCAGGCAGAAGTGACGGAAATTCTGACAGATGAGAATAAGATTACCGGGGTGAAGATTTATTCGGGCGGTATTTATCCGTGCCGCGCCGTGATTCTTTGTACCGGTGTATATTTGAAAGCCAGATGTATTTGCGGTGAAATGAGCACTTATACCGGACCAAATGGTTTACCTGCGGCAAATCATTTGACGGATTCTTTGATTAGACATGGAATTGAAATGTACCGCTTCAAAACGGGAACGCCGGCACGGATTGACAAGAGATCCATAGATTTTTCAAAAATGGAAGAACAGTTTGGAGATAAAAAGGTAGTTCCTTTCTCATTTACAAATACCGCAGAAGATATTACAAAGGATCAGGTTTCATGTTGGTTGACATATACAAATGAAGAAACCCATGAGATCATCCGGGAAAATATATCACGTTCCCCTCTTTTTTCCGGGAATATCCAGGGAACCGGACCAAGATACTGTCCGTCCATAGAAGATAAAGTAGTTAAATTTGCTGATAAGGAAAGACATCAGGTTTTCATAGAGCCAGAAGGTAATTATACGAATGAAATGTACATTGCCGGAATGTCAAGCAGCCTGCCAGAAGATGTACAAATAAGAATGTACCGTTCTGTTCCGGGCTTGGAAAATGCAAAGATTGTACGAAATGCTTATGCAATTGAATATGATTGTATTAATCCAATGCAGTTAAAGCCAACGTTGGAATTTAAGGTAGTTGAAGGGTTATTTGCGGGAGGCCAGTTTAATGGAAGTTCCGGATATGAGGAGGCTGCCGCACAGGGGTTAATTGCCGGGATTAACGCTGCCATGAAACTGTTGGGCAAAAAACCAGTTGTACTTGACCGATCACAGGCATATATCGGTGTTTTGATTGATGATCTTGTGACGAAAGAAACACATGAACCTTACCGAATGATGACTTCCCGTGCCGAATACCGTTTATTACTCCGTCAGGATAACGCGGATCTCAGATTGACCCGAATTGGGTATCAGGTCGGTTTGATCCATGAGGAGAGATATCAAAAGTTTTTAGAAAAGGAGCTTCTGATAAAAGAAGAAGAAGAGCGGCTGTTGCACACGGTAGTAGGAGCAACTAAAGAAATGCAGTCATTTTTAAAACAGATTGGAAGCTCTGCGTTGAATAGTGGAATTACTCTTAGCGACCTGTTAAAACGTCCGGAAATTACCTATGATATGTTGGCACCTTTTGACACGGGGAGAAAAGCTCTTCCGGAGGATGTTATTTTTGAGGCAGAAATCAATATTAAGTATGAAGGTTATATCAAACGTCAGCTCCGTCAGGTAGAACAGTTTAAAAAGATGGAGGAAAAAAAGATACCGGATGAAATTGATTATGAAGCTGTACCGTCACTCCGCATAGAAGCCAGGCAGAAACTTAAAAAGATTCGTCCGGAAAATCTCGGCCAAGCATCAAGAATATCCGGAGTATCTCCGGCAGATATTTCCGTTCTTCTTGTTTATTTAGAGCATTATAAAAGGAGTATGCAGTGTAATACTAATGTCGATTCGTCATTTGTTTAACAGAATAGAGGTAACATGAGAGATAACAGTAAATTTAAAAGAGGATTGGAACAACTGGAAATTGCATTGAACGAAGACCAGTTAAAACAGTTTGAAGATTATTATGATCTATTGATTGAATGGAATAAAGTTATGAACCTGACCGCAATAACGGACTACGACGATGTGGTTACAAAACATTTTTTGGACAGTTTATCCATTGTAAAACTGGAAAATGTTTCACGTGAAACATCCAAAAACATGCGAAGGAGTATAAAACTTCTTGACCTTGGAACAGGTGCAGGTTTTCCCGGAATCCCATTAAAAATTGCATTTCCTTCTCTGGATGTAGTTTTAATGGATTCGTTAAACAAAAGGATCAATTTTTTAAATGAAGTGATACGTCAACTTTCTTTAAAAGATATATCGGCTATTCATGGAAGGGCGGAAGAATACGGACGCAAGGAAGAGTTTCGGGAACAGTATGATTGTTGTGTTTCACGGGCAGTCGCAAGATTAGTTTCCTTGTGTGAATACTGTCTTCCTTTTGTTAGGAAAAACGGCTTTTTTATTCCTTACAAGTCGATAAAGTCAGAGGAAGAATTGCAGGAAGCAGAATATGCTATTGGGCAGCTGGGGGGAAAGTATATACGGCAGGTTTCTTTTATACTTCCGGAAAGCGATGCAGGCAGGGCTTTGTTTTTGATAAAAAAGAATGCAGAAACACCAAAAAAATATCCCCGTGCCGGCGGGAAGCCTGCAAGTAGTCCACTGCTTACAAAGTAAGTAAAGAAATTCGGAATTAAAATAAAAAATATTGATAAATGAGTGGAACAACATGGAGAAAGGTGTTATAATAAACCTTGAAAATACAGCAGGGAATGATGGTGAAATATGGGGAGAATTATTGCAATAGCAAACCAAAAAGGCGGTGTCGGTAAGACAACAACAGCGATCAATTTATCCGCTTGTCTTGCGGAGAAGGGAATGAAAGTTCTTGTGATTGATATTGACCCGCAGGGAAATACAACAAGTGGTCTTGGAATTAACAAAGATGGATTGGAGAATACGATCTATCAGATGCTGATTGATGAATGTTCCATTGAGAAGTGTATGTGTAAAAGCGTAGTTAATAACTTGTTCGTACTTCCCTCGGATGTCAATCTGGCAGGTGCGGAAATCGAATTGATCGGTATAGATAACAAAGAATACATATTAAGTGAGAAAGTGGAACCGATCAAAGAGTTTTTTGACTACATTTTGATTGACTGTCCTCCTTCTCTCAATACATTAACAGTAAATGCAATGACGACTGCGGATTCAGTTTTGGTACCGATCCAATGTGAATATTATGCATTGGAAGGGTTATCTCAGTTGATCCATACAATCAATTTGGTCAAGCAGCGCTTAAATAACCGTCTGGAGATTGAAGGCGTTGTATTTACGATGTATGATGCAAGGACAAACTTATCCCTGCAGGTTGTGGAAAATGTAAGAAGTAATCTGGAACAAAATATTTACAATGCGATAATACCGAGAAATGTGCGTTTGGCAGAAGCACCAAGTCATGGTCTGCCAATCAGTATGTATGACACAAAGTCAGCAGGCGCGGATGCATATAGGGAATTGGCAGAAGAAATACTAAAACAAGATGGGCGTGGGGAACAGGAGTTACCGGAATTGCCGAAAACAAATAAAGAAGAGAAAAAGAAGAATGAAAAGAAAAAGTTGTTCCGCCGAAAATAAGATGCAATTAAAATAAGAAAATGAGCAGAAAGCAAAACACATAAAATCAATGCATTGATAGAAACGAGGAAAATAATGGCAGTAAAACATGGATTGGGAAAGGGATTGGATTCACTTATCACTTCAAAGCTTGAAGAAAATCCGGCAAAGGGAAGTGTATCCGAAGATGTTTCACGTGAAACATCAATAAAAATCACACAGTTGGAACCAAATAAAAGCCAGCCAAGGAGACACTTTAACGAAGATTCCTTGCAGGAACTGGCGGATTCAATTAAGCAGCATGGTGTGATTGAGCCGTTGATTGTACAGAAAAGAGGAAAGACATATGAGATTGTTGCAGGAGAGCGCAGATGGAGGGCAGCAAGGCTTGCAGGGCTTAAGGATGTTCCGGTTATAGTAAAAGAATATTCTGATCAGGAAGTTTTTGAAATTGCCCTGATTGAGAATATTCAGCGGGAAAATCTGAATCCAATTGAGGAAGCATTTGCTTACAAGAAACTGATTGAGGAATTTGGACTGAAACAGGACGATGTGGCAAACCGTGTAGGAAAAAGCCGTGTTGCCGTGACAAATTCTATGAGGCTTTTAAAACTGGACGAACGCGTGCAGCAGATGCTGGTAGATGACATGATCACAAGCGGGCATGCAAGGGCATTGTTGTCTTTGTCCGATATGGAGCTGCAATATCAGACTGCCATGAAGATTTTTGATGAGAAATTAAGTGTGCGCGAGGTTGAACGACTGATCAAAAAACTGACGGAAAAAGAACCGGAAAAGCCGGAAAAAAAGCCACAAGAGCATGAAGCTGTCTATCGTGACTTGGAAGAAAAGCTGAAGACTATCATTGGCAGTAAGGTTACAATTAACCGGAAAGCAAAAGACAAGGGAAAGATTGAGATTGAATATTATTCGTCTGATGAATTGGAGCGTATCATTGACTTAATGAACCAAATACAAAACAAATAGGGAAACCAAGAAAGAAAACTTGTTGTATTCAAGCTTACAGGTAATGCCAGGTATGTATTTTATTTACATTAAGGCACTGCAGAAAAGGGGAGTTTATATGGATATATTTCAGAAAGCAGGGATTGATGCAGGGTATGTGATTTTGGGGTTGTTAGCGGTTGATCTCATATTGATTATTTTGTTTTTGGCTTTGTTTGTCCAACATTCGAAGATGAAAAAGAGATATCAGACATTTCTTCAGGGCGAAAGTGGGAGTAGTCTTGAGAAGAGCATTTTGAAAAAGTTTGCGGAGATTGACCGACTTACAGAAGAAAATGTGAAATTGATGGCGGATGTCAAGCAAAATTACAATGATATCCAGACTGCATTTCAGAAGGTTGGTTTAGTGAAATATGATGCTTTTAAAGAAATGGGAGGAAGGCTCAGTTTTTCCCTTTGTCTATTAGATAATAATAACAATGGGTTCTTGATTACATCTATGCATACGAGAGAGGGCTGTTACACATATTCGAAGGAAATCATCAAGGGCGAATCCTATGTAGTATTGGCCGAGGAAGAAAAGCATGCACTTGAGCAGGCAAAGGCGAGGGCAGGAACTGAGGAGTTGGAGTAAAATAGTAAAAGGAAAACTGTTTTAAAGTTATTTCCTTTCATAGAATGGGGATTATGAAATGCATAGTTTTTTGAAAGCAATCGGGTATGGAAGTCTAAAAAATCATAAAGAAGAACAGGCATTGATCCAAACAGCAATTCGGGATGCGCAAGAAAAAAGTATTTTTGCAGACGGGAAAATGCGGATGGCAGAACTTTCTTATGAAGTTGCGCCGGGGATCGGTATTGTCGTGCGCGGTGAATACGATGCAGAGAATCAGTTTCATATGGAACATTATTTCCCGTATCTAAAAGGAACCACTGTCAGCGCGCAAGAAGAAATTTTTATCAGCAAGCGGGTCGATACCGATGCCTACACGGGAATGTGCGATGACTTCCGGCTGGGAGTTTCCCTTATCTTCTATTTACAGAATGCAGTAGACTACATGAAAGTGGGCAGACGCGGTGAGGGGATGGTTCATCCGGTCGTTGCTACAGGTTTGGCACGCGAAGGGAAAATATTACTCCCGGTAAAGCAGGACATTCGTGCAGAAAAGATCAACGCGGATCTGACACAGCGATCGAAATTGATCGCGGAAGCAAAAAAGGGGAACCAAGAAGCAATAGAGAGCCTAACACTTGATGATATTGATTTGTATTCTATGGTTTCGAAAAGGATACAAAAAGAAGACATTTATTCCATCGTGAATACATCTTTTATTCCTTACGGTTCCGAGTCAGATAATTATACCGTACTTGGGACGATTGAGAATGTCCGGATGGAGGAAAACAGCCAGACTGGGGAAGAGATCTGCATTTTGCAGCTATGCTGCAATCTGATGCAATTCGAGGTTTGTATCAATCGGAAGGATTTGTTAGGTGAGCCGCTTGTCGGCCGGCGGTTCCGCGGGATTGTATGGATGCAGGGGCATGTAGATTTTAATGCGTAGAAAAAATTGAGATAGGTCAAGTTATGTGACTGCAAGTGATACTATATTTGCTGAATATTTTTTCGGCAAAGTGTTGCTTGCAGTCCATATTCGTTACACCTGCTAATTTTATAGCGAAAACGGTATCTCTACAAAAATGGAAATATCTGGATATTTTGAGCCGCTTGAGAAAATCGCTTTACGGATAATATTGTTTGGAAAACAGGGATTTTTCTCTTTTTTGTCATGATATGAAAAAAGCATTGAAAAACACAATGTTCTCAATGCTTTTAACGTCCCCGAGACGACTTGAACGTCCGACCTACCGCTTAGGAGGCGGTCGCTCTATCCAACTGAGCTACGAGGACTTACGATGTAACGTATATATTATAGTGAAAAAGCGCTATAAAGTCAAGTGGAAATTTCGTAAGTTACTAAAATTTTTAAAAATATTTAATTGTGGTAAAAACATTACTCTGCATTGCGCTTCGTCAAATCAAAAACTTTAAAAGAATCAACATTCTCCGCATATAGAAATTCGTCTATCATCCCGACACTGTGATAATAGCTGTCATCCAGACGGATTTCCGGAAAGCTCTCTTCCACCCGCAGGTCAAGCGGAACCAAGATAGTTGCGATGTTTCCGGAGTAGCGGATAAGCGGGAGATAAAGTGTGCTGCCATCCGTCAACGGATAGCCCGCTGAGACGGAGTCATCATTCGTGTAAGCAATGGACTTTTCTGCCGCCGTCTCACAGTCAATATAGGCCAATCGGCCGCTCTGCACAGAGGTGAGGACATAACCATTCCAGCCAATCAGAAAATCGGGCTGTGAAAGACGTGTTGTAAGCAGGTTTTCTTCCCCTGTTATGAGGTTAATACTGATAAAACGGTGTTTCCCATCCAAACCCGTTATTACATAGGAGAGATAATTCCCATCGCAAGTCATACAATGAATAGTTTCCCCAGGGATTCCCTCATAAAAAGCCGTAATGCTCCCACCGTCCATATCCGTGCGCATAATATCTGTAGTTGCCTTCCCGTTGTCAGTATAATAAGTGTTGGTATAATATATTTGATTTTTTGCAGCAGTAAAATTGTCCTGAAAATGCTTTTTGGGATTGGAGGACAAAATACAACAGTCCACATCGGCATCTGTATCATGTAATTCAATTTTAATCAGTATGGAAGGTGTCATTGACATTCCGTTCAAATAATCATAATGCGCATAAATAATATTTTCAAGCTGAAACGCCCCGCAAAAATACCATAAATCCGGGTCAGAAAGGTTAATTTCCCCCGAGGTTACGGATTGGGAAAGGGAAAACTTATAAGATTGCCCTTCGCTGTTGGTCACGGTCACAGTATCGTCATAGTGAAATTCTACAATGGAATCGTTTGTGACGACAACCGGGAAGGAGTTGGCATAATTCAAGTACATACATGAAAGATTTGGTTCAGGTATCGGGGTCGGTGACGGAGTTGGTTCCGATGTGGGTGTTTCATCCATAACTTCCGCGTTTGAAGGTTCCGGCGCATCCGTTGGGTATTGTGTGGGAACAGGGGCAGAGCTAGGGGTGATCACGGGAGTTAATACCGGGGCATCGGGCTCGATCGGATGTTGGCCGGAACATGATGTGAGCAATGTACCCACAATGCAAAGGCAGACCATTTCAAATTCTATTTTTTTCATCTATATCCACAGCTTTCTGTTGTTAAAAATTATGATAGAACTCGTTGAATATACTATCATAAAAGAGTATCGGAAACAAGGGCAAGTAGATTTTTTGTCAAAACTGTTGATTATTAAAGAAAAGCATTTTCTTTTTTTAGATATTATGGTATAATGTCGTCAGACTTATACCAGCGCTGATTTGCCGTCCGACCAAAGGGAGGACAGTTTCATCGGCAAATCATGTGCATGTCCCGCAGGGAAGCATGTCCGGAGGACATGGTATAATGTCGACCGAAAACATAAAGTAATGATCAAGGAGGAAATTTACTTGAAGAGCAAGAACATAATTAAAATATTCTACCGGTTGTTTTTTTTGGCATCTCTGTTTTTTTCCGTATTTGTGCTCCTGCAGCTCGGTGACGATTTTACAGCGGTAGGGATTGCGGGAATTGTTGTATTGATTGCCGGGTATTTATTTTTTTCACATAATGAAAAGGAAAAGCAGGAGGAAAGGGAACGCGACCGCATGGAGCTTGACAGGAAGCTCGATGAATTACTCAATGCACAGCGGGCAATTTATACGATAACAAAGCGCAGCGCTGTCAAACTGGAGCAAGAATTCACGGCAGGCGGCGGGAATTTACAGATTAAAGAACTTCTGGAAAAAACTATTTCTTTGCAGGAGAGGGCTCTTTCCGAAAACAGGAAGCTTGCGGAGATACAGGTAAATGCATTAAAGACAGTCGCAAAATATAACAAAGAAAACACAAGGCAGCTAGCCTTAAATATGAACCAGAACATAGACCGTCTTGTCCAGAAATTACAAAGTTCCACGGCAGAGCTGCAGCATGATATCCATGAGACGACGGAAGCGATTGAGGAAGCAGAGGAATTCTATCAGAGCATGTCGGCAAATATTGCGAGCGCACTGGAGAAGCAGGAAGATATGCCGGAGTTGATGCCGGAAACAGGCGATGAAGTAAGCGTTGATGATGGTGCGGAGATAGCAGCTGAGCCGGAAACGGACATGGAAACGGAAAAAGCCGGTGAACCGGAGCAGTACATAGAAATGGACGCGACCGATGAACCAATACAGGAATCTGTCCCGGAATCTGGGCAAGAGATTGCTGCTGAACCGGAAACAGTGCAGGAAGCTACAAAGCCGCAGCCGCAGCCGAAGAAAGAAGAACTACCGCTGCCGGTGATGGATGACCCTAACAAGAAAATGACTCCGGATGAGATTGCGGCTCTGTTTGCGTCGATGGGTGCGGCAAATCAGCCGGCATCAGAACCTGTACCAGACCCGATATCTGCCTCGGCACCGGATTCAATCGTGATTCCAGACCCAGATCCAATCCAGACACCGTCACTTCCTGAAATGGATGATCCGAACAAAAAGATGGATCCGGATGATATTGCAGCATTGATCGCCGCACTGAATCCGCAAGAATAAAGTGTTTGCTATTTGTTAGGACGATAATAAATGCGGGGCGTGGCGGTTGCCACGCCCTATATTTTTTGGGTAAATGAAAAACGGAAGTGATATAATCAAATGAGCAAACTGGAGTTTGAACTGTCCCATAGATCTATTGGCGCACCAGTGTTTGTTGAGGATAATAATAGGGAAGAAGTTGATTGGTTTTGGGAACAACTGAAAAATAAAGTAACTGTTATAGAGCCGATTCATGATACTCCCTGGGGGGACAAGAAAATTTACAATAGCTAATCCGGACGGAAATGAGTTAGGTTTCTGTAAACCGGGGAATATATATAGATAGAGCCGGGTTGGCGAGGGGAAATGGCGGGCGCGGTTGAAGTGTATCAAAGAACTCTGCAGGAAGCGAAATAATCTATATGAAAAACAGAAGATTTGAAAGGGAAGAAACACAAGATTGAGAAATCGTCAGAGGATTAGAGTGTTAGAGCATAGCAGAAATCATGTCCTATAATTTTGTGCCGTATGGGGTGAGGATGTAGTATAATAAATCAACAGCAAATGAAATGAAAGCGGAGGTAATGATATTGAAAAAAATATCCCTTGATGAATTTTTAAGATTGAGAAAGTTAGTTCACCGCAGTGCAAGGCCTCTCGACTATACGAAATGGAAGTTTCTTTTTGAAAATGGCAGCTGCGATGATTTTCTGTTGGTTTTATCAAGCTACCAAAATGAAGATGGCGGTTTTGGATACAACATTGAGTGCAATAACTGGAACCCAAATTCATCTCCCTATACGGTATGTATTGCGCTGGATTATCTGGATACAACGGGTGCTTACAAAAGCAGCATAAAAAATAATATCATTGCGGGTATCGTCAAATACCTGAGCTCCGGGGCATATTTCTTGGACGACGGCTGGGTGGGGATGCAGGGAATCCCAAGCAATAATGACTTCGCGCATATGCCATGGTTTCATTTCGATTCAAGGAAAGCAGCAGAAGCCGATATCGGAGTAACTAAGCGCCTTGCGGACTTCATTCTCAAATATGCAGACGAAGATAGCAATATCTACTGTAAAGCAGAGGGGTTGAAAAAACGGTATGGACAATGCGGGCAGGTTCTTCTTAATGGCTATCCCGATTACGATCCAGTAGCATTGAACATTGGAGCATTTGACCCTGCAACATATCCATCCTGGTTGCCGCTACCGGTTTATTTTGTAGCTTCACCGGAAAGCAGATTTTATCCGGAGTGCAGACGCACTGTGGATATGAATCTGGACACAATCGTTGACTCGTTGCTCAGCACACACGAGTTTCAGCTTTTTTCTGCCGAGGAACTTGACGCATATGAACAAAGCAATCCTCATCCGGACGGCAAGCGATGGTGTGTGGCTGAACAGACAATTGGAAACTATTATTGGGGTAGTAATTTTATCATACGCGATTTGGACATACTGAGGAAATTCGGCCGATTGAATTTTGATTTGCCTGTTCTCATACAATGAGGAGCTAAGGAATGCGCCGTTCAATTAGAGTTTTCTCATAGACCATATAAACATGGTGTTAGCACCATGCAAATAGAGTTGTTGAGAAATAAGTGAATGTTGATGAATAGTATATTGCATGTTATCATTTTTACATATTTATATTGCAAGAAAAGTAAATAATTTATATGATGAATTTAAGGAGAAAAGATATGGATTATATATTTGAAACAGAGCACTTGAGGATAAGAAAATTTGAGATAGAAGATGCCAAATGCTTATATGAAAATCATTTGGAAGAAGAAGTAAAAAGATGGATTCCAAATGAAAGCTATGCAGATATGGAAGAAACTCAAGGGGCAATCAAATTTTATGTGGACTGTGTGAATGGCAGGCATTTACCATATGTATTAGCTGTTGAACTGAAAGAAACCGGAGAATTGATAGGCGATACAGGTGTAAATGAGGTAGAAGGAAATTCTGATGAGGTAGAAATAGGTTACGGGATATGTAAAAAATATAGTGGAAATGGGTATGCTACTGAATTATTAAAAGCTATGACAGAGTTTATAAAAAGAACCTTTGGAATAAATGTTTTATATGGACGTGTTATGCGCGGAAATAATGCTTCTGTGAGAGTTCTTGAAAAGAATGGCTATGAATTTGTTAAGGAAGAATTTGGGGCGGAAGATGACCCATATGGTAATGGAATGTTAGTTTATAAGAAAGAATGTTAAATTAGAAATTTTTGGAAATACAGGGGATGAATTTCATTATAGATGATTTATTTAATATAATGTTCAGATATGCCGAGGGAGTGGATGGGATCACTATTTTATAAGAGAGCATAATATAACTTGCGAATTTGGCTGTGGACAAGGGCGGGGCGCAATTCATACTGCTAATAATCATATTGATACGCAAGCATATGATTTATATGATTTATTAGAGATTGCAATAGAAAATGCAAAAAGGAATGCAAGAGAGAGTAAAGCGGAAAAAGTAGTCTTTAAAGCGGAGAATATTTTTTTTGTATTAGATTTAATGGAATATATGTTTGAACCAGTGCATTCTGGGATTAAAAAATTTAAGATAGAAGATATATCGTTCTCTACAACATACGGTATTTTTCAATTTATAACCGTATGTTGTAGGATTTAGAATTATTCAACAACCTCTTTGTTTCTAAGCGCAGATCCATGCGGGAAAATTGCCAAAGCGGCATTGCGGCTGCGCATCCGTCGCATCAATCAGAAAAAAATATTGATTGCCTGGTTTGCACTCAATGCGTGATATGGTCATCCGGAAAATCATGGTAGGATCTAAGCCTTGCATCATGCTTGCGCTTATATGCCCGCTTTCGCCTCCGGTGCGGAATCTCGATACGGACAATATACCATCCTGCCAAAAGAATAACAATAGCAGCTACTGCCCCCAGCGCGACCGGAAGCCAATGCGGCCCACTTTGGTTTTCGGTTTCTGCCACGGGGTCTTCTTCATCCGTAGCAGGATCTTCTTTTTCCTGGTTAATTGGGACAAAGATTCCGTTGTCTTCCTTAAACACGATATCCGGGGGGATCATATAACTTGGCCATAACGCTTCAAATTCGGCGCGGGTAAACGGATAATCCGGATTAAAATAAATAATATCCGCGAAACCGATGTATTTTCCCGCAAACTGATAGGAAATCTGGCCGATGATATTGTCCCCGTGGACAAATTCTTCAACAGGGGAATAGGTAATGGTTTTTGCTGCGTCCGAAAAATTAGCGGAGTTTGGCAACACAACGTTGCTGTTATCCCCAATATGGATCAGGGAGTTTTCGGTATCGGAGAAAGCGGCGGTCTGGGAGAACAGGGGAGGGAACGAAAGCTCCAGATTTAACTCCGTGTCACGTATGCTGTACAGGGAATAGTTCTCAAAAGCAAAATTCAGCATATTGATCGTATCCTCGTAAGCGTGCAGCGCCGTATCCACATGGAGAACGACCGCGACCAGCAAAAGTCCGTCCTTTTCCGCAAAAGTTATGAGCGTTGTCAAGGCCTCCGTTGTCCCGCCTGTTTTTCCCGCAACTGCATAGTCATAATTCAGTGTTTTGCGGATAAAACGGTGATGGTTCGCGAGCGGGCGGGCTACGTTTTTATTGGTTGGGGGAATGGTGTAGGTACGTGTCCCCGCAATTTTGCGGAAATCGGAATATTGGATCGCTGCCCTGCCGATCAATGCCATGTCATAGGCACAGGTATAGTGCTCCGCTTCGTGTAGTCCGTTGGAATTTATAAAATTGCTGTTCACGCCGCCCAGTTCCTTGACACGCGTATTCATCAGTGCTGCAAACTCCTCCATCGAGCCGGATGAATGGTTCACCTTGGCGGCGACATGCTCCCCGATGGCATAAGATACTTCGTTGGCAGATTCCAATAACATGCCGTACATTGCGTCCCGCAGTGTGACCTGCTCACCGGATACCAGACCGATGCGGCTTCCGTATACGTTATGCTCCGCGGCATCGGACATAGTGACAATCTCATTCATGGAGCAATTTTCCAGTGCCAAAAGGGCGGTGAGTACTTTCGTGATACTGGCAGGATAGTATGCGGTGTAAATATTCTTTTCGTAGAGGGTAAGTCCTGTTGTGACCTCCATCACGATTGCGGCATCCGCATACGTGGAAGGTCCTGACGGCCAGACAAAGTCGGTATCAGAGCCGGATTCCTCTGCCTTTACATGAATGTTGGCTGTCCCGCATGGCGGGAGTATGGTAAATAATAAAGTAAGCAGCAGGAAAAATGCAGTACTTTGAAATAAATGAATCGTGTTCTTTTTCATGTTCTATATCAACCTCAATCGGAATGGTATGGACAATATCGTAACGGTATTTATTATAGAGCATTTTGGAGAAGGACGCAACAGGAAACTTGGGAAAAATCCCCCACCGTGTACCTGTGAAGGTAAGATGGGGGATTTGGTATTCATAGATCAATTTTTCTTTGCCTGGCCATAGTAGGCATTTGCACCATGCTTTCTTAGATAGTGCTTGTCAAGCAGCTCCTGCTGCATCGGTTTGATGGTATTGTTGGAAAGAGCCAGATTATGCCATGCCATAAAGGAAACTTCCTCAAGAACAACTGCATTGTGGACCGCATTGTGCGGGTCAGTACCCCAAGTGAACGGACCATGGCTGTAAACGAGAACGGCAGGGACATCGTCCGGATTGATGCCGGATTCTTTGAAGCGTTCAATGATCACTGTACCGGTCTCTTTTTCATATTCCCCTGCGATTTCTCCTGGTGTCATCTTGCGTGTGCATGGGATCTCACCGTAGAAATAGTCGCCGTGCGTTGTGCCGAGAGCGGGAACCCCCATGCCCTGCTGTGCCATTGTTGTGGCCCACCGCGAATGGGTATGTACGACACCGCCGATGTTTGGGAATGCTTTATAAAGCTCTATATGGGTAGGCGTGTCTGAGGATGGATTAAGGTTGCCTTCCACGCGGTTGCCGTTTAAGTCAACCACCACCATGTCTTCTGGTTTCATAATATCGTACTCCACACCGGACGGTTTGATGACAATAAGCCCCTTTTCGCGGTCGATGCCGGAGACATTGCCCCAGGTAAAGGTGATAAGGCCGTGTTTTGGCAGCAGCATGTTTGCTTCATAGACTTCCTGTTTTAATTGTTCTAGCATTTGGTATACATCCTTTCTTTTTTTATTTTAACTGTTGCCGGATCTACCCGGAAAACAGTCATGCACAGATCATAAAATGCTGGTATCTGCGGCGGCACCGATAACAGTCAGATCGCGGATGGAGCCGCGTTCATTCAATTTCGGAGCCATGATGATGCAGTCCCCGCAGGCCGGGTCGGAGAGTTTTTTTAATATGATCTCTGCCGCATTGTGCCCGATTCCTACGGAAGGGTACACGACGGATGTCAGACCACAGGATACTGTGTCCGCAAGGGAGGAATCGTCAAAACTTACGACAGAAATATCTTCCGGGACAGACAACGCATGGCGGGTGAAGAGCCTGACCAGCGACGCGGCAATCTGGTCATTATAGCATACAAGCCCGGTAATCCCGGAAAAACGGGAAAGGAGTAAGGTATCAAAATCCCCGGTAAAGAGATACGGGATATCTTCGGTCGTGTACCAAAAAACAGAGTTTTCCGCGAGCGCAAGCTGTTTATCCCTCATGAAAGCCTGCACCCCTTCATAGCGCTTTATGCCCTGGATATCATCAGACTTGAAAATGCCGCCAATGTTTTTGTGTCCGCGGCTGACCAAGGCTTTTGCCGCGATTTTCCCTGCTTCAATATCGTCCATAGTGACATAGGATTCTTTCAGGCCGTAGTAATACCCGTTCAGGAACACGACCGGGATACCGCGGTCAAAGATTTCCCGGTACAACAGCCCATTGGCATTTGGAAGGGCGGATTTTGTACTTTCAATTATCAGTCCGTCCACGCCGTTCGCAATCATCTGGCGCAGTGCGTTTTCTTCGTCCGTATAGCGGTTGTGCGTGATGCCGAGTGTTATAGTGTAGTGCTCCCTGCTCAGCACATCCTCGATGCCGTGGATGATTCCGGGGAAAATATAGTCATCCGGGCAGGTAATGACCACACCGATGCGCTTGGTAGCAGGCTGCCGGATTTTAGCGGCATGGCGGCTGACATAGGTACCGCTTCCCTGTGCCCGCACGAGAAGCTCCTCCGATACCAATATCCCAATTGCCTGCCGTACGGTCTGACGGCTGTAACCAAATTTTTCGGCAAGTTTATTCTCAGAAGGAATTTTCTTGTTCATGGCAAAGGTTCCATCCATAATTTTTTCCCGAAGCCAGTTGCTGACATCCTTGTATTTTGCCATGATTTCCCCCATTTTGAATAAGTTGTATTTAATTATACTACAAGTTCGAAGTATTGTAAATACAAGGTGAAATAAATTTATCTAATTAGTAGCTGATTTTTTAACAATATGGGCTGGTATTTTATGGTATAATGTGTTAAACTATAAATGATCGTGGGAAATTATGCGGAAAGCTGCAGTAAGGATATAGGAATGAGTGCATTAAAAAGAACGATAATCATAGATAACGACGAGATATCCCGTGAAATAATTCTGTTTTTCGCGGGTACGATTGAACGGTTGGATGTCGTCGGTGCTTTTCACAACCCGGGCAATGCAATCAAATATATGCAGAAGAACCCTGTTGATTTGGCAATATTGGATCTTCAGATGCCGGAGATGGACAGCATTGAGCTTGGATGGAAACTTCATGAAATCAATCCTGCGCTGATGCTGATCTACGCGACAACGGAAAGAGTTGAGATAAGGGACGAACAGTGTTTGAAGGTGGCGGTATACCTGCCAAAACCATTTAGCCATGAAGGTCTTTTACATGCAGTCAAATCTGCTGAATTATTGGCAAAGCGCAACCAAAAGCATATTTATGCGCGGACATTCGGATATTTTGATCTTTTTGTAGATGGGGAGCCCGTTATATTTAAGAGTGCGAAAGCAAAAGAATTGTTAGCGCTCTTGATCGACCGGCAGGGAGGTACGGTGACGACCGACCAGATTATTACGGTACTCTGGGAGGACCGCCCGAATGATGAGGCAACCCAAAGCCTGTGCAGCAAGGTCGTAAAAACATTGAAACGTGAGTTGGATGAATATAAGATCGGGAGCATCCTTATCCAGAAAAGAGGCATACGCAGCATAGATATGAGACAGGTAGACTGTGATATGTTTGAACTAATGGAAGGAAGTATAGAGGCAAAAGAACGTTTTTTCGGTGATTATATGTTAGAATATAGTTGGGCTGAGGAGCGTATCCATTCCTTATGGGAGAGGGCTCAGAGAATTTCAGGCAGGGATAGTTAAGTTTCGGAGTTAAAATTCCATTTCGATTCCATTTGTATTCCGGGATGTTATGCTATAGTATGTCTCAAGAAAGTCATGCTTAAGGAGGGAATGGAGTTATGTCAGAAAAAATGAGATTTACATATGAACCTTGTTCGGAACATCTTGACTGTTATGGAATAAGCTATACCGCATACGGTATTTTTCTGAATAAGAACGGCGAGATGGTCGCGGTGCAGCATGATGTAACGAGGCAGCTTGAGGAAGCGGAACGAATTTGTAAGCTGTTAAATAAGCATGAGCTTGATCCGGAACAGGCAAAATATGTGATCGAGGATTGTATTGTGGAAGGGTATCTTGTATAAAGCGGATAGGGGAAAAGTGGGACAGAGCATCGGTATTCGATGGTTCCGTTTTTTGGGACTTTACAGTTAGCCTGATATACAGACCGATTGTCAGAAGGAAAAGATAGACCCTCCGGCGGCTTGGCAGTGCCGCCGGAGGGTCTTGCTGTCACGGAAGGTAGAATTCCCGAAGAAGTGTGCTTTCCCCGCTTTCTGTATTGAACCGCAGCAGGAAAGTATTATACCATTCGTTGTCCGGTACATTACCGGATATTAAGCAATACAGGTTATCCCCCTCCTCCATGATCGGGGTAATGCCGTATGGCTGTATGTGCTCCGGCAGGGATAATTCGAACGGAATCCAGACATCCTGCTTTTTATCCAGCTGGTACAGCATGCTGCCTATACCGCAATAGGAAGATTGGCCGGAAAACAGTTGCCCGGTCTGTCCTTCAAAATTCCCATAGTCCGTAACGCTTTTGTCCTCACTGACGCGCAGCAGCGTGAGATTATCATTATTGCCCAACAGCAGCAGGATGCCGTCGTCCGCAACACAGTAATTTTCCAGAAAATAGCCCGTACAGCGGTACAATTCTTCGGATCTGCCTGTGTCCAGGTCATGTACATAAAAGATTATTTCCCTGTTTCCTGCAAATGCCCGGGTATAGGCCCGGTTCTTATAGAAAAGGAAAAGTCCACCATAATCCCCGGCCAACGAGTACTCCGTCAGGTTTTCCCCGGAAATGGATACCTTGGTGACGATGCAAGCATCATCGTCCTCGGTCTTGATGTAACTGCAGTACAGGGAATCATCCCGGAGCACCATGTCAAAAATAGAATAGATTTCCGGTATATCTAATATTTTTTTCTGGTCTGTCCCGTCCAATTTGCAGGAATAGATGGTCAGATGTCCCCCCGTTACGTAATCTATTGTCCGGTCGATTTCATCCGTGGAGTAGTACAGCCTGTTTTTGTAGATGGCACAATAATTGGTGGTGACCGGCAGGGCAAGACGAGTATCTGAAATCTCATCTTCCGGGAAATTCATGTACATCGCCCCGCCTGCAAGTGTAAAGTCGCCAAAATATACCGGTGCTTCCTGCGGTTCTGCTGCGCGTTTTCCCGTGTCCGGGATGGTCATGAAAGCTACGGCACAAAAGACTGCCAGCAAGATGACACCGCACAGGACAATAAGGTTATTTTTTCTTTTCTTCATAATGTTTTCCACCCGCCTTTCTGTATTGGACTCCCCGAATGCCGGGCCGATGGTCAGACGGCTCTGGCGGCTTGCACAGGAGAGAAGGGTTTTTGCGTAAGCTTTCCGCTCGCTGAGGTCTGCATGCTCGAGACTGCTCTCATCGCAGAACATTTCCATATCCTGTTCCATAAGCCGGGCAGCATACCATACGAGGGGATTCCACCAGTGAAGGCATACACAGATCAGGCTGATTAGCCGCGCCAGCGCATCGTGATGCCGTATATGGGTTCTCTCGTGTAGCAGGATATGTGCTTTTTCCGACTCTGACAGACCGTAAGGCAGCAGGATGCGGGGCTTTCGGATTCCGATCACAAATGGGGACTGCACCGCTTCACACAGCCAGACATTCCCGCTTTCGCGGATGGCAGTTGCGATCCGGCGGTGTACCCGCAGATATTGCGCAAAGCAATAAAACAGGACTGCGCCAGTACCCGCCAGATAAAATGTGCACAGAAACCAAAGTAAAACGTCCTTGCTGTCCGGTTCCGTCTGATTTGCGGTTGGGACTGCGGCCTGTGCAGCGCCGCCCGAGAAATTGCCGGATTCGCCATTGTTAGCGGGAATCCCGGGGATGGGAGCCGTATCGGCATCCGTGCCGGAAATGTCCATAAGGTCGTGGATATTTCCTTGCAGTGTTAAGCTTTGTGAGCCGGATCTTTGCCCGCTCCCCAGAAAATCTGCCGTATCCGGTAAAGCCGGCTGAAGGCTGAACGGGGAACGTATGGAGATCGGGCATAGCAGGCTGATCCCGACAAGTATCCAAAGACTGTAGCTATAAACTTTTGGATAGCGTTTCAGGAATGGGCGTACCGCCAAAACAAATAAAATCATAACCGATGCCTGCAGGCTCATGCGCCAAAGCCTTCCTAACATTTCAATCATTGATCCGACACCTCCTATTATAATCTATTGCAATAGACTATAATTAGTTTATCACGGTAGACCAAGAATGTCAATAGGAAACAGCGGTGATTTTTAAGGATGGTCACTGTAAATATTCTAAAAGTGTGTCAATATCCGCGTTGATACAGATGGACTGTGTTTTAATTTCTTGCGGGGCGGCAGCCGCCCCATAATTGATGCAGGCGTATACAGCATTTGGGTTTTGGTATGTCATCTGCCAAAACGGGAATTTGATGATTCCCAGGGTATTGCTGCCCACACCCAGTTCCAGGTACAGGATATGCTGCCCAGTATGGCGGCGCAGAAAGTCACGGTATCTGCCGGCGGCCTTGTGCCAGCCCACGTCCTCCGCAAAACTGGTATCCGCCCGCAGGTTCATGGACATTGGCGTGCCGCAGATAGGGCAGAGGGGGACAAGATCCGGTGCAATCCGCTGCTTGTCAATCCCGTTTTTTGGAAGCAGTGATCAACATTTGTTGTCAGAACAAAATAATTTTTGCCCCGCATCACCAACAATAAGTTGTCGTAGACAGGTTTTGGGATGCTTTGGTAACGGTTCGCCAAAATGTAGCGGCTCCAGTAAGCCCAATGTTCTTCCAAGATAGGAAATGGATAAAAGCCAGCAAAATACATATCATGGAAACCATATTTTTTTATAAAGTCCGGAAAGATTTCCTGAAACCGCCTGTCGGAGTACGTGAAACCTGCGGAAGCGGACAGTCCCGCCCCTGCACCGATGACAATGGCATCCGCGGTTTGGATTTTATCTTTCAGCCGTTTCGCTTTATTGTAATAATCGCTTGTAGATTCCAAAATCGTTGTCTTCGAAGACATTGAATATCACCTCCGGGTTGTTTTTATTTTGTTTTATGAAATCTTGTACTGTTTATATGGCGATTTCTGCCGCCCTCTCGCTCGGAAAGTGGAATTCACCCTTGGAAATGCAGCAAAATGCTATGCTTTTTAAATGACGGGCAGTGGCAATTTCCAGACAGGAACGGTAGCTGGAAGCCAGCAGTCTGCAGTCTTTTTCCGATACCTTCCTGCATTTGAGCGGTCCGACGGTATGGAGGATATAGCGGCAGGGAAGATTGTAGGCAGCAGTGATTTTTGCCCTGCCGGCTGTTTCCGGCTTTGCCTGCTGTTCCATGATGCGGGAACATTCCAAGCGGAGCTGTATGCCGGCAGCCGAATGGATCGCGTTGTTGATGCATCCGTGGCAAGGGATAAAGCATCCGAGCATGGTACTGTTGGCAGCATTGACGATGGCATCGGAGGATATGCGGGTAATATCTCCCTTCTAAAGATAAATACCCTGTTGCAGTGGGGTCATGCCAGACAAAGAAACAATACCTTTTTCTTCCAGCATGGCCTGTAAATATGCGTCTTGTACATTCAAAATTTCTTCCGGGATGGGTTTTGGGGGACGGAATATAAAAGGAAGAATGGTGGGTAACAAAAAAAATAAATTTTTTTTAAAAAAATGCTTGCATTTTTTTAAAACATGGTATATAATCAATCTTGCGTTGAGGGAAAAGACCTTTTCGCACAACAAATAAGCGCGATTAGCTCAGTTGGTAGAGCACCTGACTCTTAATCAGGGTGTCCAGGGTTCGAGCCCCTGATCGCGCATGGAAAGTACCAGTTTTGGGGGATTGCCCCCGGGGCAGGTGCTTTTTTTTGCTTGTGGGGGGATAGCCTTTCCAGTACATTTATGAAGATAATTTTGTTCTGGAAGGACGGTTTCAGGACAAAATAAAGATGCCTGCAAAGCCAGTAACCAAGGGCTTCCGCGCATGTTTTACACTGTAGGTTCAGACCACGTATTACAGGAACGTGGTGTACTGGGGCAGGACGGCTTTTCCCGCAGCTCCCGGCAACGACCAGAAAACCAGGAGGGGGTACAGCGGTAAACCGCCGTACCCCCTCCTGGTTTTCCTATGCGGGAGGAAGCCACGAAAAAAACACCCACGGGATCAGGGTGTCCGGCATGACATTTCTGTCTTGTTTATGCATATTGTAACTTGGAATCCTGCCAGGGTGATACATATATGTATTTCCTGTGCGGATAAAAAATGTTTATGGGAACGCTGCGCGACCCCCGGTCACCCCATACTACGCATCAGGGATGCTCCGTGGGAAGGGGTTCCCTCCCGGGGTATTGCGGGCTGGGTTTCCATGCTCCGCAAATGGGGCGGGGACAGCAAAAAACTGCAGACCCAGAAAAAGGCGGGCGGTATTACGCCGAAGGGGCACGCTTTCGGGGGCGGGACAATGGCAGAAAACCCAGGAGCGCGCACACCAGGAAATCTTAGGTTTGTCCCAACAGGGAGGGCATGGGCAACTTCTCCGCGCTACCGCTTGTCAATACACTGGTTCGCTGCGCGCCCTGCGTGTGGGTTTCCATGGCTCCGCTGCAGGGGAAGCCATGCCAGGGAAAACAGGCAGTCCCCGCAAAGCCGCATGGATAGGGGTCTGCAGGACCCTTACAGGATCATGTAAGGGGGGAGGCCGGCATTACCGGACCCATGCGTGGGCGGCCAACAGGCAGATGACCGCAAGGTCAAGGCAAAGCACGGCAAGGTATATATGCCCCTGCCGCAACAGGAATAACGAGAGCCTGAAAAATAGCATTACACCCAGGAGCCCAAGGAGGTAAACCAGACAGGCAGCAAGGAAATAGGACATGCCCATACCCCCTTTCAGACAAAACATGGGTCAATCCGGTAACAGTCATAATGCGTCAGCAGGCACTGGCTTGCCAGATGGATATAGCCGCGCGTGACATTGTATTCCTCATGGCCAAGGTAAAGACGCAGGTATTCGATGTTGTTGTGCGATATCATATAGGAGGTTGCGAACGTGTGCCGGAGCAGGTGCGCATGGACGCGCCCGATGCCGGAACGCTGCTTTAGTTTCCGGAAAAAATTTTTCAGCGCATCCGGGGTCAGGGCACCGCCGTCCTTCCCAAGCAGTACCGGTCCCGTGCCGGCAGGGCGGTTGCCGAGGTAAAGCCGCAGGAGTATGGCGACCGCCTCCGACATCGGGAGCAGCCGGGATTTGTTGCATTTGGAATCCACGACATGCAGCAGCCGTTTTTCCATATCGGCATGTGCCATCTGCAGATGGCGGACTTCGGACGAACGTAACCCGCAGTCAAGCATGAGGCGGAAAATCAGCATATCGCGGAGGCTGTCCGCACTATGGCGGGCGATTGTGCCAACCAGCAGCTCCACCTCCCCGGATGTCAGCGGGAGCACAAGCGCAGGGTCGGGTTTTGGCAGCCGGATTTTATACGGGAATTCCGGGATGTACCCGTTTTCGGTCAGGAAATGCAGGAAGGCATTCACCGCCCGGAAGTTTGTCTTGATGGAAGTTGCCTTGATCCGGCGCTCCCCGCGCAGGTAAATGGCATACTTTTTTAGCACATCCACATCCAGATCCTGCAGGTATGGGTACCCGGCACCTTCGCACCAACGATTGAAAAGCCCGAGGGATTCCCGGTAAAAGCGCAGCGTCTCCGGGGCGCAGTAAACTTCCCGGTCGGCAAGGAATTCCTCAACCATCCCATATACTGTCTTCATATCCTGTGTTTTCATAGAATTCCCCCGTCCCATCGTCAATGATTGTGACACGCCGCTGCCGCCCATAGCCATGCAGCGGGTCATCAGTCTCCTGCCGCGCCTTGGCGTGCTTGTAACGGAAGATGCGTGCAAAGTCGTTGTCGTTGAGTACGGCAAGCAGCTCCGCAGCGTCCTCGTAAATCGTTGTCCCCGGGTTGCGGTTCAGGGTAAGCGCAAAGGAGGAGACGGCATGGACTGCCCTTGCCTTGCGCACCTCCATGTTCAGTTTCGACGCATAGTTCCGGATCAGCTTCAGATGGTGTTTGTTCGGGACGACATCGACCTGCTTCGTGCCGCGCAGCCGTTTCCAGAAGTCCGTGTAGTCGGCTCTCCACCGGTTCCCGTCACCCCCGTCCGGCCGGACAAGGCGGAAGGTCTCGCGTGTCAGGGACTCCGTGACCAGGCAGCGGTTGGAGAGGATGTCATAGATGCGTTTTGCCGCCCCCTTGTCCATGTTGTCACGGAACGGGACAAGCTCATAGGTCTTTGTCATGCGCCGCATGGTCTGGAACTCGACGTTGATCACCTTCGTCAGCTCCGGGGTATAGCGCTTTGCAAGTTTACGCGCCTTGGTATAGTCCGGGCGTTCCTCCCCGACCACGGAACGGATCAGGTTTTTGTCCGCCTCCGTGAGTGTGTCATCATGCTCCAGCGCAAACTCCAGGCGGGCAATGTCGCAGTAATTCCAGCGTCTCTTCTCATAGGCCTTCTCCAATACATAGAGGTCGTAACGCGAAATAAGCCCCTGCAGCTGCCAGAGCATGAGGAACCATCCCTTATAACCCATTTCCACGACTTCCTTTGTCTTCAGGTAGATGCGCAGGAAGCATTTGTCGCCGCGCCTGCCGAGGGCAAGGTAGTCCCATTCATAGGCTTTCTCACCTTCCCCGGTGGAAGAGTATGCCAGTTCCTCCGCGGCATCCCCATCCATTGCGCATTCCAGGAAACCTGGTGTCTTCCTGCCCGGCTTTACCTTCCCGCGTTCAAGGTTCTCTTGGGCGCGGGTTTCCCGGATGTTCTTAAATTTGTAATGGTAGCTGGCTCCGGAAAACCTTGAGACCTGCATCCGGGAGAGGTTGTCAATCCGGAAATAAGTCTCTGGGTCCTGCAGGGCGTTCGTATGCCAGCAGAAATCCATGCGGTTTTCCTTGACTTCCGCGATGTCGAAACGGAAGAACTTACAGAGTTCCTGCACATAGGCATAGGACTGCTCAAACGCAGCACTTGCCCCAAGCTCCCACAGCATCTGCGAGCGGATCATGACCACAACCTCCGAGGTGACGGAGCCCATGCCGCTTGCCGACGGCGGGACGATGGGCGCGAATGCGACATCAAAGCGCCCCGGTACCTCAAGGATGAAGCTGTAGAAATAGCCGTATGTGCCATGGCGGTAGTTGACGCAGGAGGAACCGCCGTGGGAACCCTTCGTTGCACCCATGCTCTGGCGGTATGGGACCTCGGAAAACGGCATGCATTCCGCATCCGTGTGTTGGTAACGCTCCACCAGGCGGCGGAAACGCGCAACGTCCGCATCCTGCGAATTGCGCGTCAGGTCGTTGTAGAGCTTGACGCTGTAATAGAACGTGTCAATGTTGTGTAGGAACTTCTTCTTTTTCCTGCCGTACCAGTATCCTGTATCCATTACAGCGCCATCCCCCTTTCCGGTTATATTTTATTTCCGGCCGTTCAGCCGTTTCCTTGCCTTCCTGTTTAAGTGTAGCCCCACGTCGTTATACATGGGTTGGCTGTCCAGACCCTTGCGCACAATCGCCTCCTCATTTGAGATGAAGTCCGCTGCAGCCGACCGGGTGACCATCTCGCTTGTGTCATAGGCACCGTAGTCGGCATCCCGGCAGAACCACCAGACATGGCCAAGCCGCTGCAGCACGCTTGCGGTCGTTGCGTTCTCGTACTCCCATGCGTCAAAGTACACGTTATGTACAAAGCGCCAGAGCTTGCTGCAGATGGCCACGCGCGTTGTGATGCCCCTCCAGATTTTATCAACCATGAAAAAGCGCTGTGCGCTGCACATGATGTAAATCTTCCGCTTGCGCTGTTGGCAGAGCATTGAAAGCAGCTCAAGCGGGAAGTTTGAAAAGTTGCGGTGTGACAGGACGCTCGATATCTCATCCAACAGCACGATGTAGCCGGCATACCCCTGCCCATCCTCACCATCCGCGCCAAGGTCAACCAACTGGTTGAAGTTTGTCAGCGGGATATAGGGGATGTCCCTTAAATGGTAGTTGGAATAGAAGCATACACTGTCGCCATACCGCCTGTAAATCTGCCGTGCCCGGTGTGTCATGGAGAGTGTCTTGCCCCGGCCGAACATGGCAACAAACATGTCGATGCCATAGTAGGGGAATTCCTCCCACCTGCGGTTCCTAAAATATGATGCACTGTCACGCAGCATGTAGAACAGTGTCCGGTGCAGGTTGTGCAGGATCATCTTCGGGAGCTTCATCGTCAGGGCGGCAAATACCCCGACAACCAACAGAAAAGTTTCCATCTCACAGCCTCCTGCATGTATCGACCAGTGTGTTGAGTATCCCGAAAATCTCCCGGAGCAGCAGCACGACGAAGAAAAAACGCAGCAGCACCTCCGGCGTGAAGGATGCCTGCCCCTGGAGGATGAAGTTTACAATATAGTCCATTAACGCGCCCTCCTTCCTGTTATGCCCCTGCCTGCCCAGAGTGCAAGGGCGGCAATGAGGGTGAAGCGGAAAAGTTCGGAATCCTCCTGCCTGCGGGCAGCATCTTCCCCGTATTGTGGGGTGGTGTCCACACCGCCCATGCCCCCACTGCCATCCGGTTCGGTGGCATCCATGCCCGCGCTGCCATCCAGTCCGGGGGCATCAATGTCCATGCCGTCGCCTGCTTCACCAACGCCCCCATCCGGGCTGCCATACACCATGCCGGCATCGGTGCCGGTACCGGCCACCTGGCCGGAGGCATATGCCCGCACATGCGGCTGGCAGGCGGTGATGAGGGCCGCAACGAGCAGGGCATGACAAAATTTCGCATGCCTCATTCGCCACCCCCTGGATGGTCAAGGAACAGGCGCAGGGCAAAATATGCCACCGCATAGGCGGTAACGGAAAAAAGCAGAACCTGCCACAATGTGAGCGTGTAATCATAGACCTGGAAGCCAATGCCAAGGATCCCCCAGCACATCCCGAAGATTGTTTTTATGGTGTCAGCCATATGCATACCCCCTTAACTGAAAAATGAGGCAATGAACCGGAACAGGGATGAGAACATGCCGCCGGCTGCCTTTATGCCGCCCCGGGCCAGGCCGAGCAGCGCGGGGAGGAGCCAGAGCCCCAGCCCCACCCCGATAATGGTGGTGATCCCGGCCGGGAGGAAGGAGAACAGCTCCGCGAGCAGCGCCGGGACGGCCCCCATGTCCAAAAGTATCCCTTTTACCGAACTGAGTACCCCGGAAAGGAAGCTGCCTGCGGAGGAGACCCCGTCCGAGATCCCTGTCTGGATGTAGTCGTTGAATTCCCCGACCACCCCCCAGCCGGGGCCGCCTATGGTGATGTTGCCACCACCGGAGCCGGACCCGGTGCCACTGCCAGGGCCAGTACCGCCCGGGGTCGGGGTGGGGGTGCCGCTGGGGGCACTGCCGCTGCCACCCGCCCCGGGGGCGATGGCAAGGCCAAGCCCCGGGACGGAGACGGATGAGGTGTCCCCCGGCGACCAGACATGATGGCCGCTCACCCTGTCATAGGAGAAGCGGTCGGTGAACTCCTTCGTGACCATGTCCGCGATGGATACCTCCGGGACCCT
>ERZ808040.296-NODE-296-length-46732-cov-46.868739_pt1 | contig 46732 bp, 39 predicted proteins | sample MGYA00380191_ERZ808040 | MGnify/ENA primary metagenome ERZ808040 (study PRJEB31490, sample SAMN06133395) | mouse gut metagenome | isolation source: J6 | host: mice | place: China: Chengdu | collected 2015-05 ...
AAAACTCGATTTTGACACTCCGAAGAATGCCTTCTTCAGACAAATCACTAATTTTGCACTTGCCAGTTGAGAGTAGGCATAATTGCGGATTGATTTTTGCGTTCACGGTCAATTAAAAATGTTTTGTCATGTTATTTTTTTTTGGTAATTTCGCATGTTGTAATAATATAACGAAACAGCAATCCAAAAGCCGATGTTCGCGCCATTCTCACTTAATATACGTGGTCGTCTATATGAATATTGCCGACCGGCAGTAATGGGCATAATAAATGCAACCCCTGACTCTTTCTTTGCAGGTTCAAGATCCTCCACAGAAAACGAAATAGCCTTGCGTGTTGAAAGTATGCTGAGTGCCGGTGTCGATATGCTTGATCTGGGAGCATATTCATCCAGGCCCGGTGCTGAAGATGTGGATGAGAGCGAAGAATGCCGGAGGCTTGAAACCGGCATGAAGGTGATTCGTGGGATTGATTCCGAAATCCCCGTATCAGTAGACACATTTCGCTCCAATGTTGCAAAAAAGGCTGTGTGTGAAATGGGGGCTGATATTGTCAATGACATTTCTGGTGGAGATCTCGACCCGGACATGTGGGATACGATAGCCGCCCTTAAAGTCCCATACGTGCTTATGCACATGCGTGGAACGCCATCGACAATGCAATCTCTTACCGATTACGATGATGTGACGGCAGACGTTATAAAGGATCTGTCGGAAAAGTTGCGCCGGCTCCACTATATGGGTGTGTCGGATGTGATAGTTGATCCTGGCTTCGGCTTCAGTAAGACAACAGAGCAGAATTTTGAGATGATGCGTAATCTTCAGCTGTTTTCGGATGCACTTGAAGCTCCGGTTCTTGTAGGCATATCAAGAAAGTCCATGATAACTAAAAGCCTCGGGATATCAACGGCAGAAGCATTGCCGGGTACAATAGCCTTGAACACCATCGCGCTCACAAGGGGCGCATCTATCCTTAGGGTTCATGATGCGGCCGAGGCGGTGGCTGCTGTAAGGATTTATGAATTATCGACCTTATAAATTAAATTTAAACCTGCTCAGGAAGTGGATCAGTTTGGCATAAGAGACGCATTTGACATTGCAATAGTCGCACTCCTCCTTTTTTATCTCTACAGGATAATGAAAGAGAGCGGCACGATCAATATATTTTTCGGAGTACTCGCGTTTATCGTTGTATGGGTATTGACATCTCAGATCCTAAATCTCAAGCTTATAGGGACTATTCTGGATCAATTTATGGGCATAGGGCTCCTTGTGATAGTAATATTGTTCCAGGATCAGATAAAACGTTTTCTCGTAGAGCTTGGCGACCATAAAAGATGGAGATTCCTTAAGAACCTGTTCAGGCATGAGAAGAACGAGGGCGCGTCTGATACACGCAAATACGTGTTGCCCATTGTGTATGCGTGCATGAATATGTCAAAGACCAAGACCGGGGCACTCATTGTGATACGGCAGGAGATGTCGCTTGAATCATATGAAAAAAGCGGCGACATCATCAATGCGGATATAAATTCCAGGCTGATAGAGAACATATTTTTTAAAAACTCACCACTGCATGACGGAGCAATGATCATAGACCATGACAGGATATGCAGCGCAGGTTGCATATTGCCTGTCAGCCATGACCGAAATGTGCCGAGGGCTCTTGGCCTCAGGCACAGGTCTGCTTTAGGTATCTCTCAGGCGACGGATGCGTTTGCGATAGTGGTCTCAGAGGAGACCGGATATATATCCGTAGCGCATAAAGGCGTGCTGCACACTCGTCTCAGTTCTACCGATCTCGAGCATAGACTTTCACAGATCATGGTCAGTGATTAAGTGTCACACACGCTTTGCTGATTGGGGATTTTTTAGTAACTTTGTATGCTGAAATAAGAAAGAAAATAATAACATCAGATATGTCAGAAGAAGAAAAGTTGAGAGAAGAACAATACAGTGCCAGCAATATTCAGGTACTTGAGGGTCTTGAGGCTGTGAGAAAACGCCCGGCCATGTATATAGGCGATATAAGCGCGAAAGGACTTCATCATCTCGTATATGAAGTTGTGGACAACTCCATCGATGAAGCACTGGCAGGATATGCTTCCCATATCGAGGTTACAATCAATACGGACAACTCAATTACAGTAGTGGACAACGGCCGCGGCATCCCGGTGGACATGCATGAAAAGGAACACAAAAGCGCGCTCGAAGTGGTGCTGACAGTGCTCCATGCAGGCGGCAAATTCGACAAGGGCAGCTATAAGGTGTCTGGCGGACTCCACGGTGTCGGTGTGAGCTGTGTAAATGCTCTTTCCACATATCTTAGAGCCGAAGTGCGCCGTTCAGGCAAGATATATATGCAGGAATACTCCTGTGGCAAGCCCACCACTGAACTTCAGGTGATAGGGGAGAGCGAGACCACAGGCACAACCATAACATTCAAGCCTGACGACTCCATATTCACCGTCACAGAGTATGATTACAATACTCTCGCCATACGTCTGAGAGACCTGGCATTCCTGAACGCCGGCATTACGCTTACTCTTACCGACAAGCGCAATCTCGATGAAGAGGGGAAACCTCGAAGCGAGAAGTTCTATTCCAAGGACGGACTTAGGGAATTTGTCGAATACATCGATTCAAACAAGGAGTCTCTTATAAATGATGTCGTACACCTGAACACCGAACGTCAAGGCATACCGGTGGAGGTAGCACTGACCTACAATAGCACATACAACGAAAATGTGCATTCGTTTGTCAACAATATCAACACCATAGAGGGTGGCACCCACCTTACCGGATTCCGCCGTGGACTCACCACCACATTAAAGAAATATGCCGAGGAGCATAAACTCCTTGACAAGGTTAAAGTCGATGTGGCAGGAGACGATTTCCGTGAGGGCCTGACAGCCGTGATTTCTGTAAAGGTGCTTGAGCCGCAATTTGAGGGACAGACCAAGACCAAGCTTGGAAACAGCGAAGTGGCCGGAGCTGTGTCGTCGGCTGTCAGTGAGGCTCTGTGGTATTATCTTGAGGAGCATCCGAAGCAGGCAAAGACTATTGTAGAGAAAATAGCTCTTGCCGCTCAAGCCAGACATGCCGCTTACAATGCACGAAATAAAGTGTTGAGAAAATCTCCTCTGTCAGGAGGAGGCCTGCCGGGGAAACTTGCAGATTGTTCCTCACGACATGCCGAGGACTGCGAACTGTTCCTTGTCGAGGGTGATTCGGCCGGCGGCACGGCAAAACAGGGGCGCAACCGTACTTTCCAGGCAATCTTGCCTCTTCGCGGCAAGATCCTGAATGTGGAAAAGGCAATGGATCACAAGATTCTTGACAATCAAGAGATAACCAATCTTTATCGCGCTATGCGAGTGTCAATTGGCACGGAAGAGGACCCGAAAGAGATAAATCTGTCGAAACTCGCTTATCATAAGATCATAATAATGACTGATGCCGATGTCGACGGAAGCCATATAGCCACATTGCTTATGACATTCTTTTTCAGACGCATGCGCCCGATCATAGAGCAGGGATATCTGTATCTTGCCACACCGCCGCTGTATAAGTGCTCTCGTGGTAAAAATGAGGAGTACTGCTGGACTGAAGCACAAGTACAGCAGTTTATAGCTGCCAATGGAGACAAGACCAAGGTACAGCGATATAAAGGTCTTGGTGAGATGTCGGCTGAGGAACTCCGTGATACCACCATGGATCCTGAGCAGCGACTTCTGAAACAGGTCAATATCACCGATGCCGCCGAGGCTGACCGCATATTCTCCATGCTTATGGGTGAAGATGTGGCTCCACGCAGGGATTTTATTGAGTCAAACGCCAACTACGCAAATATCGATGCATAAAGTGTTCATTCCCTATGGCATTATAATGCCATAGGGAATGGGCAATATTAGTCATTCACAAATATCACCAAGTATGTCAAAATCAACAGGAAATGCTTCGGCCCGCAAGGCAACTGCCTTGAAAAAAAAGGTTGAGGAGTTCGTATCTCAGCAGAAAAGCAATACCTATAATTATAGGCAGGTCTCGCACGCTATCGGAGCATCTACAGCAGCACAGCAGCGCAATGTCGCTCTGCTGCTTGTCGATATGGCTTTCAATGGTGATATCATAGAAGTCTCTCCGGGTAAATACAAATCGCCACAACGAGGCAATGAGGCAATCGGCACTTTCGTCCGCAGAAACAATGGGAAGAATTCCGTTGTCACAGATAATGACGGAGAGACCCTGATGATTGCGGAACGAAACTCCATGCACGCATTAAATGGCGATAAGGTGCGTGTCAATATAGCTGCCCATCGCCGTGGTGCGGAGCCTGAGGCCGAAGTGATTGAAATCATAGAAAAGAAAGAGCAGACATTTATCGGGACTCTTAAAGTGGAACGTCATTTCGGATATCTGCTTACTGACTCCAAGTTCCTTGCCACCGACATATTCATACCTAAAGGCAAACTTAAAGGGGGTAAGACCGGTGACAAAGCGGTGGTAAGAATCACCGAATGGAAACAGGATTTCAAGAATCCCTCCGGAGAAATCGTTGACATTCTCGGAGAGGCCGGGAAAAACAATACCGAGATACATGCGATACTTGCGGAATTCGGATTGCCGTACAAGTATCCGTCAGCTGTTGAGAAGGCTGCCGACAAAATTGATGCAGGCATCACTGATGAGGAAGTTGCCAAGCGTATTGACATGCGTGACGTACTAACATTCACTATTGATCCGGCCGATGCCAAGGATTTTGATGATGCGTTGTCATTCAGAGTGTTGCCTAACGGACACTATGAAGTCGGTGTTCATATAGCGGATGTGACCCATTATGTGAAGCCTGACGGGATAATCGACAAGGAGGCCCAGAAAAGAGCGACTTCAGTATATCTTGTAGATCGTGTGGTGCCAATGCTCCCCGAGCATTTGTGTAACGGCATATGTTCTCTGCGCCCTGATGAAGAGAAACTTGCATTTTCTGTCATCTTTGAAATGGACTCTCAGGCGCGAGTTTACAATTCAATGATTGCAAGAACTGTAATCAAATCCAACCGGCGGTTCAGCTATGAGGAGGCCCAAAGCGTCATCGAGACAGGAATGGGCGATTGCGTGGATGCCATCCTTGCCCTTGACTCAATGGCAAAACAGCTTAGGAAGGCGCGTTATGAAGAGGGATCCGTCGATTTCGACCGTGCTGAAGTTAAGTTCGACATATCACCTGACGGCACGCCTTTAGGTGTCTACTTTAAGGTGTCAAAAGATGCCAACAAACTCATTGAGGAGTTCATGTTGCTTGCCAATAAGACCGTTGCGACGTATGTAGGCAAGCCCAAAGATAAGAAAAAGCCGAAGGCATTCGTGTATCGTATCCACGATGTCCCGGATGCACAACGTCTTGCGGATTTTGCAGCAATAGCACGCAGCTTCGGCTACAAAGTGAAATCATCAGGAACACCGAGAGAAATCAACAGGTCTATCAACCGGATGCTTTCCGAAGTAAAGGGAAAAGGGGAAGAGAACTATCTTGCAACTCTCGCAATCCGATCAATGGCAAAAGCCGTATATTCGACCGATAATATAGGCCATTACGGATTAGGCTTCGATTATTATACCCATTTCACATCACCGATACGCCGATATCCCGACATGATGGTTCACCGACTGTTGGAACGTTATCTTGCCGGAGGCCGTAGTGTGATTGTGCAGAAACTTGAAGAGCAGTGCAAGCATTCAAGCGAAATGGAGCAGCTGGCCGCAAACGCTGAACGCGCATCCATCAAGTATAAACAGGTCGAATATATGCAATCCCATCTTGGAGAGTCTTATTCAGGAATAATCTCCGGGGTCACGGAATGGGGATTGTATGTAGAACTTAACGAGAATCTTTGCGAAGGCTTGATACCGATGCGAGATCTGGCTGATGACTATTATGACTTTGACGAGAAGAACCACTGTCTGATCGGCCGGCGTCATAATCATAGGTACAGGCTGGGTGACAGCGTGGATATCAAAGTCGCGCGTGCCGATCTTGAAAAGAAACAACTTGACTTTGTGCTTGTTGATGAGAGCAATTCAGTAGCCAAAGGGGAGGATTATATGGGCAGGAATGCGTCTGCAAAGGAAATTTTGGCAGACAAATCTCACGGTAAGAAAAAACGCCGCCGCAAATAGTCCGTAAAGTCTACCTAAAGTCAGAGCCAGTCCTATATTACCATTACAATCACATTGCTATGAGAGATTACAATGAATATCTTCAGATAGTCAAGGATGCCATATCCAACTTGAGATTACCGGCACAGCCATCCGGTCTTTATGACCCCATACGCTACGCGCTCAATTGCGGTGGCAAGCGGCTGCGTCCGGTCCTGACCCTTGCAGCATGTGAAGCCATGGGGAAGGATCCGAAATCAGCCATTCATCAGGCAATTGCAATTGAAATGTTCCATAACTTCACTCTCCTCCATGATGATGTAATGGACAAGGCTGATGTGCGCCGCGGACGTCCCACGGTCCATGTGAAATGGAATGAAGAAACGGCTATTCTGTCCGGGGATGCAATGCTGACAACTGCGGGGATGCTTTTGGCTGTGAAATGCGGCGATCATCTTCCACAGGCACTCGAACTGTTCAACGGTACAACAATGAATATCTATGAGGGGCAGCAATATGATATGGATTTTGAGAAGCGGACGGATGTCACTGTCGATGAATATATGGAAATGATCCGTCTGAAAACCTCCGTACTTCTTGGCTGTTCCTGCGGCATGGGAGCTCTTATGGCAGATGCGCCATTTGAGACTCAGGTCCGGTTCTTTGATTATGGAGTCAATCTCGGACTGGCTTTCCAACTTCAGGATGACTATCTCGACACATACGGAAACCCTGAAACTTTCGGTAAGGCTATAGGAGGAGATATTCTTAACGACAAGAAAACATGGCTTCTGATCATGGCTATGAACGAGGACAAGTCCGGCAAGATAAGGTCATTGCTTGGCCCTGCTACAGATCCTGATGAGAAGATAAAGGCTGTAAGATCCATATACGATGAGCTTGATCTGCCCCAGCGTGCCCATGAACTGATAAGTGCTTATATCGATACTGCGATAAAATGTCTTGACCATATGGAACTTTCGCCAGAAGCACGTTCATTCTTTATGGATATCGCACTAAAATCAGCGACAAGAGACAAATGATTTTCTTTGACTCTCATACACATCTGTATCTTCCGGAATATGAGGACGGAGGGGCTGAGGCTGTGAAAAGAGCGATAAATGCCGGCGTTTCACGCATGTTGTTTCCAAATGTCGACTGCGGAACTGTAGATCCCATGAAATCCTTGCACAACATGTTTCCTGAAAACACATTTATGGCAATGGGGCTGCATCCCACAGAGGTTGGTGCTGATTGGAAACATGACATAAGCAGTATTGTCAAAGAATTTGACAGCAATGAATATGTGGCGGTCGGTGAAATCGGAATTGACCTGTATTGGGACAGATCCTTTGAAAAAGAGCAATTGGAAGCTTTTGACATGCAGGTCAATATAGCTGTAGAAAGAGATCTTCCCATAATAATTCATTGCCGGGAGGGACTAGACAACGTAATAGAAGTCCTTGAGGGATATAAAGGAAAGATTCGCGGCGTATTCCACAGTTTTGGAGGCTCCATAGAAGACGTGGATAAAATCAGAAAAACCGGAGATTATTATTTCGGTATCAACGGAATAGTTACATTTAAAAACTCGAAACTCCGCACCGTACTTCCGTCAATAGGCCTTGACAGAATACTGTTAGAGACTGATTCGCCTTATCTCGCACCTGTCCCGAATCGAGGGAAACGTAATGAGAGTTCCTATCTTGTATATACTGCAAATGTCGTTGCTGAATCTCTGGGCAGTTCTGTGAGTCAGATAGCTGAGGCCACCACATTCAATGCGGATAATTTGTTCTTGAATAAACATTCATTTTTGTAAGTAACCGTTTAAATGAAATGAAGAACTATCTGCTTCTATTGATTCTATGTGTGTCGCTTTCAGTGTGTGCTCAACAGGTTCCTTCTGACTGGATACTTGTCAACATTCCTGTCGCATGCATAAGAGAGGAGGCCAGCCACGCATCAGAAATGTCTTCTCAAGCTATTATGGGTACACCTATGCTGGTGCTTGAGGACAACGATGGTGAATGGCTTAAACTCGAAGGCCCCGACGGATATACAGGATATATGAATGTGTCAAGCGTCATAAAACTAAATGACGCGGATATGAAAGCCTGGAGACGCTCTCCACGCCTTGCGGTCACATCTATGTCAGAAATAAAGGTCATATGTGACACTGCAGATGCATCATGCCGGAATATTGTAAGCGAACTCGTAAACGGCTCCATAGTGAGTGGAATAAAGGGTAGGGGGCGGTTCAGCCATGTCACACTACCTGACGGACGCAGCGGCTGGGTCGAGACCGAATATGTGGATCCCATTGAGATATGGGCTGCGCAGAGGTTTGATGCACAAGGCATCCTTGACAGATGCTACCATCTATTTGGCACGCCATATTTATGGGGTGCTTGCTCGACAAAGGCTGTCGACTGTTCCGGGCTTGTTCGTGTGGCTTATTATGGGAACGGAATACTTACTTTGAGGGATGCCCGCCAGCAGATCAACATAGGACAACGTATCGAGCCCGAGGATACTGCAATGCTCAGGCCCGCTGATCTATTGTTCTTCAGTTCCACTCCTGAGGGGAGAATATCTCATGTGGCATTATATGATTCCAATGGGAAATATATTCATTCATCAGGACGTGTTAAAAATAATTACATGCGTGATGACGATCCTGACTTCTCCGCAAGAATATATCGTGGCGCGTCGAGAATCGACGGTAAAATACCTTCGGAGGGGATTGTCCAGATAATAGATCATCCATGGTATTTCGAGTAGCAACATGAAACCAAACACAATAAAATAATGGTAACATTTATAATCTGTCTGTCTCTTCTGATTCTTGCATATTTTACGTATGGAAGCTATCTTGAACGCCTCGCAGACGCTGATGATTCAAACGTGACTCCGGCTATACGCCTTGAAGATGGAGTGGACTATATGAAACTTCCACGCTGGAGAGTCTTTCTTATCCAGTTGCTCAACATTGCCGGTACTGGTCCTATATTCGGAGCTATACTTGGAGCTTGTTTTGGCCCGGTGGCATTTCTGTGGATCACGCTGGGATGTATATTTTTCGGAGCTATGCATGACTATCTGTCCGGGATGCTTATACTTCGACAGGATGGCAAAAGCCTTCCGGAAGTCATAGGGGAGTACCTTGGCACTGGTGTGCGTGCAGTGGTAAGAGTATTTTCAATCGCATTACTGGTCCTTGTCGGAGCAGTCTTTATACTGAGTCCCGCCCAGTTGCTGTCCACAATGATGAGTGGATTGTCGCAGCAAGTTTGGGTATATATAATACTCATATACTATGTCATCGCCACATTGCTTCCTGTCGATAAGGTTATCGGGAAAATATATCCGGTGTTTGGTGTCGCTTTAGTAGCTATGGCGGCCGGATTGCTCGGTGTGCTGCTTTTAGGAGAATATGAGATACCGGAACTTACCACACTGCATAACTTTCAGCAGGATCCGGAAAAATTGCCTATCATACCTACATTGTTTATCACAATTGCCTGTGGAGCCATATCCGGTTTTCATGCCACACAGTCTCCGCTTATGGCTCGGTGCGTGACCAGCGAGAAGAAATGCAAGTCCGTATTCTATGGTTCCATGATATCAGAGGGCATAATTGCCCTGATATGGGCTGCAATTGCTATGGCTTTTTTCCATGGCCCGACAGAACTGGGTGAACAACTTGCAGAGCATGGCAATAATGCAGCCTGGGCAGTAGATGTGATATCCAATACCACACTTGGTAAAATAGGGGCCATACTTGCCCTCCTCGGAGTTGTCGCAGCTCCTATAACATCAGGTGACACTGCTTTCCGCGGAGCCAGACTTATTATCGCCGACATATTCAACTATGATCAGCGACCCATAGTCAACCGTCTTATTGTATGCATACCGCTGTTCATCATCGGATTCGGGATAACGCTGGTAGAATTTGGCGTTGTATGGAGGTATTTTGCCTGGGCGAATCAAACACTCGCGGTATTCACACTCTGGACAATATATGTATGGCTGGTCCGCAAAGGTAAGAATTATTGGGTAGCTATGGTCCCGGCAATAGTCATGACGTTCATAGTTTCCTATTTTGTATTCCTTTCGCCTCAGTTTATGGGAATAACCGATAAGTCAATTTCTGCTCCGCTTGGAATTATTTTGACGGCTGTAATAATATTCCTTTCGTATAAAAAGGCTCATAAAAAGATAGGATGATAATACTCAATACCACATATTACATTCACGAATCTATTGATGCGGATTTTCGCAAGTGGGTTTCGGAAATATATTTCCCGTCGGCAATCAATATCGGAGGCCTTGAAAGGCCGATGTTGGCAAAGATACTTACTGATCCTCAGGAAGGTATGTCTGGTTATGCCGTGCAGTTGAGTGCCGACAACAAAGAGATCGCAGAATTGTGGCATGACAACCATGCCGCGGATCTGCGCGGGGAACTATCAAAGCTTTTTGGGGATAAGGTGCTGTTTTTCACCACATATATGGAGACAATCAATCCGTAATGGACTACAAAGGTTTTGATAAAATTATAATTGGAATTGATCCAGGCACCAATGTTATGGGCTATGGGATTCTTGGAATCAAGGGCAAGAATCCCATGCTCGTGGCATTGGGAGCAATCAAATTAAATAAATTTGAAAGTCATTATCTGAGACTGCGCAGAATTTATGAAAGAGTTTTAGGACTTGTTGAGCAGTATTTGCCAGATGAAATGGCTATCGAAGCTCCATTCTTCGGGAAGAATGTACAGTCAATGCTTAAACTTGGCAGAGCTCAAGGAGTGGCAATGGCTGCAGCTTTGTCGCGGGACATTCCTATTGTTGAATATGAGCCGAGGAAAATAAAAATGGCTATCACCGGAAACGGTGCCGCATCAAAAGAGCAGGTCAGAGAAATGTTGAAAAGGATTTTGCCTATATCACAATCTCAGCTTGAGGACCTTGAACTTGATGCGACCGATGGACTTGCAGCCGCTCTGTGTCATTATTATGAATCCTCTAAGCCGCTTGCAACTGCAGGACCTAAAAACTGGAAGGATTATATTGCAAAAAATCCTGATAAAGTGAAACTTTAGAGGTCTATCTTGTCTTTATACTCTTGATGATATGCGATATAACCTTTTTAATATGTGTCACAAGGGTAGGGAAGAATCCATAATAGTGAGACATTATGTTGAATCTCTCAGTCAATGAGGCAAAATGGTTCTGTGTGCTCATGCCTCCTTGCAGGAAATCGATAATGGTCTCATTCATATAATAGTTACGGTGAGACCTTTGCAGACACTTTATACACCACTCATAATCAGCGGAATATCTGTATCGCATGTCATAATTGCTCGTGATTTTTCTTAAAGCGCAAAATGCTTGATGACACACGAGCATACCATCCTTAAAGCTGTCAAGAGTCAGTATTTCCGGTGCAAGCAGATGTCGGTCTCCAATGCGATTTCGGTCAATGTCAACAATATCGGTCTGTCCATATACGATGCCGGGATAATCATTGTCCATGATAGCATCTGCAAGATGCTCGAGAGTCGTATCGGAATGGAATGTGTCGCCGGCGTTCAAAAAAATTACATAGTCTCCATGCGCGAGTCCAAGACCTTTGTTCATCGCGTCGTAGATACCACGATCTTTTTCTGAAACTATCTCAGAATTTGGAATATCCGCTTTTTTGGCGATTTCAACAGTCGAGTCAGACGATTCACCGTCTATAATAATCAGTTCATATAGGCGACAGCTTTGCTCCTTAACACTTTTCAATGTCGCAGGAAGCACACGCTCGGCATTATATGTGACTGTTATGATCGAAAACAGCGGTTGCATATAGTTATCTATTTTATAGATTACAAATTTACTTACAAAAATATATTAAATATGATAATTCTCCAAATTCAAGCTTGAATATTCGTCAATCGGAAGTAGATTAAATATCATAGGAGTAATCTCATAATTAGTATTATGTAAAATAGCGTTTGCATATAATTCAATAATAACGCTCCTACTCCTGTGCTAAAGGCTTTTCAATGGATAAGCATCTTCTTAAAAAGATTTAATTTAAGGTTGCTATTTTGCATATTACTGCAAAAAAGTCTACCTTTGACACAACTATTGTTTCGACTATTCATTATATATTATATATATAAAGCGCGTAATGGACGCACCAGAATTAGACTACACAGAAATAGCTCCGTATGACGATTCGCAATTTGCAGAGCGAATTGCAGAGTTGGTCGAAGAACCTGGATTTGAACACGCAGTCCGATGGGTACTCCCCGATGTCGATTATGACCAGTTTGTCAATCTGCTCGGTTCCATAAAGACTAAAAAGGAATTTCAGATCAATATAATGCAAAAGTTCCTTGAGGAACTGGAAGCACATACTACGGCCGGAATAACGATGTCCGGGCTTGAAAATGTCAGACCGGAATTGTCATATGCTTTTGTATCCAATCATCGCGACATTGTCCTTGACGCTTCATTCATAAACTTGTGTTTTCTTAGAAACGGCATGAGGACGTCGGAGGTTGCGATTGGAGACAATTTATTGATATACAATTGGATAACACATTTGGTTAAACTTAACGGGAGTTTCATTGTAAAACGTAATCTTCCTGCTCGACAGGCTCTTGAAGGAGCAAGGCAACTGTCTTCGTATATCCATCATGCTATTTCATCAAAGCATGAGAGCATATGGATAGCACAGCGTCAAGGACGAGCAAAAGATTCAAGTGACCACACTCAGGAAAGTGTCATAAAGATGCTTGCTCTTGGAGGAGAAGGCTCTGTAGCTCAGAGGCTTGCGGAGTTAAACATATTCCCGGTGTCCATATCATATGAATATGACCCCAACGATTATCTTAAGACACGCGAATATCTGTTGAGACATCGTGATCCTGACTTCAAGAAGAGTCAGCATGACGATCTGTTCTCAATGGAAACAGGTCTTCTTGGGTATAAAGGCAAAGTACATATTGCTTTCTCATCCTGCATTTCGTCACTTATAGAAAGTCTGCCCGCTGATACAGACAAACAAGAGGTTTATCGCAGAGTGTGCCACTGCATAGACTGCGGCATACATGGCGGATACAAGATATATCCCATCAATTATGTGGCGTATGATCGTGCTTTTGACAGCGACATGTATTCCGACCGATATTCATCGGAAGAGGCGGACAAGGTCACATCCTATATAGAAGGACAACTTGACAAGATTGACGTTCCGGATGTCACTGCCCAGGAGCGAAACTTTATGAGGACTTACATGTACACAATGTATGCAAATCCGTTACGCAATAAACTAATTGCGGCAGGATATTGTTGACATATTGTCCCTACCCTGTCCCCTATCTCTTTGATTATCTTATGCGCATTCCGTGGATCCCTCTCCTGATCTTTCTTCTGATAAGTCTGTTTTCCGATATATATATATACCGGTGTCTGGTCACAAGATTTAAAAACAGACTGTGGAGCAGACTCCATCTATGGTCGTCAGTGGGATTGTACGCACTTCTGATATGCGCTATTTCACTTCCCCGACGCGGCGGAGACAATTCTATGTTGCTCGCTGTCATGTGGATGATCTATACATTCATATCGGTGTATTTTGCAAAATATGTATTTGTTGCAATCGATATGATATCATATATTCCACGTCTCTTTAAAAGAAAGAGATGGCATGTCCTGTCAAGGATTGCTGCTGTGTCAGGTATACTGGTTTTTGCGACTATGTGGTGGGGTGCATTGATAGATCGATTCAACATCGAGATAAAGGAGGTGAAAATCCATTTGTCAGAATTGCCGGAAAGTTTCGACGGATATCGGATAGTTCAGATCTCGGATTTTCACACAGGTACATACGGTAATGACACGACTTTCGTTGCAAAGGTTGTTGATGCGGTCAACTCATTGGATGCAGACCTGGTAGTTTTTACCGGAGATATTGTCAATTCCCGTTCATCGGAGCTTACGCCGCATGTCGGACCTTTAGGCCGTATGCATGCCCGTGACGGTGTATTGTCTGTAATGGGGAATCATGATTATGGAGATTATGCCAATTGGCCGTCAGAAGCTGAAAAGAAGGCAAGTGTCCAATATCTTAAGGATCTTCAGTCATCCATGGGATGGAAAATGCTTAACAACTCAGCCGTGAAGATATATCGCGGAAATGACTCAATAGCCGTAATTGGTGTAGAAAATATCGGCGACTCCCCTTTCCCAGTGTATGGCTCGTTGCCCAAGGCATATCCTGAACTTGCAGATTCAGTGTTTAAAGTTCTTTTGAGCCATAATCCGGCTCATTGGAATGACTCGATTTCAGGGAATCACGGGCTTAACATCCCATTGACATTGTCAGGCCATACTCACGCCATGCAGATGGAGATAGCCGGCATATCACCTGCGGCCTTGCGCTACCACACATGGGGCGGGCTGTACGCTGATCCCGATTCGACCCACTATCTATATGTCAATACGGGTATCGGCACAGTTGGTTTCCCTGCACGCATAGGCGCAGAACCTGAAATAACAGTCCTTACATTAACTAAAAATTAAAAACTCAACATAATCTAACATATACAATTTCTCATTTCGATGGTAAACGTACACGCAAATATAATAACCAAAGAAATTGGCAGCCATCTGCGTAAGCACGTTGCGGCATGCCTGCGTCTGCTTGATGATGGCGCGACTGTGCCATTTATCTCACGCTATCGTAAAGAAGCTACCGGAGGGATGGACGAGGTGACGGTGTATAATATAAAGAAACGTCATGAAGCCCTGTTTGAACTTGAGAAAAGGAAGGAGTATATACTTCAGGTAATAAGCGGGCAGGATGCTTTAACCCCCGAAATAGAGACACGCATTGAAGAGACATTTGATCCCATAGTACTCGAAGACATATTTCTGCCATATAAACCAAAACGCAACACTCGGGCTCAGACTGCGAGAGCACTCGGCCTTGAACCTCTGGCTAAGATGATCATGTCACAGTCAGCCGGAGCTTCACCGGAAAGTATGGCGGCAAAGTTTGTAAAAGGGGAAGTGAAGGATGTTTCGTATGCCTTGTCCGGAGCTTCCGACATAATAGCAGAATGGGTGAGTGAAAGCGAGAAAGCAAGAAACATTGTCAGATCACGTTATCAGCGTTCAGCAATAATTTCATCCAAAGTCATACCCGGGAAGGAGTCCGAAGGTGAGAAATATCAGAATTATTTTGATTTTTCCGAGCCTTTGCGTACATGTAACTCCCACCGTTATCTGGCGATACGCAGGGCTGAGGAAGAGGGTATCCTCAAAGTCGGGCTATCCATTGATGACGATGACATGATGGACAGGCTTAACCGAATGTTTGTGCGTGCCACAGCTTCTCCCCAAATTGCCGATATAGTGAAAGCGGCAGTAAAGGATGGCTACAGGAGGTTGATGCGACCGTCTATAGAAAACGAAATTGCCGCTGTGACAAAAGAGAAAAGCGATACAGGAGCCATACAGATGTTCGCAAACAATGTACAGCAGCTTTTGATGTCACCTCCACTCGGACGTAAACGTATTCTTGCAATAGATCCCGGATTCCGCACAGGGTGTAAAGTAGTTGCACTTGACGAACAGGGCAATCTCCTGTATCATGATGTGATCTACCCTACTCCACCGGCCAATGATTTTGTAGGGGCAGGCGACACCTTGTGTTATATGGTTGACCGATACAGAATTGACGCAATAGCGGTGGGAACCGGCACAGGAGGCAGAGAAACCGAACGTTTCCTGAGAGATGTAGTTTTTCCACGCCGAGTGCAGATATATATGGTCAATGAGCAGGGTGCATCAATATATTCGGCATCGGAAGTGGCTCGGGAAGAATTCCCTGATGAAGATGTGACCGTGAGAGGTGCCGTATCGATCGGTCGCCGACTGCTTGATCCTCTTGCTGAGCTTGTTAAAATCGATCCCAAAAGCATCGGCGTAGGTCAATATCAGCATGATGTCAATCAAAATAAGCTCAAGGAATCTCTTGATCATGTTGTGGAAACATGCGTGAACTCAGTAGGTATAAATGTCAATACCGCATCACGTCAGCTCCTAAGCTATGTATCCGGGATTGGACCGACACTTGCGGCCAATATAGTAAAATACCGTACTGAAAACGGTCCGTTCAACACCCGCTCCGAGCTGATGAATGTGCCTCGTATGGGAGAAAAAGCTTTTCAACAATGTGCAGGATTCCTTCGGATTCCAGATGCCAAAAATCCTCTCGATAATACGGCGGTTCATCCTGAACGTTATGCGTTGGTCGAGCAGATGGCGTCGGATGTCAATGCCGATGTCGAGCGTTTGACCCGCGACAGGAATCTTCTCCACAAGATCGAACTTGACAAGTATATCACCAAAGAGACCGGACTGCCGACATTGACTGATATAATCCTCGAATTGGAAAAGCCAGGACGTGATCCAAGAGAAACCGTCGAGGAAACGGTTTATGACGATGATGTCAGGAAAATTGCAGATCTGCATATCGGACAGGAACTCAATGGCAAAGTCAATAATATCACGGCATTCGGTGTATTCGTGGATCTTGGCATGAAGGAAAACGGGCTTATACACATCTCTCAATTGAGTGATAAGTTCATATCATCCCCGTCAGATGTCGTTTCAATAGGCCAAAGAGTAAAAGTCAAAGTGATAGACATTGACGTGAATCGCGGACGAATAGCTTTAACCATGAAAGGTGTGATCCAATCATAAACATACGCAAAATCATGGATTATCCTGTATCATGCACAATTGGATTAGGCAGCAATGCTCCTGACAGAGAGGCTCAAATTAATCGGGCAATAGATTTTCTGCGCGGCTATCTGTCAAAATGCAGCGTGTCATCCATATATGAATCTGCCGCTATCAATGGCACAGATTCATCATATCTAAATGCTGTTGTCCATGGACGGTCATCAGTGAACAGCTCGACACTTGTCAGACACCTGAAAGATTTTGAAAAAGCCATGGGGCGCAATCAGGAATCAAAGGAAAAAGGTGTTGTCCCGATTGACCTTGATCTCGTGATATATGACATGAGGATTCTGCGTCCAAAAGACTTTGAACGGCACTATTTTAATATAGGATACCGCGAGCTACTTGCCAACGGATCTTTTCAAGACGAATAAATGACATTAAACATATGGCAGTAATTCTAAATATCGAGACCTCAGCTGCAGCGACATCGGTAGCTCTGACTGCCGAGGGGATGGTTCTTGCCCATCAGGAGGATATGGAAGGACGCAATCAGGCGGCATTACTGAGTGATTTCATAAAGTATTGTCTTGATTTTGCAACGGAGAAAGAGATCAGACTTGACGCCGTTGCTGTATCTATGGGGCCCGGCAGCTATACCGGTCTCCGCATAGGCCTGTCGGAAGCCAAAGGCTTGGCTTATGCTCTTGATGTCCCACTTATAGGCATAAATACTCTTAAATTACTCGCATGTCAGGTTATGTTCACTAAGGACGGTCTTGTGGGAGATGAAATATTTGTGCCGATGGTTGATGCCAGACGCATGGAAGTATATACATGTGCATATGATTTCTCTCTTGAACCGCTTATGGAGGAGACGCCACTTGTACTGGATGACACCTCATATAAAGACATCCTCGATACAGGCAGGAAAGTCCTGTTTTTTGGAGACGGCAGCGATAAGGCAAAAGATGTCATAAAAGCTGTCAATTCAGAATTTGTCCCTGATATCAGGCCCCTTGCTATCGATATGATAGCTCTTAGTGAACAGTCATTTGCCAGACGTGATTTTATCGACACGGCTTATAGTACCCCTCATTACATAAAAGATTTCCAAGCTACAAGACCTAAAAAACTTTTTGGGGCAGAGTGAGGTAGCGTGTCTGAAAAATTCCACTTATGAGCGAGGATTTTAACCGGTTACGGCTTAAATATCATGGAGATGCCGAAAAACTTCATGACATATTACAAAGAGAATGTCGCCATAAGTGCGATAAAAAACTTGCATATACGTTAAAAGAACTGCCCCTCTTTGTATTCCCTTCGGTTGCCTTGGCTGAAATGTCCACTTCCGATGAAGTGGCTGAAGTGCATTCGTCCATGGTTAAGCCTGGCGAACGCATCCTTGATATGACGGCCGGACTTGGCATAGACTCTCTGCATTTTGCCATGAAAGGATGTAATGTTACATCTATAGAACTTGACGAAAATGCTGCAGAAGTGTTGCGCAACAATCTAAGCTCATATAAAAATGTACAGGTAATTCATGGCGATTCTGTAGAATGGCTAAAGGAGAGCCGACAGCATTTTGACACCATATTCATAGATCCCGCACGCAGGGACAGCTCCGGAAGACATTTCCTTTTCAGTCAATGCTCACCGGATATAAGCAAGTCATTGCCTGACATGATTGCCCATTGTGACAGGATCTTAGTGAAAGCCTCTCCAATGATCGATCTGAAATCCGCAATCAGGGAACTTGGAATAGATGGATGTAATGTGATCGTGATCGGGAACAGCAGGGAATGTAAAGAAGTAGTGTTGGATATACGCAAGGATATATCAGATAAGCCCGGCATAGAATGCATTACCATAGGAAGGAAGAGCTATTCTCGCTGTAATACAGATCCTGACACATGTAACAATTACAGGATTCCTATCACTGGGAATATACTCATGCAGCCCTTCCCTGCCGTGATGAAAGGCACGGGCGGAAATGTCGACGGTTACGATAAGTTGCATCCGTTCACCCATCTGTATGTTGCTGATAATTTGGACGTTTCATTCCCGGGTCAGCAGTATATAATAAAGGATGTCCTCCCTTTCAATAAAGAGAACATCCGTAAATTTAAGAATGCTTATCCTAAAATAAACGTGGTGGCTCGCAACTTCCCATTGACGGCACCGGAACTTGCAAAGAAATTGAAAGTGCAGGAAGGCGGTGACACGATGGTGTTCGGAGCGACAGTGTATGACGGATCCAGGGTGCTTGTAATAACAGGAGGGCCTATATCACTTCCAGATTCGCATTAAGACGCTGATGCACAACTTCATATATCATGATGCCAGCAGCTACAGATACGTTGAGGGAACCTATGTTGCCAAACATTGGTATGCCTACACGTGTGTCGCATTGAGCAAGTGCCCCCTCGGAAATACCGGTATCCTCCGCTCCCATCACAAGAGCAACCGGTCCGGTATAATCCCCGTCAACATAGCTCATCTCCGATTTCTCAGTTACAGCCGCTACCCTGTATCCGTTTTCCTTAAGAAATTTTACAGCCCATGCCGTTGATCCCACACGGCAGACAGGTATGTGGTGGAGAGCACCTGCCGAAGTCTTTATGGCATCGCCACCTACAGACACACTTCCATGTTCAGGAATTACAATTGCATCTACCCCGGCGCATTCACAAGTTCTGGCGATCGCACCGAAATTGCGCACATCGGTTATGCCGTCGAGAATGACGATAAACGGCAGCAAGCCTGCTTCATACAGCTCCGGTACTATATGGTCAAGCCTGTGATAGGTTATGGCCGACATCATGGCAAGCACTCCCTGATGATTCTTTCTGGTGATACGGTTGATACGTTCCATGGGGACACGCTGCATCACCACGTGATACTGTTTGGCAAGACCGATAAGCTGAGCGGCAAGATCTCCCTGGAGGTCCTTTGCAATGAACAGTTTGTCTATCTCTTTTCCAGCCTCTATCGCCTCCATTACGGCACGCAGGCCATATATATAATCTGATTTTTCCATCTTATCGTATGATTTTAACTATTTATCAGTGATATTGCAGCCTGGCGTGCCGCGTTATCGATTGTTGCGCCTCCGAGCATTTCAGCTATGGCGTCTACTCGCTGTTCAGGTGTCAGCTGGATGATGCGTGTATGTGTTGATTTGTCGTCGTCCTCCTTATAAACCCTGAATTGAGTATCTCCCTTTGCAGCTACCTGAGGGAGATGGGTTATTGCTGTGACCTGTAAAGACTGTGATATATCTCTCATCATAAGTGCCATCCTGTTTGCGACATCTCCTGACACACCTGTGTCTATTTCATCAAACAGTATGCTTGGGAGTGACATCTTAGATGCTATTATAGCTTTTATGGAGAGCATCAGACGGGATATTTCGCCGCCTGATGCAGTAGCCCCTACCGGCATCAGGTTCTGGTTCTTGTTGAATGCCACCATGAATTGTACAGAATCAATCCCGGTGGGACCCATATCGGAAGTTTCTACAAGCACATCTACCTGAAGATTTTTCATGCCCAGAGGCATGGCTGTTTCCCGCAGATGATCAGCAAATTTTTTAGCTTCTGCCTTTCTTGAATTTGAAATTTCTATAGCACTCTCTTTTGCAAGAGCCTTAGCTCTTCTCGCCTCTTTCTCAAGTCCGGCGACCAGATCGTCACTATTGTCAAGGTCATTTAGCTTCGCACGCAAAGTGTCACGTAGAGACAAAATTTCGTCTCCGTTATTAAGATGATGCTTATGGCACAGAGAGTATATACTGTTGAGCCGTTCTTCTACAGCTTCAAGTCTTCCGGGATCGGCGGCAAGACGCTCGTTTAAGCTTTCAAGAGTGGATGCTATGTCAGAGATCTCGATTCTTGCTGACTCTAGACGTGAGGGCACATCTTCCTTCTCGTCAAGCACTCCGTCCAGTTCGTCGCATGCGTCGATTGCAATATCAATGAGATCGATTGCGTTGGTTTCATCACCGGTCAAAGCCGATATGGCACTTTCAAGAGAATTCTTAATGGATGTGAGATTTGTAAGTACATCCCGTTCGTTTTCAAGTTCTTCTTGTTCGCCGGGAGACAAAGCAAGCTCTTCGATCTGCTCAAGTTGATAACGTGTGAACTCTTCATCCTCTCTTTCCTTCTCAACTTTCAACCGCATCGCTTTCAGACGTCGAACAGCCTCACGCAAAGCATTGTATCTTGATGTATATTCTTTTAGCCGATGCTCATTCCCGGCAAGGGTATCGATCACCATCAGTTGAAATTCCGGTGTGGAGAGAAGTTGATTTTGATGCTGTGAATGTATGTCGATAAGCCGCATGGCTACAGCCTGAAGTCTGTTAAGGGGCACAGGAGAATCATTTATGAAAGCTCTTGATCTTCCTGTCGGAGCGATTTCTCTTCTGAGTATGCATCGTTCGTCATCCCATTCAATGTCATTCTGCAGACAATAGTCCTTCAAGGCATCATAACCATCAACGGTGAACACCGCCTCTATTATACTTTTGCATGACGGATCCGCGACAACCCTTGAGTCTGCACGTCCGCCGAGGATTAAAGACAAGGCTCCGAGTATAATGGACTTCCCGGCACCTGTCTCGCCGGTTATGACATTGAATCCTTTGTGAAACCGAATATCAATCCGGTCAATCAATGCGTAATTTGAGATGTGAAGAGATTCGAGCACTGCTTTAAATTATATTGGTTATCTATCAGATTCATTGATTTTCTGCAATATTTCATTTTCTGTGGGATATATTGCCGTGAGCAATTCCAAGGCATGAACCCGTTCTTCAGATGTTGCCTTGGAATAGATATTCACAAGTTCATCGATTTTTGCATCCTTGAACATTGACAGACCTACTGACATAGGGGCAGTAGTATATATTCCCTTCAGTATATCCAATGATTGATCAATGGTCTTACGCCCTTTGTCGGGGCTGACTGACATTTTGTCAAGCCCTTGAAGGTGGTATATGTAATATAGTTCTCGTATGCTTCGTGTGGATGGATCGGTGAATGATGAGAGCACTGCAGCCCTGTTCTTATTGTCCTCGTAAGTTTTCCATCCGCTTTCTCCAGATGCCTGGGCTTGCCTGACGATAGCATTCAACCTTTCAAAATATGGATCTCCGCCGTGTAGAGAGAAACTGTCAAAATCAACCGCAAGTATCAGATAGGTATAAAAATTAAGGATCTGAGTCAGCTGACTCTCCATACGGTTCTCATTGTAGACAAGTGGCTCATTTTCCATGTAACTGAATTCAACCTTTGTGTCACGAAAATTTATAAGTGTCGTGGTGTAGGATGAATTGTAGACCGGACGTATTGCCTGGATCTGTAGTGTCCCTGCCATTCTTCCGTCGGACGGATTATACCCCGATATGTCGAAGAAAAGAGAGCACTCGATACGCTCATTCGGCGAGAATATTTCTTCAGTCCATTTATTCGTGTTTACGTATTCGCTTATGGCATTCTGCAATGTCTCAAACACAGACTTGTTTGTAACTTCAATTTGCGAAGTGTTTACCTCTACACGACAATTCAGCTCCTGTGCATATGTCAGAAGAGAAGAAATCGCAAGCATTGAGGCTATAAACAATCGCATTATGATGTGTCAGGCTTTTGACTGGCTGAAATTAATTATTTCATCAACAATATCTGCGGCCACCTTAGCCTTGTCTTTGAGAGGGAAATCAGTGCGCGATCCGTCAGCCTTGATTATAGATACCTTATTTGTGTCAGTTCCGAAACAGGCTCCCTTGTCACGCAATGAATTGAGAACAATGATATCGAGATTTTTCTTTGCAAGTTTCTCAGTGGCATTTACAGTCTCATTGTCAGTTTCAAGAGCAAATCCGACAAGCATCTGTCCTGAACGTTTCTCCTTGCCGAGTGTCGCAGCAATATCCGGATTCTTCACAAGTGTGATTACTGGAACTTCCTGATGCTCGCGTTTGATTTTCCGGTCCGAAGGATTAGCCGGAGCATAATCAGCAACAGCGGCACACATTATGGATATCTCCGAAGTCGGGAATGCCTTTCGGCATTCATCAAGCATTTCTTTGGCCGATTCTACCCTGACGACATTTATGCCGGGATTTTTCACTGAGATGGATACGGGGCCTGACACCAAAGTAACATTGGCACCACGTGATGCGCATTCCTCAGCTATGGCATATCCCATCTTGCCGGATGAATAGTTTCCGATGAATCGTACCGGATCAATCTTCTCATATGTAGGTCCGGCAGTAATCAATACGTTTTTCCCTTCAAGATCCGATCTTTCCGCAAAAAACCGTTCGAGATACACCACAATATTTTCCGGCTCTTCCATCCTGCCTTTGCCTTCAAGGCCACTTGCAAGATATCCGCTTGCCGGTTCTATGATGTGATTGCCGTATGATCTAAGACGCGACAGATTGGCTTGAGTTGAAGGATGTCGCATCATGTCAAGATCCATGGCGGGTGCTATGAATACCGGACTTTTTGCTGAAAGATAAGTCGTCACAAGCATATTGTCAGCAATACCGTTGGCCATTTTTCCTATGGTTGAGGCTGTGGCCGGTGCTATTACCATACAGTCAGCCCATAAGCCCAAATCAACATGAGAATGCCACTCTCCGGTATTAGCTGAAAAGAATTCGCTGACAACAGGTTTATGGCTAAGGGCTGAGAGAGTGACCGGTGTAATGAATTCCTTGCCTGCGGGGGTAATCACCACCTGAACCTCAGCTCCGGCCTTTATGAACAGACGCAGCAGTGAAACGCTTTTATAAGCCGCAATCCCTCCGCATATGCCCAATACAATATGTTTTCCCGAAAGAACGCTCATTTTATTCTAAGCCGTATACGCGTAAAACAGTCTTTGGTATTCTGGGCAAAATCACTTTTCATGATCCAGTCATAATAGCTTGGCTCCTTGCGCAGAATATCTTCAGCTATCTTACCCTTGTATTTTCCAAAGTTAATAACTTCCTTGTCATTGTCGTTATAGATCAGCCGACCCATAAAATCGACATTTCTGTTTATCTGGGAGTATTTGCTTAACTCCTCGATATCGTTTGGCAGATCTTCATAACGGTCAAGCTGAGACTTGAGAACCTCAAGAGTAGCCCTCGTGTCAGCATTGGCTGAATGAGCTCCGTCCAGCTCTTTGCCACAATAGAACCGATAAGCAGCAACAAGTGTACGTCGTTCCTTTTTGTGAAATATTGTCTGAACGTCCACAAAGCGTGCTTTAGAAAAATCGAACTTCACTCCGGCACGCTGGAACTCCTGATCGAGCATCGGGATATCAAACCGGTTTGAATTAAAGCCGGCAATGTCACATCCTGTCATCTCATTGGCAAGAGATCGTGCTATCTGACGGAACATAGGTTCGTTGGCCACATCAGCATCGGTGATATGATGCACGGCAGTAGCTTCGGCAGGAATGGGAATGCCCGGGTTTACGCGTCGGGTTTTCTCTATCTCCTCACCTGAAGGAAGCACCTTTATCATTGATATCTCCACGATTCGGTCGTGCATGATATCTATGCCTGTTGTCTCAAGGTCAAAAAAGATGATCGGCTTCTTTAAATTGAGCTGCATTATCTCCTTAAGAATTTAGATCAGAATTCCTGGACATTCATAGGCATGAGAAGCATTGTCAGCTTCGTGTCAGCCTTGTCCTCGGTGGGTACTATCACGGCCGGGCGAGAAGGATCGGCAAGACGGAATATGATGTCGTCAGTCCAAAGCACGGAAGCGAGTTCGGTCAGGTAGCTTGAACTGAATCCAACAATCATCTCATTACCATTGAACTCCGCATCAAGAGTCTCATATCCGGATGTGTTATATTCATTGTCGGATGCCTTTATTGTCAACTTTTCAGGTGTCACACGGAATTTTATAAGTCCATGTCCCTCATCGACAAAAAGGCTGACCCGACGCACAGCAGTTGTGAACTGGTGCCGGTCTATTCTGAGAGTGAAAGGATTATTTTCAGGTATGACACGAGTGTAATCAGGGAAACGTCCTTTCACGAGACGGCTGTCAAAGGTGAATGTATCGGTCTCAAAAGTTACCCCTCTCTCAGTATCAAGAGTGACAGTGACCTCTTCATCCTTGCTGAATACAGAGCGGAAAACATTGGTTGACTTGTTTGGAAGGATGAATGATCCTTCTACGCCTGACTGGATGCTTTGATCCTCGAACTTCACAAGCTTGTGAGTGTCAGTCGCCACAAAAATCAGACGGTCAGGCTTTATGTCCCAATATACTCCGGTCATCTGTGGACGCAGCATGTCGGTGCCTGCGGCAAATGCTGTGAACTCAAGCCCACGAAGAAGTGACGACCCGGGAGCCTTGAATGTCATAGCTCCCTCCTGTGCGGACTTCTTGAGATTGGGATACTCGTTACCCGGAAGTCCCATGAACTTGTATGAGCCATTAGGATGGGTCATCTCTATCGCCAATGTCGAATCATCCACATTGAAATTCAGTTCCTGCTCCGGCATGACTCGGAGAAGTTCGACAACACGTCGGGCATCAATACAGAAATCGCCTTCACCATCCACATCCATGATGGGAATCCTTGCACACAAAGTGTTTTCACCATCGCACGCAGTAATAGTGAGAGTATTCCCTTTTATCGAAAAGAGAAAGTTATTGAGAATCGTAATTGCATTCTTTGCATTAATCACTTTGCTTACCGCTGAGGCAAAAGAGTGAAGCGTCTTGCTTGGGACCGTAAATTTCATATATCAGTTGTATTTTTATTGTCAGAGATTCAAAAAGGTTATCCCTTTCAATGGGACATTCCTTATTAATTCACAAAGGTAGGAATTTTTTTAATAATGTGCAATACAGTTTCCAACACCTTTCCATGAATAATATGATGAAAAAACATGGATAATATAACACAATAAATTCGTTAGTTTTTATTGTGGTACCTTATTGTACGATGACATTTTTTTACTAATTTTGACGAGGGAAACGCCAAATGTGCAAATAATGTGAACCGTATAAGTCAAACGGCACGAATGAATTGTTCAAATACCAATGCTCCTTTTAGCTTCCCTGACAATATGAAACACTATATCACTATCATTATATTGCTGCTTGTAGCCGCGGTGTCAGTCTCAGCCGCCACACGCAGACCTAAAAAGAAAAACAGAAAGGCTCCCAAAACCACACAGGTGGTTAAAGCCAAGCCCCGCACAGCAGGGCCGTTTGTTGTGCGTGTTGATGCTCCGGAAGCTCCATTGGGGCTCGACGGCAAAAACATTGCTTTATGGCCAAGCCACGGGCGATATTATGACAATAAAGAAAATCGTTGGATGTGGCAGCGCGGAAGATTGATGGGAACTGTGGAGGATCTGTATTCATTGAGTTATGTATATCCCTATCTAGTGCCTATGCTTGAGAATGCAGGTGCATACGTAATGATGCCACGCGAAAGGGACACATCCACAATAGAAGTAGTTGTAGATGCTGACGGCGGTGAGGCCCAAAATGGATATTCTGAAAAAAACGGTGAAAAGAAATGGACTGAAGCTAAAGGCATCCGGGGTTTCGCATACACCGACAAAATATTGTCGGGCAATAATAACCCATTCAAAAAAGGGACCATAAGAGAGATTCCCACTGTAAAGGATATAAAGGATGCGTCTTCGGCAACATGGACAGCCGATATTCCCGAGGCGGGCGAATATGCTCTTTATGTCAGTTATGCATCACTTCCGGAAAGTGCCCGTGATGCTTGCTACAGAGTCAATTCGCTTAGAGGTATAGAAGAGTTTCATGTCAATCAGACTATGGGGGGCGGCACATGGGTGTATTTAGGCTCATTTCCGTTTCCCAAAGGTAAAGCCCCGGTTGTGGAATTGCTGAATGTTTCAGAAGAAAAAGACAAGACTGTGACTGCAGACGCTATAAAAATAGGAGGTGGCATGGGAAATGTCAGTCGTGGTTATGGCACTTCGGCCGGCACGAGCGGATACCCCAGATTCACAGAGGGCGCACGTTATTGGATGCAGTGGGCAGGAATCCCGGAAGAGGTATATTCCGTGACCGGAGGTGAGAACGATTATGAGGATGACTACAAGAGTCGCGGTATGTGGGTAAACTATCTTGCCGGCGGTTCCAGATCATTGCCAGGACATAAAGGTCTCGGAATACCGGTGGATCTTTCTTTTGCCCTTCACACTGATGCAGGGACGACGAGCGACGATGTAACCACAGTGGGAACACTGCCTATAGTGTCTACATCCGGGCTTCTCGGAAATGGCAAGAGCAAAAAGACATCGATGACATATGCCAATATGGTGACCGACCAGATCATAGATGACATATGGCAGTTATACGATCCGCAATGGAACCGAAGAAAGCTTCGAGACAAGCCTTATCATGAGGCCCGCGAACCCATGGTCCCGGCAATGCTTCTTGAGCTATTGAGCCATCAGAATTTCGCTGATATGCGTTACGGACTTGATCCGAATTTCCGGTTTGATGTTAGCAGGGCTATATATAAGGGTATGTTGAAATATCTGCATGCGACCGAGGGCACTCCTTATATTGTGGAACCTCTTCCCGTCAATGATTTCGCTATAAAAGGTCAGGACGGGGAATATACCCTATCATGGGCTCCGACCATAGATCCATTGGAACCGACAGCCAAAGCTGAATATTACATCGTATATGAACGGACTGAAAATGGAGCATTCTCAGAACTTGCCATTACAGATGACACGTATTTGACCGTAACCCCGAGCGACAGCCGCATATACAGTTATAAAGTTGTGGCAGCAAATGACGGAGGGCGTAGCTTCCCTTCAGAAATACTTGCATTGTGTGACATTCCGGAGGGGAAAGGTCAAGTGACAATTGTAAACGGATTCACGAGGGTATCAGGCCCGGCTGAAATATATAGCGATGGACATATAGGATTTGATTATGAGGAAGACTATGGCGTTCCATACATAAATGATATTCTATTCACAGGCGCACAGACTGAATTTCGCCCTACTGAGCCATGGCGATCCAATGATGCCCCGGGTCATGGCGCAAGTCGTGCCATATACGAGACCGAAATAATCGCCGGAAATACTTTTGATTTTGTAAAGCTTCATGGTGAAGCGATAAAAGAATCAGGATATTCATTCATATCAACAAGTGTGAATGCATTCGTCAAGTCAATAGAGCATCCCCGTATTGTTGATCTCATTTTGGGAAAACAGAAAGAAATAATGCTTGGCAGCGGTGGCCGGACAAGATACAAGTCGTTCACTCCGGAACTTAAACAGAAACTCCGGGAATTATGCGATGCAGGGACCTCTCTGTTTGTCTCCGGTAGTTATATCGGTTCAAATCTTTTTGACAACAGATACAGTATGCCGGCTATCGCACAATCCGACCGGGAGTTCGGGCATAATGTGCTCGGGATCGATTGGAGACAGGCCAAAGCCGCAATAACCGGAGAGGTTGTTGAAGTGCCATCGCAGTATGCGCAATTTGACGGCCATCTAAAACTTCATTTCAATCAGCAATTGTCATCTGATTGTTACGCGGTAGAGTCGCCGGAATCTTTTATTCCGGCTTCCGGTGATAAAGGCTCAGTAATAATGCGCTACAGGGAGAACGGTTATGCAGCGGGGACAGCTTATGTGTCGGACACACATAAATCCGTTGTGATCGGGTTCCCATTTGAAACAATAACTGGCGATGATATCCGATCAAAGCTGATGTGTCAGGTGCTTGATTTCTTTTCCGATACAGCCACGGACCTATCAGTGCGGGAGAAACTTAAGATCATTGCCGGTACACTTATGGCTCCTGACGAGGGAGATTCCTTGATCGCTGCATCATTCGGAGGAGACTACTGGACTTCGGGAATACGTGAGACTGCCGAGATTGCAGAGACAAGTCCAAGAAGACCGAGAAAAAGGAAATCATGAATAATAAAATCAATAACTGTTTCACATAATTATCTTGCAATGGGAAAAGACAATAACAGACATTCTTTGCTATCCACCCACACCATGTGCCGGTTGGCTGAAAGTCAGGATGATTATATCATAATATCATTGGATGAATGCAGATATACATTCAATGACAATGGCTGGGAGAGAATGCGCAGAACACTCGAAATGTCAGGAGCATCATTCGTGTATAGCGACTATATCGACAATGGAGAAATCCAGCGACTTATCCCATGGCAGGAAGGATCATTGCGCGATGATTTCGATTTCGGAAAAATTGTCATGGTGCGATCAGCGGATCTGAAGAAAGCTGTCAGCGGAATGGACGAAGAATACGAGGCTGCCGGATGGTATGATCTGCGGCTGCGGCTTACTCGCGATAAAGCTCCGACATATTGCCCCGAGCCCTTGTACACGATTGAGAAATTTGATCCGGAATCAGGATCAGAGGAAAATCAATTCGCTTATGTTGATCCACGCAACCGTACATCCCAGATCGAAATGGAGAGAGCTGCGACCAGGCATCTTAAAGCCATAAAAGCTTATGTCAGCCCTAAGGACAAAATCTCCGTTGATGTTTCACAAGGAGCGTACCCTGTTGAGGCAAGTGTGATAATACCCGTGAGAAACCGACATCTTACCATAGCCGACGCAGTAGAATCCGCATTGTCACAGGTCACTGATTTCCCATTTAATATCATAGTGGTAGACAATCGTAGTGATGATGGTACTTCCGAAATACTATACAGACTTGAAAAACGGGATCCGAGAGTCAAGGTCATCAATACTTCCGGACTTCCATATCCTTACATCGGGATAGGAGGCTGTTGGAATATTGCCGTCAATTCGGAATATTGTGGACGTTTCGCCATCCAACTTGACAGCGATGATCTATACAGCGGCAGGGACACTCTTCAGAAAATAGTCGAGAAATTCCGTTCCGAAGGATGCGCGATGGTCATAGGGTCCTACACTCTCACAGATTTTGAATGTAACATTCTGCCGCCCGGACTCATAGACCATTCCGAATGGACTGCAGAAAATGGAGCTAACAACGCTCTCCGAATCAACGGCCTTGGAGCTCCTCGTGCATTTTTCACTCCGGTGGCACGTGCATTGGGCTTCCCTGATGTATGTTATGGCGAAGACTATGCTATGGGGTTGGCGATCAGTCGCAGATACCTGATAGGCCGCATATACGAATCGTTATACCTTTGCCGAAGGTGGCATGACAACACAGATCATGCCTTAAGCCGTGAGAAAATCAATCAAAACAATTATTACAAGGATTATATCCGCACACTTGAACTAAAAGAAAGACAATCATGCAAATAGGTGTGAATAACAGCAATATCAAGCCTGAGGATACTATTGATCTCTTTGATGAGCAGTTGGAGGAGTGGCAATTGTTCAGCAACAATTACGATGAGTATAATGACGCGCCATGTGAACGCATACTGTGTGGTAATGTGTTCTGGGAGATTGACAAAATATTATTGAATTATAGAAAGAAGTCCATAACCGCTGATCTTAAAACAATTGAAGAGGGGAAGCGGGCTTGCTTCCTTTGTCCGGCTTCCCGCCCGGCAGAGCAACGATGGCTTGAATGGCGTGATTATGAAATACTTGTAAACCCCTATCCTGTCTCACCGATACATTTTACAGTTGCATGCAGGATGCATGTGCCACAGGAACTTGGCGACCGGATAATGGATATGTCAAAGCTTACCGATCTTGTTGAGGAATCATGTGTGTTCTACAACGGGGCCAAATGCGGTGCGTCCGCTCCGGATCATATGCATTTTCAAATTGTTGATGAGTTTCATGCCAGGAACTTCATGATCAGTCTGGAATATTTCCATAAAGGTCCCCGGATCGGGGAAAGCAGAATATACATGCCTCACAGAAATATGTCACCCTTCGGATACTATTTAATGGATATACGATCGGAAAAAGACATACTGCCCATGTATAGAACCATAATCGGATCCCTTAACCCTGACGATGGAGCATCCGAACCTATGATGAATGTTTTAGCCTTTAAGGCGGGTGATTCAACCCGGATTGCGGTGATACCACGCAAAAAGCATCGTCCCTCATTTTATGGAGCTGGCACCGGACAAATGCTTGTCAGTCCGGCATCCGTCGAAATGATGGGGACGTTTATAACTTCGAGAGAAGAGGATTTTGAACGTCTGAACGAGAATGTGATCCTACGGATATACAATGAAGTCGGATATTCACATGAAGAGTTTCAGGTTTTCATTAATAGATTACAGTCATGAATGAACCGTATGTTTCTGTAGGAATTCTGTCAGGCAAGAGTATAAAATTCTCGTTAAGCGGCATATATTCCACCGACGATGTCCGTGTAGTGGCCGGCGAGCAGATTGTCACACTATCGGATTCCGGAATGTCAATATTGTGGAACGGAAGTCTATATTCTTCCATTGAATTTCGCCCGACATCATATGATGGAGACACATTTGAACTGAATGATGTAGTGATCGGTGTGGATTTTCATTGGCAAAGAGCTGAAAAGCAGCGGTTCAAAGGGGTGTTGCGATTTATTGTTTCAAATGGCAGACTGACAGCAATAAATTCTATAAAGGTCGAGGACTATCTTGTTTCCGTCATATCGAGTGAAATGAGCCCTGACTCATCTCTCCCGTTTCTGCGCGCCCACGCCATTATATCCCGTTCATGGCTTTTAGCCCAGATTAAGCATGACAAACGTCCCGGAAGAGATACTTTCCGCAACGATAACAAAGAAATCATACGCTGGTGGGACCATGAGGACCACAGTGACTATGATGTCTGTGCTGATGATCACTGCCAACGCTATCAGGGCGTCCAACGTATAAAAGGATCTGTAGCATCAGGAGCTGTGGAAGATACCAGCGGTATGGTGCTGATGGCGGATGGCATGCTGTGTGACACTCGTTTCTCAAAATGTTGCGGAGGTGTATTCGAAGAATTTGAATCATGTTGGGACGATGAACATCACTCATATCTTATTGCGAGACGTGACAATATAAATTCTGACCGATTCCCGGATCTGACAGATGAGTCTGAAGCCCGCAAATGGATTTTGTCTAAACCTAAGTCCTTTTGCGATACATCTGACGACCAAATATTGTCACAAGTGCTCAACAGCTATGACCGTGAGCGCAAAGATTTTTATCGTTGGACTGAAATAATATCTCAGGAAAAGCTGGTCACGCTCCTTAGGGAACGCAGCAACATAAATGTGGGTAATATCATCAATATGATACCTGTGCAGCGTGGAACATCTGGACGTATCGTTCGTTTACACATCATAGGTACTAAAGGAGATATCGTAATAGGCAAAGAACTTATGATCAGGCGCACGCTCTCCGAATCACATCTCCTCAGTTCCGCATTTGTGGTAGAGAAGAATTTCTCCGATAGCGAGGAAATACCATCCTCATTCACTCTTCACGGAGCAGGATGGGGACATGGCGTGGGACTATGTCAGATAGGAGCTGCCGTAATGGGAGAAAAAGGCTACACTTACGACGAGATCCTCCGACACTATTATCCCGGTGCATCAATAGTAAAATTATACTGATATGGGCAAAGCTATCAATACGAAAATTACGCCGAAACGTTCGCCATGGGCATGGGTCCCTACCCTATATTTTGCCCAAGGTCTGCCATATATCGCTGTAATGACTCTTTCTGTGATCATGTATAAGCGATTGGGGATATCCAATACAGATATAGCACTTTACACCGGATGGTTGTATCTCCCATGGGTGATCAAGCCGTTCTGGAGTCCGTTTGTAGACATTATATCCACCAAACGACGTTGGATCCTTGTCATGCAATGGTGCGTGGCAATAGCGTTTGCAGGAATAGCGTTCTCATTGCCGGTACCTTTCTTTTTCAGTATGTCTCTTGCCGTATTCTGGCTTGTGGCTTTCGTTTCTGCCACTCACGACATTGCTGCCGACGGTTATTATATGCTTGCTCTCTCCGAACATGAACAATCATTCTATGTCGGGATACGTTCTACATTCTACCGTATTGCCTCTGTGGCAGGGCAAGGTGCGCTTGTTGTTGTGGCTGGATGCATTGAAGAGAGGTCTGGCAACATTCCTTTTGCCTGGGGTGTGGTTTTCCTCATACTGTCTGCATTATTTCTGTTTTTTGCCATATACCATTCATGGGCACTTCCGAAAGTCGAAATCGCAAAAGGGGAAAAAAACTATGCGTTCAATGATATAATCAATGAGTTTGTCAGGGTTTTTGTCGCTTTCTTCAAGAAAAAGCAAGTCGGGATCGCCATCCTGTTCATGTTGCTGTACAGATTGCCCGAGGCACAGCTTATAAAGCTTATAAACCCATTTCTTCTTGATCAGCCATCCATTGGCGGACTTGGCCTGTCAACTTCTGAAGTCGGCATAGTGTATGGCACTGTGGGAATAATCGGCCTCACAATTGGTGGAATTGTCGGAGGAATAATGGCTGCTAAAAAGGGCCTTGCTTACTGGCTTAAACCCATGGCCTGGAGCATGTCGCTCACATGTCTGACATTCGTGTATCTAAGTTGGGTGGAATCTCCGGATATGTTAATGATCAATACCTGTGTGTTCATAGAACAGTTCGGTTATGGATTCGGATTCACAGCCTATATGTTATATCTTATATATTTCTCCGAAGGTGATTTCTCAACCGCGCATTACAGTATCTGCACCGGCTTCATGGCTCTCGGCATGATGCTTCCGGGCATGGCTGCCGGATGGATACAGGAGACAATCGGATATCGTTATTTCTTTATATGGACGATGGTTTGCTGTATCGCCACAGTCGGAGTCACTTATCTGTTGAAAATTAATCCCGAATTTGGCAAAAAACAAATATGAAAATGACATCATTATTTTTAGGGTGTTTCCTCCTGACAGTTTCAGCCGGCTGTTCTCAGCCCGCTTCCGAATCTGCCGCAAATAATGCCGGGCCTGTAATGGCTGACACATCTGAAACCATTGTAAAGCCCGGTATAGAGGTCCTTGCTGAAAATGGATTCAAGGAACTGCAAGGCAAACGCATCGGGCTGATCACAAATCCGACCGGAGTCGACAACAATCTGCGCTCGACCATTGACATTCTTGCCGAAGCACCCGGGGTAAAGCTTACCGCATTGTTTGCACCCGAGCATGGCGTACGTGGCGATTATGTGGCGGGAGCGAACGTTTCAAATGAAGTTGACAAGAAGACCGGGGTGCCGGTGCATTCTCTCCACGGGCGTACAAGAAAACCGACATCCGAAATGCTTAAGAATGTCGATGCTCTCGTGTATGATATCCAGGACATCGGCTGCCGCAGCTACACATTTATATCCACGATGGGACTGGCAATGGAGGCTGCCGCGCGTGACGGTAAAGAATTCTATGTGCTTGACAGGCCTAATCCTCTCGGCGGATTGCGTGTCGAAGGTAATATTGTGGAGAAAGGACGCGAGTCATTTGTCGGACAATTCCCGATACCTTATATATATGGGCTCACTCCGGGCGAACTTGCGGAGTATATCAACAGAGAGGGTTTGCTTGGAAACAATGTTTCAGTGGATCTAACTGTGATACCGATGAAAGGATGGAATAGAAGCATGTCATTCTCTCAGACCGGTATGCCATGGGTGCTCCCCTCCCCTCATATCCCCACACCTGATGCAGCCCTGTTATATCCTGCGACAGGGATAATGGGCGAGTTGAGCTATGTGTCGATCGGTGTCGGATATACTCTGCCGTTCAGTCTTGCCGCCGCTCCATGGATAGATGCTCAGAAACTTGCTGAACGGCTGAATGACATTGATATATCAGGCGTAGAATTTCGTCCTATCTACTATAAACCTTTCTATGGGCAATTCAAAAATGAGAATGTGGCAGGCATCCAGATCTACATACGTGATCCGGTCAATGCTCCTTTAAGTATTCTGCAATTCTATATTATGCAGGAGCTTGCATCGATGTATCCTGCTCATAAGGCATTTGAAGCGATTGCTCCGGCAAGAATGAGAATGTTTGATCAGGTGTGTGGCTCCAAGACAGTCCGTGAAATTTTTACAAGACGTTACAAGGTAGCCGACATGATAGACTTTTGGAATCAGGGAGCACAGCAGTTTAAAGAACGGTCCTCAAAATATTATCTGTACAAATGATTCTGATATTTGATTGCGGAAGCACGAAGACAAAAGCCGCATTGATACGTTGTGTCAACTCTGATCCCGAGATTATAGAATTGTCCAAGGGAGTTAACGCCCTGTCAATGGCAGACGGATCCCTGAAGAACCTTATCGGAGAGTGTGACACGCTTGTCAGAGATGCAGAGCATATAAATGAGACATATTATTATGGCGCGGGATGTGCTACCGGTGAGGCTTGTGAAAGAGTCCGTAAAGAACTCTCTTCGTTGTTCAGGTTTTCACGTATTGAGGTCGCATCCGATATGCTCGGAGCGGCAAGAGCTGCGTGCGGGAATTCCCCCGGTATTGTAGGGATTCTTGGCACCGGCTCAAATTCATGCCTTTATGATGGGAAGAATATTATCGATAATGTCTCTCCTCTTGGATACATACTTGGAGATGAAGGGAGCGGAGCAGTTCTTGGCCGACAGTTTTTAGGCCGTATGCTGAAGGGCCAATTCTGTGACGATGTGTTAAAAGAATTTAATGAAGCTTATTCGTTGAATATTCCCGATATAATCACAAAAATCTATCGGGAATCGCGGCCCAACACTTTTCTTGCCTCTTTCGCGCCATTTATTTTACAATGTTGCCGACATAAGGATGTCAACAATTTTGTGATAGAAGAATTTAGACGATATATAAGGTTCAACCTGCTAAAATACAGTGGTTTCAGAGTCACGCCTGTGAATTTCATCGGGTCTGTGGCAATGAATTTCCACAAGCAATTATCAGAGGCTATGCATGCTGAAGGAGGAATTATGGGAAAGATAATTCAATCCCCTATAAGTGCTCTTACGGCATATCATAAATCAAGCCATCTGAACCAATTTTAACAAAAGATTTAAAAGGGATTGAATTTTGCCGAAAATTCATTATCTTTGCATAGTTTTTAAATGCCACAAAAGACGGATTTGATAAGAATTCATATACATCAATAATCTAATATATATCCAACCAACACAATGAAAAGAGTTTATACGTTTGGAGATGGTAAAGCCGAGGGTAATGCCTCAATGCGCAATCTCCTTGGTGGCAAAGGTGCCAACCTTGCTGAAATGAACCTGTTGGGAATGCCTGTTCCTCCCGGATTCACCATCACTACCGAAGTATGTACAGAATACACACAGTATGGTCGTGACGAAGTTGTTAGCCGTCTTGAGAACGACGTCAGGGCTGCGATAGCTCATGTCGAGAATCTCACCGGCAAGAAATTCAACGATCCTGCCAATCCCCTTCTCGTGTCAGTGCGTTCAGGAGCTCGTGCTTCTATGCCTGGCATGATGGATACAGTGCTTAACCTCGGCATGAATGACGCCACTGTGGCATCACTTGCAGAGAAGAGCGGCAACCCGCGATTCGCATGGGACAGCTATCGTCGTTTTGTGCAGATGTACGGAGACGTGGTTCTTGGCATGAAGCCGAAATCAAAGACTGACATTGATCCTTTCGAGGAGATCATGGACAAGAAAAAGGCTGCCAAAGGTGTCAAACTTGACACAGAGCTTGATGTCGAAGATCTCAAGGATCTTGTCAAGCTTTTCAAGGCTGCAGTTAAAGACTATACCGGCAAAGATTTCCCCGATGATGCTTGGGAACAGCTTTGGGGTGGCATATGCGCAGTGTTTGACAGCTGGATGAACGAGCGCGCCATTCTATATCGCCGCATGAACCAGATACCCGAGGAATGGGGAACTGCTGTCAATGTTCAGGCGATGGTTTATGGCAACATGGGCAACAACTCAGCTACAGGCGTTGCTTTCAGCCGTGATGCCGCTACAGGCGAAAACATGTTCAATGGTGAATACCTCATCAATGCACAGGGTGAGGACGTTGTTGCCGGTATCCGCACACCTCAGCAGATCACAGTAGAGGGCTCTCGCCGCTGGGCAGCTCTTCAGGGTATATCTGAGGAAGTCCGCAGGGAAAAATATCCTTCACTCGAAGAGTCAATGCCTGTATGTGCTGCCGATCTTATCGCCATCGCCAACAAGCTTGAAGACTACTACAAAGATATGCAGGACATGGAGTTCACCATTCAGGACGGCAAGCTCTGGATGCTCCAGACCCGTAACGGCAAGCGTACAGGTGCCGCTATGGTCAAGATAGCCATGGACCTCTTCCGCGCAGGTGAGATTGACGACAAGACCGTCCTCATGCGCATGGAGCCGCAGAAACTTGATGAGCTCCTCCACCCTGTATTTGACAAGGCCGCACTCAAGCGTGCCAATGTGGTTGCCAAGGGTCTGCCTGCATCACCCGGCGCAGCATCCGGCCAGATAGTATTCTCTGCCGAGGACGCTGAGTCATGGGCAGAAAAGAAACGCAAGGTCGTTCTCGTCCGCATCGAGACCTCACCCGAGGACCTTCGCGGTATGGCTGTGGCACAGGGTATTCTCACAATGCGTGGAGGTATGACATCTCACGCTGCTGTGGTTGCCCGTGGCATGGGTAAATGCTGCGTTTCCGGAGCCGGTGAAATCCACGTTGACTACAAGGCCAAGACAGTCGAGATGGGTGGCAAGACTTACAATGAAGGTGACTGGATCTCTCTTAACGGTTCCACCGGCGAAGTCTACGACGGACAGGTTCCCACCGTTATGCCCGAGCTTGGCGGAGATTTCGGCCAGATCATGAACTTCGCATCCAAGTACACACATACACTCGTCCGCACCAATGCCGACACCCCGCGCGATGCCAAGCAGGCCCGTTATTTCGGAGCTCAGGGTATAGGCCTGTGTCGTACAGAGCACATGTTCTTCGAAGGTGACCGCATCAAGGCTGTCCGCGAGATGATCCTTGCAAGCGATGTCGAGGGCCGTCGTGCAGCTCTTGCCAAACTGCTCCCCATGCAGCGTGGCGATTTTGAAGGCATCTTCGAGGCTATGGACGGCTTCGGAGTTACCATCCGTCTCCTTGATCCCCCGTTGCACGAGTTTGTACCCCATCAGACAGCCACACAGAAGGAGCTTGCCGAACAGATGGGCATTACTCTTGAAGAGGTTAAGGCAAAGGTAGATTCCCTTGAGGAATTCAACCCCATGCTCGGTCACCGCGGCTGCCGTCTTGGCATAACATATCCTGAGATCACAGAAATGCAGGCACGTGCCATCATTGAAGCAGCTCTCGCTGTGAAGGCTCGCGGCATTGATGTACATCCTGAGATCATGATCCCTCTTGTTGGCTCACTCAAGGAGATCCAGAACCAGGCAAATATCATCCATGCAACTGCCACCAAGGTGTTTGAGGAGACTGGCAATACAGTAGCCTATAAGGTGGGTACAATGATCGAGGTACCTCGTGCCGCCCTCGTTGCCAACCAGATAGCTGAAGTCGCAGAATTCTTCTCATTCGGTACCAACGATTTGACCCAGATGACATTCGGATTCTCACGTGATGACGCTCCCAAATTCCTTAAGTTCTACAAGGAACACGGCATCATCAAGACCGATCCGTTTGAAGTGCTCGACCAGGAAGGTGTCGGCCAGCTTGTTGAGATGGGCGTGAAGAAAGGCCGAGCCACCAATCCCGATCTCAAGGTCGGAATCTGTGGCGAACACGGAGGCGAGCCCTCATCAGTTAAGTTCTGTGCTAAGCTTGGCATGAACTACGTATCATGTTCACCCTTCCGCGTGCCCATCGCACGTGTTGCAGCGGCACAGGCTGCCATCGAATAAAAGAGGCTACTCTAACATAATCCGACAATTAGGCTGTAACGCTTTGAGAAATCAGGCGTTACAGCCTAAGTTGTTCTTAGGGGGTTCGTGCATTTGGCATCACTTTGTGTGTACAAATGCGCGGAAAAGTGTACAGAAGTGTACACACTTTTCATGGGGCGGTGTACATGGGTGTACAGCCGTGGTGTACAACCGCAACCGCCAGTAATGGCGCGAGATACAAAACCAACGGAAAATTTTTCAATTAAAAAATAGGAACACGGAAGAAATGGCAACATTCAAACCAACAGTGCGCGGAGAGCGCAAGGACGGCTTCATGCAGGTGTATATCCGGGTCACGCACCGCAAGAGGCACGGCTACATCAAGACCGACAAGATGGTTACCCGAAAGGAACTGACCAAGACCAACGAAATCAAAGACCCGTTTGTAATGAACTATTGCATGGAGCGGATTATGGAGTTCAACGACCGGTTGAACCGAAAGGACATCAGCCAGTGGACCGTTGCGGAGGTGGTGAACTACCTGCTGAAAGGTAATGAGGACATCTGCTTCAGCGATTACGCACGCCAGCACGTTGACCGCATGATTGACCGAGGGCAGGAGCGGAACGCCAAGAACTACAAACTGGCTCTGCAACACATGGAGCGTTTCTATGGCACGACCAAAATCATGTTCGGGCAACTGACCTCTACGCAGGTCAACCGATGGATTGCGTCACTGGAGCAGACGCACAGGGCAAAGGAGATGTACCCGGTGTGCATGAGGCAGGTGTTCAAGGCTGCCGTGGAGGAATACAACGACTATGACAACGGCAATCTGCGTATCAAGGTCAATCCGTGGGGAAAGGTGAGGATTCCGCAGAGCGACCGCACTGTCAAGAAAGCGATAAGCCCGGAGGATTGCAGGCTGTTCTTCACCGCGCCTCTGCCGGATACGCGCATGGTCGATCCGTTGCCCGAACTGGGTCGCGATGTGGCGAAGATGGTGCTGTGCCTCGCAGGGATGAACACGGTTGACATCTATGAGCTGCGGAAGGAGGACTACCGGAACGGCTGTATCTGCTACAAGCGTGCCAAGACGAAGAAGTTCCGCGCCGATGACGCATATTTCGAGATTCGCGTCGAGCCTATCATTCAGCCGTTAGTTGAGAAATATCTTGCCGGGGCTGACGACCCCTACCTGTTGAATTTCCATAAGAGGTTCTCGTCCTCGGATTCGTTCAACGCGAATGTGAACAACGGCATAAAGCAGCTATGCAGGAGCATGGGTATTCCGAAGGAGCGATGGTACAGTGCATACACTTTCCGCCACACTTGGGGAACGGTGGCGCAGAACGATTGCGGAGCGAGCATCGCGGAGGTGGCGTTTGGCATGAATCATTCGCATGGGCATACGATTACGCGAGGCTATATCAAGATTGACTTTACCCCGGCCTGGGAGTTGAACGCCAAAGTGATTGACTTTATCTTTTTCTCCACGGCGAAGAGCAAGCAGGGAATGGCGCGAGGTGTCGAGGAGCCTGCCGATAAGTTGTTCAGACTTTCGCCTAAAGTCATGGTCTATGCGAGAGCCTATTTTCGCGGTGAGGTTCTTGCGGAGGTCAGCGACATCGGCTTCGGGAATGTCGATGCGGTCATAAGCAGGCTCGCCGTGCAGTTGCCCGACACAATCCCGACCGGCTGTGCCGTGCAGTTTCGCATCAAGAACGTGGATGCAGACCGCGAGGCGGTGTATGAGCGCACGAAAGGAAAAGGGTTTTAGCATTCCGTTAGGTCAAAGGCAACATACGCGCCTCCCAGTTTGGCGAGAGCAGTTATCTCATCAGTGCGGAGGGTGCATTCTATGACTTTGATTGTAAGAATGCCTTTCTCAAGGACAGAGGCTATTTCAACAAGCGCGTGCAGTTCCGAGTATCTCAGCTCGGATGTGATTATGACATTGGTTGTGCCAACCAAAGCTTTGATGGAGTTGTAGTCTTTTTTCATCGCGATATGAGTTTGAAATTTCATCTGCAAAGATAGCACGCGGTCCGGCCCCCTTGTTTTTAAGTTTTGCTTCACGCCCGACTTTGTTTCTTGCTGCGCAAGCGGCAAGCCGATGACAACGCAGAGCCGGGCTTTGCTTCCCATGCGGTCAGCGAGCTAAAGGTTCTCTTTTTCTTTTTGCGCGGAACTTTTTTCTTTTTCTTTCTCGTCAGGCTCGAAAGCGACCGAAGGCCGATGACTCTTTCCTGCTCCGCAGGGTTTACAGTGCGTCAGCCAAAAGAAAAAAATCTTCAAAAAAATTTTTTTAATGTCGGCGACGTCGGAGCGAAGCGAACTATATTCCGACTCCATATAAAATATTTGATTAATATTTTATTCTTCATCCATAGTATATATTCGACTTAATATATACTTCTACATCCATATAGGAATATCCATCGCGTGCGCGCGTGAAGGTTACCTTTTGGTTTGCTTTTGGTTCTCGTTTGGTTTCGCTTTGGTTCTCGTTTGGTTTCGCTTTGGTTTTGTTTTGGTTTTTCTTGATACACATAATTACTTGATAATTAACACTATGCCGTATAGCTTTTTTAGAGGTAAGTCGGCAAGCCTTAATCGTTAATTAATTGTATAAAAGTGTTATGAAATGCTAACAATCTCAGGGCGCGAAAATATTCTTGCAATAAAAGCAAATGAGAGCTGCGTGGATGTGGTTCGTTTTCGGTTTCAAAATAACTGAATTTTAAGTGCTTAAAAAAATAACCATAGGTTAATGTTTGGTTACGTTTTGGTTCTTGTTTGGTTTTACTTTGGTTTGCTTTTGGTTCTCGTTTGGTTCTATCTTGGTTATTGAAATGGCGGTGTAGAAAAAGCGACCTATCCTCACGGACGTGTCGCCTTCGAGTTTATTAACATTTAATTCGCTATGAGTAAAAACCAATGGTTGCGTCTAAAAGTAGATTGGATAGACGGCCGGGCGCGTCAGTCATCGTCCTCTTCATCTTCTCCGCATAGTTCGCGTAACCGGTCCTCAATCGTCACAACTGAGCCGTGAACGTCCATATCAACCTCAACGGCTTTCATCTTCGGCGTATGGAACTCCAGCAGGCGCAGTTCTGCATTGACGCGCTCATTCGGACTCAACGCAATCATGTCTGCCTCAAAGTCCGAAATGTTGAGGGGCAGCCCGGAGGCATGGTCAGTGAGCGGTATGAGGTCGATAACCTTATACACGTTACCCTCTTCATCTTGCACGAGGCGTTGACGCTGAATTTCACGCGACCCTCCAGTTATGGGGTCGGTCTGTACACGCGGCTCAAAGTATGCGAGGCTATGAGCGCGGAGATACCCTTTGAGAGGGTTTTCCTTGTTGGGCGTACCTTTTTGTCGCCCACCTGTTTTCTTACCTTTTGCCATGATACAAAACTTAAAAGTTGCCTGCAAAGATACCTCCGTAAATTAGCGCACGAATTATAACTTTTGAAACATCGCTATCATGATAGGAAGTTTAGTAGGCGCAGGCTTGTCGGCAGTCGGGAGCATTTTCGGCGGTATCTCGGCAAGTAAAGCCATGAAAAAGGTCAAGAAGAATTTGCAGGCTCAGAAGCAGGCAAATCAAGACTGGTATGACCGAAGATACAATGAGGACGCGACACAGCGTGCTGACGCACAGCGTATCCTCACCAAGACTGAAGAATCAATCCGTAATCGCAACCGACAAGCCGCCGGAGCGCAGGCTGTCATGGGTGGTACGGAAGAGAGTGTGGCGGCCGCCAAAGCCGCCAACAATCAGGCTCTCGCCGATGCAACATCGCAGATTGCTGTCAATGCTGAGGCACGCAAAGACCAGATCGAGCAGACATATCAGCAACGTGACGCACAGATAGATGACGCTCTGAATAATCTTGAACTTAAAAAGTCCGAGGCTATCTCGTCAGCCGTGCAGGGTGTGACACAGGCAGGTGCAGGTATAGCAGGTGCTTTCTAAATACTCACCGATATGGCAGGATATACTGAAGAAGAATACGAGCAGAGCCAAGATACCACTCCGATGAACCCGCCGAAAGGTTCAGCGGACTGGGCTGCGCAGAACAGCGGTGACAACGCACCCGGACTGAAACCGACACCCGACCCTGCCCCCGGCACACGGGAAGCTCACGAACGACAGCAGACCGCCACACCCACGACTGGCGGTGCTTCATCTGCGACCACAACCACTCCGCCATCTGCGGAATCCCCTACCACATCTACCGACACAGAACACCATACGTCTGCACTCTCGCCCGAACAGCAACAGCGTGTGGACGCCACCGCCGGAACTGACCGCCAAATCAAGACCATTCAAGACTGGATGGACGCGGAAGAGAACAGGCCTGAAACGCCCGAAGAGCGCAAGAAGCGTGAGCGCAGGGAGAAATCCAAGCGTATCATCGCCGCCGTCAGTGACGGCATTTCGGCATTGAGCAACCTCTATTTCACATCTCAGTATGCCCCCAATATGTACAACCATGAGAAAGGGAGCATGACTACTGCCGTAGGGAAACGCCTCGATCGGCTAAAAGCAGAGCGTGAAAAGAAGCGTGACCAATATCTGAATTTCTCGCTGAAACTCGGTGACCTTGAGAATCAGCGTGCCGCTACCCTGCGTGAACTGGAAGCACAGCAGGAGCGGCAGAAACTCGCACGCGAAAAGGCTCAACGAGAGGCAGAGGCGCACGGATGGCTTGCAGCTCTGCAATCCGACAAACGGCGTGAGCAAGCAGGCAAAGCCAATAAAGCCGAGCAGGAAGCCATAACGGCAAAAGCGGTTGCTGAATATGCTCCCGAAATGCAAAGAAAGAAGGGCGCGGTGGAAGACGCGCGTGCAGCTTCGTACCGTGCCTCCGCAGGTGCGTCATCAGCCTCTGCTGAGGCAAGTCGCGCACGAGCCGGGTATTATCGTAATGGAGGTTCGGCAGGAACAAAAAAACATCATTTCCGAGGTAAGGAGTACATCTCAGAAAAGGATTATACAAAGGACGTGACTGAGGCTGCACGACAATATAATGAAAGGCATAAAGATGAAAAAGATTTCGTGCCTATCGTAATTGAAAGAGAGGAGCAGACCAGTGCTGGTGGTAAAAAGGTAGTAGCCCGTAAACCGGAGGAATATGCCGGAGAGGTTGAGCGCAGGCTTGAACAGGAAAATGCGGGCAAAAAGAAGACTAATGTGAATTGGAAGTAATGTTGTTATGGCACAAGATAATAAGAAACCCTTATATACTCTGTATGAGACGTTAAAATCGGACAATTACGATGTCCCCGATACATACGAGTCGTTTGAGCGTACACTTTCTGCATCCGGCAAAGAGGGAATGACAAATAGAATGACGCTCTACAATTCGCTAAAATCGGACAATTACGATGTCCCCGATACATACGAGTCCTTTGCTAATACGCTCTTTGTACCAGCGTCCACTCAACAGCAGGCTCAACCCACCGCGACAGCCGCCCCGGCTTCCGCTCCTGCACCTGCGGAAGAGCCGGAGCAGACACCGGTTCAGTCTGCGCCCGAAGAGCCTGCACAGCCGGCATGGCAACCGACCGAGCAGGATAAGATACGAATGTCGTATCAGATTCACACCATGCTCAACGATTTCAATCAGAGGTCGAAGAAGCGTATCGCGCAGGTTCAGCGCATGGCAGAGCCGTTCACCCCCGAAGGCAGGAAGAAGAGAGCCGCCAAGAAGTTCCAAGCACAACTCGCAGGGACTAAGACAACCGCAGGACTGGGGCTTAATGCTCCATCCAGTCAAATTTATGACGGCGGTTCGCCACAGCCTTATGGCGTGAAGTATATAGACGGCAAGCCAGTAACACAGTGGCTTCTGCCTGATGGCAGGCTGACAACAAACCTTATGGAGGCCGACCAAGCCGAATATGGCGCACGCACGGCACGTCTGCGCCACCAGTTCGAGAACCGCATGAAGCAGAATGGACTTGACCCTGCCAAGCCCGAAGATGTGGAAATGCAGGCGCAATATGACGCGCAGGCCCCTGCCTATGATGCCGTAGCAGAACTTTGGCTGGAAGCCGAGGAAAAGCACAAGGCAGACAAAGAGCGCAATGCCGACCGCGAATGGAGCAATTATGCCGCTATGGGCGGTGGACGGGAAATGCGCATCGTTACAACGTCCATGAACCGCCACGCCGACAATATTTCTCACATGACACGCTTTGACCTTCAGAAGATGATGGACAATGCGTGGGCGCGTGCAGGCTCAAAGGTGACTGCCAACTGCTACAACCGCCTGCGTCAGCAATACCCGGACGCTCCCGAAGAGGAATTGCAGGCAACCGCATCGCAGATGGCTCGCCAGTTGACCGACAATGCCGTATATCAGTATGCCGTTCAGCAGAACACGCCCAAAAGCACACTGGAATACTTCGGTCGTACAGTCGCCGACATGAACGTGATTAACTCGATCAGCAAAGGTCTTGCCCGAAGCCAAGCAGGAACGAGTGGCGACCTTGCAGCTTACGAGGCCGCTATGGGCGAGTATGGCAAGAATCACCGCGTGGCTCAGATTGCAGGCACCGTTACTGGTATGGCGGTTGACCCCGTGACATGGGTGTCGGGCGGTGTCGGCTCACTCGCAGGCAAAGGAGCAATCAACATCGGCGGTCGTATCGTAGCAGGCAGAGCCGCCACGTCAATGAGTACGCAGGTAGGCTCACGCCTCTTCTCGTCCTCGCTCACCGGTCGTATCATCACCGGGGCGGCCGCAGGCGGTGGCAACTTCGCCACATACGAAATGCTGAAAGAGGGCGAGAGCCAGTTCCTGCACGGCGGTCACATCAACCCCGAAACTGGAGAGAACGAGGGCTATTCAACCGGAGCGGTGTTGAGCGCAGGCGGTCATGGCCTCATACTCGGTAGCGTGACTGGCACTTTGTCGCCAGTCATCGGCAATGTCGCTGACAAAACTGTCAAGGCAACCACCTCCACAGCAGGCAAGGCAGGCGTGCGCCTCGGCGAGGTTGCTGTATCGACCCTTGCCGAGGGTACAATATTCTCCGTTCCCGAATGGATAAACGGCGATGCCGATGCAATGGACGTGTGGACTGACAACATGGCGATGATGTTAGGCTTCAAGGCACAGCACGGACTCAAGAGCGCACCGCGAGTTATCGCCAGTCTGCGACCAGTCAAACCTGTTGACGGCCGACCGCTGACGCAGGCAGAGCGCAACCACAACCGCATGAACTTCGAGGAACGTCTGCGCAGGAATTTGGACGCAAGTCAGAGCGACTTGTCGTTTACCGCCGATGAGCGCGAAGAGCTGCGCAGGGCAGGCTATGGCGAACTCGCCGACCTGTTCAGCCGTGACCGGGTGCAGGATGTTCAGCGACCCGACATTGACCCTGCCGAGGGCGCGATCGAGTTGAGGGCCGAGCGCGTTGAGACTGAAACTATCAGCCGTAATCCCGAATTTGACGGCTATTCCTCAATGGAAGAACTCATGCAGGACGGCAGGGTCAGCCAAGCTGCACGCGCCAAAGCCTACTACATTCTCACCGGTCGTATGCTCCCCATGGGGACCGTTACCGGGTACACAACCACCACGGACGCAGACGGACGTGTGACCGTCAACTCCATGGCCGCCGATGGCGAGGTTGTAACCAGTCGCACATTCAAGAACGAGCAGGAAGCCAAGCAGGAAACCGACAACATCATGCGTCAGGCAGAACTAAACTCTGTTGATGTTGGTGAGCGATTCAAGGAAGCCGTTGCCGATGACATGGTGCTTGATGCCGCTATCAGCGAGGTGTCACCTGGTGCCGACCCTGCTGGAAAAGGCGCGTGCGTTTGACCCCTTCGGGCACGCGGGATTTGACCCCTCGGGCAAAATAAGAATGACCCCTTAAAAGTCCTGGCGGCGGGGGTCAATGTTATTTTACCTCATTTGGTTTGTCAGGCTTTTC
>ERZ808040.298-NODE-298-length-46571-cov-8.677034_pt1 | contig 46571 bp, 44 predicted proteins | sample MGYA00380191_ERZ808040 | MGnify/ENA primary metagenome ERZ808040 (study PRJEB31490, sample SAMN06133395) | mouse gut metagenome | isolation source: J6 | host: mice | place: China: Chengdu | collected 2015-05 ...
ACGAGCATAAGAGAAAAATTCTCCAAAGAATGAAACCTTCTTTCACACCAGGCTAATTTACACAAATGTTTTTCTTTATCTTCATTACTGAATTCACTTTTTTCAATGAGCTTTTTGTAATACGCATATTTTTGATTGCTTCTATCCTTTTTAAAATTAATGTCTGTTTCACCCGCAATTCTAAGTATTCCTCTGTCTGCCCACTCTCCCCATTTTTTTGCCTTTTCAGCATCAGCATCAAAAAACTTTTCATAGTCCCATTCATTGCTCCTTTTAGCGCAGGCAACCAACCGGTTTTTTTCACGTTTTAAATTCTCAAAATCAAACATATCCCAAAACATCCAGTGTGAAGCATCTCCCATATAAAGTTTTCTATATACCTCTGTCGTCTTCCAAACATATTCTGAAGAATCGGGGTCAAAAAATCCAAATGTGCTTTCTTCATCTATCAGATACTTCCATTGTTCGCATAGGTTCTTTTTTGTTAAATATTCTGTCAATTGTTCATTTATTAATTCATTCGCTTCTTTCCACGCATTCAAATCAAATTTTATCTCGCTCATTTTCTTCCCTCATTTCCGCTAATAGCACTTTTCCTGATACTCTTTTCCTATTGGCCTTTCCCCCGCCCCGTCTTCTAAAAGGCCTGTAACCTTGATATTCCATGTTTCAAAGTCCATCCACATAAACAATTTCCTCTGTCTCTATGCAAAATGCCGCCAGTTTTCCTCCCGCCACACAGGCACAGTCCAAGGCAATATGACCGTTTTTCATATATACTTTCGTTTTTCCCCAGTCTTTTATATGAACAGTCGGCGTATGTCCCGTTACCAGAAAGATATTCTCTTCCGGATAATATCTTTTGGTGTAATCTGTCCTCTCTTCCAGAAAATCGTATAAATCATACTCATCCATCGCTTTATCCGGCGTAAAATTGCTGAGTCCGGCATGGACAAGTCTATATTCTTTTCCGCTGTTTTTTATCACTTCATATAAAGATGCCCCCGCTATGTAGTCCAGCATGTCCATTTTCTCAGAATAGCTTAGTTTACTAAATTGCTCCGCCGTAACCCGTCCACCATCCTGCAGCCATAAATTATAATCCAAAAGGAGTTCTGTCGTCAAATGCTTATCATAATTCTCTTCCGTAATTTCCACAGACAGTTTTTTCATAAGTGTATACATAATAAAATCATGATTACCCAGGATAAAGATAACATTCGTCCTCTTCATCATATCCTGCAAAACATTGATCGGTTCCGGCCCACGGTCTACAACATCACCAAGAACGTACAATTCGTCCTTTTCGGAAAACTGAATCTTCTCAAGCAGCATCTGATATTGCTGATAACATCCGTGTATATCTGCGACAATATATCGCATATGGAAACCACCTCCTGTTTATTCCTTTTACTCATATCCTATAGGTTTTAATTCTTTCATGATATATATTTGCATGTCCACAAACGGAAGCATACCCGCTCTTTCCATCAGTCAAAAACGACTCGTACGATTCGTTTCCCATAAAATAACTGCCCATCAGATAGTAATCTTCCTGCATACTTCTATCCGGCACGGAAGTACAGGCATGTGCCAGCAAGTATTTGATCCCGTCCGTTTCGACGCATATCTGCAGAGGCCACTCCATAATTTTCTCCGCCATTCTTAACATATCGGCTTTTGTCAAATGCTCCAAAAAGATAGAGAAAGAATTATATGGATATGGCGCTAACCGCTTTCGTTTCTTTTCCGGCATATGAAAATAATTCATAATATATTTTGCCAGCCACGTGTCATGATTTCCTCTGATTACGGTGCATCTGTTCTCTAACTTTAAAACATTAAAATATACGCCTATGGGATCCGGCTCATATAAATTTCTATCAAACAAATCGCCCAATAGAAATAATTGGTCCTCTTCTGAAAAATTTATCTTTTCAAGCATCCCGGAGAATCTTCTATTGTCATTATGAATGTCTCCTATTACATAATTCATATCTATCCGGCTCCGTTCTCCTCCACATCAAGCAGGCTTTCCGGCTCTCCGTTTACGATACGGTCGTTAAACGCCCGAATCCTTCTGTCCTTACATATCATATCATCTATCGTGTCCGCCTCTTTCAGCTCCTGTGCAGTAAAACATTTTCTTCGCTCCTGCAGGATGCCGATATAATTATCAATCATATGTTCCATAGCCTGTATGCCGTCTGGCGCAACCGATTTGTGAATATCTCCGGCGCCGCTTAAGTCTTTGATATTTCCTGATACAATATCTCCGTCAAAAAATACCTCTAAATGTTCTCTTAAAATCCATTGTATATAATCCTCTTCATTTTGCCAATAGCGTGCAAATGCCCCATCGCCAAAAGACTCCAGCAAAAATACCGGCATATAATCTTCATAAGGTGTTCTGCCCCTGGCCGGATTTAATTTTCTGTCAGGAAGCAAAAATACATTTTCCCTTCCCATTCCCAGTTCAAACAACCGGCTCAACTTCTTAACAACAGGCTGCCCGGCCGGCAGATATTTTTCCATATTATCATCTTTCATCAGTTCCCTTATAAACTTATACTTTCCTCCCTGAATTACATTTTTGTCATGAAGCCTGATAATGGTATTCGCCAAAGGCCTCCAGAGACTAAACATCGTATCGGCATTCAAATCTCCGCCTGTCAGAACACAATCCCGGTCATGCCACCTGCGGTATTCATCATGCGCTTTTTCATTGCCACGATATGGTACATCGGGCTTGTGGACATCATAATCAATCCACTCCTCTATTTTCTTTCTGACAGGTTCATAAACTTTATTTTTCATCATCATTCTTCCCCGCTTTCAATCTTGTAATTTTTATCCTTAACATGCCGGTTACTCTGTCTATTATAAAAAGCAAGAGAGCGGTTTTTTCCACCCTCTTGCTTCCATTTTTATAATCTGTCATTCACAGTCCATATTTTACGTTAAGATTTTTTATTTTTTCAACCACCGCATTTCTTACCGCTTCCGGTGCAACCACCTCTACCCTGTCGCTATATTGAAGCGCCCAGTGTACCATGGCAAACGGAGAACATTCCACTTTTACAATATCATCGTATGGCGCCGTTTTTTCAGTCTCTACGAACCTGAACTGGTCTCCGAACCAGTCGTGCAAAAAAGTGTAATCCACCTTAATCCGTCTGGCAGGATCGTCTTCCCGCTTAGGGCTTTTTATTTTTAACGTAACCCATACCGGTTTATCATAGGACATATTCATATGTTTCAGTTGAAAATCGTCTGTCCATTTCATCGGCAGATTCTCAACATCTTTCTTTGGGATCCCGGGCCATCCCTTTATTTCCAATTCTTCCTTTACCCCCGGGATTTCAATATCCGTCATCAGGTCGATTCGCCAAATGGACATGTTTCTTACCGGTTCGCCTTTTATCACTACTTCTTTACAGGCCAGTAAATAGTAGCGCCCTCCGCTCGCTACAATGTAATAAGGACTTACCGTATCTTTTCTCTTTCTGACCGGTTCCAACTTTTTTTGACAGGTATATCCGTTAAACCAAAACGATATCTGTACATTATTATCAATTGCCCTTTGAATCGTCACTAAATTGACGCTCAACTGTTTTCTATCGGCAAGTTCCGGCTCCATCACTTTACAGATCTGCTTAGGCCCCTTTTTATAAAATTTCGTCGTCAGATTCTGCTCCACTTTTTCTATCAGCTGCGCCGCAGATTTCGTATCTAACGTCTTTGTAGATAAGATACCCTCTATGATGCTGTTAACCTCATCATATGTAAACGTTCTGTTATAATACAAACCGTCGATGCGCATTGTCTGATCTGCAAATTCCCCATACTCCTCATCACTGCCAAAATCCGTTTCATCTTCACAGGTTTCCGTGGTATCTCCATAATATTTTTTAAAATCATGGAAATAAATCTTCCAATCATCTTCTTTCTTATATCCAAACTCATCACTGTTCATTGTGCGCGCCATATCTTTGATGAGTCTGTTAAAAGTCTCTTTATCACCTATAAATTCTGAAACTTCAGGCGCTTTTCTCATTTGGGCCTGCGACGTGGGATGCTCTTTATCCGTATTGTTTTTTAAATATTCCCAAATCTTAAACATTCTTTCAAATCTTGCCGGTTTGCTTAATTTTCTCTTTCCCATATGATTCTCCGCAAAATATACCGCCTTATTAAATGAATAGTATTCCTGTTTATCAGCCTGTTTCCCCGGCAATTATTATGAAAACAATTTTATATAATCCAAAAATATAATAGCTTCAACGGCAGGCGTATCGGATGCAAACACTGCTCTCTCTACCCCTCTTGTAATAAGCAGCCTTTCCCAAAGTTTCGGATAATCCTGAAAGTCAAACCTATTATCATCTAATATAACAAATTCATTTATTTCCGGATGAGAATCCAGATATCCAAGGATTCCTTCTCCTCTGTTATTCCAGTGGTCAGACGTTTTTCCAGCCAGATGTAAACCCTGCTTTTCCAATTTTGAGGTCAGATAGATAAAATCATCATCATCCTGTTTTAGTTCTTTCCAATCAGATGAGAGTACAATATCTGCATCTCCGTATTTCCTGACTGCCTTTGCAATAATATCAACCCTTGCATCATCAATTCCCGTATAGCCATCCGGCGTACATTCTACGGTTGTCTTTGTATTGAGAACTCCGTCAATATCTAAAAATACCGCAAATTTCATTTACCATCCCCTCCTCTATATTCTCAGACCGGTTCATAACTTTTTATAATATCCATTATAAAAACCGTGAGGGGGAGTTTTTCCACCTTGCTGGTTCTGTTTTTTACCGGGATGGCTTTAGAGAGGCTTCGATATAGTTCGTATAATTCTGTTAATTCGTTAACTTTCATGATGCCTCTGCTTTAAATGATTATTATATTTTTCAGTAAAATACCGGTTTAAATTCCCAATATTATAAAGCGGAAAATTTGTGACCCAATCCTGTTCCCGAAACCCGGACATTGATACCCTTACAGCATCTCTTACTCCATATTTCTGTACAAAAACCTTTAAGCTTTTTGCCTGCAGGTTTTCTTCTGCCTTTACTTCCAGCGGAACAATACAATCATCTGTTTGAATCAAAAAATCCAACTCCGAAGTAGCATTCTCCGCCGACCAGTAAAATATATCATTTTCCGAATTGACAATTAACTGCTGCAAAACATACTGTTCCGTCAAAGCCCCTTTAAATTCTTCAAACAGTCTGTTACCTTCTAAAATTGTTCTTGCATTCAAACGACACATGGCACCCAGCAAACCAACATCCACAACAAACAATTTGAATGCCGAAAAATCCTGATACGCCCTAAGCGGAAAATCCGGCTTTTTCACCCGGCTGATTCTATATACCAACCCCACATCCGTCAACCATGTGATGGCTGCCTCATATTCTCTGGCTCTGGCTCCTTCACGAATTAATCCATAAATAAACTTTTTGTTTTCTTTTGCCAACTGAGCCGGAATAGAATTCCACAACATTCTGATTCGCGTAACAATTTCCTTTGGAGTATGCCTGGACAAATCATTTTCATAGGCATACAATAACTTGTTTTGGATTTCCCTTACTCTCTTCAGATCTCTGTTCGTAATAAATTCCGAAACGGCCTCCGGCATTCCCCCAACATAATAATAGTATTTCAGATAATCCGTATACTTTGTTTTAAATGCCTGCATGATGTCCGGATCATTCCTGTCTAATATTTCTAACAGCTTCTCTTCCCCGCATGCCAGTAAAAATTCCCGAAATGTCAATGGATATAAATTACAAAAATCAACTTTTCCAACCGGAAACGATGTTCCTTCATGCAATGCAATCCCCAAAAGAGAACCTGCCGCTATAATATGATACTGAGGTGCATATTCCTGAAAATACTTTAAAGACTTTAATGCTCTGGGTATTTCCTGTACCTCATCAAAAATAATAAGTGTTTTCTCAGGATTGACTTTAAAACCCACTTCTATTTCCAACATTTCAATAATTCTGCCAATGTCAAATGCTTCCCGGAAAACCTCTTGCATCCTCTCATTCTCATCCATACTGATATAAGCACATCGCTCATAATATTGCCTGCCAAACTCCTGCATAATCCATGTTTTTCCTACCTGACGCGCCCCTCGCAATACCAGCGGCTTTCTGTCAACTTCACATTTCCATGCTTCTAACTGTTTCATTGCCTCCCTGTACATATGCATCACCTTCTTACGCAGTATTTATAATTTCTATCATACCCCATTTTATCTCTTTGTACAATTACAAATCACATTTTCCAAATTACTTTTATTACTAATTCTCATTTTTCCCAAAAACTTTTTTTGATTTTTACACATCTTCAAAACAACTTTATTTTCTGTCACAATTTCTTAAAAGACTAAAAAGCGGAGAGCCTACCCTCTCCGCCTTCAGCTTCGCCAGCTCTTCCATGGCCTTTAATCCGCCTTGTGTCAAGTTAGTGACACGAACTTTTTAAAAATCTTACTCTTTAACATCATTATCATCCGTCAGTATTTGTTTTTTCTACCAGCCTGTTTTGCTGCTTTAGCTGCCATTTTTACTGTTTTTAGATAAGCGTCCTCAACCGGAGAAATTGTGGCTGCCTGATACTTTTGATATTCTTCTTTTGCTTTTTTCATTGCCTGAGCATGGCTTACTCTGCCACCATCACTGAGTATTTTTCTATTTCCTGACGATAATACCGAATCAAGTTGTTCAACATAATCATTCATGTACATTGGGCGATGTTCAATCGCATTAATTTCCGCCAAATCAAAATAACCAGATACCAAATTATTTAGTATCTTTAGTTCATCTTCCTTTAAATAATTCTTTGCAATTCCAATATCTTTAAGAGCAGGTAACTCTCCCGAAAAGGATGTCAGTCCCATAAAAGGTTTTTGTGCATCAGCACGTTCAAAAACTATTTCTGCCGCAGTATGTCCATGTGCCGCAAAATGAAGCTTATTTTGTACTATTTTAAAAAAACGAATCGACTCCTCACTATGGGGGTCATAATCTACACTTGTGGCATATAAATCCAGAACCTGACGATAAAGCACTTTTTCCGAAGAACGAATATCACGAATACGGTCTAAAAGCTCTTTCCAATAATTCCCGCCACCATTGCCTTTAAGGCGTTCGTCATCCATCGTAAAGCCCTTAACCATGTATTCCTTTAAACGTTCTGTTGCCCATTTCCTGAATCTCGTTGCTATAAGAGACTTTATTCTATATCCCAAAGATATAATCATATCCAGATTATAATATGGTATCTCTCTTGTAACCTGCCTTGTTCCCTCCTGCCGAACCTGTCGGAAATTCCGACAGGTTGAGACTTCGTCTAATTCTCCTTCTGCAAAAATATGTTTTATGTGTTCTACAACATTTGTTCTCGATGTTTGAAACAGCTCTGCCATTTGTTGTTGGGAAAGCCAAACCGTTTCATCCCGTACAGTTACTTCGACATTGGTTAATCCGTCTTCTGACTGGTAGATTAAAACTTCACCTTTATTTTCATCCACAGATTTATCTCTCCCTGTCTGCTCTATCTTCTTCAAAACTCATAATATAACTCTGCCATAACAATTTTATTATTTATAGTCTTTTTGAGTTCATCATCCTCTGTCAAGAGACACCCTTGAATCAGTTTATCACTTGCACCTGTTATTTTTTTAATAACAGAATCACTTAACCCAGCCTTGAGAAGTTGTCCTATTCCATACTTGACAATGCTGGTTACACTTGTAACTTCTATCAAAGTCCCTAAATAGTCGGGAATTCCAGAAGAAGATGTTATCTCCCCCCATGGTTCTCCATTCCCATCCGTAAAAAGCAAGTCTTCATTGCTCTTTACTTTATTCTGAAAAACAAATTTCTGCACTTGCTGTAACTGCCTTGACAATTTGGGCGGCAAACGAAGTTCCAAACCATTTACTGTAATAAAACCATAATATTCATCGAAATTCTCCCATTTGATTTTTCTCAATTCACGATATGTGATCCCATAAAGCATCATCATCTTTATTCCGATAGCCGCCATTGCCTTCTTAAGATCCGTAGCCTCTCCCCATTCCGTATCTTCAAGCTGTTCATTTGACCATGCCAAAAGTTCTTCTGCTTGCATAAACGTCAACGGTTCCTGCTCAACTATACCGGCAAGCAAATCACATTTCTCAATATATGCCATCATTCGTTTCATATATGAGTTTTCCCGCAGGCGGTTGAACGAAATTGCATCATATAATTCAGGGTTTGCAATATCTGTAGTCTTTCGGATGTAGTTAAAAAACAATCCTACCACGGTGGCATACCGTTTAGCCTTTGTCTTGCTCCTATATCGCTGTATATCTTCCACATTATAAATCAGGCTCTGTAATATAAATTCAACGTCTATACCCTTAAGTAAAATACGGAGTGGTTCTCCCGACAAAGAATTTCCCCAATGTATTTCCAGATATTCGGTAAAATTCATTACATCACTTTTATAATCTGGATATTCTGTTATAAAGTCATCAATAATTTTTTGGTAATTCATGCAATTAGTCTTTTCCAATATTTTATACTATTATACATTTTCAATTTTATATGTCAATTGTACCATGCGAACCAATAATATTATAGTTTTATATATACTATACCTTGTTTTTCTCACATATTTTCTTATATGTATCCGATAAAACATTGGATTATAACTAATGAATAAGGCGGAGAGCCTACCCTCTCCGCCTTCTATCCTTCACCTTACAATACACCACCGCCACCCCCGTACTCACCGCCGTCGCCACAATCGCCGGCGCGATAATCCCCGCCGGATTCACGCTTCCGTACTGGCTTCTGTAGGCGATCATATTCACGGGTATCAACTGCAGCGATGAAATATTAAGTATCAGAAAGGTACACATTTCCCTGCTGGCCACACGCTCCCGCCTGCCTTTCCTCCCGGCCGCGGCTCCCAGAGCGTCCGCCGCGCTTCCTCTGCCAGAGCCGCCGGCCGCCCCCGCTCCGCCATCCGCCACATCCCAACCGCGTTTGACGTTTCCACTTTCCTGCGCATACCCTGGCGTCCCCCGCTCCGCCTCCAGCTTCGCCAGCTCTTCCATGGCCTTAAGGCCGGCAGGCGTGCACGCCCAGCCAAGCCCCAGCACATTGGCGATCAGGTTCGTGGCGATATACTCCCTTGCCGGATGTCCTTTGGGTATGCGCGGAAAAAGAAAGCTGATGAAGGGTTGTATCCCTCTCGTCAGCTTTGCAATCAGGCCCGATTTCTGCGCAATCTCCATAAGCCCCACCCACAGCGCCATCACGCCAATCATGGTAATGCACAAGGATACCGCATCACCGGCGGAGTCAAGCGCCGCGCTTGTCACCTCCGCCATCTTCCCTGTGAACGCGCCGTACACGACGCCGGTTAAAATCATAAAAGCCCAGATATAATTTAACATGGAAACCTCTTTGGCATACCGCCTCATTGACATCAGACCGCAACTGCATGAGCGGCATGCCGGAACACGATTTTCTTACTTTCATTTTATGAGCTTTTTTTCATAATATGTTTACTGTCTGTTTGCCGCTCTCGCGCTTTTCCGCTCTCTGCCTCCTCCCATATCCATCACGCCCATTACCGAAACATCAATCTTTGACGCGTCCACCAGCATGGAAGAGTCCGCCTTCTGTTCCTCATCCGTAGCAGGAATCGTGCCTTCGATCTGGCCCTGCACGCTTTCCGCCCGCAGCATCACCGTCTGATACAGCATTTGTGCACCCGCCTCGTATTCCTCATAGGAATAGAGCGCGGTTGGATCCGCTTCCACCAGCGTGTCTATCTGCCCGCGGATTCTCTCGTAAACCTCCTGAAACCGTCCGCCCAGCACATACTCTTTGGCCAACTGGCACAGATACTCGTGATAACGGGAAAGATATGCCTCATCCTCCAACAGGGCGTCAAAAAATGTCGTCCCCGGAAAGGGCGAGTCCACCGCATCGTTCACGACCGACGCCGCGTCGTTGTCAGGCCCCGTATTCATTCCGCCAAAGGCAAGATTATAATCCCACGGAAGAATGTTCAGCATACCATCGCTTTCATACAAATAATAATTGTGCGCCATGTTCCCGGAAAGACTGTCCAGATTTACGCAAAAGGTGTGTACCGCCATGTATTTCAAAATATTTTCCACATCCAGATATTTTTCAAGCTCTGTACCCGCGCCGATATTTTTGAGAGCCGTCACCACCCTGCCATGATCCGCTTTCCCCGTGTCCGTCACCTCGCCGTCCCATATATCAGAATAGCTGGAAAGTGCCTCATCAGTATAGTTGAGATTAGCACCGTTTCCGCCTCCCATAGAAGGCCCGCCGCCTGCCGGCTTTCCACTCGCCGCCTTTTTCCTGTCGTCTCCTTCCTCCAATCCAAAGCCGCCATCAGACGGCATACCGTCCGCAAAATCAAAATCTTCGTCGCCAGACGACATTCCTTCCGCAAAATCCGGCATTTCCTCTCCCCAAGGTATATCTCCGTCCGGAAGCTCTGCCCCTTGCGTCCATGCCCGTCCTTTTTCTCCTTCCTGCTCCCGCGGCCGTTCCTTTCCTGTGCCCTCTTCCTTCTCCCCAGTCTTGGGCAGCTCTCCTCCAAATCTCCCGTCTTTGCCGCCTCCCATTTTCATACTGTCGGGTTTATACAGTTCGCCGTCCCCGGCTCCGTAGTTTCGCAGAAGAAAGCTTTCCTCCACAGCCTCCAGGGCAAGGTATACGCCCAGATATTCCCCGTTCAGAGAAAGTTCGGCATAGTTATACAAAGATGCATCCACGCCAAGATACCGGTACATATCGTAGACGACAGCCTCCTTCATGCTGGTGGCGTCCGCATAGTTGTTATTCAAAATCAGTTTATCCAGCCCGAAACAGGTCTGCCCTTCCACATAATGGTCAAACTCCAGCTTAAAGCTGAATCTGTCCGTATCGGGATTCATGGCGATTGCCGACAGGCTCGTATTGCCTTTGGTACGGAGCCCCACATTGCCAAGCTTCTGGCCGTTAATCAGCACATCGCAGGCGTAGTATTCCTTCGCCGTGGCATTCTCCAGCATTTCCTCCCATTCTTCCTGTTCCATCTGAATGTCAATCCGCATCACTTGATCCGTATCAAACAGCTCCTCCTCATACGCCATCGGCACGCTTACCCCGCCGAGCGTCTCCACCACCTGCTGTGAAAAGGCCGCTATCCAAAGGCAGAAAGCGACGGCCGCCGCCATCATCACGCCGATTGGCTTTGCGATATGTTCATATGAAATCATAGTTCACCCCACTTTCACGTTTCCCTGCCTTCCGCTTCCCCGGGACCATCCGTGAGAAAGTCTGCGGCAGGCAGCCTGCCGGCACAGATCCTGCTGTCAGGACATATACTCGCCGTTATAGCTTACAAGGGTAACGTTATGTACCCCCTCTATATCATACAGTTTGTTGACAAAGTTTGTTGCCGCGTCCGTCAGACGCACCTCCGCCGTCAGCTCAATCCCCCCGCCGCTTACCGTTTTTGATTTCACCAGAAACCGTTTTAACGCCGTCTGCGCCATCCTCACTGCCAAATCCTCCGCCGTCTCATCCTTGCAGTTCATGATAAGTATATAGGGATTTTCGTGTATCTTACGGTTTGCAAAGAGAATCATTATCACACCGATTATCGCGGAACCGATTACCGCCAGCGGAATCATGCCCGCACCGATGACAATCCCGGCAGCGATAGACCAGAACAGATACACAATCTCAATCGGTTCCTTGATCGCCGCCCGGAAACGGACGATAGAGAGCGCGCCCACCATACCGAGAGAGAGCACCACATTGGATGTCACCGCCATGATCACCAGCGTTGTTACAAGGGAAAGTCCCACCAGCGTCAATGCAAACCCGGACGAGTACATCACACCGTTAAAAGTTTTCTTGTAAACCACAAAAATAAACAGACCGATGACAAGCGCAAATCCCATTCCAATCAGCGTGTCAACCGCTGAAAACTGCGTTACATTCTCCAAAAATCCTGATTTAAAAATATCGTTAAAAGTCATTTTTCCTCCCTTTCTCAGCCAAACTGCCTGCATGCCTCATATTTTGAAAACGCCGTCTGCCGCAGCGTATCTATTTGTACCAGTCTCCGAATGATTGCCGGAAGAAAGGCATCGTATTTTACTTCCAGAATCATATCCTGCTGTGTCTGCGCCGTGTCGATATCAAGCACCCTCTCTTCCAGAAAATCTCTGTGATACAGGGTTGTACGGATATCGGAATCAAAGGTAATGCGCACATTTCCCGCATGATAAATATATGGCTCGCGCATATAAGAAACAAGCACCCTCGGCCGGAGCATCTGGTAATGCATTTTTGCGTACAACTCCTTTACAAGCGACGAGGGATGTTCCTCCATCCAGTCCGTACTTCCCGTCAACAGCTCCCTGCACTCCCGTTCCGAAATCTGCGCATCCACTTTCATACAAAGATCGTTGTCTTTGATTTTCTTTTCCAGCGTCAGATAGGAAAAATCATCGTTATAATATCTGATTCTGAACTTCTCCCTCACAGGAACGCCGTCCCTCTTTTCACAGAGCGCTTTATCCATATAATTGTCAAAATAGATACTCCGTATCAGATATTTTCCGTCTACGCCCGTATGCAGATCGCTGTGCATAACCGTCCGCAGGCGGTCTCTCAGCTCAATATACTGCGCATAACCGATCCGGTATTTTAGTTCATGCCGGAATCTGTATTCCTGCTTCACCCGCTCCTCTCCTTTCTCTGTTGTTTTGTTTCTGTTTCGCACCCTCCCAAGCGAAAGGGAAGGTATTTCCTGCTCAGCTGAAAGCATGGGTAAAGTATAGAAGGGTTTCCTGAAATGTACTTAAAATCAGATGTGATTTTTTAATGAACAATCTGGCTGATCGTTTCTGACTTTACAGCTCTTTATAGAAGCGCATCAAAAAAGAGAATGTCCGTCCGGGCTGACATTCCCTTTGTGACTGCCTTTCTCTACAGGGTTACCCGAAAGCATATCTTCTTCCCGTCTTCGCTTCGTACTTCCGCTTTTCCTCCATGCGTTTCCGCAATCGCCCGCACCATGGAAAGACCAATTCCCGTGCCGCCTGTGGCGGCAGAGCGGGAAGCATCCATGCGGTAAAACCGGTCAAACAGCCTGTCCAGACCGGAGACATCCGACAGGTCGCAGGTGTTGGACACATCCACGCATATCTTGCCCCGCCTGCGGTAAATACGCATCCGGATTGCGCCGCCCTCATCGGAATATCTGACTGCGTTATCCAGCAGAATAGATATCATCCGCTGAACGGAATCTCTGTCCCCGTACAACGTCAAATCTTCCGCTATATGCTGGCTGTAGCTTTTCCCCTTTGCCTTCGCAAGATGTGCAAAAGGCTCCGCAGCTTCCCACGCCGCTTCGCTTACGGAAAATCTGCTCTTCTCAGGGAAAGGCTCCTCCTCGTCCAGTCTCGACAGCGCGACCATATCGCCCACCAGCTTCGTAAGCCGGGCGGTCTGCCTGCGGATATTGTCAATCCATTCGTCTCCCTCATGTTCCATCGCCGCAATATCCGCGCTGGTCGCAATGGAGGTAATCGGCGTCTTAAGCTCGTGCCCCGCATCCGTGATAAACTGTCTCTGCCGCTCTATATTTTTTATATAGGGTCTGATCGCACGTCCTGATAAAAAAAGAATCATAAGAAATACCAGCAAAAGACTGCCGGTGCCTGTCAAAAACGACACCAGAAGCAGGGAGCGCATGGACTGTATTTGGATTGTGGAATTGAGAAAGAGAACCGAAATTCCATTTTCTTCCCGCTTTACCCGATAGCGATAGCCTTCATAGTACCCTTTTTCCCTTCCTTTAGACAAAACAGCCTGCGCGTATGCCTCCGCAGTCACCTCATCCACGGAAGAGATATAGTCCCTCGAGGCCGCCCTGATCCTGCCATCCGTATCGCAGTGAACCGTAAAAAACCGGGTCATAAACGCTGCCTCCGGGTCTCTCCTCTCCATCTCCCTGAGAGGAGGCGGCGGCGCCTGACGCTTCGCCGGAACTGTCCCTTCATGTAAAAGAAGCGCTTCCGCCAGACCATCCTGCGTGGCAGTTGTCCTATAATAATTTGCAGCGTTGATTCCGACAATAATTAGTAGCGTCACCGTGCCAAACGCCGCCATCGCCGCCAGAATAAACCGTCTCCGTATCTTATGAAACATCTGCTCTCCTTTAAAAAAATCATACCAGGTCAAGAAAGTACCCCGCGCCCCGGGCTGTCCGGATCTCAATATCCGCGTTAAGCTCCTTCAATTTTTTCCGAAGGAATCCTACATAAGTCCAGACCACGCTGACATCCGCCTCCGAGTCCTGCCCCCATATCTTGTCCATCAGATGCGCCGTGGAAAACACAAACCGGGGGTTACGCATAAATAGCTCCATCACCTGAAATTCCTTATTGTTCAGGCGCACCGCCCTGCCCCCGCAGGCCATCTCATAGCGGTTGCAGTCAAGTTCCACGCTTCCGAAGGTCACACACCGCTCCGTATATCCCGCATTTCTGCGCGAAAGGGCCTTCACTCTGGCGATAAATTCCGGACTGGCAAAGGGCTTGGGCAGATAGTCGTCCGCTCCCGCTTCCAGACCTGCCACCCGGTCTTCTATCTCCGCTTTCGCCGTCAGCATCAGCACGGGAACCCCGCAGCCCGCCTCGCGGATCTGCCGCAAAACCGCCAGACCGTCTGCCTTCGGCATCATAATGTCCAGAATCACTACGTCGTAATCCCTGCACCGGAAGCAGGCAAGCGCCTCCTCGCCATCATGCGCCATATCGACGGTAAATTTATTCTTTTCCAACAGAAACTTAAGTCCCTTTGCCAGCTCCTTTTCATCCTCCGCAATCAAAATACGCATACCGACTCCTCTGTTTCTATTCTGTCTCCGCCCTGTTCCTGCCATTTCTTTGCAGTCATTCCATTATACCATTTCAGTCTGCGGTTCTCAATGATGCCGTCTGTCCCCGCTTTACGCGCGTACCCCGCCATGCTATAATCTGCTTATCTGTTTGGGGCGCTTATGCCCTTCCAAACCACATATACTACGGGAGGCCTTCTTACATGCAACAGGAAATTTTACTTTTAGAGGACGACGACAGTCTCAACCACTCTGTCAGTCTGAAACTGAAAAAGGAGGGTTACACGGTCCGCAGCGCCTTCACCGTGAAGGAAGCGCTTTTGCTTTTCAGGCAGTTTTCCCCTGCCCTGATTATCTGCGATATCACGCTGCCGGACGGAAGCGGTCTGGATTTCTGTTCCCGCATCCGAAAAGAGAGCGACGTCCTTTTCCTGTTTCTGACTGCCCTCGACAGAGAGGAGGACATCATGGCCGGTTACAGACAGGGCGCAGACGATTATATCACCAAGCCTTTTTCCCTGACCGCACTGGTTTCCAAGGTGGGCGCGCTCCTGAAGCGTTTCCCGACAGAGCTGCCAAAAACGGTCGTCTCCGGAAATATCACCCTCTACCCGGAAGAAAAACGTGCCGCAAAAAACGGGGAAAATCTGACACTGACTGCCAGAGAATATTCCCTGCTCGCTTTCTTCATGGAAAATCCGATGCGGATCCTGTCAAAGGGGCAGCTCTTGGAATCCATCTGGGATATCGAGGGTAATTTTGTGGATGAGAATACCCTCGCCGTCAATATCAGACGGCTTCGGGAAAAAATCGAGGAAGACCCTTCCACCCCCGCCATCCTGAAAAATATCCGGGGACTCGGCTATATCTGGGAAAGGAAATGTGAGAAACGATGAAAACGACAATGCATACATCCGGATTTGTATGGAAAACCTATGCCCTTCATTCCTGTATCTCCGTGATTTTTATACTGATATGCGGCTTTGGGGGATTTTCCCTGGTGCGCGCGCAGTATGCACTGGAACTGAAACAATATGGAAATATTGCGGGGGCCATTCTCTCCGAGTACCCTGACGCGGAGCTGACACTCTTAACCGCCATGCAGGATACGCAGCACAGCCAGGTTGACAAAGGCTTCTCCATTCTTGAAAAATACGGCTACCGGCAGAATTTACTGATAACAGACGTTCCTTTCTACCGCACCGCCGTCTTATCGTTTTTTTCTCTTCTGGCCATCGCTCTTGCCCTCTATCTGCTCCTCACCGGACTCTGCTTTTATCTGTTTTACAAAAACCGCCAAAAGCAGGAGTGGCGGATGCATGAGCTGTTAGATTGTTACCTTGCGGACAACTATTCCCTTCTTGCGGATCAGAATAACCTTGCTCCTATTTTCACGGAAGCTTTCACTGACACCCTGCTTAAAACAGGGCATAAACTGATGGCGAAAACGAAGGCGCTGGCCGAAGAGCGGGATCACACCAAAACACTGGTAACGGATATCTCCCACCAGTTGAAAACGCCTGTCAGCGCATTGAAAAACTGTCTGGCCATGTGTGTGGACGCCGATTCCGAATCGGAGCGCGCTGATTTTTTGAAAAGGTGCGTCGCGCAGATGAATCATCTGGAAAACTTGTTGACCGAATTGGTTAATGTTTCCCGTCTGGAAACCTCCCTGATTACGCTAAAGCAGGAGACTGTCCTTTTGTCGGATGTGCTCACCGACGCTGTCAATACGGTATATGAAAAAACCATTCCTAAAAATATAACCATAGAGCTGCTTGACCCGGATCAGGAATATGAAACGCCCACGCCTCTGTTTTTAGACAGACGTTGGAGCGCCGAAGCCATCGCAAACCTTCTGGACAACGCCATCAAATATTCCCCTGCGGGTAGCACGATCACGTTACGGCTCCATCGGTTCTACAGCTATATCAGTCTGGAAATCGAGGATGAAGGCATCGGCGTCCCCAAAGAAGAGACCAACCGGATCTTCAAACGCTTCTACCGCGGCAACCACCCTTCCATAAAGCAGACCGAAGGGTCCGGCGTGGGGCTATATCTCGCCAGACGTATTCTGGAGGAGCAGGGCGGCACGATCAGCGTAAAATCCGCTCCCAAAAAGGGCAGTATATTTATGGTACATCTTCCTCTGCCGCAATTTACGGAAAGAGCCAGATCCGGTAATTAATTATTTTTCTATTTGTAAGTTTCCTGTAAGATTACCGCCTTATGCTTATCTTATCAGAAACATAAGGAGAAAGGCAGGAATGACACACTATGAAGAAGCATTCGGACATCATCTTAAAGACTGAGGATTTATGCAAATATTACGGCACAGGCGACAATCAGGTCAAAGCCGTGGATCATGTCAATCTGGAAATCAGGCAGGGCGAGTTTGTCTCCATCATCGGCAAATCCGGCAGCGGCAAGTCCACCCTGCTCCATATGCTGGGCGGACTGGACACTCCCACCTCCGGCCATGTCTTTATCGACGGGGAAAATATTGCTTCCTTCAAGGAGGCGAAGCTCTCTCAGATCCGCCGCCGCAAGATCGGCTTTATTTTTCAGGCCTACAATCTGATCCCCTCCCTCAATGTGTGGGAAAACATCGTCCTCCCTCTCGGGCTGGACGGCAAGCCTGTGGACGAATCCTTTATCAACGATATCATTCAGACATTAGGGCTTTCGGGAAAAATAAAAAATCTGCCAAACACGCTCTCCGGCGGCCAGCAACAACGATGCGCCATTGCCAGAGCCATCGCAGCCAAGCCTTCCATCATTCTGGCCGACGAGCCGACCGGCAATCTGGACACCCGCACCGGCGATGAAACCATGGCCCTTTTAAAGGCTTCCGCAGCCAAATACGGACAGACCCTCGTGGTCATCACCCACAATGAGGAAGTGGCGCAGATGGCCGGCCGCACGATCATTCTGGCGGACGGGCGCATTCTCTCATCCGGAGAAAGCGAGGTGGCTTCCGATGAAGAAAACTAACACAGTCAGAAGCCTTGCCCTGAGTAAGCTCCGCTACAACAAAAGCCGTACCATACTCACCGGCATCGCCATCATGCTCACCACTATGCTTCTCATGACGATCGGCACCGTCGGCGTCGCTCTCACTGATATGAACCGGCAGATCTACGCTGAGTCAGACTACCATGCTAACTTTAACGATTTGACGGCCGATCAGGTTAATATCCTGTCAAAGCATATCAACGTGGAAGCCATGAGCGCCACAGAAACCTTCGCGGATATTAGTAACGGGAAAATGAACGGCGTTCTTTCCTGTCGTGAAATCATAAAGGATGCACGGACGACAGACGGAACCGATTCTTCTCTTGCCGTGCATCTGGAATCGGGACATTATCCCGAAACAGAGGAGGAAATCTGCTCCTCCCCCGTCTTTTTCCGCCGTGTCGGCGCAGAACCAGTCATCGGAGGCAAGGTAACTCTCTCCTTCCGCATAAACGGCAAAGGGGAAATTCTGACCAAAGAGTTTACGATCTGCGGACTGGAGCCAGACGTAGAAATATCCGAGGACATAGACGACAGCCGTCTGATGTGGGCTGCCCATGTCTCCAAAGCCCTTTTAGACCGCTATGAAGCGGATGGGCTTTACGAGCCTGCACCCTTCGCCACCCTGCGCGTTTACGGGGAGGATGATCTGACCTTCGACGAGATGACAGACCGGATAAACACGGTTGCCGCGGACATCGGACTGGGCGAGGGCAACGTTCGCATCAACAAAGCATACCTTTTCACTGTGACCGATCCGGGTACGGAAACTATGGCTGTCATAGCCATTATAGGCCTGATTGTAATCTTCTTTTCCGCGCTGGTGATCTACAGCATCTACTATGTAGGTGTGATCACCGACGTACAGGAAATCGGTAAGTTAAAAGCGCTTGGCGCATCCGGACGGCAAATTGCCAGACTGTTTTACTGGCAGGGCGCCATCGTTTCCGCCTTCGCGGTTCCTGCCGGTCTGCTGATCGGGTTCCTGCTGCCCTGCTTCCTGTTTCCGCTCGCCCTTTGGCTATATCAGAGCGGCTCTGCCATCAGCTCCTATTCCCGCGACGCGGTGGAGGCAGTCGCCGGGCAGATACACATGTTTTCCCTGCCCGTTCTGTTCATCGCGGCGGCAGCCGCGCTTGTCACCGTGGCCGTGTCCCTGCGAAAACCTATCCGGATGGCGAAAAAGGTTTCCCCTGTGGAAGCCATCCGCTATCAGGAAAACAGCAGTGACCGCAAGAGCCGCAAGGGACACCGCGAAGTAAACGTGGCTGCTCTTGCCTTCGCCAATCTGACGCGCAATAAGAGACGTACCGCCGTCACCATCCTCACCATGGGTCTAAGCTGCGTGCTCTTTATCTGTGTCTCCGCTGTCTTAAGCAGTCTCAGCGCGAAAGACCTCGCAAGACGGAGCATTCCCAGAGGAGATTTTCGCATTGCGCTGGATTATGCCAATCACGATAAGGAATATCCGGAAAACAATCTGGACAGTCTGGTACAGCAGGCATACTTTAATGAAGCCTTTCTTGAAAAGCTGGCCTCCATAGAGGGCGTGGAATCGGTGGAGCGTGCGCCCGGCGTCATCCTCTCCTCCACGGATATAGAATCCGCTATGTATGAGGACTACGAAAACCGCCTGCCGCTCTCCTATTTTACCCGAGAGGATGTGGCGGAACTAAGTGCTTATCTGGAGCAGGGCAGCATTGACTACGACCGCATGACGGCAAACAATGAAATCGTCTGCACCCACGTTTACTCTTTTGAGCAGTACGGTCTTTCCATGGGCGATACCTTTCCGCTGACCCTCCACGACGGCAGCAGAGAAATCCCCCTGACGGTAACGCTCACCGCTCTGACACAGCCGGACAGTAACTTTTCCTTCCTGATTATGACGGAAGATACCTGGAACAGTCTGGGCCTGACCTGCGATCCCACCACAGACATTTATCTGCATGTGGACGACGCGCACTATGACAGCGTGAAAGAGACTTTGCTGGAGCTGGTAAGCAAAAATGAGCACTTTACACTGTATGCCATGGATGTGGAGATAAAAATCGGCAACTCCGGAATCGGCCTGACAAAAAATCCACTCTATCTGCTTCTGATCCTGATTGCCGTGATCGGTTTTATCAACCTGATCAACACGATGATCACCAGCATTGTCACAAGGAAAAAGGAGCTTGGCATCCTGCAGGCTCTCGGCCTCTCCGACAGGCAGCTCGTGCATATGCTCTCCGGAGAAGGGCTGGTCTTCACCGCGGGCACGCTCTTAATCAGCCTGACGCTTGGCAATGCAGCCGGATATCTGCTGTTTTTCTGGGCAAAAAAGGAGCACTTTATGAGTATCAGCCGCTACCACTATCCCCTCTGGGAAACCGTGGGGCTTGCTCTGGTACTGTTGATCGGCCAGACTGCCATTACACTGTTTATCCACAAAAAGGTGAAAAAGGAGAGTCTGATTGAGCGCATCAGAAATCAGGAATAAGAATTGGCAATAATATACAATTTCTTCACAATTATTTATAATTTATTGTATATTATTGTGTATTAGTACAGAAAGTATTATAATAAACGCAGGTCAGCCGATCTGCGTTTATTTTCGTAAATCTTTTTCTTGTTAGGAGGTCTCTTTCTATGACAAAAGAACAATACCGGACAGCCAATTCCAGAATTTTCCCTGTTATCATGATTATACTGGGCTATTTTCTTGTTACTTTCCTCCTTTCCATTCTGGCCGGGAGCCACACATGGAAGATTTGGATACAGATCGGCTTTACCCTTTCAGCCATTCTGGTCAGTATTTTCGCTCTCATCAAAAACAGGGAAACCAAAGCCTGTTCTGTCGCTCTCATGGGTTCCTGCGCCCTCACTTATGTGGTAATCGTCCTGTTAAACAGTTCCACCGGCGTATATACATATGTGTTTGCACTGATTGTTTCCTCCATGGCGTTTCTGAATGTAAAACTTGCCGTCTGGGGTAATACCGTTGCCATCGCCGCCAATCTGCTGCGCGTCTTTTTCAATTTTACCACGGAAGGGGATTATATCAGCCGGTCTATTGTAGAGGTCTTCGCCCTGTTACTGATGGCGGTCACGTCCATTACAGTGACACGTCTTCTGATCCGGTTTAACGAAGAAAATATGGCCTCCATTACAGAGGCCGCAAAAGCACAGGAAATTACCGGTCAGACCATGGCGCGGGTGGCAGATGAAATATCTGTCCACTTCGAGGAAGCCATGAAGATGGTGGACGAGCTGAAACAGTGCGTGGACACCTGTAATTTTGCCATGGAAAACATTGCGGACAGCACGGAAAACACCGCCGAATCCATTCAGGCGCAGGCTTCCATGTGCGTGGAAATCCACACCGCCTCCGATACGGCGGAGGGAGAAATACGGGCGATGATGGATGCCTCCGACAGAACGATGCAAACCATCACCGAGGGTTCCGGGGAAATACAGCATTTGAAGGAGCAGGCGCAGAACGTGGCCGCCGCAAGCGACACCACCGTACAGGTGATTTCCAGACTGACTGCCCAGATCAACAATGTGCAGGAATTTATCGGCACCATCTTAAATATCGCCGGCAAGACCAATCTCCTTGCCTTAAACGCCTCCATCGAAGCAGCAAGAGCAGGCGAGGCCGGCAGAGGATTTGCCGTCGTTGCCGAGGAAATCCGGCAGCTCTCGGAGCAGACCAAGGAAGCCTCCAACAATATCACGGCCATCATCAGCGAATTGAACGCTGACGCGAAATCCGCCAATGACAGCATAGAAAACTCCGCTGCCTCCGTTCGCACCCAAAATGAAATGATAGAAAGTATGCGCGTCCGTTTTGACAATATATATGAAGAAATGTCCGCTCTGGCAGCCAAGGTAAAAAATACGGAGGCGAGTGTCAATGTGATCCTCACCTCCACAGATACCATTTCGGAAAATATATCGCATCTTTCCGCCACCAGCGAAGAGGTTGCCGCCTCCTCCACTGAGGGGCTTCGCACCTCCGAAACATCCGTTGAAAATATGAACGCCTGCAAGGAAGTTCTGGAACAAATCTCTTCCCTTGCATTGACGTTAAAAAACAATTAAACACTTACCACTCGAGCACTGCGGATGCCCAGGTCAGTCCGCCGCCAAAGCCGCTGAGTGCAACCTTCATACCGGGCTTTAACAGTCCCTTGCGGTTCATTTCATCGAGCAGAATCGGCACGCTCGCCGCGGAAATATTTCCACAGTGATCCAGGCTGATCGGAAATTTATCTTCCTCGATATGGAGCCGTTTCGATACCGACTGGAGGATCCGGATATTCGCCTGATGCAGCGCGAAGTAGTCTATATCCTCCGGTGTCAGTCCAGCCGCTTCAATCGTTTTCTGTAAAGAAGCGGGCACCGTCGTCACGGCAAACTTATAAACCTCCTGTCCGTCCATATGCACAAACCCAAGCCTCTGGTCCGTCCGGATCAGGGGATTGTTGTTAGTACGGCCGGGACAGGCAAGCACATCGCCTTTCGTCCCATCGGAGCCCTGATCGAAGGCAAGCAGTCCGTACTGCTCATCCCCCCGTACTACCGCCGCTCCGGCGCCGTCTCCAAAAAGCACGCAGGTGCTCCTGTCATCCCAGTCCACGATCTTGGAAAGCGTCTCCGCCCCCAGAATCAATGCGGTCCGGTATATCCCCGCCTGTATATACGCATTGGCAATATTCAGGGCAAACATAAAACCGGCGCAGGCCGCATTGACGTCAAAAGCAACCGCGTTTGCCGCCCCGATCGCCGCCTGCACTTCGCAGGCACAGGCAGGCGTCACGAAGTCCGCCGACACCGTACCCAGAATAATCAGATCTATCTCCTCCGCAGTTACCCCTGCATCCTCCATGGCGCGTTTTGCCGCCTCCACAGACATGCTGGCGGTTGTCTCCTCCTTCGCCAGATGCCGTTCCCGGATTCCTGTCCTGCTGCTGATCCACTCGTCAGAAGTGTCCATCACCCTGGACAGATCATCGTTTGTCACCACTGTCCCCGGCAGACAGCTCCCTGTTCCTATAATTCTTGTCTTCACACCGTCTCTCCCATAATTTAAGCTTCCTTTTACCCCACAGTGCCTCTCCGCCTATTCCTCTGTCTGCTTCCCTTCATCACGCAGTGCCGCTCCTGAAACCTTCGGTTTCCCTCGCTCGCGGGCTGTCTTCGCTCCGCTTCGGTCCGTGCTGGGCAAGCGCCACCGGCGCTTAGCACCGCCCTATGCAGCCTTCTGAATAGACGTTTCGGAGAGCAAGCTCTCCTCTCCGCCTGTTCCTCTGTCTGCGCACTGCTCAATGCTTTCACGCAAATTCACCAAGAATATCTTTCACGTGTTCTAAGTGCGTGGCCCGGTATGCATTCGCACCGCAGAAAAGCAGCGCCTCGTCCACCTTTCCCTTCACAGCGTTAATAAGCGCGTCCGTGATACAATAAGGCGTTTCTGCGCCTTTGCAGGTACTGATACACAGATGGCATTTCTCATGCGGAATCCGTCCTTCCTTCGCCCGCTTCATAAAAGGATTCAGAATCGCCCGTCCAGGCATACCCACAGGGCTCTGCACGATGACGATGTCCTCCTCCTTCGCGTCGATGTAGCTCTGTTTGTAGGCCGGATCCGCGTCGCACTCGTAAGTTGTCACGAAACGCGTCGCCATCTGCACGCCGGAAGCGCCCATTTCCAGATAGTGTTCCATGTCTTCTCTGGTGTAGATGCCGCCCGCCATGACAACGGGAATCTCCGCCCCGTGCTCCGCCGCCGTCTCGTTGACCCGCGCAATGATCGCTTCCACTTCCTCATCATAATGCAAGCCTTCGATATCTGCAAGCTGCTCTTTGTGAAAACCCAGATGGCCGCCGGCCAGAGGTCCCTCGATCACCACCGCGTCGGGCAGTCTGTTATACTTTTTCCACCAGTACCGCATGATTACCTGCGCTGATTTCACGCTGGACACAATGGGCGCCAGCTTCGTTTTCGCCGCTCCCACAATCTTCGGCAGATCCATAGGCAGTCCCGCGCCGGAAATAATCAGGTCGATTCCCGCAGCCACCGCAGCCTTTACATACTCCTCGTACTTTCTGGTCGCAACCATGATATTGACGCCCAGAATCCCGCCCTTTGCGATCTCTCTGGCCTTCGCGATCTCTGTCCCGACTGCCCGCAGATTCGCGCCGATCGGGTCCTTGTCAAAATCCGGCTCCCGGTAACCGATCTGTGCCGTGGAAATCACGCCGATTCCGCCCTCCCTCGCCACATTTCCGGCCAGTGAGGAAAGACTGACTCCCACGCCCATGCCGCCCTGAATCACCGGTACACGGGCTGACAAATCGCCTATCTTTAACGGTTTCACATTTCCCATTTATTTTTCCCTGTCCTTCCGATACCCGTCCAATATCCGCCTCTGTCACGCTCCGCAAATGTTACGGCGAAGCCTTCATCCCGCGCTTTATGCGGTGATGGAACCGTGCAGGTTTTACGCTTCGCCAATTGCAAAAGTCAATTCCGCCTGCGTCACCAGCTTTCCGTCCACATAGGCCTTCCCTGCACCTACGCCGATGGGTCCTTTGATCTTGATGATTTCCGTCTCCAGCGTCAGCACGTCTCCGGGAACCACCTTGCCCTTAAATTTCGCATTGTTGATCGCTGCGAAATAAGCGGTCTTTCCCTTAAACTCAGGCTGGCTTAAGATCGCCACCGCGCCTGTCTGCGCCAGCGCCTCCACAATCAGCACTCCGGGCATCACCGGCTCCTTAGGAAAATGTCCCGCAAAGAAAGGCTCGTTGTAGGACACGCATTTCTTAGCGACTACCCGTTTCCCTTCCTCCATTTCCTCTATCGTGTCAATCAGCATAAAGGGCTGTCTGTGGGGAATAATCTCCATGATTTCCTTCGCACCCATTAATGACATGTCTGTTCTCCTCTCTGTGTCAATCTGTAAGTAATTGCGAAACGCAATCTCACTCTTGTTTTCATTGCGCACATTGTATATTCCAACGCAGACACACAATCTTAATCATGGAACTTCTTCACCAGCAGGCTCGCGTTGTGTCCGCCAAAACCGAGGGAATTGGACAACGCGTACTCGAAGTCTTCCTCGTAAGCCTCTTTACAGTAGTTCAGATCGCACTCCTCGTCGGGCACCTGATAGCCTACCGTCCTGTGAATATAGCCCTCCTGCAGCTCCTTCACGCAGGTGACGAACTCAATCGCGCCCGCCGCGCCCAGAAGATGACCCACCATGGACTTGGTGGAGTTAATTTTAATGTCTTTCGCGTGATCGCCGAACAACAGCTTGATGGCCCGCGTCTCAAAGAGATCGTTATGGTGCGTCGCCGTCCCGTGGGCGTTGATATAGGTGATATCTTCCAGGTTCAGCCCCGCATCCTTCACCGCATACTCCATCGCCTTGGCCGCGCCCGCGCCGTCCTCCGCCGGGGAAGTGATGTGATACGCGTCAGAAGTACAGCCGTATCCCGCTACCTCCGCATAAATCTTCGCGCCTCTTGCCTTCGCATGTTCCAGTTCCTCCAGCACGACCACGCCCGCGCCTTCGCCCATGACGAAACCGCTTCTTTCCTTGTCAAACGGTATGGAGCATCTTGCGGGATCTTCACAGGTGGAGAGCGCTGTCAGCGCGGAAAAGCCGCCGACGCCGATGGGACACACGCTGCCCTCCGTGCCGCCTGCCACCATCACCTCCGCGTCCCCGTACTGAATCGCGCGGAACGCCTCGCCGATGGAATTTGTGCCTGTCGCGCAGGCTGTCACCACATTGATGCTCTTTCCCTTCAAACCGAACTGGATCGACACATTGCCTGCCGCCATGTTGGAGATCGTAAGCGGTACGAACAAAGGCTCGATTCTGCCCGGTCCTTTCTCCACCAGTCTCGTGTGGGAGCGCTCCATCGCCTGTAAGGAACCGGTGCCGGAACCTACCGCCACACCCACGCGGTAAGGGTCTTCCTCCGCCATGTCAATACCCGCATCCTCCAGCGCCTCTTTGGTCGCCGCCACCGCATACTGAGAAAAAGGCTCCATTCTCTTGGCCGCCTTAAAATCCATGTAGTTTTTGCCGTCAAAGTCTTTCACCTCGGCCGCAAGCTTACACTTAAAATCTGCCGTGTCAAACTTCGTAATCGGCGCAAAACCGGTCTTGCCTTCCTTCACGCCGGCCCAAAAATCATCCACACTCAGACCAATCGGGGTAATAGCCCCCATTCCTGTTACAACCACTCGTCTGCTCATACTCAAACTCCTTCTCTGTTTATCCTCTTGACTGAATTTCGTCTTTTTTCCGTTCCGAAACGTCACAAATCTCCGGTTGAAATCCAAACGCTGTATTGCATGGCCTTACCGTTTTTACATGGCCATTCCGCCGTCCACCGAGATCACCTGTCCCGTAATATACGCCGCCTTATCGCTGGCCAGAAAAGCCACCGTCTCCGCGATATCCTTCGGCGTTCCCACGCGCTTTAAGGGGATCTGTGCAAGCGTCGCCTCTTTCGCCGTGTCTGTCATTGCCTGCGTCATGTCCGTGTCGATAAAGCCGGGCGCAACCGCATTCACCGTAATATTTCTGCTGGCAAGCTCCCTCGCCATAGATTTGGTGAGGCCGATCACACCGGCTTTGGAAGCCGCATAGTTTGCCTGTCCCGCATTGCCCAGCACACCACTGACCGAGGACAGATTGATGATTCTGCCCGCTTTCTGTTTGATGAAGGGACGGTACATATGCTTCATGGTATTGAATGTCCCTTTCAGATTGGTGTCAATGACTGCGTCAAAATCCGCCTCCGTCATCTTGATCATCAGATTGTCCTTTGTGATTCCGGCGTTGTTCACCAGAATATCAATGTGCCCAAATTCGGCGAGCGCATCCGTAATCATCTGCCCGCACGCCTCAAAATCCGCCACACTGCACTGCACGGCCGCCGCTTTTCGTCCCATGGCTTCGATCTGCAAAACGACTTCTTCCGCTTTCTCCTTTGAACCGTTATAGTTCACGATCACGTCAGCGCCGTACTCCGCGAGCGTAAGCGCTATCTCTCTCCCGATCCCGCGCCCCGCGCCTGTCACAAGAGCTACTTTACCAGTCAGCATATCTCTCTCCTCCTGCCATTTTTATTCCATACCCATTTGCTAAACTGCTTTTTTCTTATTCATAACCAGCTCAAGTGAAAGCAGCTTCCGTAGGAGCCCCTCAAAATACGCCAGCGCTTAACAAGGTCTTTCACGCGTTTAGCGTCTGCTGCGTATTTTGCGGAGCGAAAGCGCCGCGACGCAGGAACTGCTTTCACTTGAGCGTTCGGATATCTATACCAGTCTCTCCAAATCTTCCACCTTCTCTATATTGATCACTTTCACATCCCGGTTGATCTTCCTCATAAACCCGGACAGCGTCTTACCCGGACCGATCTCGATAAATAAGTCCGCGCCGTCTGCAATCATACGCTCTACCGTCTGCTGCCACTTGACGGAAGAGGACACCTGTTTTTCTAAAAGGGGTTTCACATCGGCCTTGTCCTTCACATAATCCGCCGTCACATTGGCGATATACGGAACGGCTATATCATGAATCTCCACCGTCTCCAGCTCCTTCGCCAGCTTCTCGCCAGCACCGGTTAACAGAGGAGAATGGAAAGGGCCGCTGACCTTTAACGGTACACACCGCTTTGCGCCTGCTGCCGTCAATTTTTCCATCGCCGCCTGCGCCGCGCCTTCCTCACCCGTAATCACGATCTGCCCCGGACAGTTATAGTTTGCAATCGTCACCATTCCAGGTGTCTCCTCACAAATCTGCTCGATCACTGCCGTATCTAATCCCAGCACCGCTATCATCGCGCCGCCCTGCGGCACCGCCTCCTGCATATAGATGCCCCGCTTGCGCACGATTTTAAACACATCCTCCGGGCTCATCACGCCGCTTGCGACAAGCGCACCGTATTCGCCGAGACTTAAACCACCTGTGATGTCGGGCTTCACACCCTTCTCCTCCACAGCCTTAAGTATTGCCACCTCTGTAGCTAACATGGCAATCTGCGTGTATTCCGTAATATTAATCTGCTCGTTCTCCTCAAAGCAGAGCGCCGCTACATCCAGACCACTGGCCCTGCCCGCCAGTTCAAACATTTCCTTACAGACCGGAATCTGCTCATAGAAATCCTTTCCCATCCCCACATACTGCGCTCCCTGTCCCGGGAACATAAACACTGTCTTTCCCATAAATGAATACCTTTCCTTTCCTCTATGATTCCCCGTGCAGCTATAAATATTTTGAATTTCAAAGTATTTATCTGAAAAAAATCGCCGCCCCGCAGCGACGATTCTTTTATTTTAACTTCAACAGAATTTCCGCCTGATCCATAATTTCCGCAAGCATCTCCGCACAGGACTGCTCTTTATTGACCATACCCGCAATCTGCCCTGCCATGAGGGTTCCGGTCACCACATCGCCCTCTACCACCGCTTTTCGCAGGGAGCCGAGCGTCAGCTTTTCCATCTCTTCTAAAGATGCGCCGTCCTTTTCCATCTGCAGATATTCTCTGGTCAGTTTATTACGAATCTGACGAACAGGGTGGCCGTTCGCCCTGCCGGTGACCTCCGAATCAATGTCCTTCGCAGAAATCACCTTTTTCTTGTAATTCTCATGTATGGTGCACTCCGCCGCCACCAGAAACCGTGTACCCATCTGGACTGCCTCTGCACCAAGCATCATAGCCGCCGCAAAACCTCTGCCGTCTGCAATACCGCCTGCCGCAATCACGGGAACGCTGACAGCGTCCACTACCTGCGGCACGAGAGTCATTGTGGTCGCCTCGCCGATATGTCCGCCGGACTCTGTTCCCTCTGCAATCACAGCGTCCGCGCCCGCGCGCTCCATCATCTTCGCCAGAGCAACGCTCGCCACCACGGGAATCACCCTGATTCCTGCCTCTTTCCACATGGCCATATACTTGCCGGGATTCCCTGCGCCGGTGGTTACCACCTTAACGCCTTCCTCCACGATCACCTTGGCAATTTCGTCTGCCTCCGGATTCATCAGCATGACATTCACGCCGAAAGGCTTTTCCGTCAGCTCTTTCGCTTTTTGGATCTGTTCCCTCACAAAAGACGCCGGTGCGCCGCCTGCGCCGATAATGCCGAGTGCGCCCGCTTCCGATACGGCTGCTGCCAGATGATAATCTGCAACCCATGCCATTCCGCCCTGAAAGACCGGATATTCAATCCCCAGAAGTTCTGTTATTTTTGTCTTCATTCTATAAACCTCAAATCCCAAATCGGGCGCTCACGCCCGATTCAGAGAATGTCACGCACTCTCCTCACATGTTATCGGACTGTCGCAAACCGAACCTGCAGCCTACGCCTCTACACCCTTGCTCTTCATATACTCAACTACAGCGCCTACTGTCGTGATCTGCTCTAAATCCTCGGAGGGAATCTCTACGCCGTACTCCTCCTCAAAAGCCATAACCAGCTCAAATAAATCCAGAGAATCGGCACCAAGATCGTCCTTGAAAGAAGAATCCTCGGTAATTTCCACGCCGTCCAAGTTTAACTGTTCCTGAATAATCTCAACCACTCTCTCTAACATTTTCCTGCTCTCCTTTTCGTCATTAAAATAGTTTGACATTCAAAGTATATTATCTGGCCTAACATTTGTCAATCCTAATTTTACGGATTCTGGGCTTTTTGTCAATCACTTTGGGAATAAATATTAAGAAATTTAATCTTATCCTCAATGAGTGCACTTCTCATTGCATTCCCGAACCGTGAATTGCCGCATAGATTTCTCGCTTTGGCACACCGCGGTCCTTCGCAACCTGTTTCATGGCCGTTTTGGAATCCATCCCTCCCTCCTCATAAAAAGCCATATGCTCCCCGATGGTCATACTCTGCCATGACGCCTGCCGCTCCTCTTCCTTCTGCCGCAGACTCTTCCCCTCCACCACCAGCACATACTCCCCGCGCGGCTCCTCTCTCTCGCAGAGGGAAAGGGCCTCTCCGATCGTAGTCGGCAGTACCGTCTCAAATTTTTTCGTCAGCTCCCTGCAAAGCGTAATCCTGCGGTCTCCCAGCGTCTCATAAAGCTCTCCCAGCGTCCGCACCAGATGGTGGGGCGCTTCATAGAGGAGAATCGTGCGTGATTCCTCCTTAAGCTCCGCGAGGATCTGCGCCTTTTCCTTTTTATCCGAAGGCAGGAAGCCCTCGAAGCAGAACCGTCTGGATGAAAGCCCCGAAAGCGTGAGCGCCGTGATGCAGGCCGCCGGTCCGGGAAGAGAAGTGACGGTAATGCCCGCCTCCTGACACTTCTGCACAAGCACTTCACCCGGATCAGAGATCGCGGGAGTTCCCGCGTCTGAAACCAGGGCCACATTTTTTCCCTGCCGCATCTGCTCCACAAGGTAGTCCGCTTTTTCTACTTTATTATATTCATGGTAACTTGTCATAGAAGTCCTGATTCCGAAATGATTCAGGAGTTTAATGCTGTTTCGCGTATCCTCCGCCGCGATCAGGTCCACATTCTGTAATGTCTCTGCCACACGGGGCGTCATATCCCCCAGATTCCCAATCGGTGTCGCGCACAGATATAACATTCCCGGCATATCTTTACCCTTTCAAATCCTTTATCCTCTCACTTTAAAAACCATACACCTCATAAATCTCCGGCATATACACCCCCGGCTTCTCATACACAATCAGCGGCTTCTCCACCGTCATGCGCGGTTTGCCGCCCCGCACCGCCTCCAGAAGAACCATATTCGGCTCCTTGTCCGCAAAGGGATAAACCAGCCGCATACGCTTCGGCTCCAGCTTATATTTCATCAGCGTCGCAATAATCTCCGCCAGCCGAAACGGTCTGTGCACAAGAAAAAATCTGCCTCCCGGCACAAGCAGTCCGGCCGCCTGCGAGATCACATCCTCCAGTGTACAGAGAATTTCATGCCTCGCAATGGCTTTCGCATCCGAAGGGTTTTGCAGACCGTGCTGCCCGATCATATAGGGCGGATTACAGGTAATAACGTCAAAGGAAGCAGCATCAAACAGCTTGTCTGCCTCCTTAATATCTCCCGTGACAATATCTATTTTTTCTTCCAGACCGTTTAAGGCTACGCTCCGCCCGGCCATTTCCGCGCTGTCCGCCTGAATCTCAAGCCCGGTCAGGTGCGCCGCCTTTGTCTTTGCTTCCAGCAGAATGGGTATGATCCCGGTTCCCGTTCCCAGATCCAGCACCCGCGCGCCGTCCTTCACAACGGCGAACCCCGACAAAAGCACCGCATCCATCCCGAAACAGAAACGCTTCCGGTCCTGAATGATACGGTACCCGTTTCTTTGCAGGTCGTCTATTCTCTCATTTTCCTTCAAAAGTATATCACGCTTGTGCACAGCCCGCTCTCCGATTTACTTTCCTGCCTCATCCTTCTTTTCCAGCTTTTCCAGCTCTTTCAATTCGGGATCGCTGGCCTCCACCTTACGGTTCTTGCCGTGCCTTCTCTTAAAGCGGAGCTGATCCGCCCGATACTCCTGAATCTCTTTCTCGTCGCCTACATCCACGATCACCTTCACAAGCTGCCGCAGCACATTTACACTCTGCACCTCGCCCTTTAGCCCGTCGTCCGTAGTCACATAGTCGCCCACATTCGGCAGCTTTCTGTTCAGCTCCTCGTAAGTCTCCTCCTCATTTTTCAGACAGCACATCAGTCTGCCGCAGACACCGGAAATCTTCGTGGGATTTAAGGACAGGTTCTGCTCCTTCGCCATCTTGATGGACACCGGCGCAAACTCGGACAAATGGGTATGACAGCAAAGAGGCCGTCCGCAAATACCGATACCGCCCAGAATCTTCGTCTCATCCCGCACGCCGATCTGCCGCAGCTCGATTCTTGTCTTAAACACGGAAGCCAGATCCTTCACCAGCTCCCTGAAATCAATGCGGCCGTCCGCCGTGAAATAAAAAAGAACTTTATTATTGTCAAACGTGTACTCCGCGTCGATCAGTTTCATCTGCAAATCGTGTTTTCTGATTTTATCCAGACAAATTTTGAAGGCGTCTTTCTCCTTCTGCCTGTTCGACGCCTCCTGCTCATCATCCTTTTGATTCGCTATCCGTAAAACCGATTTCAGGGGCTGCACCACCTTTTCGTCCTCCACCTCTCTGGGCGCCCCGATCACCGTGCCATACTCAATGCCACGCGCCGTCTCCACGATCACATGGTCTCCCTGCCTGATCTCCAGTTTCCCCGGATCGAAAAAATATACCTTACCGGCGGTACGAAACCGCACACCTATTACTTTCGTCATAATCTATCAACCTCCACATTACAAGCAGCTTACCTTTCCAAAAAGTAAGCGCAGTATCACTTCATTCCCTATTTAATTTTCTTTGATCGTGAGCAGTAAAAGCTCCATCGTCAGATCAAAGTTTACATTAGCTTCCAGTCTCCTCTTCGCCTGCTGGAGCGCATTCACAATCGTCTCTATCCCCTCATAGGTGCTTCTGTCCGCCACTCTCCTGATCTGTTTAATCTCATTGCGGAAAATCAGACTGTTCATGTCCTTCGTCGCTTTAAACAGAAGTACATCCCTGTACCAGACCGTCAAAATGTCCAGATAATCATTGATGTCCAGATTGTACTCCGTAATCTTTTTGATCGCCTTAACGATCTCGTTGATCTCCATATCGTTGATATATTTTACAAGCGAAATGGCCTCTTCCTTTACTTTCTCAAACTCCTCGCTGCCGGCAAGATGCTTCGCCTTGCCCACGTTTCCTCTCGCGAATGCAACGCAGATATTCGCCTTATAATCCGGAACCGCCAACTCCTCCATCAGATATTTTTTTACAAGCGCATCCGACACCGGCTTCATGTTTAATACCACACAGCGGCTTAAAATCGTGGGCAGAAGCTCCTCTGCGTTCGAGGTGAGAATCATAATCACCGCATAGGCCGGCGGCTCTTCCAGCGTCTTTAAGAGCGCATTCTGCGCCTGCGGCGTCATTTTCTCGCCCTCGTTCATGATATAAATTTTGCGCGGACTGCTGTAAGGTTTGATGCCGATATCGCTGTTAATTTGTGCCCTGATATCCTCCACGCCGATGGTATTCGGCTTCTCGTGACTGACATAGATGATATCCGGCTGGTTATAGCTTATCGCCTGTTTGCAGGAATGACATTCCCCGCACGGCTCTGCGCCGCCCTTTTCGCACTGTAAAGCCATCGCAAAGAGACGGGCGATAAACTCCTTGCCCGCATTGCGCTCACCGTTGATAATATAAGCGTGGGAAACCTTGTCCGTTTCAATCGCGTTCCGTATATGCTGTTTCAGTTCTTCCTGTCCGACAATATCCGAAAACCTTGCCATACATTTATCCCCCCGTAAGTTCCCAGCCGCCATACAGCGTCTAAGTAAAGATATCCAGCAGTAACCCCCGGATTTCTCCGATTTTTTCCAGAATCGCCAGATTGTCCTGCTCGTCCTTCACCAGCTCCTGCGCCAGCGCGTCCAGATTCTGGTCAATCAGACGGACAATCCCGTACACTCTGTGCCGTCCCCTTCTGTCCAGAAAGTTTTCTCTGGAAAAAGCGTGGGAACGATTGACAATCTCATTCAAAAAATCCTTCACCAGCGCGCGATAACGCTTCATGTCCTTAATATCCCGGTGCTTGGCAAGTTTATTTCCCTGTCTGGTAATCTCTTCCATCATACCGGTCAGGGCATTTTGCAGATCCTGCTCCTCGATCCTGCTGACCAGAGTAAACTTAAAAGTGCCGTCTGTCTCCTGCGCCAACTGCGGCTGCGGGGTCTGAGGCGCCTGCTGTACCTGATTTACTTTGATGTCCACTCCCGTCACCTCCCCCCGCAGCGTCCTACGCTAAACGCTCCCGCAAATAATCCATAATCTCGTTCAAACAGCTTTCCAGCCGGTCGTTATAAAAGGTTCTGTCTATCTTGGAGAGAGCCAGCTTCTCCCCGGAAAAGTCCTGCGCGTCCGCCAGATACCGCCTGCACAGCTCCTCGTACTTCGGATGATCCTGCGCTTTCTCCCGATCCAGCGCGCGCTGCAGCCGCACACCGTCATCCAGCTCGATCATGACCGGCAGCACCTTATCCGCACCGTAAAACCCGCGAAGCTGATCGTAAGCCTCCAACGTGCCGATCAGCACATAAGAGTGTGCGGAAAGATCAATCTCCGCATCCGCCACGGTAAAATACCTCCAGACGCCGTAACACGTATCATAAGCTCTCGCCTCTATCACGCTGCCCTGCCTCAGAAATTTCTGAAAGCCCTCCTCGTCCGTAAAATGGTATTCCACACCTTCCTGCTCCCCCGCCCTGATGGGACGGGTCGTGTAAGGTACAATTGTCCTTAAAGGTACGCTTTTTTGCGTCAGCAGCCTCTTATATATGGTATCCTTTCCCGATGAGCTCTTCCCCATCAGGCATACTATTTTCCCCATGCCATTATCTTACCTTAATATAATAAGAATTTCAACCGCTACAGCGCCACTACGACAATCTCGCCCTGCCCGGACACACCCTGTATCTGCAAGCCTGTTCTGCGGCATTCTTCAATCCGCTTTATCACCGTCTCATCCAGCATTTCTCCCGGCGCCACAATGGGGATGCCCGGCGGATAAAGATTGATAAAACCGGCGGCAATCCTGCCAGCAGCCTTCTGCACCGGCAGCTTCTCACATTCGCTGTGAAACGCCCGCGCGAGCGTCATACGGCTTTTCAGCGGCCTGTTCAGGCAGGACGCTCTTCTCCCTGACGCCAGACTCCCGTCCTCTGCGCTCTCCTCTATCCTACCATCTATTTCACAGAGCGCGTCAGCCAATCTCTGCCAGCCCGCCGCCTCGTCCATCAGCGTCATAATCGCCAGCACATAAGTTTCCGCCGCCATTTCCATCTCCAGATGATAGGTTTCCCGCAGAATATCAGCGAGCTCCTTTCCCGTCATATCCGATCCCTTGACGGAAATCACCATCTTACCGAGATCCCAGCCTTTCAGCTCATGTCTCTTTTGTGACACCTTTGTCATTTTTCCAATGTGGATATGTTCGAGGGATGCGGTTTTTTCACAAAAACTTTCATAGTGTCCCCTCATAGCGGCGAACCGTTCCTGCCCCTGCTCTTCCAGAAACTTCATACAGGCGTCCATACTCGCCATAAGTACATAGGAAGGGCTGCTGCTTTGCAGCATGGAAAGATACCCGCGCAGCTTCCGCCTGTCCACTCTGTCACCCTGTACATGCAAAAGCGCCGTCTGCGTCATGGACGGAAGCGTCTTATGCAGGCTGTGAATAACCAGATCCGCTCCTCCCGCTATGGCTCCCGGCGGCAGATGCGGCGACAGGCCGAAATGCGATCCGTGCGCCTCATCCACGACCAGTATCTTCCCCCGCTCATGTACCGCGGCGGCAATCCCCGGAATATCGGAAAGAACGCCCTCGTAAGTCGGAGAGGTGATAACCACCGCCTTTACCTCCGGATACATGTCCAGAAGATTGCCGATCTCTTCGGCGGAAGCCCCGTCAAATATATCGTACTCCGAAATCATCTTCGGATAAAAGTAGCGTACAATCAGTCCGTGCAGAATCGCTGCATGGTATACCGACTTATGACAATTTCTCGCGATCAGAATCTCATCAAACGGCTCACACGCCGCCATAACAGCCGCGAGCACACCGCCGGAACCGCCGTTTACGAGAAAGAATGTCTCGTCCGCCCCGTAAAGGCGGTTTGCCCGAAGCTGGGCCTCTTTCAGAATGCCCTCCGCCTGATGCAGATTGTCAAAGTCATCTATCTCCGTTATATCTATTTTATGATAATCCGCCATCTCGCCGCCTGCCGGATTCCTTTTGTGCCCCGGCATGTGATAGGGGTAGAAATCACTTGCCGCATAGTCTGATAATGCCTGATACAGGCTCTTTCCCGCCGTCATGACGCTTTGGCCCCATGTCCCCGGTGCACGCCCACGGTTTCCATCAGTGAGCAGTACTTATCCGCGGCCGTCACAACCCAGGCCTCTCTGCAAGTGGGCGGCACCACCGACAAAGGCCACATATGTTTCTTTATAATATCCCTTTGCACATCGCTCAGATAATACTCCTTTTCCGCATTCCGAAGCGCCGTCATGGGATGATGGAAACCGTGCAGACGCTTTCTCTGGGACAGATACGCTTTGTCGTGCCAGTCGTAAAGAAAATAGTCGTGGAGCAGCGCCCCCCGGATCAGGTCATGCTTGTTGCAGCCAATTCCCAGCTTACTATTGATCAGAAGACTATAGCGCGCCACATCCATGCAGTGATTGTGCACCGTCATGGTGCCGTGCTGGATGTGCTTTCTGGTCCTCATAAAATTTTCAGATTTCAAAATGTCCTCGCCGTGCTCCCGGAGCAGCTTATGGATTCTCTTATGGCGTTCGTAAAGCCTCTGCAAACGCTCCCTGCGTCTTCTTTGATGGTTCTTAAACAGTTCCATTCTTCCCTTTCCTCCATTTCCTGCGGGTGATGTTTACCAGTTACTTTACTACTCCTCTTCCACCAGATTATGCAGCTCCTTAGCCCGATGTGCCCAGGTATGTCCCGCCCTGGCAAGCTCATACCCGCCGTCCGCAATCGTCTGCATACGATCCGGATCCGCCAGCAGTTCCTTCGCTATTTCCGGCAGCCGTTCCATCTCCTCAAGCGAATACAGGCGGCAGTCTGTACCGTCGTGTAAAATTTCATCCAGATAAATGCTGCTGTCCGTCAGACATACCGATCCGTTCAGCATCGTATTAAAGATTCTGTCATGCGCGCCGTTTTTAAACCAGGGCATCACATTCAGGGACAACTTCGTCTGACACAGCCTTTTCAGACATCCCTCGGAGTTCAGACTGTTCATAATGCGCAGGTTCTCGGGATGCCTGCACTCCAAAAGATTCCATCCATCGCCAAAAACATGCACCGTAATGCCTGCGTCCACCAGCTCCTGCACCGCCCGCCCCCTGAACGTATAGCGCACATACAGGTCGATAAACGTAAGAGCCGCCATGGCCTTTTTCAGTTCCTCCCCGGGCACCTCGGAAAGCTCCGCAAGAAGATGGGCCTCTGCCACCTCCTCTACCGTCAGATCAGGGTGCGTAAAAAGATCCTCTATCATTCTATGATAAAAGGCTGTGTACTCGTCGTCAATCCTTGTAATATATTTATCAAAAGTCGATGGCTTGCAATAATTTCCCACCATCGTCACATCATACTTCCGGCAGGCAATCGGCACATTCGATTTTCCGGGGTGCAGCTTCGTGCCTGCAAGCGGCAGAAACGGTCCGTTTTTAATTTCCGGAAAAAATCTGCGCATGTAGGCTTCATGGTTTTTGTCAATGCTGATGTGGTGGTAGTTCGTGGGAACTCTTTCCAGAAAATGATGATAATACATGGGATGATCCACCACGATATTATAGCTTGGAATATGCAGCGCCTCCCACATCATCGTATCATTCTCGTCCAGAAAATAATGTTCCCCGCTCATTCCGTGAAAATTAAAATTAATGAGCGCCGTATTTCCCTCTTCAAAAAATCGAAAAAATTTTTCCGTACTCTCCCACGGCTTGCTCAGATCATAAATAAAAATTTCATGCCCAAGCTCTTTCATCGCTTCCGCGATCTGCAGGGAAAAATACCCCTGTGTCTCAATATCTCCGGTAAAAAACAACAGCTTTTTCATCACCGCACTCCTTTTTGTTGTGCCGTCAACTACTTCTTATATCGGCTGTAATTCACAATTCCTGTACCAGACAGCCCCTTTCGGTCATGCCGCCCCCACAGTCAGTCCTTTTTGCATGCTCCGCTTTCCCGCGGTTAATCCCTTCCTTTCAGTATAACACATCCTCCGCAAAACCGCCCGCTCTACAGTCAAAAACTCTGCTGCAAACTGACAAGCGTCAATTCGGCGAGCCCTCTTGTGTATCACGGTACACAAGCGCGGTAATGACAAAACTGGCCACAAAGGACACCACCGCCACAGCCGCCGCCTTCCACAGATTCGCCGGATCATCCACACTGTAAAACATCAAAATCGTCGAAACACACGGGAACGCAAAAGTATAACAGTGTACTGTCAAAATCCCCTGCACCGCCCCCGCAATCATACAGCCGAAAATATTACCGATTAGCGGCGTTTTCTCCTTAAAGCACACCCCGAAAATGGACGGCTCCGCGATTCCCGAAACAAACTCCGTAATCATCGCGCTTATTGACATCGCCTTCTTTTCCGCCGTTTTCGACTTGACAAATACCGCAAGATCACAGCCCGCAAGCGATATATTGGAAATCAGAAATGCCACCATAATACCATAGTCCACGCCCGTCACCCCGATCTGGGTAATCGCCAGCGTGATAAAAATCCAGTGCATTCCCGTGGACACCAGCAGCGTCGTCAGCGCCGCAAACAATGCCCACGCGATCATAGGCGCCCTCATCTGCATCATCTCAAGCCCATCCGCCAGCAGACCGCTCAGCAGGCTGACAATCGGCTCAATGACGAGAATGCCCAGAAGCGATGTTGCAAAAATTGCACAGGCTGCCAGAAAATACGGCTGCAGGCTCTCCTTAATCAGCTTTTTCAGCCACTTTACAATATGTGACATACAATAAATCAATAAAATAATCGGAATTACATTATAGGCATAAGTCGCCGCTACCACAGGTATCCCCGCAAAGGTAACACGCCCGCCGCCTTCCATCAGGGACGCAAAGTCCGGAAGCAGCATAACACATACGCTGGCAAGCGCAATCAGCGGATCCGTTTCAAAATGCTTCGCCGCAGAATAAGCCACATACACCGGCAGAAAGTAAAAGGGTGTCGTCGCCAGCGCCGACATAATGACCTCCGTCGTCCCCGTCAAAATATGTACCGCCGTCAAAAGCATCACAATAATTTTCAAGATACCGCCCGCCAAAAGAATCGGTATAATCGGCATCATACACTCCGTCACATGATCAAACGCCGTCAAAATGCCCTTTTTTAACTTACTCATATTCCTTCACCATCCATTGCCCTTCTCTTCATTGTGCATATCATGTTCTAAAAACATTCGCCTACTAATGGTATCATACTCCGTTAGAAATTTCTATTCTAAAATCCGATTAGAAGAGATTAAAAAAATAGAGAAAACGCTGTATATTCCAACGTTTTCTCTGTCTTTTAACACGACTTTTTCATTTAACTGTTACCACATATGTCCACACTTTTTACACTTGTATTGTTTACCTGCTTCTTCTCAAAAATCCGTTATTCACCAGTGGCTATTAAATTTTGTAAAAATAAAAACCCTCATAATCATCGCAAATGCAATAACTACAAGGATCTCCATTAGCTAATGCCCAGAACCGGAATCGAACCAGTGACACGAGGATTTTCAGTCCTCTGCTCTACCAACTGAGCTATCTGGGCATTGAGTAGCGGGGACAGGATTTGAACCTATGACCTTCGGGTTATGAGCCCGACGAGCTTCCAGACTGCTCCACCCCGCGTTATGAAATTATATTACCTTACTGGAGAATCACGATGTGATGCTCCTGACGTTAATTCCAAAGGAACTTACGCCAATGGACGGAGGTGGATTCGAACCACCGAAGCAATTTGCAGCAGATTTACAGTCTGTCCCCTTTGGCCACTCGGGAATCCGTCCATATGATGTTAAACACCAAAAGCCGATAAACGGACTCGAACCGTTAACCTGCTGATTACAAATCAGCTGCTCTGCCAATTGAGCCATATCGGCACACCAAAATGACTCCGACGGGAATCGAACCCGTGTTACCGCCGTGAAAGGGCGATGTCTTAACCGCTTGACCACGGAGCCATACTCTCACAGCCTTTTCTTAATTTTTCAATTCATTGGCTGCCGTTTGACTGGTGACCTAACGAAAAATATGTTACCATAACTAAGCAAATTTGGCAAGCAAAAATTCGATATTTTCTTATATTTCTTTTATCTTTTTTTAAATAACCCGTATAAACAGATTTCTTTCCCGTATATACGGGGTCCTGCATCATACGGCATCCTGCCGGCGCCGGGCAGGATACCGCCCGATGCCCGCGCGCCGTAAATGATCCCCGGCATGTTCAACCTTTAACCACACCTACCGTTTTCAGTTTCTTCAGTGGTGTGACCAGATCCATCTGCTGTTCCATGACCTGATCGATGTCTTTGTAAGCAAACCGGCATTCTTCGGGTACGTCGTTTTTCCTGCGCTTCCCGAGCACAACGCCCTGCTCTTTTAAATCCACCATTACCGTTTCCACCGAAAACGCCTGCATTGCACCGCTCCTGGAATAACTTCTGCCCGCTCCGTGGGAAGAGGTGCAAAATGATTCGCTATTGCCTTTTCCTTCCACGACATAGCTGTAGGAACCCATTGCACCGGGTATGACTGCCTTCTCTCCCTCCCGTACTCTCACCGCGCCCTTGCGGTGTACCCAGACATTGGCGCCATAATGATTTTCCAGGGACGCATAATTGTGATGGCAGTTTACTTCCTCACCGAATTCCACAATATATTCCGTATGTTTTTCTATCAGTGTTTTTACAATAACACATGTTTTTTCAAGCATACGGGCCCGGTTCTCGAAAGCATAGTCCAGCGCCAGATTCATCCAGCGGATATACTGCTGTCCCTCTTTGGCCTCAGCCGGTAAAAAAGCAAGCCGGTATTCGTCCTTTACTTCACTATACCAAAGCCGGTTCAGCTGCCTTGCTTTCTCATGAAAATAATCACAGACCGCTTTGCCAAGATGTCTGCTGCCGGAATGAATCATAATACAAAGGTATCCTTCCTCATCTTCCTGCAGTTCAATAAAGTGATTACCGCCGCCCAGACTTCCTATCTGGAAATATCCATCGTCAATTAATGTAAGCAGTTCCCCGTTTTCTTCATATTTTTCGATTTCCTGTCTGGCGCGGTCAAGAACTTTCGATTCCTGCGGAGTCTTATAACGCTCCGTATTCAGCGGGATCTCTCTCATAATATTACCGATTATCGCCTGTATCAGCGTACCGTTGCCGGTCTGCACTTCCCGGATATCGTCTGCACGGATATTGGTCGGAATATAATCCATACCGCATCCGATATCCACGCCCACCGCATTGGGGATGAGCACGTTTTGGGCTGCGATCACCCCGCCGATCGGCATTCCCTTGCCGGTATGCGTATCCGGCATAAGACATACCCATTTGTGAAGAAACGGCAGGTTTGAGAGATGATACGCCTGTTCCAGACAGCTTTCCTCTAACCGGCTCTCATCCTCCAACCATATTTTTATCGGAAACTTCGTATTTTCATTATTTAAGACAAACATACAACTCCTCCCTTCCTGCCGTCTGACGGCATCCTTTCCTGCATGATTCTGCTTCCTGTCTTTTCTCTTTTGTCTATGTTTTATCTTAAAGTCATTATATACAGCCGCCGGAAAATAATCATTTTAAAAAAGTTGCGAACTGAAACCATTTTCCAAAAACACCAAAATATGTTATGATAAACGCAGATTTGTCAAGTCCCGTTACGATACAGGAGAGAACAGAGCATGTCTGATTTTCAGGAACTGATTGGAAGTTTTCCCAAAACAAGAGAATATATCAGAGATTTTTTTGTCTACGGATTCAAGACCAGAAATGACTTTACGCAAAAGAGTCCCCGTACCTATGATAACGAACGCCGGCGGCTGGAATGCTGGCTTGCTCCTTATGTCCGAAAAGACCATGCATCTGACGGCTCCAACATCTCCCTCGCAATAGACAGCAATCTTCTTGACACCAATCCGCTCTTTGGCGTGTGGAAAACCAAAAGCTTCACCGACAATGACATCGTATTGCATTTCCTGATACTGGATCTGCTTCAGGATGGCACAAAAAGAACGGCGGAAGAAATTACGGACAGCCTGCTGACCAACTACGAGTCCCTTTTTGACATACAGATCGTCCGCAGAAAATGTAACGCCTATGCAAAGGAAGGCCTGCTGCAAAAAGAAAAAAACGGCAAAACCGTTTTCTTTTCCCTCGACAATACACTTGCCGTCTGGATCAAAGCAAATGAAAATGTTCTGGACGCGCTTGCTTTTTATCAAATGGCGGAAGTTTTCGGCATTGTGGGCAACGAGTTGTCAGAACAGCTGGATCATCCAAACCGGAGTTTCCGCGTCAAACACAATTTTTTCGTACATACGCTGGAAGACGAAATCCTTCTTGCCCTGTTAGATGCCATGCGTCGTAAAAGCGCCGTAGAACTTACGATAAAAGGCGTAAAAAATAAGACTGTCGTTACCGCATCCTGTATCCCGCTGCAGATCTTTGTCAGCACCAGAAGCGGCAGACGCTTTCTATGCGCCTACAGCCGCCGGAAAAGGCGCTTTACCTGCTTCCGTCTCGACTCCATCAAACACGTCGCAGCATTAAGGCAGACGGATTCCTCAGAACAGTCGGAAGATGCGGCCGAATATGACAGACTCTTATACAAATTGAGTCAAAACCGCACAAAACTCTGGGGCGTTTCTTTTCAAAATGATGAAGGAAAACATTTTACTGACCGGCTGACAATGACGATACAGATTCCGGAACCCGACGAAAACTATGTCCTTACCCGTCTGAAACAGGAAGGCCGAAACGGTATGATCACCCAAACGGCGCCAAACACCTATCAATACGAAGTGGAGACGTTTGACTGCAATGAACTCCTGCCCTGGATACGCACCTTTACGGGAAGGATCCTCTCACTGTCATGCAGTGACCAATCGGTGGAAAGACGTTTCTACGAAGATTTACAGACTATGTATCAAATGTATCAGGTGACTGAAGTTTGATACCCTCATCTTTATGATATAAAAGGAATGGTATAAAATATGGAACTGTTTTCTGAAATATACAGCTGTTATTACCAGGTATTAAGGCACCTGCTCTCCAGACGGGACGCCGTCACAATACAGGAGATCTGCACCGGAATTGCCGATGAGGGTTTTGAAGAAAGCATGCTTTCCATTATTCCCAAACTAAAAGACGGCTCCTGGAACTTATTTGGCCGGGACAAAGACCTATATCTTTCCCGGCTCACCCAAACCTTCCTGCAGCCGCTGTCCGGACTTCAAAAATCCTACTTAAAGGCCCTGCTCTCTGACCTGCGCATAGGCCTGTTCCTTGAGCCGGAACAAAAAACGTGCCTGGAGCATATGTTATCGGATATCACACCGCTCTGGAAACCGGAACACTTCTGCTACTATGACCGTTTTGCGGGCAGCGATCCCTATCAGGACGAAACATACCGCAATCACTTCCGCCTGCTGCTTCAGGCACAAAAAAGCAAACAATATGTAGATATCGATTATACTTCTCCAAACGGCCGGCGTGTTCATCACCACTATATTCCGGCCCGCCTGGAGTATTCTGTTAAGAACGATAAATTCCGCCTTCTTGCTCTGAAACACGCCGGCCGGCAAAAAATGCGGCTTGAAATCTTAAATATTTCCCGCATGCAGAGTGTAAGACTCTTGGGAAAAACCTTTGCCCCCGAAACAGACTTAAATGCCGTCATCCGAAATTCTTACTATAAAGAACCGCTCAAACTGCATATCGTCAACAAACGGAATGCCCTGGAACGCGCCATGCTGCATTTTGCCAATTATGAAAAAAATACTTCCAGGATCGGCGAAAATACTTATGAATGCCTGATTTACTATAATCAGACTATGGAAACCGAGCTGTTGATAGAAGTCATGTCCTTTGGCCCGATGGTAACCGTTGTCGGGAACGAGAAGTTTCTTGGTCTTTTAAAAGCAAGGCTGCAAAAGCAGATGCGGATCACGCCGCGGGAAATTCAGGAGACACCTGCTCTGCCCCAATAAATCCCCCGATCACTCTCTAACGGCCAGCACTGCCATGTCCTCTTTGCCGGGCAGTTCGATCTTCACAGTGCCGTTTACGTTTTCCATCACAACTTTTCTGGTCATCTCCCAGGTATCGATCAACTCGATCCGGTAGCTTCCCTCCTCCGGCAGCATTAACTGCGTCAGGACTGCGCACTGTCTCTCCATAAATTTCAGATAAGCCTCTTTTCCGCAGTGTGCCAGCGCCACCCGCTCTTTTAACAAAAAGGGGCGCATCCGCTCCTTGGGCAGATCAAGCATTGCCATGAAAAAAGTATCCCCGTAAAGCTCTTCAAACGCTGTTCCTGCTCCCTTAGACGCTCTGCTCTCCTGCATAGCCGCCAATTGTCCTGCCTTCCAGACGCCGATCCCCTCTCCCAGAAAATCCAGGGGCCCCGGCAATGTCTCCACAATCTCTCTCAAAAAAGCAATCCTGGCAGGACTCTCTCCTCTCAGCACACCGCCTTTTGCCCACCAAAGCACCTCTTCCTCATTGTAGAAAGTCTCTCCATGAGTGCAGTACCCGCCGCAGCACATTGCCGTCCAGAAACGCCGCACCATTTCCCTGGCGGAAATATTTCCCCAGGAATGGATGATATTGCCCTCATAACGGCATTCGTCAAAAACCACAGGTTTGCCGTACTGCTCCCACAGCTCCGGCACTTCGTTCACGTTGACGTCCTGAATGCAGCAATGAGTAACCTCTTTCTGCTCAAAATCCCAATAAGCCATACAGTTATGATTGCTCAGACAATGCCCGTAAGGATCATGTGCCGCCGCAAACCGGATGAAGTCCGTCCAGTCATCCCGTTTATATTTGGGCATCAGGTCATATTCATTGGCTAAAGACCACCAGAGATTAGGCATCGCCGAAAGTCTCCGCAGCAAATACTCCAGATAGACCAGGCAATCCTCCTTTGCAAGTTCGGAAAATCCCCATCTGTCATAAGGATGAAACAAAATCAGATCTCCCTGTATCCCCATTTCATCCAGTTCCCGGATCCGCGCTTCCAAAGCCTCCCAGTATGCGTTCACCGGCTTATGTACATCCCATTTTCCGTCCGTCTTTTCAAAAGGATAATGCACCGGATCATTGTGATTAAAATCGTAATGTTTGGGAAATACACAAAACCGCACTTTATTAAACGGTGATCTGCGCAGCGTTTCCATGGTGGTATCCACCAGATCCTTTTCCTGATGCACCATGGCATATACTGTAGTGCCAAAAGGCCGGTACCAGGTGCCGTCTTCATACCTGAAATGCATACCTTCCACGCGGACCATACCATGAGGGGCCTTCTGCCGTGCACCGCCTACGCCATCCGCCGCCTTCTGCACATCCGCAGGTTCACACATCTCCTCTCCCTCTCCGCTTACAACTCCCCATACTTTCCAACAGCACTTTCCGGCATCGGCAGGATAAAAGCGGACTTTATACAATCCTGCGCCGGCATAAAATCCCGTTACCTCCTTTGTCTTCCCGGAAAGAGTAAATTCTGCTTTCACATCCGCCAATGCTCTGGAACCTTCCGGCTCCGGACCGGTAAAGGTCAATTCAAATGTTTCATACTGCCTCATGATGTTATTCCTTTCTTTCTGCCTGTCATATCCTTCACGAACAAATCGCTCCGGCGGCGCCGTTCCTTTTCCCCTATGATACACCCACATTTTCCATATCACAACTCCTACGGTCCGAAAAAAGAAAAATTCCCCGGGTTATGTTGCATGATATCCGCCTGCCGCCTCAGCAAAAGAAAAATACCCGTTAATCTATATATACTCTTTCGTCCATACACTCAATTTATCTGTCACGCTCACCGACTGTCATTGTTTTAGCATCTGAAATGTTGTAGGAAAACCGGTAATATTGTTTTCCCATTTTCCATGCCGGATAGAAATACTGTCAGTTTCACAAAAGAAAGCTCTTCGTCCGTTAAAGTGACATGAAAATTATTCCAACCAGTATCTTCACTAATCCTTTCCATTCTTTCGTAATTTTCATTTGGCGATAATCTTCTTGGATAGTTTGAATTTTTGTGAAGAAAATCCATTTCCTCTATGACGAACAAGCGAAACAGCAAAGCGCTCATCGCAGGAACTCAAAAAGACGGTACAGTCCCTGTAATCAGGACTATACCGCCTAATCTGAAATTAATTTCCTTATCACCGCGAACCTTAATGCTTACGGGTCTTCAACCTCCCCGAGTAGGGCTCGAACCTACAACCCCACGGTTAACAGCCGTGTGCTCTACCATTGAGCTATCGAGGAAAACTGTATTGCTTCGCAAAACTGTGAAAGAACCTTCGGTTCTTCCTGCTGCTGTTTTACTAAGCCTTGAGGTACATGCCCTCAAAACCAAATACCAAAAATCTGTGTCAGTTAAAATCCTTTTCCCTTTGGTTAAGCCCTCGACCGATTAGTACATGTCAGCTCCATACATTGCTGCACTTCCACCTCATGCCTATCTACCTCGTAGTCTTCAAGGGGTCTTACTCACTTTGGGATATCTCATCTTGAGGGGGGCTTCACGCTTAGATGCCTTCAGCGTTTATCCCTGCCGGACTTGGCTACCCTGCCATGGCGTTGGTCGCCAACAGGTACACCAGCGGTCCGTCCATCCCGGTCCTCTCGTACTAAGGACAGCTCCTCTCAGATATCCTGCGCCTGCGCCGGATAGGGACC
>ERZ808040.300-NODE-300-length-46356-cov-17.510534_pt1 | contig 46356 bp, 44 predicted proteins | sample MGYA00380191_ERZ808040 | MGnify/ENA primary metagenome ERZ808040 (study PRJEB31490, sample SAMN06133395) | mouse gut metagenome | isolation source: J6 | host: mice | place: China: Chengdu | collected 2015-05 ...
GTGTCGCCGTCGCAGTCCCGGTGGGACGCCTCGGAGAAGTCCCCGTTGGGGAAGTGCTTCACGTTGCGGATGTGGGCAAAGGCGATGCGGTCGCAGTGCTTGCGCACGATGTCCGCCACGTTGTTCTCTGCGTTGGCGTTCAGGCTGCCGGAGCACAGGGTCAGGCAGTTGTAGGGGTCGTCCACCATGGACAGGAAGCGGTCGATGGAGGGGCCGTCCACCAGCAGGCGGGGCAGGCCGAAGATGTCCCAGGGGGGATCGTCCATATGGATGGCCATTTTGATGCCGCACTCCCGGCAGGTGGGCATAATCGCCTCCAGGAAATACTTCAGGTTGGCCCACAGCGTCTCCTTGTCCACCGGGCGGTACTTCTCAAACAGCTCATCCAGCTTGGCCATCCGCTCCGGCTCCCAGCCGGGGAAGGTCATATTGTACTTCTCCGTGAAGGACATGACGTAATCCGCCATCTCCTTGGGGTCGTCGTGAATCTTAGAGGCCTCATAGTACAGCGCCGTGGAGCCGTCCCCCACCGGATGGAACAGGTCGGTGCGGGTCCAGTCAAACACGGGCATGAAGTTATAGCAGATCACCTTCACGCCGAAGGGCGCCAGGTTGCGGATGGTCTGCTTGTAGTTCTCAATATACTGATCCCGGGTGGGCAGGCCGATCTTGATGTCGTCGTGGACGTTCACAGACTCCACCACGTCCATGTTGAAGCCGTACTCGTCCAGCTGCCGCTTTACCTCGGCGATCTCCTCGCTCTGCCACACCTCGCCGGGCATCTTGTTGTGCAACGCCCACACAATTCCCTCCACGCCCGGAATCTGCTTGATGTCGGACAGCTTGATTTGATCGTTGCCCTCACCGTACCAGCGCCAGGTCATTTTCATATGCGATCTCCTCCTTACTTCATGTTTTGAACTCAACATTCTGAAATGAACGACCGGCATAACAACGCAGGGAATCAACACTTCAGGTTGTTCAGAAATGCCTCCAGCTTCTCCTGCTGATACGCGCCGCCGTACGCGCCGCCCGTCAGCTTATCCACGGCGGTCTCCCGGAACTCCGCCCAGGACTCTCCCTCGTGACGCACCAGGATGGGGTAGTAGTATACGCCGTTTGCCTTGGCCGCGTCCAGGTCGCCGGGAGCGTCGCCGGTCATGAGCACATTTTCCTTATTATACCCCTTCTTCAGCAGCTCTGCAATACAAAATGCCTTGCTCCCCACATTTTGGGCCAGCAGGATGTCCACGTGGTCCAGCAGGCCGTACAGCCCCCACTCCTCCTCCACCGCCTGAAGGTTAGCGGAGGATACGATGGCGATATCCGCTACAGAATGGGCGTACCGCAGGCCCTCCAGCACTCCCTCAAAGGGTTTCTTCACCTCGAAGGGCAGGGCATTGATGCTCTCGTTCACCTTTTTCGACCAGTTCAGCGCCTTTTGCAGCACCTGGCCGCCGCCGGCGTCGATGGCCGCCTGCACCCCGTCGTTGGACAGGGCAGGGGCGTTGGCCACCCAGTTTTCCAGCTCGTCCACGCCGTCAATTTTGGCGTATTTCCCATCGATCTCCCGCAGGGCCAACGCCAGCCCCTTGAAGCGGTTGATGCCACGGGTCATGGTGTACAGGTTGACCTGGTTCCAGCGCTCTAAAATGGGCTCGGCCCACTGCTCCAGCCCCCATTCCTCCACCATGCAGGGACCAAAGCAGCGAAAATGCTTGATGTCCATGGTGTCCATGGCGCAGCCGTCGCTGTCTACACAGATCAGGTAGTCGTGCTTTTTTTCAAACTCCTGTAAGGTCATAAAACCACCTCATATTTCCAAAATCCCGCCTTATAACAGGATATTTCCGTTCTCGTTGGCCTCTATCGGTATCACAATCATCAGATCCACAATGGTCATGGCCAGCGGGAAGCCGCACCAAAAGAACAGCAGGTACAAAATTGCCGTAGGCCATTGCTTGGCATAGAAGCGGTGGCCGCCCATCCAGCCGGTGAACACCGCCAGCAGGATATACTTTTTCTTGTTGAGCACCTGCTTTTCCCGGGTCTCCCGGTGGTCAAAAAAGCCGGAAATTGCCCGGGAAACCCGGCCCTCCGGCTTTGATGCGCCGTGCTGGGCCTTCAGCTCGTCCAGCTCGGCCTGAAGGGCCATAAACTCCTCCAGCTCCTCCGGCGTCAGCCGTTCCTCTTTTTTGCGGGATTTCATATTGCCTCCATGATTCGGCCCAGTGCCGGGAAAATCCCGGCACTGGGTCGTGTGTTGTGATGGAACAGAACTTGTTTACGCAGCCTTCATGCTCTCGTTCTTAATGCGGTCGATCTCGGTGCGGATTTCCTCCATCTTCTCCTTGGTCAAGGGATAGAAGTGCATCGCGATGAGGTTCGCCACCTGGCCCAGCACAATCAGACCGTAGCACAGGAAGATGCTGGCATACTTCAGCCCATCGGAATAGGCGGCCGTGGCATCGGGCAGCTTGTCGGCATAACCCACAGCGGCAAACACCAAACCGGCGATGAGCGGAGCAAAGGAGGAGATGATCTTATCCACAAAGCTGAACAGGGTGCCCATCATGCCGGGAACGTAGCGGCCGGTACGATACACCTCGTAGTCCGCGCAGTCGGCGGTCATGGGGATGACGATGTTGCCGGCCAGGTTGTTGAACGCGCCGTTGATGATGGACAGACCGATATGGGCGATGGCAAAGAAGCCAATCATCAAGCCGCCGCTGCCATTGTTCATGCTGGTGGGGTCGCCGAACAGCCACAGGGCCGCCAGTATCAGGGAGGTGACGATACCGCCCACGGAGCCGATGATCATGCCCTTGCGCTGGCCCAGCGTGGTGGCCAGGCCGCCGATGACCAGGATGGTCAGAACCACAACGGGAACGGAGACCATACCCTGGATGATGGCATTCAGCGCAAAGTTGCCGGCCAACACGCCGAACATAACGGCAGTCACCGCAGTGGTCTTGGCCTGCATCGCCAGCTTGTCGGTGGAGGCGGACACCACCAGCATCTGGATGGCGCGGTTGTGCTTCAGGGTCTCCCAGTAGTCCTTCAGTGTTACCTTCACGGCCTTGCCGGTGCCGAAGAACTCCACCCGGTCCTTGGGCGCGATGGAGAACACGGCGATGGCGGTGAAGATGGCGGACATGATGGCGATGGGCACCCACATATCGTGGAAGAAGCCAGTGTCATAGAAGGTACCGCCGTATTTCTGAGACACGCCGGCGGCCAGCGCGGCCATGCCAGTGAACAGAATGGTGTTGTACACCGCGTCAAACACGGCGAACAGCGGGCGCTGCTTCGGGTCGTTGGTCAGGGCGGACTGGGCGGACTTGGTGACTACGCACTGGAAGGTGTAGCCGATGTAATAGACGGCGGACACGATGATGAAGAACGCCGAACGGAGGATGGCGTTATCCGGCAGCAGATGGGTCACATGGAACAGGATAAAGCTGGTGATGCACAGAATCACTTGGCCAATCACCATAAAGGGCCGGTTTTTGCCGAACTTGGTGGTGGTCTTATCCACCAGGAAGCCGATGAACGGGTCGGTCACGCCGTCCCACAGACGCATGATCATGGAGAAGCTGGAGGCCAGTACAGTGGCCATACCCACAAAGCCGCCCAGGTAGAAGGACACGTAGCCCATCAGCATCAGGTAGAGATTGGTGGCCGTGTTGTTCAGCGCGAAGCCGCCAATCCGCCACAGAGGTACGCGGTGGATACCGTTTGCGCCTTGGTACTTGGAAATGTCAGATGCCATTGATTGTAATCTCCCTTCTCAAAACACTCTTTTATTTTTCCGCGCCCCCGCCCCGCCGAGACGGGGGCGCGATGGGGCCGATTGTCACTTCTTGATCTTGATCAGCTGGGCGTTGAGGCTCTCCAGGAACCCGTCGGGCAGCATACTGCCGCCCAGGGACATCATCGCCTCCGGGGTCATTCCCTTCATCATGTCCCACATCCCCACGCCGGGCTTGATATCAAAGTTGGTGGCCAGCTTGACGGCCTTGGACACCACCTCTCCCGCTTCCTCAGAGTTGAACAGGGTCTCCATGCTGTCCTTCACGCTGTAGAAGCCCTCGGGGAACTCCATGGGCGCCTTCAGGTCCAGGTTCATCTCGCCCACCAGCTTAAACCAGTTGGCCACACCCTCGGCCCGCTCGTTGAACTCAGGCAGGGTGTAAATGGCGGGCTCCTTCTCCACCTTTTCCAGCGTGATGACATCCTTCAGTTCCCCGGTCCTGGCGGCCACAATGTTGAAGCCGGGCTCCAGGGCCACGGTGAACACGAACACCTTCTCCCCAGTCTGCTTGCCCACGCTCTTGCCGTTGACCAGCAGCTCCACCTCAGCCTGGTTGGAGTACACCCGGATCTCGGTGGTGTCGCCGGCCCGCTGGGCATAGCGGCGGCCGCACACATGGACCATCGGCTCGTCGTTCCAGTAGGCTTTATAAATGTAATAGGCGTCTTTCTTGGTCTTGCGGTCGATTGTGACCAGGCCCTTGTTATTTCGACCGCCCACGCCGCCCTCGTTCCGGGCCGCGCAGCCAAAGTCGAACATATTCCACACGTGTGTGGCCCACACCCAGGGGCGCTCATCGAACACCTTGGCCAGATGCTCGTGGTACAGGGCCTGGTATTCCTCGGTGTAGTCCTTGCAGGCGGGCTTGGAGCTGTGGTAAGTAATGATGCCCTCGCAGCCATACTCGGAGATGCCGATGGAGATGTCGGGGTGCTCGGCGTGGAACTTATCCAGCCACGGGCCGTTCTCCTCCATCTTGCCGCCGTACCAGCCGAAATAGTGGTTGTAGCTCTCCACGTCGGTGATCTTGTGCATGGGCCCGTCGGTGGGCGTCATGGACACATGGGCAATGGTGGTCAGGCGGGTGGGGTCCAGCTCCTTCACCAGCTTGTTCAGCGCGTGGTGGTTCTCCACCAGCTTGTCGGAGATGCCGCCGATGAGAATCTCATTGGAGATGCCCCAGAAGCAGATGGAAGGATGGTTGTAATTCTGAACGATCAGCTCCGTCATCTGCTGCACACAGTTGTCGTGGGCGGCGGGGTCCTTGCTCATCACACTGATGAAGGGAATCTCCGCCCAGATGATGAAGCCCAGCTGGTCGCAGGCGTCGTAAAAGTCCTGGGAGTGCTGATAATGGGCCAGGCGGATGGTGTTGGCCCCCAGCTCCTTGATGATGCAGGCGTCGTCGTAGTGGTCCTCCCAGTTCAGGGCGTTGCCCTGGTACAGACGGTCCTGGTGGCGGCTCACGCCCCGCAGGGGGGTCAGCTCCCCGTTGAGGAAGAAGCCCTTCTGGGGGTCCACGGAGAACTCCCGCACACCCACCATAGCAGACACCTCGTCGTAGGCCTCATTGCGGCGCTGCAAGGTGGCGGTCACAGTATAGAGATAGGGGTCGTCCACACTCCAGCGGCGGGCGCCGGGCACAGCCACGATCACCTTGGTGTCGTCTGCGGGACGCACTGCGCAGGCCACCTCGTTGCCCACCGCGTCCTCAATGGAATACATCACGGTGAAGTTCTCATCAGGATTGGTCACCCAGCTCTCCAGCTCGAACTTCGCGCCGCCGCACTCGGAGCAGGGCTTGGGCGTCACCCGCAGGCCGGGGCCGCCAAAATAGTCCAGGTCAAAGTGGGTATTGGGCACACTGATCAGGTTCACGCCCCGGTACAAACCGCCATAGAAGGTGAAGTCGGCAGACTGAGGATAGACGTTGCTCTTGTTGGAGTTGTCGCAGGCCACCACCAGCAGGTTGTCGCCCTCCTCCACGCACAGCTCAGTCACGTCGGCCCGGAAGGTAGAATAACCGCCCTCGTGATAGACGGCCTCCTTGCCGTTGACATACACCGTGGCCTGCTGGCCTGCGGCCAGAATCTCCACATAAACACGTCCGCCGGACAGAGGCTGTCTGGGCGTTTTGAAGGTTCTGGCATACCAGCAGCGGCCTCGGTAATAGCTGCCGTTTCCGTCCTGACCGTCCACCGCGTTCCAACTGTGAGGCAGATCCACGCTCTGCCAGTCTCCGGGCAGCTCGCCGGGCAGGCCGGCGTCTTCCTGAATAAATTTCCAGCTTTGGTTCAGGTCGATGATGTTGCGCATGATCCTTCTCTCCCCCTTTATTTCAGATTTTGCGCCCCTTTTCGGCCGTTCTGAGGTCATTCTCTGTCTATATCAGCAAAGTATATTAAAACAGCAAAATGAGCCCCACAGCTTTTTGGGGTTTTGCACAAAAAGTATAATACTTTTCCTCCCCCTTTCATAGTGAAAATTTTTTGCACTACTATCATAATTTTTGCCTGATTGGTCGTTGTCACCTAAAAATGAACGTTTCCCTCCCCCCGATGCAGTGATATTGTAAATTTCTTCTCCCCTCTCTTGGGATTATTCTTGTTGAAATTCGATAGAATTTATGTCATAATATTAACAAGTATTTTCCTCTATGATTGCCCGCATTATTTATGGAGTGATTTGTCGTGTCAAATTGTAACCGCGAGCTCGCCTTTGTTCAAAAGCTGCTGGACAGCTTCTTTATCCCCCTCTCCTTTGTTGGCCGGGAGCAGGGACAAACCTTATCAGCTCCGTGGGCGGAGCTGCGCCGGCTGCTGCTGCCGGCGGTGGATTTTGCGCAGATTTATGAGCCCTTATCTCAAATCTGCCGTCCACAGGTGATTTACCGTTATCAGGACGAGCTGCAGTGCCATATGCTGGTCTTTCAGGTCGAGGGCGGCGAGGCCCCAGTCCTGGCCGTGGTGGGGCCGTACCTGCTGCGGCCCCTCTCGCCTGAGCTGCTGGCGGAAAGCGCAAAGCGTTTCCCCGATCCCGACGGCATTCTCCCCTCCCTGGAGCGGTACTACCGTGAGGTCCCCTGTCTGCCCAACGAAAACCAGCTGATGGTTCTGCTGTACACCCTGGGCGAGTACCTCTGGAACGGCGGCAGCGTCACCATGCAGGATCTGCCCATCCGCCTCCCCACCCTGCCGCTGAACCGAGAGCGCCCGGAGCGAGCCGTCCCCGCGGACTCTCCCCTGTCTATGGAGGCGCTGAAAAACCGCTACGAGGATGAGGAGCGGCTGATGAAAGCCGTCTCCTCCGGCCAGGCGGACCAGGCCGCCATTGTCTACAGCCGCTTCTCCTCCCGCCAGATGGAGCGGCGCACCACCCCGCCCCTGCGGGATACGAAAAACTACTTTGTGGTGTTCAACACCCTGCTGCGAAAGGCTGCGGAATACGGCCACGTCCACCCGCTCTACATAGACGAGCTCTCCAGCCAGCTGGCAAAGCAGATTGAAGCCGCCCCCTCCACCGAGGCGCTGACCTCTTTGGGCCCGAAAATGGTGCGCAGCTACTGCCAGCTGGTGCAGGATTTCTCCCTGAGGGGCCACTCTCATCTGATCAGCAAGCTGCTGATTCACATTGACGCCGACCTTGCCGCCGATCTCAGCCTTAGCGCCCTGGCCAAAATGCTCAACGTCAACTCCAGCTACCTGTCCGCACTGTTTAAAAAGGAGTTGGGCTCCACCCTCACCGAATACGTCAGCAAGCGCCGCGTCACCTACGCCCGATTTCTGCTGGAAACCTCCAGCCTCCAGATTCAGACCATCGCCCAGCACTGCGGCATCCCGGACGTGAACTATTTCACCCGTACCTTCAAGCGCTACACCGGCGTGACCCCCAAGGAATACCGTTCCGCCCAGCACCAGCTCTCGTAACGAGAACCAAAAAATCTGCTATATCCGCCAAATATCTTTCTCGCCTTTCCCCTATTTTTGTGATAGACTGGCCCTAATGGGCTGTCTCAAATCCAGCAGCCCATCACCAGAATTTTTCATTTATATTTTATAAGGAGGAGACCCATCATGGTTGACCTGCGTGCAAAGCCGTTCTTTTTAACCGACGAGGACGTAAAATGGGTGGAGGACACTATCGCCTCCATGACGCTGGAGGAAAAAGTGGGCCAGCTGTTTGTGCAGATGCGCCGCAGCCTGGACCCGGACGACATTCGGCGGACCCTGGACAGCTATCATCAGGGCGGCCTGCGCTGGCAGGGCGGCGACCGAAAGCAGGTCTATGAACAGAACAAAACCTATCAGGAGGCCTCCCGCATCCCCCTGCTCATCGCCGCCAACTGCGACAACGGCGGCGATGGCTGCCTGAGCGACGGCACCTTCGTGGCCACCGCGGCGGAGGCCGCCGCCGGCGGCGGCACCCAGACCGCCTACGACATGGGCTACGTGGCCGGCCGCGAGGCGTCCAGCGTGGGCGTGAACTGGATGTTCAACCCCTGCGCGGACATTTTTATGAACTGGCGCAACACCATCGTCAACACCCGGGCCTTCGGCGACAACGCCGACCAGGTTATTCAGAATATCCGGGCCTACATTGAGGGCATTCATCAGAGCAATATCGCCTGCTGCTGCAAGCACTTCCCCGGCGACGGCGTGGAGGAGCGGGACCAGCACCTGGTCCTGGGCGTCAACGACCTGAGTGTGGAGGACTGGGACGCCTCCTTCCGCAAGGTCTATCAGACCATGATCGACGAGGGCCTGGAGAGCATCATGGTGGGCCATATCGCCCTGCCCGCCATGAGCCGCAAGCTCCGCCCCGGCATCCGGGAGGAGGACATCATGCCCGCCACTCTGGCCCCCGAGCTGCTCACCGACCTGCTGCGGGGCGAGATGGGCTTCAACGGCCTGGTCATCACCGACGCCTCCCACATGGCCGGCATCGCCTGCATGGAGAAGCGCTCCGTAGCCGTGCCCAAGGCCATCGCCTCCGGCTGCGATATGTTCCTGTTCTCCAACGACATGGAGGAGGACTTCCACTATATGCTGGACGGCGTGAACAGCGGCGTCATCTCCGAGGAGCGCCTCAGCGACGCGCTGCACCGCATCCTGGGCCTGAAGGCCAGGCTGAAGCTGTACAAGGCGGAAAACCGGGTGGCCGACCCCGCCGTCAAGGAGCAGGTGGTGGGCTGCGCCGAGCACATCCGTCTGGCCGAGGAGGCCGCCCAGCGCTGCGTCACCTTGGTGAAGGACACCCAGCACAACCTGCCTCTGGACCCCATCAAGCAGAAGCGGGCCCGCCTGGTGTACATCCAGTCCACCCCCACCAGCAAGTCCTACAAGGGCGACCCGGTGAAGGAGCTGGTGGTGCAGGAGCTGGAGAACGCCGGCTTCGCCGTGGACGTGGCCCCCAACTTCCACGACCTGGAGGTGGAGAAGGGCCCCAGCCCCGCCAATATGATGGTGATGATGGACTGCGGCAAGATGGAGCAGTTCCGCGCCGATTACGACGTGGTATTCCTGGTCATCAACGTGAAGGGCTACGCCCAGGAGAACAACGTCCGCCTGCGCTGGAGCTGCAACCACTCCAGCGAGCTGCCCTGGTACGCCACCGAGGTGCCCACCATCGGCATCAGCCTGAACTACACCAACCACCTCATCGACGTGCCCCAGGTGCGCACCTTTGTCAACGCCTACGGCAGTAACCGCGCCAGCATCCGCGCCGCCATCGAGAAAATCTGCGGCCGCAGCGAGTTTACCGCCGTGCCCAGCGACACCGTATTCTGCGGCAAGTGGGATACCCGGCTGTAAGCGCTCCCCCACCCCCCATAAAGCAGCTCAGGCCGCCCCGGTTATCCGGGGCGGCCTGTTTCTCACGCCTCCATATGGCGGCCCAGGAAGCCGGCCACCGTTTGGGCCAGCTTCAGCTCCACGTCTCCCAGGGCGGGGGCCTCTCCATCGCTCACAAAGGCCACGCAGCCCAGCACATCGCCCTCCGAGATGATGGGCACGGCGATCAGCACCCGATACTTTTCGCTGCCGTCGCACAGGGGCAGGGCCTGCTCGGTCTGCACGCTTTTGCGCTCCTCCATCACCTGCTCCACCTGGGGGGACACCCGCTTGTCCACCACCTCCCGGCGGGGCACGCCGCCGGCGGCAATCACGCTGTCCCGGTCGGTGATGACGGCGGGCAGTCCGGCCACCCGGCTGATGGTGTCACACAGCTGCCCGGCAAAGTCGGACACATCGCCTAATTGCGAGTATTTTTTGAAAATAACGCCGCCCTCCCGGTCGGTGTAAATCTCCAAGGGGTCGCCCTCCCGAATGCGCATGGTGCGCCGGATCTCCTTGGGAATCACCACCCGGCCCAGGTCGTCGATGCGGCGCACGATCCCGGTTGCTTTCATGGCTTTCCTCCTACGTTGTGCCGCTGGTTTCCGCGGCATTTTTTGTATCGTTCCAACAGTATTATCCGCAAGATTTGCCAGCGTATTCAATTTCAGCCGCTGGTTTTCTCTGGAAAGAGCGCCGTGCCGCAACCAGCAAAATCCAGGGGTTGACTTTCCTATTTTGATATGGTATCATTTTTCTATCCACTACTATATTTTTATCAGCAGAATAATAAACAGTAGCAGAGAAAGGAGCGGCCTATGAAACAAAAGTATATGACCCGCCTCACCCGCTGGGCCCGCTGGATGCTCCCGCCCAAAGAAGCGCGGGACGTTATCGCCGACTACCGGGACATTGTGGACGACCCGGAGCTGTTCCAGAACCTGAGCAGGCCCCGGAAGGCCGTGCGCTCCCTGGCCCAGACCAAACCCTACCGCATCTGGCTGGCAGTGTTTGTTGCTCTGTCCGCCTGCATCCTCATCCCCGGCGTCAGCCCCCTGCCCGGAATGTGGGCGTTTTGGACTCATTGCTTTTATCTGCGCTATTTTGGCATCCATATAGGCTCGGTTCTGGCCTTTTTGGGCATGGCCGGTGCGCTGGTTTGGTTCCGCTGGAAGGGATACAAAGAGGCCAGGCTGCCCCGCGCCATCCCCGTGCTGCTGGTACTGCTGCTGGCCTGGACCGGGGCGGTGCTCCTGGTCAACTGGCTCTGGATGCGCGACCCCCTCTCTTTTTCCGAGATGTGGGGGGAAACGCCCTTGTATGCGCTGTTCGGCCTTGTCCGCATCGGCCCGCCCGACTATACGGTGTCCCGTTCTGTCCATATGCTGCAAACCGCCCTGGAATACGGCGGCTTCGTCATGGCCCTGATCGGGGAATTCGGACTGGTGAAAGCCCGCCTGGAGGACCGCCGCTGGATCGCGGTGTATGTGCTGGGGATGGCCGCCATGCTGGTGTGCATGAGCACGCTGGCCCTGATGACCAGCATGGAATTGCCCGATCTCTCCGCCGCCGCCTGGTGGGTTCCCTATCTCCAAACCTGGCTGGTCTACGCCGGCATAGGCGTGGTGGGAGCAGGAGCTGCCCTATGCTGAAAAAGGACCTGATTGAGCTGTGCCTGCTCCACCTGCTCGCCCAGGGGGACCAGTACGGCTACGAGCTGCTCCGCCAGCTCCACGACACCTTTCCCGACACCCAGGAGAGCGCCGTCTACGCCCTCCTCCGGGGCCTGTGCCGGGAGGGTTGCTCCGAGCAGTACCTGGGCGAAGTGTCCGACGGTCCGGCCCGGAAATACTACCGCCTCACCGGCCAGGGCCGAGACAAGCTCTCCGCCCTGCTGGAGCGTTGGCGCTCGCTCACCGGGGCGCTGGCCCGGCTGGGCATCTCCTGAACTTTTCCGCAAAAAAGGCCCGTTTTGATGTTCATCAAAACGGGCCTTGCTTTTTTGTGGAAAAACGGCTCTTTTCGCGCCGTTTTAGAACCAGCTCTCGTAGCCCAGCTTCACCAGGTTGTCGTGGCTGATCTTCAGGCTCTCGAAGGGGTCGCGACCGTAGCAGTCGTCCTGCTCCACCAGGAAGTATTCTGCGCCGCCGGCCAGGCCGGCCTCCATGCACGCCTTGATGGGCAGAGTGCCCTCGCCCACCTCGGCGAACTGAACGGGCTCGTTAAAGAAGGCGGACAGGAACGCCCTCATTCCCTCCGGCTTGCTCATGTCGGGCATCTTCACCTCGGCGATGCGGTAGTCCTTCAGGTGGAGCAGCCGGATGGAGCCGGCGTACTTCTTGATGAACTCCACGGGGTTCTCGCCGCCCCGGTGAATCCAGTGGATGTCCAGCTCAAAGCCCAGGTGGGGGGCGTTGGCCCGGATGATGTCCAGCAGGTACTCGCCGTTATACTTCACGAACTCCACATGGTGGTTGTGGTAGTACAGGTCGATGCCCTCCTCCTTCAGCTTCAGGGAGAGCTCCTCCGCCTGCTTGGCAAAGTTCACCGCCTTCTCATAGCTGCCTACACAGTTCATGGGCAGCATCCCGATGCGCAGCATATCGCAGTCCAGCGCCTTGCAGTCGGCCACGATCTTTTTGAAGTCCTCGGGCACGCTGAGGAACTCCCCGGGCATACCGGGGGCCATGGGGGCCACCGCCGCGGTGCAGGAGGACACGTTCATCCCCAACTCGTCAATGGCGCGGCGGAAGCCCGCCACGTTCTCCGCCGTCATGGGAACCTGGGAGATTTCAATGCAGTGGTAGCCGATGTCGGTGAGCTTCTTCATGGATTCAAATGCGTCAAACTTGGGCATCTTCGCCGGGGCGATGGTGCTCATCTGAACGCCAATCAAACCTTTTTCAACCATAGGTGCCGCTTCCTTTCTCATATGAAATTTAGTCCACCAAAACGGCGGCCTTTTCCCTATCCGAGCGGAGAATAGCGCCGATGAGGCGGATGCTCATCACCGCGTCCCGCACGTGGATGTAATCGTCCCCGCCGGTCTCCAGGGCGCGGTAGAACCTGTCGATCAGCTTGCCGTGGCTGGCCCCGAAGTAAAACTTGGCGCCGGGCAGCCGGGCGTCCTCGCACAGCGTCGTCACCGCACCGTCCGGGTCCTTCCGGGTCAGGAAGCTGTCGGCAATGGTGAACGCCGCCTTCTCCGTGGCCACCGTGATCTGAACGCTCTCGTTGGTGAAGTTGGCGTTGGTGGCCCAGAACACGCCCCTGGCCCCGTTTTCAAACTCCAGCCGGGCGGTGACGGTGTCCTCCACCTCAATGCCGTAGTCCAGCAGCTGGGCCACCGTGCCCCGCAGGGCCTTGACGGGGCCGCACAGGTAATGCAGCAGGTCCAGGGTGTGGACGGACTGGTTCATCATGGTGCCGCTTCCGGCGTGCTCCCACGTCCCCCGCCAGGGCTGGGCCTCGTAGTAGCTCTTGTCCCGGAACCAGGGCACAATGCCCCGCGCCCCGATGACTTTGCCGTACTCCCCGCTGTCCAATATGGCCTTGAGCATCTCGGTGGTCTCGTTGAGCCGGTTTTGGAGGCACACACCGATCTTTCGCTCCGGGTGCTCCTCCTCCAGACGGGCGAATTGCAGCGCCTGCTCCGGGCTGATGGCCAGGGGCTTCTCGGTAAACACATGGCAGCCCAGCTCCACCGCATCCTTGGCCACGGGATAGTGCAGGTCGTGGGGCAGGCACAGGTGGACGCAATCTGGCTGAACGCCGGAAATCAGCTCCCTATAGTCGGTGAAAAATGGAACGCCCTCCGGCGCGTTTTTGCGGGTGGCCTCGTCAATGTCGCACACGCCCGCCAGCTCGATCTCCGGGTTGCGGGCGATGGCGTCCAGGTGGACGGGGGCAATGGTCCCCAGGCCGATCACAGCCGCTTTTTTCATGTTGTCACCTCAATTCGCGCCCGCCCCCCGCCCACAGGCAGGGGACGGACAGCGCTTGTTTAATCGCGGGTGGGGAACTTGCCCTCCGCGGCGATGAGCTTATCCAGCTCCCGGGCGTACTCCTCCGGGTCGCAGGGGTTGGGCACCTCCCGGCCGGTCCAGGCAGACAGCTGGGAGGAGTTGGCCAGGTTGACGCCGTTGATGCCGTCCGAGCCCGGGGCCAGCAGGGGGCTGCCAGTGAGGCAGTGGAGGGCAAAGTTCTCCATGACGGTGGTGTGCTGATAGCCCCAGCCGTCCTGATTCTCAAAGGTCTCGGTCTCCACCAGGCTGCCGCCGGCGTTGCCGCTGGTGAGACGGGCCACGGACATCATGTCCATGGTGTCGTTGAGCACGGATTCGGTGACGCGCTTGCCGTCGTGGACATAGCGGTAGACCGTGGCGGTCTTGCTGTTGTCCACCACGATTTTGCCGCCGTCCAGGTCGATCTCCAGGCGGTCTGTGCCGTTGGCGTCGTGGGTGCAGGTGGTGAAGGTGCCGACCGCGCCATTGGCGAACTCCACCATCATTGTGACCTCATTTTCCACAGCGATGTCCCGGTGGCAGCCGTTGATGTTCTTGGAGTAGACCTTCACGGGCACGCCGCAGATCCACTGCCACAGGTCCAGCTGGTGGGGCGCCTGGTTGACCAGGACGCCGCCGCCCTCCCCGCCCCAGGTGGCCCGCCACTCGCTCTGCTGATAGTAGCTGTCGGGACGCCACCAGGAGTTGATCATCCACTGGCTGCGGCGGATTTCGCCCAGCTCGCCGGAGGCCACAAGCTCCTTTACCTTTTGGTAGAGCTTGTTGGTGCGCTGGTTGAACATGATGCCGAAGGCCACGTCCGGGTGAGCGGCCGCGCAGGCGTTCATGGCGGCCACGTCCTTGGCGCGCACGCCCGCGGGCTTCTCCACCAGCACGTTCATGCCGTGCTCCAGGCAGTAGATGGCGATCTCATGGTGCAGGTAGTGGGGAACGGTGGTGATGACGGCGTCCACATGGCCGGAGGCCACCATCTCCTTCCAGTCGCTGTAGAAGGGCACCTCGGGGTACTTCTCCTTGCACAGCTTCTCCTTCTCAGGATCGTTGTCACACAGAGCGCCCAAGGCGCAGTGGGGCGGGCACTCCGGGGCGGGCATACCGGGGAAGCCGCCCTTGCCGCTGAGGAAGCCGGCGTAAGCCCCTCCCTGCGCGCCGATGCCAATCAAGCCGAACCGAATTTTTTGATCCATGATGTTTTACCCCTTTCTCATCGTTTTGCTTCCGCTATGTTCATGTAATTGCTCACATATTTGGGATTTGGCTCAGATCTTCTCCAAAATACCCACAAGCGCCTGGTACTGCATCCGATAGCCGTCCGCGCCGTCCTTGGCCTTGTTCTCCTTGATGACATCGCTGGCCGCCTTCTGCTCCAGGGACTGGAGCGCGTCGAACAGCACCAGATGGGGCTCCAGGGTGAGGAAGCCCTGATAGCCCTCCTCCCGGATAGCCCGCTTCAAAAGCTCGGCAATGTGCCCCTCTCCGGTGCCGCACACCACGTTTTCGCTGCTGCTGGACACGGCATCCTTAATATGGATATACGCCACATAGCCGTGGAGCAGCTCCCACGCCCGCACAGGGTCCTCGCCGCACTGCACAAAGTTGGCGAAGTCAAAGGCCGCCCGGAGATGAGGGCTGTCCACCTCTTTCAACAGCGTGAGGCACCGCTGGGCGGTATCGCCGTAGATGTCCTTCTCGTTTTCGTGGAGCAGCACCACATCGTGCTCCCGGGCCACGGCCTCAAAGCCCCGCAGCTTCTCCAGCACCTGGTCCCGATATCCCTCCGGGTCCTGCCCCTCGGGCATAAAGAAGCTGAAAATGCGGATATACCGGCAGTCCAGCAGCTTGCAGATTTGGCACAGCCCCTCCAGCTGCCCCAGCTGCTTTTCATAGGCCTGGGCATCGTCCACCGCGATTTTGCCGATGGGGCTGCCCAGGGAGGACACTCCCACCCCCGCGGCCTTGAGCCGGGGCAGCAGCCGCTCCTCTACCTCCTCCGGGGTATAGTCCGCCACGTTCTTTCCATCGGCGCTGCGCAGGGAGATGTACTTCATCCCCAGCCCCGTCACCGTGGCCAGCTGCTCGTCAAAGTCACTGCTGATCTCGTCGGCAAATCCGGAAATCCAAATGCCATCCATAAAATCCCTCCAAGCTATCGTTGTGCGCGCCGCCCCACAGAGCGGGCTACATTGCCCAAAAACAGCCGCCTATTTTCACGGCTATCTGTATATTCCCACAATACACTTTTATGGCGGCAATGAGTAGAGATATTATTTGCTTTTTCTCGTACTCTTTTTGTTTCTACGGTTTAGAACCAATCTCCATAGCCCATTCCAATGAGATTGTCCCGGGAAATGGCCAGCGACTCATAGGCCGTGCGGCCGTAGCACTCGTCCTGCTCAATCATGAAATACCTGCTGCCGCTGTCCAGCCCGGCGCGGATATAAGCGGGCATATCAATGGCGCCCTCGCCCACCTCGGCGTACTGCTCAACCTCCCAGAACAGGCGGCCAAACTCCTCCATCTTCAGGTCCTGGGGCAGCAGGCCGATGCGGTAGTCCTTCAGGTGGAAGATGAGGATGCGGTCCTTAAACCGGCCGACGTACTCGGGCGTCATGCCGCCCCTGGTGAGCCAGTGGGTGTCCAGCTCGAAGCCCAAAGCCTTGGTGCGCTCCAGGAAGTGGCTCATCATGGGCTTGCCCTGCCAGCGGTGGTACTCAAAGTGGTGGGCGTGGAAGTAGAGGTCGATGCCGTGCTCCTTCAGCCTCCGGGCGTAGTCCTCCATCTCGTCGCAGGTCTGAAGCATGGCCTGGGGGGAGTAGGCCAGGGACAGGTCGATCATCCCCAGGCGCACCACCTTACATCCCAGGGCGTGGCAGTCGGCCACAATTTTGTCAAAGTCTTCCTCCAGGCTGTCCATGGGGATGCCGTTCGGCCCTTTGAAGGGATTTCGAATCATGGCGGTGAGGGCCACGATCTCCATGCCCAGCTCCTCCTGGGCCCGCTTCATCTCCTCAATCACCTCCGGCGGCGTAGCGATCTGGGAGACCTCCACCGCGTGAAAACCCATTTCCGTCAGCTTTTTCAGCACCTCGTACATCCCATGCTCCCGGATTTCCTTTTTGAGCATCATCATCTGAACCCCGATTTTTCCCTTTCCGTCCATCTGCCTGCACTCCTTTTTTTAAATTGCCGCTTGCGCGTCTTTTTCCCTCGTGCTACACTTATTATAACGGCTGCGCTCAGAGGGCGCCATTGTCCTGCGTGGGAAAAAGATTGCTTTTTGTGCAAAGAGGTGGAGAGGATGTCCGGGCCTGGATTTCGGTATGATACGGTGAGTCTGCCGTCGCAGGCGGACTTCGCCCTGCGGCGAAATGCCGAGCCCCCGGGGCTGCACAGCGAGCTCCACTACCACGACCACTACGAGCTGCTGTTCTGCTTCACCGGCCAGCTGCCCTACCGCGTGGAGGGCAGCGCTTTCCTCCTGGAGTCCGGCTCCGTCCTGCTCATCCACCCCTATCAGCTCCACCAATCCATGCCGGCCCAGGGCAATGCGGAGCGCATCGCTCTGCGCTTCCGGCGCTCCGTGCTGGAGCAGCGGGGAGAAACCCTCATCCAAATGTTTTTGGAGCAGGCCCCTCGGCACAAAAATCTGCTGGTGCTGGAGGCCAAATCCCAGCGCGTCATTTACCGCATCCTCAACGATATGCTGCGGGAGCAGACAGAGGACGGCTTTGGCCGGACCCAGGTGGAGGACGCCCTCCTCACCCAGATGCTGTTCTATCTGGCCCGGGCGGCGGGCCCCCTCCCCTCCCAGCGGATAAGCTCCGAGGAGCGGCTGGTGCAGCGGGTCATCGAATACCTGGACGACCACCTGGCGGAAGAAAACTCCCTGCCCCAGCTGGCCGGGCGGTTCTTCACCGACCGGTACCACCTCTCTCGCTGCTTTTCCCAGCAGGTGGGCTGCCCGCCTCACCGCTACCTGACCTATAAGCGCCTCCAACGGGCGGCCCAGCTCATGGAGACGGGGACCCCCGCCAGCCATGCGGCGGCCCTGTGCGGGTTTGAGGACTACTCCAACTTTTACCGCCGCTTTCGGGAGGCCTTTGGCGTCACTCCACGGCAGTGGGCCGGCCGGGGAAGGAATCCGGCCGCCGCCCCCTAACCCTCCCCCGGCGCAAAGAAAAACCGCTGCTTCCGCAGCGGTTTTTCTCAAAAATAGCCATATTGCTTTCGTTTGCCCACCAGAAAGCAGAGCGTGACCGCCACCGCCATCACCTCCGCCGCCACAATGGACCACCAAATGCCGTTCAGTCCCCACAGCGCGGAGAACAGGAGCACCGCCGCGCACTGGAACACCAGCGTCCGCAAAAAGGAGATCAGCGCGGAGGTCAACCCGTCGTTCAACGCCGTGAAGAAGGAGGAGCCGAAGATGGCAAAGCCAGAGAACAAAAACGCGATGGAGAAAATAGCAAAGGCGTGGACCGTCATGTCCAGCAGCGCCGGGTCATACCCCACAAAGAGCAGGGACAGCGGCCTGCCAAGCGTCTCTCCGGCCAGACACATCAGCACCGAAAAGCCGCCGATCAGAAGGGCGCTGCGCCGCAGCAGGTTTTTCAGCTCCTCCCGGTTGCCCGCCCCGTAGTGGTAGCCCACAACAGGGGCCATTCCCACAGCATAGCCGATGAAAATGCCCTGGAACACCAGGCTGACGTACATCAGCACCCCATAGGCGGCCACACCGTCCTCCCCCGCCTTGGCCATGAGCTGGGCGTTATAGAGCATACTTACCACCGACATGGAGATATTGCTCATCAGCTCGGACGCCCCATTGGTGCAGGTCTTGAGCAGCGCCCTGCCGTCAAAGCGGCACTTGCCCAGCCGGAGCGGGCTGTCGTTCTCCCTGCCGAAGTAGATCAGCGGAGCCACACCGCCCACCAGCTGGCTGACGGCGGTGGCCGCCGCCGCCCCCTCCAGCCCCCACTGGAGCGCCCCCACAAACAGCGCGTCCAGCACCATGTTGGTCACACCCGCCGCCACCGTCACGCCCAAGCCCAGCTTGGGCTTCTCCGCCGTGACGAACAGGCACTGGAACTCCATCTGAAGGGTAAAAAAGGGCAGGGCGCACAAAACAATCCGCCCGTACACAATGCTGTTGGCCAGAAGCTCCCCCTCCGCCCCCAGCATCGCGGCCAGCTTCGGCATCAGAACGATGCCCACCGCCGCCAGAACCACACCGGACACCGCGCCCCCGTACACCAGCAGGGAAAAGATATCGTTGGCCCGCTTTCGGTCCCCCTCGCCCATGGTTTTGGCGATGAGGGCGGAGCCGCCGGTGCCGAACATAAACCCCACGCAGCCCAAAATCATGAGCACGGGGAAAATAAAGTTCACCGCCGCAAAGGGGGTCTTGCCCGCGAAATTGGATACGAAAAACCCGTCCACCACGCTGTAAATGGAGGTAAATATCATCATCACGATAGATGGAAGGGTGAAGCGCAGCAGGCGCTTGTAGTCAAAATGATCGGATAGCTGTATCATGTAACTTTAAACTCCTAATTTTCCTCACAATTTTTTGATTTCGTCCCGAAATGCGTCCAGGTACCGCTCAGTGAGCGACAGATACGCCGCCACGTCCTCCTCCGGCCAGGAGGCCAGCACGGCGTCCTCCGCTTGGATGATTTTGACCACGGTATCCTGCGCCAATTCCCCGCCCCGCCGGGTCAGGCACACATCCTTGCTGCGTCCCCCCGCCTGCTCCAGCCGGACAATCCCATCCGCCTCCAGCCGGCGCAGAGCGGAATTGATGGTCTGCTTGCTGATTCCGGTGCGGCGGCACACCTCCGACAGCGGGCACCGCTCCCCGCTGTCGGAGTCGCAAACCGTATAAAGAATCTGCATTACGCTGTCCGACAGGCCCAGACGGGACGCCGCCTCATGATAGGCCGCGTCCGTCTCGCTGAGCAGGTAATTAAAGCGCCTGAGCGCTCTGGAACTACGGGGCATAGGCCCGCCTCCTTAGTACGAAATCATACCTATATTATAGTAAAAAATCGGACGTTTGTCAAGAAAAGCTCTCCCGCCAAAAAGGTTGAAATGCCGCACACCCTGGTGTATAATGTTTTTTTGTGTAAGAATGCCCCAGAAAGGAGCCGTTCCATGGCGCAGCCAAAAATGAAATTCAACTGCTCGAAGTGCGGCGCAGAGACAGACGCGGAGGTCACCACCGAGCGCTATAAAAAGCAGCTGTGCCGGCCCTGCTTCGGCAAGCGCAAGGATAACCGAACCAACCAGCTTAACGACCTGACGGGGACGGAGTGGGCCCGCCACAGCAAGAGCATCGAAGCTTATCCCGACATCAGAACGCCCAACCAGAAGGAGCACGGCGCCTGCTTCCCCAAGGCCCTGGCCCGCCATCAGATTGAGATTTACACCAAAGCGGGAGAGGTGGTGCTGGACCCGTTCATGGGCGTGGGTACCACCATGCTGGCCGCCCACGAATTGGGGCGTCGGAGTTTGGGCATTGAGCTCAACCCCAGGTTCGCCCAGATGTGCCGGGAGGAGATCGCCGCCCACGGCATTCAAGCCCAGCTCTGGGAGGACGACGCCGACCATATGTGCGCCCATATCCCCAACGGCACGGTGGATTTCATCCTGACCAGCCCCCCCTATGCCAACCTTTTAAAGACCATCAAGGGGGATTTTGCCTATAAATGGCGGGAGCACTCTATCATCGACCCCATTAAAAACCCCGCCCCCTATTCCGCCGACGAACACGACATTGGAAATATGGACTACGCCCAGGGCATTCACGCCATTGCCAGCATCATGACGAAGTGCTTCGCCGTACAAAAGCTCAACTCCTATGCGGTCTGGGTGGTCAAGGACTTTCGGGACCTGAAGCGCAAGCTTCCCTATATCAATTTTCATGGCGACGTTATCCGCTGCGCGGAGGCGGCCGGCTATGCTTTGTGGGACATCCGAATCTTTGACCAGACCAATTTCCGCCCCCTGGTCTGCCTGGGATATCCCTCCCGAAATTATTATCTGAACATCGGCCACTCCTATATTTTGGTGTTCAAAAAGCTGAGGTAAGCATGAGCGAACAACACTACCGCATCGATCTGGATGCCGTCACCACCCGGGAAAAGCAGGCTTTGACCCACAACATCCACCCCTACCCGGCCAAGTACATCCCCCAGATTCCCGGCTCCCTGCTGGATTATCTGGACCTCCCCTCCCGCAGCACGGTGCTGGACCCTTTCTGCGGCTCGGGAACCACCCTCCTGGAAGCCGCCATCCGGGGCCATAACGCCGTCGGCGTGGACTCCAACCCCATCGCCGCGCTCATCTCCCGCGCCAAATGCACCCCCCTCTCGCCGGAGCAGCGCGCCCTGGTCGCCACGGTTTTGGACCGGCTCTCACTCTACGCCCCAGAGAGGGAGCTCCCCACGGTAATCCCCGATTTTCTCAACCGCAGCCACTGGTTTCAGGCCAATATGCAGCGAGAGCTTGGCTACATCAAGGGCCTGATTCAGACGGTCTCCGACCCTCAAGCGGCGGACTTTCTCAACACCGCCTTCTCCGCCATCATTGTAAAGGCCTCCAATCAGGAGAGCGACACCCGCTGGCGGGCCAAGGACAAGCATCTTCCCGACGGCTTCGCCATCGCGGAATTTGGCAAAAGAGCCCGCGATATGCTGGTGCGCCTGCGCCAGCTGGAGCCGTACCAGCTGGGCTCGGTGACGGTGAAAACTCAAGACTCCCGCTGCCTTGATTTTATGGAGGACGACAGCGTCCAATGCGCCATCACCTCGCCGCCTTATATGAATTCATACGATTATTACCTCTACCACAAGCTGAGGATGTACTGGCTGGGCTATAACCATTATGAGGTCCAGGAAACGGAAATCGGCTCCCGAAACAAGCACTGTGACCACGGCGGCGGAACCCAGCTGTATGTGGACAGCATCTCCCAAGTGGCGCAGCAGGTTCACCAAAAGCTCGTCCCCGCCGGCCGCCTCTGCGTGGTCATCGGCGACTCCATCTACCGGGGCGAGCTCATCCATATGGATCGCGTCTACCGCGCAATCGCCCAGCGCACCGGCTTTTCCATCCAGGAGGTTTTTTCCTTCGACCAGCGCAAATACACCCGTGCTTTTACCCCCAACCTGAAAACCGCGGAGAAAAAATCCCACATCATGATTTTCCAGAAGGTCTGAGCCCGCAGCAAGCGGCGGCACTGTTCCCACAGCGCCGCCGCTTTTATCTACTGCTGAATCCAGCCGAACCGCCCCGGATACCGGTCCATCTCCGGCGAATCCACGCTCACCCATTCCATGGTGCACAGATACCGCCCCTGATCCCCCCTGGGAGCCTGCGTGAACACCAGCACATCGTCCTTGCCGAAGGCGTCAAAAATCCCCCTGTTGCGCAGGGCGAAGCGGACCTCGCTGTTTTTGCGCTTGTGCCCGGGCGCGGGCTCATAGAAAATAACCCGCGCGTTTTCCACCACCTCGTCGGTGTTTTCATACAGGAGATTAAAATACCGCTCCGACTGCATCGCCCCCACCCTGGTCCTCTGGGGTTCGCTCAGCGGGTCAAAGAAGCCCTTGAAGGCAATGGGAATGATGATCTGCCCCGGCGAGGACTTTTTATCCACGTCGTTTGCACTCAGGCGCTTGTAGAAGCGCTTGACCGGCCCCTCATCCCCTTCAGCATCGCCGTCCTCGTCCGCAATCCCTCCATCCTGCGCCGGGACTTCCTCCCGCTGCGGGCGCGCAGGGGGGGCAAAATTCGGCCTCGCGCCGCTCCCCTGGAAAAGCTCCAAGCCAAAAACGCTGTCCTCCCGCTCTACGCTCACGCCCTGCCTTGCTGCGTGCAGCTCGCTCTCCGTACTCACTAAGCGGTGGTCGTACAGCGTCTGGAGCAGGTCCGGCGTCGCCCTTTTGCAGCACGGCCCCTCCTGGAGAAACCGCTTCAAGGTGTTCACCATGTCCACAAACTCCTGGGCCACGGGCAGCTGCGTCAGGTCAAACTCCTGACACAGCGCCGTCTCATAGTTGGTATACAGTCCGCCCCCCGTCAAGTTGTTGGAGCCCACATAGAGCTTCCCGCACGTGTCCCCGGCCAAAATGTACGCCTTGAGATGGAACGTGGACGCCTGACTGCGGTTGTGCACCACATACAGCTCTGCCGACAGCTCCATCAGCGCACGCAGAGCCTCGTAGGAGGTGCCGCGCTGGTCGATGCCGACGGAAGCGTACGTCGCACCTCCATTCGATGTAAATTCCCTCAGCGCGTCATCCAGCGCAGACACCCCGCTGAGCTTCGCATAGGCCGCACAAAACAGAAAGGTGTGATACCGCTTTGACCGCAAATCCTCCACCAACAGCTCGCCCACTCTCGCATCATGGGGTTGAACGATTAGTTTCATCTTACCGCCTCCTTATACAATTAATAATGTTTTGCTGACATCATCATAGCATAAACATTTTTAATTGTCAATAGGCTGTTTCAAACTGCAGCTGACGACAAAAATGCACCTGCTTTTTGGCGATTCTCCACAAGAAGCGTTGTCGAAAATTGCACATAAATACGAAAAATAAATTGGGGGTTGCGTAACGGAAGCATATCAGATATAATATCAAATATCAAAAGGGGAGGATCATATGCCCACAAAACTGAATCAGACCTTTCAAACCAAAAACGATATGGTCTATAACGCATTGAAAGAACAGATCGTCACCGGCGAAGTCATGCCCGGAGAGCGCATCACCGTAATGCAGGTTGCAGAGGAATTTGGCGTCAGCGCAATGCCTGTGCGGGAGGCGTTGAAGCGATTGCAGCAGGAGGGACTGGTGACCATCACCCCCCACGCCGGAGCTCAGGTGGTCAAGTACAACGACAAGCAGTATCAGGAAATTACCCAGATCCGCATCCTGTTGGAGCCCTATGCCGCCATGCTGGCCACCCACCGCCTGGACGGCCGGGACCTGGAGCATCTTGAAAAGATGCTGGCGGAAATGGAATTGTGCGTGGAGAGCGGAGACAGCCTGACCTATTCGGAGCTAAACACCAAATTCCACCAGTACATCTACAGCTGCTGTGGCAACGCCACGCTCATTGAGACGATTAACTCCCTTTGGGAGAAAACCAGAATGTCCAAAAATGTATTCCTGATGGAGCGGGATCGAATGCCCCTGTCCATCCAGGAGCATAAGGAATGCCTGGAATGCCTACGCAAAAGGGACCCGGAGGCCGTGCGCGAGGCCTTCGACCGCCACAAGCGCCGGGGATTTGAGGCCGTGGAGCGAGGGCTGAAGCGGCTTAATTGAATAGGGGCGCGTTTCCCAGCCGGCAAAAAGGGAAACGCTCTCTTTTTTCACTCAGATTTGATATAATATCATATCAAAAATATTGTACGAAACGGAACAGGAGGATACATATGGCAGTATTAGGGCTTCCCTTTTCCAACCCCATCGTCGTGGCTTCCACCGACATCGCCCGGACGCCGGCGCGAATGCGGGAATTTGCCGCCGCAGGGGTGGGCGGCATCATCACAAAATCAGTGACGGACGCCGCCGCCCTACAGCAGAAAAGCATCTCCATGATCCACATCATGGACATGGCGCAGAAGCCGGCCGCGGGCCAGCTCAGCGACTGCTACAGCTTTTTCTCCCGAGGCGGGTCCATGCTTCCCATGGCGGAATTTGAGCCCGAGGCGGCGGAGTTTTTGGACCTTGGGCGCACCTATGGCACGGTGATCATCGGCAGCCTTTCCTGCAGCCGAACCGAAAACTGGGTGGCCTACGCCAAGCGCTTTCAGGAGCTGGGCTTCCCCGCCCTGGAGCTGAACTTCGGCAATCCCCACGGCGAGGCGGCGGATGGAAAGCTGGGCTTTCTCATCGGCCAGTCCAAGCAGCTGTGCGTGGAAATCGCCTCTCAGGTGCTCTCCGCGGTGAGCATCCCCGTCATCGTCAAGCTCACCCCCCAGACCTCCGACCTGTTGGGGACGGCCAAGGCCCTGGAGGCAGCGGGCGTGCAGGCCGTCACCATCACCCACCGGTTCCAGGGCCTGGTGATCGACCCGGAGACAGACGAGCCCATCCTGGGCGGCTGGGCCGCCATCGGCGGGCCCTGGATGAAGCCCATCTCCCTGGCCAACGTGGCCCGGGTGAGCCGGGGAACAGGGCTCACCATTCTGGGCAGCAACGGAGTGGACACCCCCCGGGATATCTACGACTACCTGCTGGCCGGGGCCTCCCTGGTAGAAGTGGGCTCCAGCATGATGCTCCGGGGCCCGGAGTACGCCAGGCAGCTGGTGGACGGGTTCAACGCCCTGCTGAGAGAAAAGGGCGTGAGCGACCCCGCTCAGGCGGTGGGTAAAACCGCCCGAAATATCGTAACCTACAAAAGCCTGGGCGACCTGCCCGCCCGCCGGGCGGAGATGGACCTGACCCTGTGCGCCGCCTGTGAGGACAAGCCCTGTGTCAGCCGCTGTTACTTCGGCGCTCTCTGTCTCCAGGACGGCCGGCTCCACCACGACGACGACGCCTGCAGCGGCTGCGGCCTGTGTCGGCACATCTGCCCCAAAGGGGCAGTGAAAATAAACGCCGTATCCTAAAAATTTAAAGGAGGAAGTATCTATGAAACGTAAGTCTGTGATCGCTCTTGTCCTGGCCGCCGGCCTCTCCCTCAGCCTGTTTGGCTGCGGCAGCAAGACCGCCGACCCCACCGGCGCCCCCGCCAGCCAGCCCCCCGCCAATACGGAGCAAAACGGGCAGCCCTCCCTCCAGGACGCCAAGATCAGCATCGTATCCGCCGCCTCCGGCGGCGCGTGGTACTCCATCGGCGGCGCTCTGGCCGAGCTGTTCAAAAACGAGATCCCCGGCGCGGTGACGGAGTGCGGACCGGGCGGCGGCATCTCCAACATATTCACCGTCTCCGCCGGTGAGGCGCAGCTGGGCTTCGGCTTCCCCAACGACGTGGTGGACGCGGAGAACGGCGCGGGCAGCTTTGACGGCAATCAGATCACCAATATCCGGGGCGTCACCGCCCTGTACCCCGGCATCCTCCACATCGCCGTGGCCGCCGACTCCAACATCAAGACCGTGGAAGACCTGAAGGGCAAGGTGCTGTGCACCCAGACCAAGGGCAACTCCGCCGAGCAGGCCATGAATATCGTCCTCCAGGCCTACGGCATGACCTATGACGACATGAGCACCGTGAACTATGTGGGCTTCACCGACGCGGTGGACCTGGTGAAGGACGGCCACGCCGACGCCATCGCCTATATGAGCACCTACCCCTATGCCGCCCTCCAGGATTTGGCCGAGTCCAAGGGCGTGAAGCTGCTGGGCCTGGACGACGAGCACATCGCCAAGGTCCAGGAGATCAACCCCGCCTACGAGGCCATCGACATCCCCGGCGGCGCCTATAAGGGCACCGATGAGGACGTGAAGTGCATCAGCGCCAAGACCATTTTGTTCACCAGCGCCGAGGTGTCCGACGACCTGGTCTACGCCATGACCAAGGCGCTGTACGAGAACTACGACCACCTGTGCACGGTCAACAGCTCCCTGTCCAACATGACGCCCGAGTACGGCAGCAACACCGGCATCACCCTGCACCCCGGCGCGGAGGCCTATTATAAGGAGATCGGCGCCATTCAGTGAGCTCCCAAAAGAGAGACCCGTAAGAGGAGGAAGCTATGGAACCAAAACAAGACGTTAAGCTGACCTGGGCGCAGTATGTGGTGACCGCCACCGCAGTGGCCATGTCCTGCTACCATTTGTATACCTGTATTTTCGGCATCCCCGAATCTCAGATGCACCGGATGCTCCACCTGATGTTTGCCTGTGTGCTCACCTTTTTTATCTATAACGTCTCAGGCAAAAAGAACGACGGCAAGGTAAAGGTGTGGGATATCCTGCTCACCGCGGCCACCGTGGTCTCCCTTGTCTATATGATCCTCAATCTCAAGGTATTTCAGAACCGCATCTCCTTTGTCACCCCCCTGACCACCGCCCAGATCGCCGTGTTCGTGGTGCTGCTGGTAGTGGTGCTGGAGGCCACCCGCCGTCTCACCGGCCCCACCCTGCCCATCGCCTGCATCGTGTTCATTCTCTACGCCCTGTTCGGCAACCACCTGCCGGGCATTTTGGGCCACAACGGCTTCACGGTACAGAAGCTGCTGGAGCAGGTGATGCTCACCTCGGAGGGCGTGTTTGGCAGCTCCCTGGGCATTACGGCCACCTATGTGGTGGTGTTCATCATCTTCGCCTCCTTCCTGGAGATCACCGGGGCGGGCCAGTTCTTCATCGACCTGGCCACCGGCCTTACCGGCTCCAGCCGGGGCGGCCCGGCCAAGGTGGCGGTGGTGGGCAGCTGCCTGTTCGGCTCCATCTCGGGCAGCTCGGTGGCCAACGTGGTGTCCACCGGCACCTTTACCATCCCCCTCATTAAAAGCGTGGGCTACTCCCCGGTATTTGCCGGCGCGGTGGAGGCGGTGGCCTCCACCGGCGGGCAGATCATGCCCCCGGTGATGGCGGCCGTGGCCTTCATCATGGCCGACTATCTGGGCGTGTCCTACCTGAGCATCTGCAAGGCGGCGCTGATTCCCGCCGTGCTCTACTACTTCTGCCTGTTCTTCATGGTGGACGCCAAGGCCATCAAGCTGAACATCAAGGGCCTGACCAAAGAGGAGCTGCCCAACACCAGGCAGGTGGTGCGCAGCGGCTGGTATCTGGCCATCCCCTTTGTGGTGCTCATCGGGATGATGTTCCTGAACTACACCCCCATGAAGTCCGGGTTCTGGGCCCTGGTCTCCCTCATCGTCATCGTGCTCATCGCCGACCGCAAGCGGCTGAGCCTGGACAAAGTGATTCAGGGTCTCAAGGGCGGCGCCACCGGCATCATCAGCGTGTCCGCCACCAGCGCCTGTGCCGGCATCATCGTGGGCGTCATCATGCTCACCGGCCTGGGGCTGAAGTTCACCTCCCTCATCACCACCCTGTCCGGTGGAAACCTGGTGATCGCCATGGCCATCGCCGCGGTGGTGGCCATCATCCTGGGCATGGGCCTGCCCACCGTGCCGGCCTACATCGTCATGTCCTCCCTGGTGGCCCCCGCCCTGATCCAGATGGGCGCCACCCCCATCGCGGCCCATATGTTCGTGCTGTACTTCGCCGTGCTGTCCTGCATCACCCCTCCGGTGGCCATCGCCTCCTACGCTGCGGCGGCCATATCCGGGGCGGACGCGGTAAAGGTGGGCTTCGCCTCCATGAAGCTGGGCATCATCGCCTACATCATCCCCTTCCTGTTCGTGCTCAACCCGGTGCTCATCGCCCAGGGGAGCCTGCTCACCGTGCTGTGGACCTTTTTCACCGCCTGCGTGGGCTGCGTGGCCCTGACCTGGGCCATCGAGGGCGTCATCGACGAAAAAATCAGCTGGATTTGGCGGCTGGCCTGCCTGGTGGCCGCGGCCCTCACTCTGTTCCCCGAGGGGATCAGCGATCTTCTGGGCCTGGCCTGCTTTGCCGTCATCGTGTTCATGTTCAAATTCCGGGGCAAAAAAGCCCCCGGGGAAGGAGCTGCCATATGAGAAAAATTGATCTACACGTCCACGCCGGGCCGTCCGTCATGCCCCGGGCCCTGGATGGAGCGGAGATGCTCCGAGAGGCCATAGACGACGGCTACGCCGCCTTTGTCATCAAGGACCACTATTTCCCCACCATGATGGGGGCGGAGATGATTGAAACGCATTTGGGCCAGGGCAAATGCCGGGTCTTCGGCGGCATCGCCCTGAACAACTCGGTGGGGGGCGTAAACCTGAAGGCAGTGGACGCCGCCTGCGCCCTGGGGGCCAAGTTTGTGTGGATGCCCACGGTATCCGCCCTGCGGCACAAGGAGATGCACCAGGGCAAGGGTCTGGCCTTCCCCGGCAGCAAGGGCATGAGCGTGGCCGAAACCCCCATCCGCTATTTAAACGAGGCGGGGGAGCTGGACCCCGCGGTGGTGGAGGTGCTGACCTACCTGGCGGACAAGCCGGAGGTGATTCTGGGCACCGGCCACGGCAGCCGGGAGGAGATCGACGCGCTGATTCACAAGGCCGCCCAGCTGGGGGTGAAGCGCATCCTGGTCAACCACCCCCACTATATGATCGGAGCCACCCTGGAGGACATGGCGGAGTGGAGCCGGCTGGGCGCGTTTATGGAGCTCAACGCCACCGTCTTCGTCCCCAGCTCCAAATTCTGCACCAACGACATCGCCCAGACCAAAGAGATCATCGACGCCGTGGGGCTGGACAAAATCGTGGTGGACTCGGACTACGGCCAGAAAAACAACGGCAGCCCGGTGGAGGGGCTCAACCGCTTCATTGAGATGCTGGCCGGCACCTGCCGGCTGTCCGAGGGCGATCTGGAACAAATCTGCTATCACAATCCGGCCTGGCTGCTGGGCCTGGAATAAGGAGGAACCGTCATGTATCTGAGCGCAAACTGGAACGATATCCCCTGGGTGGACGTGAGGCCCGGGGTGCGGCGCAAGGCCTTCAGCGGCCAGGGCGCCACCTTTGCCATGAACGAGCTGCAGCCCCACCACGCCCCCAAGCCCCACGCCCATCCCTTTGAGCAGATCGTGTACATCGCCGGCGGAGCCTGCGACTACCACGTGGGGGACCAGGCCTTCCGCCTCACCGCCGGCGGGATGCTGGTGGTGCCCCCCGATGTGGAACACTACGCGGAGGTGGTGGGCGACGAGGTTCTCGTCAACTTCGACATCTTCACCCCCCGCCGGGAGGAGTACGTGCAGTGATCGCCCTGGAACTGAAGCAGGCGCTGCGCCGGGGCGAGGGCAGGCTGGGCACCTTTGTCAAGCTGTCCAGCGCCTCCGCTATTGAGGCCCTGGGCGCAGCTGGGCTGGACTTCGCCATTCTGGACACGGAGCACGCCCCCTGCGACCAGCTCATGCTGGAGCACCTGATCCGGGCGGCGGACTGTGTGGGGCTGCCCACCATTGTGCGGGTCAGCCGCGCCAGTGAGGAGCACATCCTAAAGGCCCTGGACCTGGGGGCCTCGGGGGTGCAGCTGCCCGGACTGGAGTCGGCAGACCAGGTGCGGGAGGCCCTGCGCTTCACCAAATACGCCCCCATGGGCTGCCGGGGCCTGTCCTTCTCCCAGCGCTCCGCCGGGTACGGCGCGCTGGACAAGCACGAGTACATGGCGCGCTCCAACGCGGGCCTCATCAACGTAGTCCACATTGAAAACAAGGCCATGGCGGAGCAGGTAGAGGAGCTGTGCGGCATAGAGGAGATCGACGTGCTGTTTGTGGGACCCATGGACATCAGCCAATCCCTGGGCCACCCCGGCGAGCCGGGCCACCCGGAGGTGGCCCAGGTGGTCCAGCGGGTGCTGGCGGTGTGCCGGGAGCGGGGCAAGGCCGCCGGCATCTTCGTGGGCACGCCGGAGGCCGCCCAGCGGTATCTCAGCCAGGGCGTGTCCTACGTGGCCCTGTCCTCCGACTTGGGCTTCATGACCTGGGGCTGCCAGCAAATGCGCCGTCTCTCCGCCGTGGACCAGCAGCGCTGAGCGCTTCCCCGCAGCACACCATAAAACCTCCATGATATCGCTGAACGCCAGCATATCATGGAGGTTTCATTTGCAATATTGGCCGCAGTCTGATACAATGGGCACAAATCACAGACAGGACGGGAGAGGCTTATGGCGGTCCGCATCCAAAGCATGGCTGATGGAAAACCCACCAGACTAATTTTCGCTTTCGCCTTGCCCCTCATGGTGGGCAACGTGTTCCAACAGCTGTACACGGTTGTGGACACCATGGTGGTGGGCAAATACCTGGGCGTATCGGCGCTGGCTGCGCTGGGCGCCGCTGATTGGATGAACTGGATGATGCTGGGCATCGTCCAGGGCTTTACCCAGGGCTTCGCCATCCTGATGGCCCGGGAGTTCGGCGCCGGAGAATACGGCCGGCTCCGGGATGTGATCGGCAATTCCGCTGTTCTCTCCGCCCTGTTCTCCCTGCTGCTGGTGGGGCTGGGTCAGGCAACCGCCCGCCCGGTGCTCCTCCTCCTTCAGACTCCGCAGGACATTCTGCCCGGCGCTCTGCTCTATCTGCGCATCATGTATTTGGGCATCCCTATTGTGATGGCCTATAACCTGCTGGCCTGCGTCCTGCGCTCCCTGGGCGATGGAAAAACGCCGCTGCAGGCTATGGCGGTGGCCTCCCTCACCAACATTGTCCTGGATGTCCTTTTTGTGATGGTATTCCAGTGGGGCATCGCAGGGGCCGCCTCCGCCACCCTCATCGCCCAGCTGATATCCGGCCTGTTCTGCCTGTACCACATCGGGAAACTGGATATCCTCCGCCTGAAGCGCTCCAACCTCCGCCCCCAGGGGCAGCGGGCGCTCCAGCTGCTCAGCCTGGGCTTCCCCATGGCATTTCAGAACTGCATCATCGCCATCGGCGGCATGATTGTGCAGTTTGTCGTCAACACCTACGGCGTTTTGTTCATCGCCGGCTTCACCGCCAGCAATAAGCTGTACGGCGTTCTGGAAATCGCGGCCACCTCCTACGGCTACGCCATGATCACCTACGTGGGCCAAAACCTGGGCGCGAAGCAGTACCAACGCATCCGCCAGGGGGTGCGCTCCGCCCTGGTCATCGCCCTGGGCACCTCGGTGGTCATCGCCGCCGCAATGCTTTTGCTGGGCCGGGTCATTTTGAGCGGGTTCATCTCCGGGACGCCCCAAGAGGTGGCACAGACCATGGACATCGCCTATTTCTACCTGGCCGTTATGAGCGTGAGCCTGCCTGTGCTGTACGTGCTCCACGTCATGCGTTCCGCCATCCAGGGCATGGGAAACACCGCTCTGCCCATGCTGTCCGGCATGGTAGAATTTATCATGCGCACCGCCACTGCCCTGTGTCTGCCCCTGGCCGCGGGGGAGATCGGCATCTTTTTTGCCGAACCCGCGGCATGGCTGGGCGCGGATGTGGTGCTGGTGCTCAGCTATATCCTGGTATCCCGAAAAATCCTAAGGGAAAATTCCGGCCCGGCGCTGCAATGACCTTTCAAAAAAGCGGGATTTAATGCTTTTGTAACATTTGTGCTCGAACTTCTGTAATGAAATCCCGCTATGATAACACTTGCAAGAGATATTCTTTCTTTTTCATTCTATCCTCCATCCTATGGAACCGAAGCGGCAGCGCTTCGGTTCTCCTTTTGTACGAAAGCGCCCCCTTCCGGCCGAAGGGGGCGCTTTTTATGCTCATTGAACCAGCCAGTCCAGTTCCAGCTCCAGCGCGGCCAGCTCTACGTCCGGCTTCACCCGTTCGCCGTGAAAGTCGCTGCCGCCGGTCTGATGGAGCTGGTACTTTTCCGCCAGATGGAGGTAAAACGCCTGCTGCTCCGGCGTGTATTTGGGATAAAAGCACTCAATGGCGTCCAGCCCCCAGCCCTTGAGCCGCTCCACCAGCGCCTCCAGCTCTCCGTCCGGCAGCCCCATCTGATAGGGGTGGGCCAGGGAGACCTTTCCACCCGCGGCCTTGATGGCCTCCACACAGGTGCGGGCGTCCGCCTTGAACCGCTTCACCTTCTGCCGGAACTCCTCCGTGTCCAGATAGCGGTCGAAGGCCTCCCGGTTGGTGCTCACGTACCCGTGCTTCACCATCACCTGGGCAAAGTGAGGCCGGGCGATCACCTCGCCCCCTGCCAGCTCCTCCACCTCGGAGAGCTCCACATCTACGCCTTTTTCCCGTAAAAACTCCACAATTTTGTACTTCCGCTCATCCCGGCCCGCCCGGAACTGCCCGCACAGCCGGGCCAGCTCCGTGTCCCCGTCCCGAAAGCCGTAGCCCAGGATGTGGCAGTTGGGGTGCTCTTTGGCGCTCAGCTCCACCCCCCGAATCACCTGAACGCCCAGAGCGCTCCCGGCGCGCTGGGCCTCGTCCACCCCCGCGATGGTGTCGTGATCCGTCACCGCCAGCACGGACAGGCCGCGCTGTTTCGCCAGCCCCACCAGCTCCGCAGGGGTATACTGCCCGTCGGAGGCGGCGGTGTGGGTGTGGAGGTCGCACAGGACCCTCATGCTTTCCCCTCCAGCGCCGCCATAAAGGCCGTCTTGTTCTCCTGGGGCGTGGTGGTGGGCCGGCCCAGGTCATCCCGGGCCCCCAGGGCGCACTTTACCTCAAGAAACGTGAGGCAGTTGGCCGCCTTTGCCGCCGCCAGCGCCCCATCCAGCCCCTCCGGACTGTCCACCGACAGGGCGGAGGCATAGCCGCAGGCCCGGGCGATGGCGCACAAATCCACCCTGCCCGCCGCCGTGGGCAGGCCGCCCACGGACTCGTGGGCCTCGTTGTTCAGCACAATATGGATGAGATTAGCGGGGCTGCTCGTCCCGATCACCGCCATGGCCCCCAGGTGCATCAGCGCCGCGCCGTCCCCGTCCAGGCACCACACCCGGCGCTCCGGCCTTTGCAGGGCGATGCCCAGGGCGATGGATGAGCTGTGGCCCATGGAGCCCACGGTTAGGAAGTCATGGCCGTGGCCCTGCCCTCGGGCCTCCCGCAGCTCGTACACCTCCCGGCTGGCTTTGCCCGTAGTGGACACCACCGGCTCGTCCCCCGACGCCGCTAAAATGCGTCCGATGGCCTCCTCCCGGCCCATGGAGCACCCCGTTGGTCGACAGTTGTCACCCACAGGGCGTCCGTCGGGCGAGGTTGGGTGACACTTGTCGTCCATACTGCGCCCGCCGGGCGGCGTCGGTTGACAGTTGTCGCCCACAGTGTGCCCGCCGGACAGGGTTGGGTGACAGTTGTAAACCAACGCCTCTTTGCGCACCACCAGAGCCGCCTGCCTCCCCTGCCGGAACACCTCCCGGTATTCTGCCATTTTGGCGGCCAGTTCCTCCTCCGTGGCGGCCTTGTCCAGCACAAAGGCGGGGATGTCCAAATTGTCCAGCAGGGACAGGGTGATCTCCCCCTGAAATACGTGCTGGGGCTCGTCGTGCACCCCCGGCTCCCCCCGCCAGCCCACGATAAACAGGCAGGGGATGCCGTACACCTTGTCGTTGAGCAGGGACGCCGCCGGGTTTACGATGTTCCCCAGGCCGCTGTTCTGCAAGTACACCAACGGCACCTTGCCCGTGGCCAGGTGGTAGCCCGCCGCAAGGCCCACGGCGTTTCCCTCGTTGGCGGCAATGATGTGGTGGGCCGGGTCCAGGCCGTACCGATCCATCAGAAAACTGCACAGGGCTTTCAGCTGGCTGTCCGGCACGCCGGTGTAAAAATCCGCCTCCAACAGCGCGGCAAAGCGTTCTATGTTCAAAAGCAGCCCCTCCCCTTCTCCGTATTACAGCTCGTCAATCAGGGTAATGATTTCTTTAATGGGCATCAGCCGGTCATCCACCTCTTTCGCCCGGTGGCAGCGCAGAATGTCCTCCGCCGTCTTCTGCATGGCGGGGAAGGCGCTGCGGGTGAGCTGATTGGCGTAGATGACGATGTTCACCCCGTGGGCGGCCAGCTCCTCCTCCGTGATGGCGTTGAAGGAGGTGGGCACCACCACGATGGGCGTCAGCTTGTCCGACTCCCGGAAGCGGTCGCAGAACTCCAGAATTTCCCCGGGGTCCTTTTTCCGACTGTGGATCATGATACCGTCCGCCCCCGCCTCCACAAAGGCGGCGGCCCGGGCCAGGGCATCGTCCATCCCCTGCTCTAAGATCAGGCTCTCGATGCGGGCGATAATCATGAAGTCGTCGGTGAGCTGGGCACGCTTACCCGCCCGGATTTTTTCGCTGAAGCTCTCGATGCTGTCCTGGGTCTGCTCCACCTCGGCGCCGAACAGGCTGTTCTTCTTCAGCCCCTTCTTGTCCTCGATAATCACGGCGGACACGCCCATGCGCTCCAGGGTGCGCACGTTGTACACAAAGTGCTCGGGCAGCCCGCCGGTGTCCCCGTCCAGAATGATGGGCTTGGTGGTAACCTCCATGATGTCGTCGATGGTGCGCAGCCGGGAGGACAGGTCCACCAGCTCGATGTCCGGCTTGCCCTTGGCGGTGGAATCGCACAGGGAGCTCACCCACATGGCGTCGAACTGGTCCAGCCGGCCGTCCTGGGCCACCACGGTCTTCTCCGCAATCAGGCCCGTCAGGCCGCTGTGGGCCTCGATGGCCTTCACCACCGGGCACATTCCGATGAGCTGGCGCAGCCGCTTCCGGCGGTACTCCGGCATGGCCAGCTTTTCCCGGAGCTGCCGGTCAATTTTCCGCACCCGCTCGCTGCTGGTATAGGGCACCTCAATGAGCTGGCCCCCCATGGCCTCCAGCTTCTCCTTCACCTGGGCCCGGATGGCGGACTCAGGCCCAGTCCGCCAGTTGTCCCCGTGAATGACGTAGTCCGGACGGATGAGGGAGAGCACATCCTCGTAGAGCATATCGTCCTGGACGACCACATTGTTAACCCCCTCCAGGGCGCGGTAGAGCCGCACCCGCTCCTCCTGGGAGACGGTGGGAAAACGGTTGTAGCGGATGAGCGCCCGGTCGGACAGAGCGCCCACAATCACCCTGCCGTACTGCCCGGCCTGGCGGATGATGTTCAGGTGCCCCTCGTGGATCACTTCGGTGCAGAAGCAGGTGTATACGGTTTTCATAGCGGGCCTCCTTTACGCATCGTACCGCACGGGCACGGCCACGCCGCACCCGTCCAGCGCCTGGCGGAACACCTCAAAAAACGCCTGGATGTCCGGCGCGTCGATGGCTCCCAGGGCGCACAGGCGGAAGGTCCCCGCCGTGCCCACCTTGCCGGGGTATATGGTGAACCCCCGCTCATAGCAGTAGTCGTGGACCCGCTGAAAATCCCAGTTTGGGTCGTCCGGATTGCGCACCGCCGCCACAAGGCCCGCCTGCCACTCCCGGCGGACGGTCTCCCGGAAGCCCAGCCCGTCCAACCCCGCCCGGATGGCCTCCATCACCCGCGTATGCCGGGCCCACTTGGCCTGCTCCCCCTCCGCCCAGTACTCCTTCATGGCCTGGATGGCGGCGTATACCGTCTGCACCGGGGGGGTGAACTCCATCTCCCCGGTGCGCTCAAAGCAGTCGTACTGACGGAACAGGTTGGCGTAATAGGAGCGGCGGGGATAGTCCTTGGACGCCTCGATGATGTCCCGGCGGCCGATGACAAAGGACAGGCCGGTCATGGCCATCAGCCCCTTCTGGGCGGAGGCCATGCAGAAGTCGATGTTGTCCGCCTCCACGTCAATGGGCCGCATGGCATAGGTGCTGGTGGTGTCGGTGACAAAGACCGCGCCGCAGGCGTGGGCCAGCGCCCCCAGCTCCCGGATGGGGTTGAGCAGGCCGGCCCCCGTCTCGTTGTGGGTGGCATACACCAGGGCGACGTCCGGGTTTTCCCGAAGGGCCCGCTCCACCGCCCCCAGGTCCGCCGGGCAGTCATAGGGCAGCTTCAGCTCCACGTGGGGCAGGCCGTAGTACCGGCAGATGTCCGCTGCCCGGGCGCTGTAGGCCCCGTTGTGGACGATGAGGGCCCTCTTGCCCTGGGGCAGCAGGGAGTTGAGGCACACGTCCATGCACAGCGTGCCCGACCCGCAGAACAGCACCGCGGTGTACCGCTCCGGGTCCCCGTGTACTACCCGCACCAAATCCTCCCGCAGCCCCGCCATCAGGCCGGCGAACTCCTTTTCGCGGGGGCAGATATCGGGCGCCACCTGGGCCAGCTTCACGGTGGCCGTGGTGGTGGCCGGCCCCGGATTCAGCAGGATATTCCGTCTGACTTCCATGCAGATTCCTCCTCGGTTCAGCCGATGTCGTAGCTTCTGTCAAATGCCTTCAGCTCGCGGAAGGTGTCAATCTCGGTGACGTCCCCGTCCTCACAGGGCCGCACCGCCACCCGGTAGTTCTCCCGGCGGAACACCAGCGGCACCTGCTCCCAGTAGCGCTCCCGCCCGCCGAGCTGTTCATAGACATCCTTCAGGTCCTGGGCCAGCTTCTCCCCGTCCGCACCATCCCAGTAGGAGATGCCCACCATCTGCCAGCAGTGCTCCCCGCCAATCTTCTCCTGGGTGATAATGCCGTCCTCCACCTCGAAGCACCAGTCGTCGGTGCGCGCCTTGGGAATGGCCAGGAAGTTGGAGCGGTACTGGTAGGGCCGGATGAGCCGGGGGTTGGAAAGCACCAAGTCCGCCTCCAGCACATAGGCGTTGGACAGCAACTGCCGGGCGCACAGGGCGGAGGAGATGTTGTTGCTCTCGTTGAACACCGGGTTTTCCAGGAAGCGGATCATAGGGTATTGGTAGAGCAGCTGGTCGAACTGCTCCGCCAGATAGCCCCGGACGAGATAGATTTCCTCAATTCCGGCGGCGAGGCAGGCGTCCAGCAGACTGTCGATGATCCGCTTTCCGTGGACCCGCACCAGGGGCTTGGGCGTATTGAAGGTGATGGGGGCCAGACGGCTGCCGAAGCCCGCCGCCAGAAACACCGCCCGCTTCACCCGATAGGGCTCCATGGCCTCCACCCCCGCTGGGGTGGGCCGGCCGTGGGAGAGATAGCCCAGTTGCTCCAGCTCCCGGACCACAGCCGCGTCCGGCTCGGCGCATTCTGCCCCGGATGGAGCCAAAAGCTCCGCCAGCAGTTCAAATTGAGACTCGGTCAGTGTGTGCGGCATCGCAATCCCTCCTCAGTCCAGCCCGAACTGCTTTTCCAGCCGCTCCACAATGGCCTCCGGCGTCTCCTGGCCGTCGTTTTCCACCACGGCGTCAGGTGTCTTCGGCTCGTCCCAGGGCAGGTCCACCCCCACGACCTCCTTCGCGCCGGAGGAATAGAGCTTCTTCTGATCCCGGCGGTAGAGGGTGTCCGGAGTGACCTTGATGTAAATTTCCCTGTAGTTGTCGATGTTGGCCCGGTTCCAGTCCCGGATCTCATCGTACATGGAGATGGAGCACATCACCACGTCGATGCCCTGCTCGGACAGGGCGCGGCACAGGCGGAACTGCGCCTTGGCGTCCTTCAGCCGGGCGGCGGTGGAATACCCCGTGCGCTCAAATACGCCGTCCATGGCGTCCCCGTCCATGCAGAACACATTGGTCTTGCGGGCCTTCAGGCGGCGGTAAAACAGCCCCCCGACGGTGGTCTTGCCCGCCCCGGCCAGGCCGGTGAAAAAATATACGGTTCCCTTTTCCATGGCGTCTCCTCAGTGATAAATCGGCTCGTCCAGCAGGGCCGGGTCCAGCTCTAATTTCGGCATCATGCGCAGGGGCTGGCCGTTTTTGTTGACGAAATAGAGACTGCCCATGAGGCGCTTGGCCAGCCTCAGACGTACCTTGTCGTGTTTCTCTTTGAGCTCAGCAAGGATTTCTTCCTGCTCCTCCTCGTTGAGCTTCCTCTTATTGCCGTCCGGGGATACTGTGGCGTCGGAGAGCACATTGTTTTTCCAGGAGAGGGCAATGAATTTGTTGATTTTCGTAAACCCCTCCACCCACTTTTCAATCTGTGCCTCGTCCACCGCCCCGCCGTCATAATAGTGCAGGTCGTAGCCATAGAACTGGTAAGCGTCCCGCAGGCAGAACTCAATGTAGGCCCGCTCCTCGTCGGTGGCATAGTCGTCGTAGGTGCGGTACACCGTGGCGGTGTCAAAGCCGATGACGTTGCCCTCCGACGTCTCCACGTCGTGGACGCCCTTCTCCGAGCAGTAGGTCATGCTCTCGGTGTAAGGCAGGTCCAAAAACGCCGCCAGGGCGGTGAAGGTGGCCCGGGGGTTGGTCTTGCCGTCCTCAAAGCGCACCAGCACGCTGTCTTTATACAGCCGGTCCTCCGGGTCGATCATGAAGCTGCGGTTCAGGGCGCGGTCCATGGCCAGGTCGGAGGCGACCCCGCCCTTCTCCTCGGTGACGGCAATGAGATCACGCTTTTCGATCTGCCAGCGGAAGGTGGCGGCGGCGCTGGTGGTGAAGCGGCGCAGGGGCGTGAAGGTTTTGATATATTTGAACGCCTTGAACACCGGGGAATTGCGTACCTTGACATACTCGTCGCAGAACAGGACGGTGCGGTCACGGCCGTCGTGGTTCATGTCGTAGTGCATACCGCCGAAATGGGGCTGGAAGAACAGGGCCGGACAGATGCGGGAGGCGTGATCCAGACCGCCCATATACTCCTTGTTCAGCATAAACAGTGTGACCAGGATGTCCTTGTCGGCGCGGGCCCCCGCCCAATAGCTCTGGGCGGCCAATTCTTCCTTGAACGTCGGCTTCTCGCCGGCGGCCCGGCGTCTGTCCGCCTCCTCATAGGTTTCTTTGCTGTCACGGATGGCCTTCTCAATATTGCTCATCATCACGGAGGGCAGGCAGATCAGATTGGGGTGGTTGTCAAACACCTCGTTGAAGAAGTCGCCGCCGTTGTCGGAGGACAGCTGAGTGTGCCAAATCAGCCGGTGTACGTCCTTCACGCCGATGGGCTTCACCGGGTATTGGCTGTAATCAATGCCGTAGGTCTCCTTGAAGTCCATGGGGTAGCGGCTGAGCTCCTCCCCAAACAAAAATACAAGCTTCCTCTGCTTCAGCAGCTCCCGCACATTCAGCACCTGGAGATGGGCGCAGAACGTCTCCCAGCTCTCGTAGTGGAGGTACAGGTGATTTTCCCGCCCGATGTCCTCGCTGGGGCGGACGTTGTCGTTCAAATATTCCAGCTCATATTGGGAATAAACATCCTCTGCCAGGATGGGATTGTCCAAATTTTTGAAAAAGTTCCGGCTCACCACCGGGTGATTGAAATTCACATACTCCCCGAAGGTCTCCTCCGCCGGGTCGAAGGGGAGATAGCCATTGTCGTCAAAGGGATAGAAGCGCAGGGGCAGGTCCTCAAATTTGGGAAAATCCTGCCGGAACAGGTAGGGATATTTGGCCAGCGCCGCGCAGTTTTTCTCATAGCGGTTTTTCATGGGCTTCACGTTGGGGGTATAGAACGCGCCGGTTATGACATCCAGGCACTCCGCCCGGAACTGTCCCTCGTTGTAGAGCCGGACAAACTGGGTGTAGGCCACCTTGTAGTCCCCGCCCATGCGCAGCAGATAGACGGCGGCCTCCATCCGCTCCTCCTGGGTCAGCCCGCCCTGGTGGATGGCCAGAATATAGGCGTTGTTGGCGTCGGAGACGGCGTTCAGCTCCGCGCACCGGCGGGCGATGTCGATGGTTTGCATAGGGCGGCATCCTTTCCGTGTGTAGATTCATAAAGAAGGGGGCGGGCTTGCGCCCGCCCCCGGTTGGGTCATGCGGTTTGTGCCAAGAACAAATTACTGGAGCAACTGAAGCACGCCCTGGGGAACCTGGTTGGCCTGGGCCAGCATGGCCTGGGCGGACTGGATCAGGATGTTGTTCTTGGTGTAGGCCATCATTTCCTCGGCCACATCGGTGTCGCGGATGGTGCTCTCGGCGTCCTGGATGTTCTCGGTCATGACGGACAGGTTGTTGATGGTGTGGTCCAGACGGTTCTGGGTGGCGCCCAGAGTACCACGCACGTCGGACACCTTGTTGATGGCAGCCTTGATGGCGTCGATGGCGGCCTGGGCGTCGGACTGCTTGGCCACGCTGATGGTGCTGATGCCCAGGGACTTGCAGTGCATATCCTGGATATCAACCTTCAGCTGGTTGTACTTGGCCGCGGTGTCGCCGATCTGGAGGGTCAGAGACTTGCCGCCGCCGGCACCGCCCAGCTGCACGATGCTGGAGCCATCCTTCATGGTCCAGGTGGCGTCGTTGTCCTTGCTCAGGTCGCCGCGGACATCCATGTTCTCGTAGTCGGTAGCAGCCCAGCCGTCTCTCTCGGTGAGGGAGATGCCGCCCTGGTTGTTGGTGGTGATGTCAAACTTGGCATGGGTCCGCTGGGACAGCAGCCGGGCAGCCTCGGCGGCGGCGCCGGCGTCGCCCGCCTTAAAGCCGTTCAGATGGAGCGTAGTGTCGCTGCCGTCGTCGGTCGTGTCGTCAAACTTGATGGTGTAGGTGGTATCGCCGATCTTCAGGGTGGTGCCATCCTTGATGTCGGTGTCCTTCAGCGTGAACTGGCCGGTGGCCTTCTGGGGGTCCCGCGCGGCCTTCACAGCCTCCACCGCGTGGAAGCCGTGGTCCTTGGCGGCGTTGTTGGCGGTCACGCTGGTGCCCATCGTAAAGGTGGCACTCAGGTTCTCCTTGTTGAAGTTATCCACCTGCTCCTGGGTGGGATCAGCAGTGCCCGACAGCGTGATCTTACCGCCATTAATCGCAATGTCAAGAGTGAGGCCGCCAATGGTAACGTCGGTCACGCTCGCCTCCAGCTTCAGGTTAGCCGCGGCGATCGTGGCGTCAGAAGCAACAGCGGCTCCGGCAAGAACATTGATGGTTTGACCAGCGAAGCTGATGGTCATAACAGTATCGCCCGCGGTGAGCGCGCTGGTGGCCACGCCCTTCCACTCGCCCAGATCCAGGGTATATTCACCCTGAGCGGCGGCCACGGCATCGCCGGTGTTGTCGTGGATCTTGTCCATCTCCACATCGGTGAGGGAGGAGCCGCCCGCGCTGCTCATGGAGCCGTCCAGCAGGTTGATGCCGTTGAAGTTGGAGGAGTCGGCGATGCGGTTGATCTCCTCGCGCAGCTGGTTGACTTCCTTCTGCAGCTGAGCGCGGTCGGTGCCGTCCTCGTAGGTGCCGTTGGCGGACTGGGTGGCCAGCTCCACCATACGGTTGAGCATATCGTGAACCTCGGTCAGAGCGCCCTCGGCGGTCTGCACCAGGGAGATGCCGTCCTTGGCGTTCTTCTGGGCGGTCTGGAGGCCGGTGATCTGGGCGCGCATCTTCTCGGAGATGGCCAGACCGGCGGCGTCGTCACCGGCGCGGTTGATCTTGTAGCCGGAGGAGAGCTTCTCCAGATTCTTCTTCATGGCGGAGACGTTGTTGGTGTAGTTCCGGTAGGCACTCATGGCCATAATATTGTGCTGAATACGCATTTTAAAGCTTCCTTTCAATAAAATGTTTTTTAGGGGATATGCTGCTCGTCGCGCCGGTGCGTCCGTGCTCCGGCACATTGGGCGGTGCGCCGCCTGTCCGCCACCGTGGCCACGATGGTTCAGACATTGAGCGCGGACTATATTTCAGCCGGCTCGTCAGCCGGGTGAAATCTCATTTTTCAGGCAGGAGGGGCGTTTGCCGCCCTGCCGCTCCAGCACCTCGCCGCGCACGATGGGCACGCTGCGGTCGGCGTGGACAGCCAGCTCCACATGATTTCCCACCACGTCGGAGACCTGCACCACGATGTCCCCGTTGACGGTGAGATACTGGCCGGGCGTCAGCGTCAATTTCAGCATAGCGGCCTCCTCGCGGTCCTTCAGGCGGACTGCTCGGCCTGCTCCACGCGGGCCACCGCCCGCTGGAACGAGGTGCGCACCATGCCGCAGGCGCTGGCCGCCTGAGAGAGCGTCATCTCGCCGCTCTGCCACGCCTCCCGGCACTGCTCGAAATTCTCCGGCAGGGGGTTGCGGGAGCGCCCGAAGCGGGTGCCCCGGGCCTTGGCCGCGGCGATGCCCTCGGCCTGGCGCTGGCGGCGGGTCTCGCCCTGGGCCTTCTGCGCCGTGGAGAGGAACAGGGAGGAGACAAACCCGGCCAGCAGCTCCTGGCTGGCGGCAACGTCCAGCGGGGAGAGGCGGGCGTTGATCTCCTCGGCCACGCCCTGGAGATAAGCTTGAATTTCTTGGCGGGTGATATCTCCGCCGGGTTTTTGGGAAACTTGAGCCATGATGTTCTCCTTTGGGTTCAGGCGGAAGCAGCCATGGGACGAAAATTTTCTGAACGCACGAAAATTGTTCTCCGTCCGGGCAGGTATACCTTTCCGGACAGAAAAAATATTTTTGAAAAGTGATTATTTTTTCAAGAAAACTGCCGATAAGTAAAATGTGAGCGCACGGGAAACAAAAGAAAATGTTTGTCCGGAAAGGTATACCTTCCCGGACATTTTTGTCTCCTCTCTATGGTTTTTGGGCCCGTTCCGTGCGAATCGCCGCGTCATAAAAGGTGGACTTGGGGATGTCGCAGGCGCACGCGGCCTCCCGCAGCGTAATCCTCCCCTCCCGCCACGCCTGTCGCAGCTCCTCGAATCCGTCGGGCAGGGCGCTGGCCGGCGGCCCGAACCGGACGCCCCGGGCCTTGGCCGCGGCAATCCCCTCCGCCTGGCGCTGGCGGATGCTGCTGCGCTCGTTCTCCGCCACAAAGGACAGCACCTGCAGCACCACGTCGCTGAGGAAAGCGCCCATTAGGTCCTTCCCCCTGCGGGTGTCTAACAGGGGCATATCCAGCACCACAATGTCCACTCGCTTGTCCTTGGTGAGAATGCGCCACTGGTTTTGAATCTCCTCGTAGTTGCGCCCCAGCCGGTCAATGCTTTTAATGTAGAGCAGGTCGCCCCGCCGCAGCCGCTTGACCATCTTTTGATATTCCGCCCGGGCGAAGTCCTTGCCGGACTGCTTGTCCAGAAACAGGTTTTTCCTGGGAATGGCCAGCTGCCGCATTGCGACCATCTGCCGCTCCTCATTCTGGTCCTGGGTAGAAACCCGCACGTAGCCATATAGATTGCCTGCCATATATGGTTCTCCCTTCTATAGAATCTGGAGGATATTTTACAAAAAATAAGGGCTAAGGATTTTTATAAATCCTTAGCCCTTGTTCTCTGGGTTCCCATATTGTCCCGCTCCCCGCCGGCGGTTCACGGTTTGTCCCTCTCCGGGGTGCGCAAAACCTTTTCCATCGGCCTGCCCTTGGCCAGCTCGTCCACCAGCTTGTCCAAGTAGCGGGCCTCCCGCATCAGCGGGTCCTCCACGTCCTCCACCCGGACGCCGCACACCACGCCTTTAATCAGCACGCGGTCCGGGTTGGGCCGCGGGGCCTGGCGGAAAAAGTCGCCATAGGTCATATCCGACGCCAGCAGACCGTCCAGCTCCTGCTGGGAATAACCTGTCAGCCAGCACGCGGCCCGGTCCACTTCGGCCTTGGCGCGACCCTTCTTCTCCGCCTTGCCGACCAATAGGCCGTACACTTTTGCAAACTCCATCCGGAACACTTTGTGGTCTCCCATCGCAGCCACCATCCTTTGCGTCAATTATTTTTGGAGCTTGGACCCCGGCCGCTGTCCGGACAGCCTGCACAGCAGCCCTTGGCACCCGGCCAGCACATCCCGCCAGGTGGTATCAAAATCGTCCGTATACCACGGATCGGCCACATCGTCGCCGCAAGCTGCATATCCCTCACTTCCGGCTGACGCCGCAAGCTCGCTCATTCCGCTGCGGCTCCTCTCCCCACAAAGCCTGGAGGACGGCTTTGCGGGGACCCCTTCTCGGCGGCCGGCATACTCCATCAGCAGGTGCAACTTCCCGGCGGAGTCGCCGCCGCAGATGCGGTGCATATTCCGCAGGTTGGCCCGGTCCATCCCGACCAGGAGGTCGTACCGCCCGTAATCGCTGCTTTTGAGCTGCCGCGCCCTCTTGCCCTCGCAGCTGATGCCGTGCTCGGCCAGCTTGCGCCGGGCCGCGGGGTAGACTGGGTTGCCGATCTCCTCCGTGCTGGTGGCGGCGGACTCGATGTGGAATTGAGCTTCCAGTCCGGCCTGCCGCACCAAATCCTTCATCACAAATTCGGCCATGGGGCTGCGGCAGATATTGCCGTGGCACACGAATAAAATCTTTGTCATATCCTGAAACCTCTTGAATGGATTGATATTCCGGTCGCGCCTATGCTCCTCTCTGCGAAAAGAGCCTCGGCATGATATAGGCATAGTATACCATAGCCGAGGCCCGATTTCCATATCAATACAAGCTCAGCGCTTAACTGGTAGGAGAAAAATTTTTCTTTGCCAAAATGCCGACGTCCGCGGCCATAGTTAGCCGCCTGTGTGAACACCGCCTTTCTCTGCGCCCACATGGCCCTTTCCAATGTCGGCGTCCAGCCCAACGAGGGCATTGTAGCGGCCGGACCCACCCAGACAATCAAAAATTTTGTCCGTCTGGCCAACGATATCTCCCCCGCCATGGACAACACAATTCTGGATATCATGCTGTCTAAAACCCATTGTGATCGGGCAGCCCCCGGCATATGATCGGACCTTCCGTGCAGACGCCAAAAGCGGCGGCCCCGAATCATCAAAACCGCCGCCAGAGACAGCTTTGGACACGGATATCGAAAGAGTGTCCCGCTTATTCATCCCTATCATTCCTTTTTTCCGCTTCTCCTGTTTTTCTGTCTGTCCATAAAATGCAATCACTCTTTCTGGCTTAGGTATTGCTTTAATTGCGACTCGTATGGTGTCAATTTTCAAAGATGTCAAAAATGGAAGCCTCATTTTAGTGCCGGAACCTGCTGCATCGCAGCAGGTTCCGGCGACTTCTTTTCTTCTTCAGGTGTCCTTTATTATATTTTTACGGCTTCACTTTTGCGGTTCATACGGGTTTCGTTTTCCGAAGCCGATACCTTAGCCCAGGCAGAGCAGGAGCAGGGAAGCCCCGGCAGACTGAGCCGGCAGCACGATCGGCGCGGCGCTGATCATCCGCAGGGAAACCCTGTCGCCCTTGTGCAGCGGCGTCAGGATCGTGCCGGAGAAGTGGTTTGCAGCCAACTGCGAAGTCATGACGGAGGCTTTATTGATCTCATTGTTGATTACGATCTGAGCAGTGCCCACCAACGGTGTGGAGGGATTGAGGTGGTAGGAAATCTGGAAATATCCGTCTATTTTCGAAATAAACTCGCTGCTGGCTTTATCGACGTCAATACTTGTGGAGCTCTGCCCGACATTCGGCAAAGGCACCGTGACACCTAATAGAGCGTCGCCTAATGGATCGGGGAGGACGGTGCCTCCCGTGTAATTTGAAGCAAAGGTGTGGGTGGCTGTGACATTAGGGCCGGTGGGACCCGTGGGGCCGATAGGACCCGTGGGGCCATCCATACCTTGGGAATATCTTCCGGCAGGCCCTGTTGGACCGGTGGGTGCAAATATATATGCACAACACAAAATACCCGGAAAACAAAGGGTATTGGACTGATCGAGCGTATCAGGCAGGGCCTGGGCCGTCCCTCGAAAATCTATGTTAAGCGATCCACCACCAGGACAGCGCCGCCAAAACCAGTCTCTCCACCACCCAATACTATAAAGATAAGAAAAAAAGAACTCCCGGCACGTCTGGAAAGACGGTGTCGGGAGGAGTCTTTTTGCATTGCTTTGTATGGGATATCGCTCAAATATCAGCGGTTTTCCCTTAATTTAACGGAAATCGAAAAAACTGTCGGTTAAGTTAAGAAACGCTTCCTACCTCTTGACAAATATACACGCCTTGCGCCATAATTGAAATACAGCAAAAAGCGCATAGAAAGATATAAAATCGACAGGAAACCGCGTTCAAAAAGTCTCAGGACAAATAGGGCGGGCAAGTCAAAAAATCCACGGCAAGGAACAAAAAGAAGCAAGCGCAACGGAAACGCCGATGGCGTTTTGTTGCGCTTTTTTCGTTTTTGCTGAATCTTTTGGACAAAGGAGCCTTTATTATGACTTATCCTGAGATTGTACATTAGAAAACGGGATATTTTATTATTGGAAATGAGCTGCTCGGACTTTACCAGAAAGACGTAGGCATAACAATACAGCCCCAGTATAAGACCATAACC
>ERZ808040.302-NODE-302-length-46131-cov-5.383941_pt1 | contig 46131 bp, 32 predicted proteins | sample MGYA00380191_ERZ808040 | MGnify/ENA primary metagenome ERZ808040 (study PRJEB31490, sample SAMN06133395) | mouse gut metagenome | isolation source: J6 | host: mice | place: China: Chengdu | collected 2015-05 ...
CCTCCATGTCAGAGCAGTTTAATGCGATGACACGCGATGAGAAATTTGCGCAGGCGATTTCTCATCTGCGATCAGGGCATATTTGAGGCTCTGGCTCAAATTGCCGATTGAAAAATAAAGTCATCAGACTTATTTTTGAATCTATGCTCCCATATCATAGGTTGCCATATCCACATGCTGGATAGTGCCCGCCAGTCCGTTTTCGTACAGGAACACCCCTGTATTGCGGACCACGCCCTGGGTTTTTCCGCCCTGTCCCTGTATTGTAAAATCAGTGGCGGTATTCTGCAGGCAGATAGCGCCTACCCCCTTATCCGAAAGGCGATAGAGCACGTCTTTGCCGTTTTCGTCCTTGCACCATATCTTCAGCTTATCCCAAATAGCGTCATTTTCATCAATCCAACCGTTTCCGTCCTCGTCATACTTAGCCAGATCGGCAAACCCGTTACCGCTCTGTGTCCCAAAAAGCTCGCTCCCGTCATTGATGACACCATCGCCGTTTTTATCCAGCGCCAAATAACCGCTTCCCTTGCCCAACTGAGAGATCTCATCCAGTTCCCCGTCGGCATCCAAGTCAAAGTAGAAAGTCTGGTCCTTCACATCCGCCACATCACTGTCCAGATTAATCACCAGCGGATCACAGAGACGAAAAGTCGCAAGATGCAGATCCTCCGAAAAGCTGCTTTGGAACTCTCTGCTCATTCCCACATTGACGTTAAAATTAATCTCCCGTCCGTCCGCCGTTTTCACCGTACCCACAGTGGAAAAGGTGGTGGTTTCCTTTTCAATATGAATCGTGTGCTGGCTGTAATTCAGCACCCGGACGCCTGCGCTGGAGCCTTGTGGCTGCAGCACTTTATCGGATGCATTGCCCACAGGCTGCTTATCAATTTCACCGCCGGAGGACTGCCCGTAGGTATTTTCCTGTCTCCAGTTGCTCCATCTGTTTTTTCTGGCGGAAAACAAAAGCTGAAAAATATATCTTACCGTCATCTGGCGGATATTGTCCAAAGTCTGGCTTTCACTGCTGCGCACCGTAACCTTCCCTGCGGAAAACTGCATCCGTCCCTGCCACTCTTTCAAAGTTGTGGATTGGTTTTCTGCCTTATTGCCCTCCGGATTCCCTGTTTCAGGCTGCCCGCTGTTACCGTCAACCGCTGTCTGTAATTCCTTCGCTTCACTGCCGGTATATTGGGTCACGACAAAACGTCTCATTGTGACATTCGTTTCCCGGTAACTCCTGGCGGATTCCATTCCCACTGCGCTGGAACCAATCTTCAATTCCTTTTCTCTCCTTTAAGTCCACCCATCCATGGCCTCGAAAGCAGCTCACCCTCCCTGATGCCGCAGCCTCCCCGACGCTGAACTTTTCTATGATGTCCTTCCTGTCCCTCATAAAAAGAAATGGCATTTACACGAGAAAATCCCTTTCTCATCCAAATACCATCCGTGGTGTCCAATCTTTACTTAGGAGGGAGTCGGCCAAACTCCCGCCCTGTATAATTATTATCGGCACACTTTCCATTTAATTTAGTTTTTCTGGTACATTCTGCCTATACAATCATTTTCCGTTTTCCGTCGGAGGCACCGGGTGGCCCTGCTGATTCGCCGCCTGCTGCCTTGCCGCCGCCATCCTGACCGCCATGATATTCGCGATCATTTCCTTCGGCACAATAATATTGCAGCCTGCCGGATTGATGACAAATCCCAACGCCTGTGTGGTATTGCCGTCCTCATTCTTATGAAACAGCATAGCTACATAGTCGTCAAATTTTAATGCAAAAGTGGGAAGAGGCCTTGTCTTTTCCTGCCACTTGTTATATTCCGACGCATCGGTAAAGGCCATAAAAAACTTCTTACCGTCCGGTGCGGAAAGCATGGGGAACTGTATTTTGCTGCTTCCCGTTATCGTCAGCTTGCCCTCGGCATTTTCCACAGGTTCCGGATCGATCAGCGCGGGAGCAAGGAAGCTGGCGTTTGTCATCTCCGCCACAAACATATTGCGGTGCTCCGGCGTATCCTCCTCCCTCAGCAATTCTATACTCCCTACCAGCATAGGGTTAGATACAGGTTTATTAAATTCCATATGTCCTCTCATTCTGAAGCTGAACTAACTTTCGGGCAAACTCAATGTCTGTCCGGAAAATGCGTTTATTCAGATTCTTATACATTCTGCGCCGCCTGTATGCCGTCTGTACACTGTTTTTGCAGTAATGCCGTTTGCAGCACCCGACGCACATACGGAAGCGGCGCAATTTATTGTTTGCCAAAATGCCGTGTTTTCAGGCATTTCTCGGTGTGAGACTTAGAAGTTCTTTGCGAAACAGCCTCTGCTGTGAGCAGAAATTGCCAAAGGCAATTAGAACTTCTTCTCACACTAGACCCGGTTATAATTAATCAGGCAGCCTTTTAATATAATCTGTCTCTCTTCGTCCGTCAGCTCACCCAGCCTTAAGCCGAATTCTTTCAGGGCGCCGTCTTTCACCGCATATGCGGTAATGTTATCGTTTTTCTCTTCTACAGCTTTCTGAATGCCGGGAATAAACAGGTAGTCCAAATTTTGGAACGGCAGTTCACCGGCTTCAATCAGGAAGGGCAGCATACCCCAGTTGATCAGATTGGAGCGGTAACGCTTGGTAGCATACTCATTGGCAATATTCGCCCATCCTCCCAATACCTTCTGACAGGATGCCGCCTGTTCCCGGGCGGAGCCGTCACCGGGCTTTACCGCAAAAATAGTGGAGCCGAAGCCGGTATTCGTATGACTCACCTCAGGGAACTTTTCTTGGATTGGCTTCATCACATCCTTGATGGCAGGCATCACGTGGCAGGGATGCCCTCCTTTCATACGCTCCTCTTCCAAAGCATGAATTGCCTTGGCCCGTCCCACATATTCGGGATCCTTACGGCTTAAAGTAAACTCTGCCAGTCCCAGAGGATTGGAGCGGTAGGAAGAGGTCTCTCCGGAAGGAATCAGCTCATCCGTAGTTGTGACAGGATCATGAATCTCACTGACCACCTGCAGAACCAGATTTTCCGGCAATTCGCCCATAGCAGGCCAATCCTTAATGTTAGGGCCGAACTGGATCTCTGTATCGGGGTCGGCCACACCCTTGGAATCAAACACACGGTTTGCATAAATATTACTGTCAAAATGATACTGATATCTGCCGATCTCACCGTCAAAATCCGTAGCGGGAGTCAACACGCCCTTGTTCGCTGCGGTAGCGGCAATAGAACGGGCATCCATCAGCGCAACCGAGGATATCTGGCCGTTCTGCAGCTTGCTGCCTTCACGGTTAGGGAAATTTCTGGTGGAATGGCGGATACTGAAAGCATTGTTCGCCGGAGTATCGCCCGCACCGAAGCAAGGGCCGCAGAATGCCGTCTTCATAACCGCTCCCGTTTCCATCAACGCCGCCGCACAGCCGTTCTTAACCAGCTCCATATATACGGGCATGGAAGCCGGATATACGCTCAAGGTAAAGCCATCGGAGCCGATATATTTTCCCTTCATAATATCGGCCGCCGCACAGATATTTTCGAATCCGCCGCCCGCACAGCCTGCAATGATGCCCTGGTCCACCATAAACTTGCCGTCTTTTACTTTGTTTTTCAAATGAAATTCCACGGCGCCGTCCAGGCTTACCTGTGCACGCTTTTCCGTCTCGTCCAGAATATCCATCAGATTGGCATTCAGTTCTTCAATGGTGTAAGTATTGCTGGGATGGAAGGGCATGGCAATCATAGGACGCACCTTGGACAGATCCACTTGGATCATGCCGTCATAGTACGCTGTTTCACCGGGATTAAGCTCTTTATAATCTGCCTTCCGTCCATGAATTTCATAAAATTCCTCAATCACACCGTCCGTCTTCCAAATAGAGGACAGGCAGGTGGTCTCCGTAGTCATAACGTCAACGCCGATACGGAAATCGGCGCTCAGAGAAGCCACACCGGGGCCTACAAATTCCATCACCTGATTTTTCACATATCCGTTCTTGAATACGGCGCCAATAATGGCAAGGGCCACGTCCTGAGGGCCTACGCCTTTTACCGGGGCGCCTGTCAGGTATACCCCCACCACTCCGGGCATATTGATGTCATAAGTCTGGTTTAATAACTGTTTTACCAGCTCCGGGCCGCCTTCTCCCACAGCCATGGTTCCCAGCGCGCCGTAGCGGGTATGGGAATCGGATCCCAAAATCATGCCGCCGCCTGTCGCCAGCATTTCCCGCGCAAACTGATGAATAACCGCCTGATGAGGAGGCACGTATACACCGCCGTACTTCTTGGCACAGGTCAACCCAAACATATGGTCATCCTCGTTGATGGTGCCTCCCACCGCGCACAATGAGTTATGGCAGTTGGTCAGCACATAGGGCATAGGGAATTTCTGCAACCCTGACGCCCTGGCCGTCTGAATGATACCCACAAAGGTGATATCATGGCTGGTCAATTTGTCGAACCTTACCTTCAGCTTGTCCATATTGCCGGAAGTATTGTGGTTTTCCAGAATACCGTATGCAATGGTCTGCCTGGCCGCTTCCTCCCTTGTGGTCTCTTTTCCGGTTTTTGCTTTTATTGCGGCGGCCGCCTCTGCATTATCCGGCACAATCTCCGTGCCGTTGATCAGATAAGCGCCGCCCTGTGACAATGTTACCATATATTTCCTCCATTCCGGTTCCGGGACCGTCCTGTCGCACCGCCGGTCCCTTGATTGGCAGTTTCTGTTTTGTCAGCATTTGATTTTTCAATCACTCAATTATTATAAAAGAAACCATCTGTTAATGCAATGCCTAAGCTCCTGAAAAAACAGATAGTTTACTCACCATGGTTACAGTTCACACGCGCCCTTCGTCCGTTCGTACCCAGATAACTTCTTATGCAAGCATAAATTTATCTGGGTACGACTGACGTGTGAACTGTAACTCATCATGTATTCCATCCCCTGAAACGCAGGCCCGCAACAAATCTGCCGCGCTTTTACTCCGCCGACCCCTTGACCCTGATCAGCACGGCACATCCCTCATATGCCGGGGCGCCCACAATCTGGCGCAGCTGAAGCTCTTCGTCAAGCATCTCTTCGTCATACAGGTGCACATGGCCCGCAAGCACCAGCTTTACCGGACTGCCTTCCGCAGTGACAAGGTCCATAAAACGCTGGGAAATATCATCGGGCCAAATCCCCCCGCCGTTTCCGTTCCCGATTACCGTAGGGCTGCCCCACGCCTCCACCGCCTTAGGCAGCAATTCCTCTGCGGCATAGGGCACATGGTTCAGCACAACCACAGGCTTACCCTGTGCCATAAGTTCCTCACAGAGGGGAAACGCATCCTCATTCACCTGCCCCGGGCTGTTGTCCACTCCCACCAGGATCAGTTCCCCGATCTCCAGGGACTGGACAGCCGTGCTGCCCTGCATCATGGGAGAAAGCCTGGACAGATATGTTTCCTTACCGTAGTCCGTCATATACTCCCAGGGGTATGTCCAGTCATGGTTCCCGGGCACATACAAATAAGGCATTTCCAGTTCCCCAAGCTGTTCCCGGAGCCAATCAATATTGGCATCGGAAGGAGAGTCTATGATGTCTCCTCCCAGAAGTACCGCATCCACATCACTCTCGTTGGCATACGCGATCCATGCCGGGAACTGCTCTGCGGATGGCACCCCTTCCTGATTGACAAACATGCCCTGGCGCTGCTCCACATACTGGCGTTCCTGCTCCGACGCCTTATCGTCCTGTATCACCACATGGGAATCCGTCAGGAGCAGAAAGGAATATTCGCCTTCCAGTCCTTCCACATATATCGTTTCTTCCGTAATCCTTTTCTCCCAGGATGCCTCTTTATAGCTGCAGCCGCCCAAGTATATCACTGAGGCGGCCGCACACATAAGGAACCCTGCACGCTTGAATCTGTTTTTCATGCAATTCCCTTCATATTTATTGTTTTACTGCTTTTTTATTTTCCGCAGCGCATTCCCTACATAGTTACTTTATCCAGATGCCAGATCTCATCCACATACTGCTGGATGGTCCTGTCAGAAGTAAACTTACCAGAACATGCCACATTCAAAATAGCGCTTCTTGCCCAGCTTTCGGTTTTTCTGTAAGCCGCCTCCACTTTCTTCTGCGCTTCCACATAAGACCGGAAATCCTTCAGGATAAAATAGGTATCACGGTTCAGCAGCGTATCATACAGAGGTTTAAACAGCTCCTTATTTGCGGAATAGGTTCCGTCAATCAGCTGTGTCAGCACTTTCTTAATGTCCGCATCGCTGTTGAAGATCTCAATGGGGTAATAACCGCCATGGTTCTCGTAATGAATGACTTCATCGGAGGACATACCGAAGATAAAGGCATGCTCTTCCCCAACCTCCTCCACGATCTCAACATTTGCACCGTCCATTGTGCCCAGGGTCAGCGCACCGTTCAGCATGAACTTCATATTGCCGGTACCGGACGCTTCCTTGCTGGCAGTGGAGATCTGTTCGGAGACATCTGCTGCCGCAAAAATAATCTCCGCGTTAGACACATTGTAATTCTCGATAAACACTACCTTCAGCTTGCCGCCAATGGACTTATCCTCATTGACCACGTCAGCAACCGCGTTGATCAGCTTGATGGTAAGCTTTGCAGTCTTATAGCCGGCTGCTGCTTTTGCGCCAAAGATAAAGGTCCTGGGGTAGAACTCCATGGAAGGGTTCGCCTTCAGCTGGTTATACAGGTACATTACATGTAAAATATTCAGAAGCTGCCTCTTGTACTCATGGAGACGCTTTACCTGCACATCGAAAATCGAATTGGGATCCACCTCAATGCCGTTATGTTCCTTGATATATTTTGCCAGGCGGAGTTTATTCTTATACTTGATCTCCATAAACTCCTTCTGGGCGACCTTATCCTCCGCCAGCGGCTTGATCTTACTGATCTGGGGCAGATCGGTGATCCAGCCGTCCCCCGCCTTGGCGGTAACCCAGTCTGCCAGCAGGGGATTTCCGTGAAGCAGGAAACGTCTCTGGGTAATACCGTTGGTCTTATTGTTGAAGCGCTCCGGGAACATCTCATAAAAGTCCTTCAGCTCTTCCTTTTTCAGAATCTCTGTGTGCAGCCTTGCCACACCGTTCACGGAATAGCCTGCCACGATCGCCATGTGGGCCATCTTCACCTGTCCGTCGTAGAGGATCGCCATTTTGCGGATCTTCTCCTGCACATCCACGCCGCAGACATGGGCATACTTCTCCTCGATCTGCAGGATGAACCTGCGGTTGATCTCTTCCACAATCTGGTAAATTCTGGGGAGCAGCCGTGAGAACAGGTCGATAGGCCATTTCTCCAACGCCTCCGCCATAATGGTATGGTTGGTATATGCACAGGTCTTGGTAGTGATGTCCCATGCCTCGTCCCAGGACAGATGGTACTCATCCAGGAGAATCCTCATCAGCTCGGGGATTGCAACGGTAGGATGGGTATCATTCAGCTGGAAGGTTACTTTCTCATAAAAATGATGGATATCGTCATGCTTCCTCATGTATTTCTGGACCGCTTCCTGGACGGATGCGGAGATAAAGAAATACTGCTGTTTCAGACGGAGCTCCTTACCTGCGTAATGATTGTCGTTGGGGTAAAGAACCTCCACGATATTCCTGGCCAGGTTCTCCTGCTCCACAGCCTTGCGGTAATCACCCTGGTCGAAGGAATCCAGCTTAAAGCCTTCCATGGGTTCCGCATCCCAGATCCGCAGAGTGTTCACAATGCCATTGTCGTAACCCACAATAGGCAGGTCAAAGGGGATGGCCCTTACAGCCTGGTAATCTTCCTGGGAGAAATGGGCAACACCGTTCTCGTCATTGTACATTGCCACATACCCACCGAATTTTACCACCTTTGCATATTCCGGCCTGCGGAGTTCAAAAGGATTGCCGTCAGCCAGCCAGTTGTCGGGCACTTCCACCTGGTAGCCGTCGCGGATCTCCTGTTTAAACATACCGTAACGGTAGCGGATGCCGCAGCCGTAAGCGGGATAACCCAGGCTTGCAAGGGAGTCCATAAAGCAGGCCGCCAGACGGCCCAGGCCGCCGTTGCCCAGGGCTGCGTCGGGTTCCTGGTCCTCCACAAGGTTCAGGTCAAACCCTAATTCATCCAATGCTTCCCTCACCGGCTTTGAAGCCTGCAGGTTAATGATATTATTACCCAATGCACGGCCCATGAGGAATTCCATGGACATATAATATACCATCTTGGGGTCTTCCTTCTCATAAGCCTTCTGTGTCTTGATCCAGTTTTCTATGATCTGGTCCTTGATGGCCAGGGATGCCGCCTGGAACACCTGCTGGGGTGTGGCCTCAGACATGTCCTTGCGGTAAAGCGTCCTGACATTATACTCCACGCTTCTCTTGAACAGATCCTTGTTGAATTTTAACTTGCCTTCTGTTTTCTCGTTAATTTCTGCAATTTCTTTGTTTGCCTCTTCAGGGGCCACAGAATTCTTTTTGATTATCATATTCTTCATTTTTATGGACGTACTCCTTTCTCCAAAACGCTGCCTATTTGCGTTTCTACTGCTCCACTTCGGAAATAATCCATTTCCTATTATAACAGAATATGGAAGATTTTCAAACCTTTTCTATGGCTATGGTGACTGTTTCGCCGTTCACGTTCCATTCCCTGGAAAACGCATAGTCCACCACGCCGTCCGTCAGCGAATCCGCCAGGACCTTATCGGCGATCACCCTGAGGTTCCTGTCCGCCAAGGCTGACAGCCTTGCATTCCCCATGAGGGATACGCGAATATGGTCCATCACCTCAAACCCTGCCTCTTTCCGCATGGTCTGGATTTTGCTGATGATCTCGTAGACGAATCCCTCCTCGATCAGCTCTTCTGTCAGATTGGTATCCAGGACAACCGTCAGTTTATTGTCTTCCTGGGATACATATCCTTCCTTCTGGGCTACGTCGATGAGCAGATCCTCTTTTGCCAGTTCCACTGCCACGCCGTCTACCGCAAAGGCCAGCCTTCCATTGGCATTCAGCTCATCCATTGCCGCGTTTCCGTCCAGGGAAGCCAGGGTCTCCCGGATTCCCCCAAGCTGCTTGCCGTACTTAGGCCCCACCGTGCGCAGCTGGGGTTTGAAGGTATAGGAGGTAAATTCCCTTACATCCTCCGTAAATACGACCTCTTTGACATTGAGCTCCTCTTTGATGATATCCGTATAAAATTGATCCAGTGTAAAATCTGCCTTGATAAACATGCGGCTCACAGGCTGTCGGTTCTTGATGGCCGCATCGTTACGGCAGGCCCGCCCCATGGCAACGGCTTCCAGCACATCCTCCATGGATTCCTCCAGCTTCCTGTCAATGTATTTCTCCTCTGCCACAGGGAAGCTGCACAGATGGATGCTTTCAGGGGCAGTGCTGTCAACGCTGCGCACCATATTCTGGTAAATCTCCTCCGTCATAAAGGGCACCATGGGCGCTGCCGCTTTGCAGATTGTCACCAAGGCAGTGTAAAGGGTCATATAAGCATTGACTTTATCCTGCTCCATTCCCTTTGCCCAGAAGCGTTCACGGCTGCGGCGCACATACCAGTTGCTCATCTCGTCCACAAAATCCTGGAGGGCCTTGGCAGCCTCGGTGATACGGTATTTGTCCAGATCGTTGTCCACCTGGCCTACCACCGTGTTCAGGCGGGAGAGAAGCCATTTGTCCATAACAGACAGCTTATCATATTCCAAAACATATTTTGTGGCATCAAAATTGTCTATATTGGCATAAAGGATAAAGAATGCATAGGTATTCCAGAGAGTGCCCATGAACTTTCTCTGTCCTTCCATCACTATCTTGCCGGAAAACCGCTTAGGCAGCCAGGGCGCCGCACTGGTGTAGAAATACCAGCGGATGGCGTCTGCGCCGTAGGTGTTCAGGGCCTCAAAAGGATCTATGGCATTTCCTTTTGACTTGGACATCTTCTGGCCGTCCTCGTCCAGCACATGCCCCATGACAATGACATTCTCAAAGGGCGCTTTGTTAAACAACAGCGTGGACTCCGCCAGCAGGGAGTAAAACCATCCCCTTGTCTGATCCACCGCCTCGGAAATAAACTGGGCAGGGAAACGCTGCTGGAAAAGCTCCTTATTTTCAAAGGGATAGTGATGCTGCGCAAAGGGCATTGCCCCGGAATCAAACCAACAGTCAATGACCTCCGGCACACGCTTCATGACCTTGCCGCACTCGGGGCAGGGGATGGTGATGGCATCCACATAGGGCCTGTGCAGCTCCACCGTCTTTGCCTCCGGGTTTTGGCTCAGTTCGTACAGCTCCTGGCGGCTTCCCACGGAATGCATATGCCCGCACTCACACTCCCAGACATTTAACGGAGTTCCCCAATAACGGTTACGGGATACGGCCCAGTCCTGGATATTCTCCAGCCAGTTGCCGAAACGGCCTTCTCCGATGGACTGGGGGATCCAGTTAATGGTATGATTGTTCCTTACCAGATCCTCCTTCACTGCTGTCATCTTAATGAACCAGGAGTCTCTCGCATAGTACAGCAGAGGAGTGTCGCATCTCCAGCAGAAAGGATAATCGTGCTCAAACTTCGGTGCGTCAAACAGCTTGCCCTCTGCGTCCAGGTCCTTCAAGATATGAGGGTCCGCATCCTTCACAAAGGTCCCTCCGTAAGGAGTGTCCTGTGTCATTTCACCCTTGCTGTCCACAAACTGTACAAAGGGAAGGTCATACTTCCTGCCCACGTTGGCGTCATCCTCACCGAAAGCGGGGGCAATGTGTACGATTCCCGTGCCATCGGACATTGTGACATAGGTGTCACAAGTCACAAAGAACCCTTTCTTGCGCTGCTTTGCCGCTGCTTCCCCGGCACACGCAAACAGAGGCTCGTACTCCTTATATTCCAGGTCCTTTCCGGTGTATGTCTCCAGCACCTCATAGGCCGTCTCTCCCTCTCCTGCAAGAATACCCAGAACCTTATCCAGAAGTTCCTGGGCCATGTAATAGACTTTTCCATCGGCGGCCTTCACCTTGCAATAGGTATCCTCCGGGTTCACGCAGAGCGCCACATTGGAGGGCAGTGTCCAGGGCGTGGTGGTCCATGCCAGGAAATATGCGTCCTCCCCCACGCACCGGAAACGGACGATGGCGGAACGCTCCTTCACCGCCTTATAACCCTGCGCCACCTCGTGGCTGGACAGAGGGGTTCCGCAGCGGGGGCAGTAAGGGACGATCTTAAACCCTTTATACAGAAGTCCCTTGTCCCAGATGGTCTTTAACGCCCACCACTCGGACTCAATAAAATTATCGTCATAAGTAACGTAAGGATCTTCCATATCCGCCCAGAAACCGACGATGTCCGAGAAATCTTCCCACATCCCCTTGTACTTCCAGACACTCTCCTTACATTTGTCGATAAAGGGAGCCAGCCCGTACTCCTCGATCTGCTCCTTGCCGTCCAGGCCCAGCAGCTTCTCAACCTCCAGCTCCACAGGCAGTCCATGGGTATCCCAGCCGGCCTTCCTGGGTACCATGCACCCTTTCATCGTACGGTACCTGGGAATCATATCCTTGATGGTCCTGGTCTCCACATGGCCGATATGGGGTTTGCCGTTGGCAGTAGGCGGGCCGTCGTAAAAGGTGTAGGTAGGGCCGTCCTTCCTGCTGTCGATGCTTTTCTGGAAAATCTGGTGATCCGACCAGAATTTCTGAATCGCCTTTTCCCTTTCCACAAAGTTCAAATTGCTGTCAACCTGTTTGTACATTTCGTCCTTCCTTTCTTTGCCGCTGCATTGTAATCATTTACGCCTGCCGGATCTTCGGTTTCAACTCCTTCTGCAAACCGCATGTACGCGTGGCAATGGTCCCCGCCATATTAAAAAAGACCCCGTCCCGTAAAAGGACGAGGTCCATGACTTCGCTACCACCTGTTACATCATACGCTTCCAGCATAAAATTCCCGTGAAAGTTATATGGTATCCCTTAACGCGGGAGGATCGTCCAAGACTACCGGGGGATAAACCCGCCATACAGCACTCTGCCGCAAGCGCTTTTCCTTTGGTCCTGGCTGCTCGGAAGTGATCTTCACCGTATCCCTACTCGCGCCGGCCTCCCACCCTCGCCGGCTCGCTTTGCCTTTCCGAATATGGCTACTCTCTTCGTCACTGCATTTTACTTTTTCGGGCCGGAATAATTCCCGCCACATCAGGTATTATAGTATCCGGCTTTTTCACTTGTCAAGTGCTAATTCCTGAATCAGCACCGCATTTACGATCCTGCACATATTTCCGAACAGCTGCACCGCCAGCTTCGGGAAAGAATTCCTGTTCATGCATGCTTCCAGGGAGACCATCCCACATATCCGGCCTTCATTGTCCCTCAGCAAAAACTGCATATAGCTCAGCACCTTCCGCTTCTGCAGCGTGCTATAGACCCGGCTCTGGGAGAATTCCATATAATTCGTGTTGGTGCAGATCAGAAGGTCATCCTTAAACAGGCTGAGATAATCTTCGTCCTCAAAAATCTGCCGTTCGTCCTGGCTCCACACATCATCCACAGGATATTGAGCCTTTACATTGCGGCCCTCCCCCCAGAATATCACAATCCGGTCAATCATCATGGTATGGGCCAACTGTTCTAAAAGCTCCGGCAGGCATCCACTGCCCCTTAGCACCATTTGCGAAAGCAGCTTATTTAACTGGCTCAAATCTTTTTCGGAATAAAAGCTGTCGCGGATCTCCGTCATATCGGTGGATTCATCGGTCATATGGAATTGCCCATGCTTCCTCACGTCATAGATGACAAATCGGTTTCTTCCTTTTTGTTTGGCTATATACAGCGCTTTATCCGCTATACGGAACAGCTCGCTGTAATCATTGGAATCCACCCCACACTGTGCCGCACCAATGGAGCAGGAAAGCCTGTTCTCCCCCACACGCTCGGGGAACAGCATGTTAATGTTCGCTTTAATACTCCTCAGGTAGCTTCTCAAGCCGGGTTCATCCCCATAGTCTTTCAGGATGATCAGGAACTCGTCTCCCCCGATCCGCCCTACCATGCCGCTGCTGCCGACCACGCTTTTCATCACATCGGACGCGCCTTTGATGACCTGGTCCCCAAAGAGATGCCCATATGTATCGTTCACATTTTTAAAATAGTCCAGATCCACAATAATGACCGCCGCCTGATTTCCGGTCTTCACATTTCTCAAAGCATATTCCGTAATTGATTTCTTATTTAATGTCTTAGTGAGGGAGTCTACAAACGTTCCCTCCAGATAATCCCTCACTTCCTCACCGGTCCTGATATTGACCACCGCCCAGACTCCCAGCACCAGCTTCTTTCCCTGGTATTCCCTGGGAATCATCTGTACCTTGTAACCATCCATGTTATCGCCATAAGACAGGATTTTGCCGGAAAAAACAAATGTCTGCTCACTGCTTGCCCGGGACAGGGCATTACAAAAGCTTTCAAATGCCACCGTGTCTTTTTCTGCCACATACTGCTTCTCCGCCACCTGACGCCGCCATTCCTGAAGCGGCTGGTTACAGATGTCCACCATCTGGCTGTAATCCATCCAGAACAGATGGAACTTGTCATCCTCCGGTGAATACAGAAAATATGCCTTCCCGTTAAGGGTAAGATAGTCCTCAAAAATGGCCAGCCTTCTTTTCAGTTCCTTTATTTCCCTCTCATCACTGCTGACGTTGCGCAGCTCCAGGTAAATATAATCTATGCCTTCATACTTTTGCAGGATCACGATAAATTTTTCATATTCTCCCTGCTGATTCAGCATCTGTATGCACTCGTCAATTTCTTCCCCGGGAGACAGCCTCTTACATTTTTCCACTGCATTCTGTAAGCGCTCCAAATCATCCTCCCTGACAATCTTATACAGGGAAGAATACTGGCGTTCACCCAGAAACCGGAACATGGCACTATTAGCTTCCTGTAAGGTCAGGGTTAATGAAAATGTAAATTTTGCTGCGGGATATATCGATGTATAAACATTCAATTCGCTCACGTTCCACTTGCCTCCAACCTTTTGAGCTTACTTTTCCACATGTATCTAGCTTATCAAATATTGTCAAAAAAGTAAAGGACGGTTCACTTATTTTTAAGAAGGCAGATGGAGCTATTGCTCCATCTGCCTTCCCAGAAACCCCGCTGCGGAAAGCAGGAGCTTCTGTTCCACCTCTCCCATGCGGCTCTTATTATCATTCTGCAGCAGCACCACACTGCCTATCACGTCCCCTTCACAGAGAATCGGCGTTATGGCCTCATGCTGATAATCGTTGGAGGCTTCCTCACAAATTGTAATAAAATTCCTGTCCCCCTTGGTTGCCATAAGCGTCTCACGGTTATGGACTTTCTCATCCATCTGCTTGCTCACGGATTTATTCACCATCTGTTTATAGCCGCCTGCCGCCGCTATGAACTGATCCCGGTCAGCAATCAAAGCCGCATGCCCGGACACCTGCGCCAGGCTCTCCGCGTATTGCTTTGCAAAAGTAGTCATCTCGCCGATGGGAGAATACTTTTTCAGAATGACCTGCCCTTCTTTATCGGTATAGATCTCCAGGGGATCCGACTCCCTGATATGCAAAGTCCTGCGGATCTCTTTCGGAATTACGATCCTTCCCAGGTCATCTATTCTTCTTACAATTCCTGTCGCTTTCATATATGCCTTTATCTCCTTTCACAAAGGGCAAAATTTCCCTCTCATAAACACTAAGTTTTGACAAAATCTAGTATTTGTAAGATAGAAAAATTTTATGCCTTTAAATTTATGGAGATATTTTTCCGGAGTACAAAGACATATCGTCATTCTCAAATATGCAGACCATACCTGCCTCTTCCAGGACCTGGCGAATCTTACCGGAGGGATGGGTTAATATATATCCCGCTTTAATGTTCTCAGGGACATCATAGAAATCCTGAAAATCCATGTATTCCACATATTCACTGTCCTTATAAGGCAGTGCGTCCGCGCCCTGCGTCTGCACTATGGATGCAATGCAAATAAGCGCCAGTACCGCCCCCAGGGAAAAGTGAGCTTCCACAATAAGCAATACGGCATTGGCGATAACAAGTGACAGGATATGCCTTGCACCGACACCGAGATCATATATTTCAATAATACTGGCTATGATCAGAAAATTTCCTGTCAGTGTTACAATATACATTCTGGGCATTTTCTTATGGCGGCATACGCACCGCACACATACAAACGCCATCACCGCAAGCTCAATGGCCAGGAGCAGATAATACCATCCCACACCGCTGCCCTTATACCGTATCGCGTACCAAATCAAACGCAGTATCTCTATAAATCCTTCAAATAGGGTTACAAAAAATCCCAGAATGCCTGCCTCTTGCATTTTTCCAAACAGAAATATGTTATTAAAATAGGTGGCGCAAAAATAATGATTGTTAAGGAAAAACAATACCATAATAAAAACAGCCAACACCGGAAGTCCTACGGCACACCTTTTCCTTCCATCCTGAAGGCATTTCCAGAAAGGGATCAGGAAAAGCACTGCAAAATAGGGCCTTGCAAGGGTTAATACACAAACCATAAACGTGCAGAATGCAAGCACTATACAATCCTTCACGGGGGTAATTTCCCTGCACTGCCGTCCCCGGATTTTTTCCGACAATAAGTATTCCCCGCATGCTGTGACAAAAATCAACTGCATGATAACCGATGCTTCCACAACACCGGATAACACATACCGGTTTAAAAACTGATTGGCAATCCAGAAAAGAGACAGCATCAGCATTTCTTTCTCGGTCATTTTCAGCATTTTGTATAGCACAAAAAGAGCCAGCACGCAAAAGAAAATATTTGCATAAAGCGGCGAAAGATAGTCCCAACCGGCCACCGCCCCCCATGCGGCATAGGGTATAAGAGGTACCATCCCCCAGACTCCCAGGGAGCCATACAAGGCCCTGGACTGGTTATAGCCAAAATACCCCCGTGGCATACCATGGGATAAAATACCCTCTATCTGCTTGTAATAAGTGATCTCGTCGCTCCACCCGCCCAAAGGAATATAAACATCGTTAATCCACCTGCCATCCTTGAGACAAAATAGTACTGCGGATAACAGCGGTGTCAATACAAAAAAGACTGCAACGGCATATTTCAACAGTTCCCTTTTGGATAATTTAATTTTCAATCCTGCACCCATCATATTTCTTTATCTGTCCATCTCAGCAATCCGCCCCGTTGATTTGTGTTCCCTGATGATCCCGTCAATCTCTTTTAAATCGGTGCTCAACAGGTCGCCGGGGATCGTGTTCTTCAAAGAGCTCACCGCATTTCCGTACTCAAGTGCACGCTGGTATTCTCCCTCATGTGAAAGGAGTCCGTAAAGCACACCTGAAATATACGCGTCGCCGCTTCCGATCCGGTCTACCACCTCAATATCCGCATAGGGCGCTTCTTCATAATAGGTGTCATCCTTCGCGCTGTAGATAATGGAACCGAAGGTGTGGCGCTTGGGACTGTGGACAATACGCTGGGTGGATGCCACAATAGAAACGGGAAAGTCCTCAGTAAAGCTCTTCATGATGCTTCTGGCGTCACCCTCTTTCAGGAAAGTCAGCCTGGCCGTCTCTTCCGAGCAAAAGAAAATATCCACATAGGGCAGAATCGTCTCGATGCAGGCCTTTGCCTCAGGACCCGTCCATAAATTCCCCCGGAAATTCACGTCAAAGGAAATTATGGTTCCGCATTCTTTAAATCTCTTAATCATCTCTATGGCTGTGGCGCGAAGTTCCGGGCTCAGCGCCAAAGTGATGCCGCTGGTATGGAAACATCTGGCAGAGCTGAAAATATTTTCGTCGAAGTCGCTGATGGACAGCTTATTGATGGAAGTGTTCTTCCTGTCATAAACAATACGGGGTTTTCTGGGGTACGCACCGCTCTCATAATAATAAACCCCCAGACGTGCATCACTGCTCTCGTCGTACACCAAATAGTCGTCACTGACGCCGCAGAGCCGGACACGGTTCTTAATGTACATCCCCAAGTCATTTGCAGGCAGTTTGGAAATGATGCCGCAGCGCAGTCCCAGCATGGCAGCTCCGGTGGCTGAATTCAGCTCGGCGCCTCCCGCCTGTTTGCTGAAAGTGTCTCCCCTTGTCATTCGCTCGTTGGACGGCGGCGACAGGCGCAGCATAATCTCTCCCAACGACAGCAAATCGAATTCTTTCTTCATGTGACATACCCTCTCTTTTCTTAGTTTATGTATTATCGTGTGATTATGAGTCGGTTCCCTGTTTCATATAACAATAAAATACGCCTCCTGCTTATGGACAAAATCATTGTACCATACTTTCAACACACGGAAAAGAGCACAAATCACTTTAAGGGAGATTACCTGCATTGGGCCGCAACCCATATTGGCCGGAGTGGCGGCAGCATTCTCACTCCGCCATATATTCCCTGTATTCCTCCTCGCTGGCAAATAAAATATAGCTGCCGTTTACCAAACCCATATAGCCGCCTTGTGTGTGATATCCTTTCATAAAAAATACCTCCTATCCAGAAATCCTTCGAAAGCGTCCCTGCCCGGTATCCTTCCGGACTGTCCTGTGAGCCATCCGCCGCAAATCATCGTTCTGTCCCGAATCTTTGTTCCGATTCGAATTTTTATTCTGCGCGAATCTTTGTTCTGTACGAATCTTTGTTCTGTATAGAAGGTATCATTTTATGAGGGTAATAAAACTCCCTTAAACTCTTGTAAAAGCTCTTCTGCCTTATTTAACAGAAGTTCCGCATCCGTTTCCACCAACCCCGTCTTTTTGTATTTGTAAGTGAAAAACGGATTGCCATATGCGGTAAAGGCCAAGTTCTGCCCGTATTTCCCGAGGAGCTTGGGAACTCCCCCGGGGTCAACGGAGGCATCCGGCCTGAAAGCAAATGTGATCCTTTCGTTCTTTCCCTTGACCTCTGTCATGTATAATCCGTGGGCAGCCACGCGGATCAGGGCAATCCTCAGCAAATTGTCCACCGGCTTGGGGATCTCTCCGAAACGGTCCAGCAGTTCGTCCCGCATGTCATCCCGCTCCCTGCCGTTCTCAATCCCTGCGATCCGTTTATAAATGTCCAGTTTCTGGACCTCGTTTACGATGTATGTGTCCGGAATATAGGCATCCACATCCAGGTCAATCAGAGTGGCAAAGTCCACGGCCACCGCAGCGCCTTTTAATGTCTGCACCGCCTCGTTCAGCATCTTGCAATACAAATCGTATCCTACCGCTTCCATATGGCCGTGCTGGCGGACTCCCAGCAAATTCCCTGCCCCACGGATTTCCAGGTCCCTCATGGCAATCTTGAACCCGCTCCCCAGATCCGTAAACTCCCTGATGGCCTCCAGGCGCTTCTCCGCCACTTCCTTTAACATTTTATCCCTCTTATACATCAGGAAAGCATAGGCGGTACGGTTGGAGCGCCCCACCCGCCCTCTCAGCTGATACAGCTGGGAAAGTCCCATATTGTCCGAGTCGTGGATGATCATGGTATTCACATTTGAGATATCCAGGCCTGTCTCGATAATGGTGGTGGATACCAGCACATCTATCTCTCCGCCTATAAAGTCAAACATGATCCTCTCCAGCTCACGCTCTTTCATCTGCCCATGGGCAAAAGCCACTGTGGCCTCCGGCACCAGGCCGGCAATCTTCGCCGCAACATCCGCTATATTGTTGACACGGTTATAGACATAATACACCTGCCCGTCCCGTGCCAGTTCGCGGGATATGGCCTCCCTTACCAACTCATCATTATACTCACACACAAACGTCTGGATGGGCAGCCGGTCTTCCGGCGCCTCCTCCAGGACACTCATATCCCGTATTCCGATGAGGCTCATGTGGAGCGTCCTGGGAATGGGAGTCGCCGTAAGTGTAAGCACATCCACATTCTCCTTCAGCTTTTTGATCTTTTCTTTGTGGGCCACGCCGAAGCGCTGCTCCTCATCTATGATCAAGAGTCCCAGATCCTTGAATTTCACATCGTCGGACAGTACCCGGTGTGTGCCAATGGCAATATCCACCATACCCTTCTGAAGCTCCGAGATCGTCTTTTTCATTTCCCCGGGAGACCGGAAACGGCTCATAAGCTGAATGTTGACGGGGAAATGGTTCATTCTCTGGACAAATGTATTATAATGCTGCTGCGCCAGGATCGTGGTGGGCACCAGGTACACTACCTGCTTTCCTTCCTGGACCGCTTTAAACGCGGCCCGGATGGCTATCTCGGTCTTACCGTAACCCACATCGCCGCAGATCAGGCGGTCCATGATCTTCGTACTCTCCATATCCGCCTTTGTGTCAGCAATGGCTGCCAGTTGGTCTTCTGTTTCCTCGAAGGGAAACATCTCCTCGAATTCCCTCTGCCATACCGTGTCCTTTCCATAGACATAACCCTGGCTCTGCTGCCTTATTGCATAGAGTTCCACCAGGTCCCTGGCAACCTCGTTGACCGCGCTTCGGACCTTTGTCTTTGTCTTCTCCCACTCCTTGGAACCAAGTTTATTCAATTTCGGTTTCTTGGCTTCGGAGGAGGCATACTTTTGAATCACATCCAGGCCCGTTGCCAGCACGTAAAGGTTACCGCCGTCCCGGTACTCGATCTTCATATAGTCCTTGACGACGTTCTCCATCTCTACCTTCTCGATACCGCGGTAGATCCCCAGGCCATGGGTCTCATGTACAACATAGTCCCCCACCTTCAGCTCGTTAAAATCCTTGATTTTCTGCCCCTGATACAGCCTTGCGGACTTCTTTTTTTTCTTTTCCGCACCGAAAATATCCGTCTCCGACAGAACCACGAATTTCAAAAAGGGATACTCAAAACCCTTCCCCACATGCCCATAGTAGGTCACAACCTCTCCCGGCTGCACAACGCGAAAAGGGTCTTCCGTGTAAACGGACGCCAGTTCCCTGTCCCGCAGATCTTCCGCAAGTCGCTTCGCCCTTGTCCTGGAGCCGGACAGCAAAAGCACCCTGTAACCCTTCTTCCGAAACAAACTCAGGTCCTTCACCAAAGCCTCAAAGCTGTTATTGTATGACGCAATACCGCGGGATGCCACATCCAGCTTTATCTCCGGTTTAAAGAATCCCGTCCTGCCTTCCATGGTGGACACAGTTACCACGCTCCCCCCGCAGAGGGATGCCGCTACCTGTTCCCCGCTGCAGAGGATATCCATCTGCCCCGGGAGGATATATCCCTTCTCCGCCCGCTGAGCCATGCTTTCCCGAAACTCCAGCTCCACGGCATCCGCCTGCTCCTTGAGGCGCGCAGGCTCCTCCAGGAAAAAGACCGCATCCCCCATGGCCTTTAACAGTTCCGGCAGGATGGACATATTCTCATAAAAATAGCGGATATAACTCTCTATATTTACTTTGCTGTGGAACTCCAGAAGCTGTTCCTTCAGTTCCCTGGTCTGGACTGCAATCCTGTGGGCCTCCTCAGGGCAATGCCTGTCCCGGAACATTTTTTCCTGTGCTGCCGCTTCCTGCTCCAGTTTTTTCAAACCTGTCTGTATCCTGTCCTCATCCAACACGAATTCAGTGGCCGGAAACACGGAAATGCTTTCCAGCTTCTCAATGGAGCGCTGGCTTAAGACGTCAAAACTGCGGATGGACTCTACCTCATCCCCCCACAGTTCAATCCGGTATGGGTTCTCCTCGGTCAGGTCAAATATGTCAACAATGCCGCCCCGCACGGAAAACTGCCCCGGACTTTCCACCTGGTAGCATTTTTCATATCCCATGGACACCAGTTTCTCCGCAAGCGCTTTTTCCTGGAGGGACCCTCCCCTTTCCACATCCAAAATATCCTTTTCACGGTCCCAAAGGGCCTGGGGCGTCATCAGCGCCGCATATGTGGTGACAATGGTAACCGGCTTCCTTTCCATCAGCCTGCGGAGGGTTTTCACCCGCTCTCTCACCAGTTGGTTCCCGTGGATGTCCGCCTGGAAAAAGATCAGATCCTTCGCCGGATATAACATGACATTTCTGTCATAAAATTTATATTCCTCAAATAATTCCTTTGCTTTTACGTCACTATAAGTAACGATGACTTTACATTTTAAGCCATCGCTGATTCCATAAATTATATGGAGCTTCTGGGAGTCTACACAGCCGGTCAGGGCAACGGATGCGTGCCCCCCGGCCACTGCTTTCCGAATGCTGTCAAACTCTGCAAGCTCCTGAAGGGGCGCCAATAATGCCTGCATTGTTTTCTCCATTTCTGCGCTGTCTTCTGCGCATTACAAATGATCAATCTTTTGCCTTTCTGTTATATTCATTCATTGCCGCATCCGCATCCTCCGCGATCACCATGCGGACGGCGTCCGCCGCACGCTCCACGGCTTCCTCCATAGCTTCCCGCTCCTTTGGGGAAAAGTGCCCCAGCACATAATCTGCCAGGTCCCAACCCTTCGGCTTCTCTCCCACACCCATTTTCACCCGGATAAAAACATCATGGCCCAGGTGGGCAATAATATTTTTCAAGCCGTTATGCCCTCCTGCGCTGCCCTTTTTCCGAATGCGGATCTGCCCCACATCGAGGCTGACGTCATCGGATATCACGATCAAATCCACTGTTTCATCCACTTTATAATAATCCAGCAGGGCACGTACACTCTCGCCGCTCAGGTTCATGAAAGTCTGAGGTTTGGCGAGAATGCACTTTTCGCCCGCGATGACACCCTTACCGATTATTGCCTTGTGCTTCTTTTCCAGCACGCCGATATTCTCCTGATCCGCCAGCCTGTCAATGACTTCAAAGCCAATGTTATGTCTGGTATTTTCATAGTCCCTGCCGGGATTCCCCAGGCCTACAATAATATGCATACCAATATTTCCAATCTAATCCATTTTTTAATACAGTATAATGATTGCTATCAATGCATTTCTTTTATATAATTATTAATGCATTTCTTTTTATAATAATTATTAATGTATTTCTTCTATGACTACATTCTTCAGCACAATGTTCTCCGCATAACTTTCAGTGTACCCTATATGGGACTTAAAATAGGAGTCCTCAACGGACAGGTCATGAATGGGGAGCTGTTTCAGGCCCTCAATCTTGATAGCCTGCTTTGCGCCTACACAGTTAATGTTCCGCATTCTTACATTCTTAAATTCCGGGACGTCCTCCATGGGCACCTCCTGGGGGTTTTCGTCCACTGAGCCGTCGGAATTTGACAATACATATCCCATAGTAAAGATAATGGCCTCATTCTCGATATCCGTCATATAAATATCCTTAATGTCGATATCTTCCACCACGCCGCCCCTGCCCAGGGCGCTCTTAAACCGGATTCCCACATCTGTCCCCACAAAGGTACAGTTCTCCACGGTAATGTTGCGCACGCCCCTTGACATCTCACTGCCTACCACAAAACCGCCGTGCCCGTGGTAGACCACGCAGTCGTGGATATAGACGTCTTCCGTGGGAACCGGAATCTTCCTCGCCACGGCATTTTTGCCGGACTTCATGCAGATAGCGTCATCTCCCACGTCAAACTGCACATCATGGATATGCACCTTGCTGCAGGATTCCAGGTCCAATCCGTCGCCGTTCTGGGCATAATAGGGATTGCGGATATTTGCATTACGGATAGTCAGGTTTGTAGTGAACAAAGGATGCACGTTCCATGCCGGGGAATTCTGGAGGGTCACACCCTCAATCAGCACTCTGTCGCACTTTACAATGCTTACCATCACCGGGCGGTAATAATCATAATATTTTGCGGCCCTTTCCAAAGCCTCCCGGATATCCGCATCCGGAGAAAGCACATTCGGTTCCCCTTCCGTAGCGCCCTTATATATGGTATCCGTAGGCATCCAAATGCCGCCGTCTTTCCCGGTGACTACGTGGGGGCATTTTTCCAGGCATTGCTGCCAATGTTTCTTCGTCACCTTCATCTCCTTTAACGGCCTCCAGAGCTGACCGTTCCCGTCAAAGATTCCCTGCCCCGTAATGGCTATATTTTCGGCCTCCCTGGCATGAATGGGCGAAACGGTCCGAATGCGGGGTTGTCCCTCGTAATCCGCCAGAAATACTTGATATTCCTCCGGGTTCTTGTCAAAACAGACCAAGGCTCCCCTCTCTGCATGCAGATTAATATTTGATTTTAATTCTATGGGACCGGTGAGCCAGACTCCCGCCGGAATCACTACCGTCCCGCCCCCGGCCCGGGAAGCCGCTTCAATGGCAGCTGCAATGGCTTTCGTATTGGAAGCCTTCCCGTTAGGCACTGCGCCATACTCCGTTATCACAAAACGCTTTTCCGGAATCTCCGGAAGCTTTACTTCTACGGCTCTCATAATGATCTCTCCTTATCCTCTTTACGGCCTTTTCGCTCCGGTTTTTACTTATGTTTTTACTTTTGTTTTTACTTTTATATTCGCTTTTATTTTTGATTGAATCTCGCTGCGGTGTCCTTATCCCCTTTGTACCATCCCACATCCTTTACAGGAATTTTTGGATATTCTCATAATCCACTGTCCACTGCCCGTCCCTGGGGAATCCGGGCAGATCCCTGTCACATCCCTCATAGCCTGCGGTCATGATGGCCGCCGCCATAAGCAGTGAACCGTTTCCGGGCAGATACAGGGGTAAGTCTTTCCTGCTGATCTGCATATTGTTCCCGCTTGCAAGATAACAGTTCTTCAGCGTATCCTTCAACAGCAGGCGGATGGCAAGTTCCGGCTCATCCAGCCGCACCGCAGTCATCGCCATGAGCGCAAAATCCCATCCCCATAACGTAGGGTACTGCCAGCATTTTTCCACCAGATGCAGGGTACTGCGCATGGTTTCCACATCAATGCGGCCGCTGTTCAGCAGGCCGTAAGCTCCCAGCATGGAAGGATGATCCTTATTAAATTCCGTAAAGGTGGCGGGACATTCCTCGTGGGCCAGATAAACGCCGTCCTCTACGGCAGGCATTGCTATGCGTTCAGCCACTTCCAGCCACTTGGGATCCGGTGTTTTACCCAAACGTTTCGCCCAGTCTGCCGCAATGAGCAGCGTCACACGCCAATATTCCAGCTCAAAGGAAGGATTCATCGTATCCGTTTCCTTATGGCATTCCTGTACGGGGATCACCGGTGAAGGGATATCATAACAGTTATGCTGTTGGTTCCACACCGTGAAATCCGCCATAAACTGTGCGGTCTCTTCTATCACCGGCCAGTATTCTTCCAAAAATTCCCGGCTATTTATGTTGCGGTACTGCATTTCCATCATATAAATGATATGAGGCTGCTGCCAGACTAAAAGAGGCGCAATGGGGGAAGGGCTGTCAAAGCCTTCCACAGCCACCATTTTCGGCCAGCGAGCACCTTTGTAGCCGTTCCTCCGGGCATTTTCCCGGGCCTCGGGCAAATGTTCCTTATACCACTTCAGGCTTCGTCCCAGCAGTTCACTGTGGTTCCAGAGGGGCAGCCATGCGCAATGCCATAGGTACATCTCCAAGTGCATCTTGCCATACCAGCTGTTGCAGGTCAGTCCCGTCTCCTGGGGCGGTGTGGAACCGCTGGAATTGACCCCCATCAGGTACTGGGACAGAATGATCCGCCTTTCCAGTTCCCATGCCCTTTTGTCCTTGCTCCGGTTTAATTGGATAATACCGCCCTTTTCCCAGAAGTCCTTCCATCCCTGGCGGCTGGCCTCCATGATTCCTTCAACGGTTCCCGCCGGCCCCGGGTTTCCGCCGCATCCGTCCCAATGACTTGCTTTTCCGGCACAGCCATCAGACTCTTTTTCTGCCGCAAAAAATGCTGCCGACAATTCCAGGACATTTCCCCTGGCTTTTACATCCAGGCGGTGCGCCTCCGGCTGCTCAAGCAGTTCGCCGTTGGAAGACAACGCCACATAGTAAACGTCCCTGTCCAGCTGTCTCTTAAGAAGGAGTTCCTGCTCCCCCCGCCTCACCGCTTCCGTCGTATGCCTGTCTTCCGCCTTCCAGTCGGAGGCGGTAATATCAGGCGCCCCGTAGGGGAAGCAGATCTCTACCGTCAGGCTTCCGTCCCCCAGGGCAGGACTTTCCACCAAGAAGCCAAGCTGATCCTCCCCCTGGTTATGACAGGCAGTCTGTACTTTACAGTGGATCCCATCAATCGTAAAACAGCTTTCCAGGATTCCTTCATACAGCTTCAGCTCCTGGCGGATCTCTCCAATCATCTCCAGGCCAACCCGCTTCCCCTTATACAGGAACCCTATCCTTGCCAGATTCAGCCTGTGGGGATTTTTCCTGAGCCATTGGTAGACTTCCTCATTTCCCTTAAATTCTTTCTTGGGGTAGCCTACATGCCTGCCGTCGCAGACATCGTACTCCGTCATCACCAAATCCTCTAATGTGTATTCATATTGTTCGTCACTGACAGGCTTGGTGTGCCACCCCCACTGGGACATGGTACATAGGGGCACTACATCATATTCTTCATATAGCGTCTGCATGCCTGTAATGTCTGCGGTAAATGCAAACTCACCGTTTCCTACAGTCAAAACAGATTCTTTATCTGCCTCCACAAGTACCGGGTCATGCCCGCTGACCAACTTCTTCCTATCAATCATTGCAATTTCCTCCCGTCACTCTCTCCTCTTTGGAACCTGGTATTTTCCTGTCCGGACACCTTCAGGACGGACAGTTGCACCTTGTCTATCATATCATTTTCAACCAGGCTTTTCCACTGCTTTTACGGCGCTTTTGCCCCGGAAATAGCAATTTATTGCAACAATTTCAGCCGTCTTACCATGCTCTTCTCATGAAAAATCCAGGTAGCTTTCATGGGGATAAGCATACTCTCCCCTGTAATTGGATGCGTTATACCGCGGAAACTTAACCGGATGATAACTCTGTTCCCTGGGATTGTCCTCCTGCGTATAGATATACATGCTTTGATAATCCCAACAAATCAACTCTTCCCTCTCATCCCCAAATAAATCAATGGCCTCACAGCAAAGCGTCGGATGCCCGTCATCGGGAAAGGCCACTGCTCTCACGCCGTCGCCGCTTAGCAATCCTCCCTTCCGGGGATCCGCATTGGTAAGTATCAGCTCCACTCCGCTGCCGTCCCAGTTGACCGGCGTCACCAGGTTACCGTTCATCTCATTTTCCGTCTCCCATATCTGGTTCCCGTCCGAGTCGTAGAGATAAATGACACCCTGATGCCCCCAGAAATTGGTGACCGCAATCTGGAACCCTTCCCGCTCCCTGCAATAATGCGCCACGCTGACCCTCTGGGCATGCCCGATCAGATCCCTTGCCACGATATTTCCCCCGAAGTCACCGATAAAGAATCCCTGGGTCCCTGATACGCAGGCAAAATACCCTTTGCCATCCCCTCTGAACTTTCCCGCTACAATCTCATCGGTGTGGTCTTTTGTAATCGGATAACTCCACAATTTTTCCCCTTCGGCGCTGAGCATATTATATCCCACCAGCACCTCATCCTTCCCGTCACCGTTGATATCTACCGGCAGGGGGCAATGTCCCGTGTTCTTATCTGACCGGTACTTCCACAGCAATTCCAGGTTTTCGTCCAAGGCATAGACCCTGCAGTACCGATCCTTGATCAGAATGTCCGACGGACGCTCTTTTCCTCTGAAATTGCAAATGCGGATGCCGTCCGGATTGATCCGCTCAAAAGCGTATGTGTTAAATGGGACCCCAATCAAAGCGCTGTCGTCATCGTCGGAAAAAGGTGTTTTCACCGACTTTTTTACCTTCCCCGTTGCGCCGTCCAAAATCTGAATCTCAAAATTTCTCCCTACAATCACCTCGTCCTTGCCGTCCCCGTCAATGTCATATACCTGAAATGGCATGTCGGCGGAAACCTTCCCCAGCCTGGCGCTGTTGGCAGAAGGCTCCCCCAGCTGCCAGAGAACATTTCCGTCCAGGTCGATGGCTGTCAGGCAGCTGATAAACCCATAGGCATCCCTGCTGACACGTTTCTGCATCTGTGCCAAAACCACATGCCATTGCTCCGTACCCGTCAGGTGTCCAAAACGCACTTGCCGTGAAGTTCCGAAATCTCCCAAGTCAATTTTCTTCCACAGCTTCATCCTGGGATGGCCTGACATTTCTGCCGTTTCCTGCCTGCTTTTCTCTTCCTGCCGCTTTTGAAGCATGGCGGCCTCTTCCCCGGAAACCATTACTGACACATCCGTAAATCGGGCAGGGCAGTCGGCAGTGATACCTATTTTGCCTCCCCTCTCCACCAGTGCGCTTTCCGCCTGAAGCAGTAAACTGCCGTTCACAAAACAATCAATCCTGTTTCCGTTACAGTCTACCCGTAAAGTATATAAAGTATCACAGTCATGCGCATACTCACACTCTGCCAGGACAGTCAACTCTTCTTTATGCCGATAACAAAGCTCCCCACGGTTTTTATCCCGCAGCGAAAAGACAAGAGTATCTATACTGTTGTTCATACAGACCGCAATTCCTGCCATTCCTTTTTGTGACAGCCGCTGTATCTTCACTGACGCTTCATAGTTTTTCCAGAGCCTGTCACCCGTTTCCAATGTGGGATACATCCGGTGCGGACGGTTTTTCTCAATCCGCATGGATTCCATAAAATGGACTCCGTCCAGTTCCGTTATGATCCAGCTTGGGCCTGTTCCATTGTATGTATAATTACAGACCTGATCCACCCAGTTGCCGGCGTAACCCTCCTCCACTTTATAGTGATATTCCCCGGTGGCTGTATGTTCCAAGTCAAAAGGAAATTCCCCTATGACAAAATCCCGAAAGTTTTCTCTGCAAATTACCCTGTCCTTCTTCATTGTTATTCCCTTCTCCATAAACAATTATATCCTTCTCCATCCGCTATAGATCCATGGCCCACGGCTAATGCCCTGCAATTCACAATTTTCCTGTCGTATATACTTTTACGATAAAAGGGCACCTGAATTCTCAGGCACCCTTTTATTATATTTATCAATGGAAGATTCTTTAACCTTTTACCGCACCAACCATAACACCCTTTGTGAAGTATTTCTGCAGGAAAGGATACAACGCAAGGATAGGCAGTGTGGAAACGATAATAGTAGCATACTTGATGGTCTCGGAAAGCTGCTCTACGTCATCCGCGCCCACGCCGGTATCCGACAAGTCTGCAAGAATCAGGATTTGCCTCAATACCAACTGCAAAGGCTGCTTACTCTTGTCTTCCAGATAGATCATGGCATTGAACCATGAATTCCAGTGTCCTACGCCATAATACAGTACCAATACGGCGATAGTAGCCTTACACAGGGGAACCAGGATCCTGAATAGAATCGTTAAATGCCCCGCGCCGTCAAGCTGGGCCGATTCCGTCAGCGCCCCGTCAATACCGGACATAGCCGTTCTCATAATGATCAGGTTATATGTGCTTACCGCACCGCTGAGAAGCAGTGCCCACCTAGTATCATACAGGCCCAATTCCTGGATATTCAAGTATCCGGGAATCATACCGCCTGAGAAATACATGGTAAACATGATAAATATCGTAAAAAACGTCTTACCGGGCAGATCCTTCCTGGAAAGGAAGTATGCTGCAAGCAGCGTCATAATGATATTGATAAAGGTACCAAGTCCCACGTATATAATCGTATTTCCATATCCACGCCAGATGGAAGCCGTATTGAACACACGCTCATACGCCGATGTACTGAACCCCAGAGGCAGAAGTATTGCGCTCTGGTTACCCATCAGCAATGTGGACTTACTGAAGGATGCGCAGATTACATACCAGAAGGGATATATGCAGGCAATCATGAACATTGTCATAATTATTATATTGCACACATTGAAAATATTTTCTCCACGGCTGTGCTTTACCTTGGGGCTGGAGTCCATTAAATCTAAATTTTTCTTAGCCATATTCCTTCGCCTCCTTACCACAAGCTGGTCTCTGTGGTCTTCTTACTGATCTGATTAGCAAGAATGACCAAGATAAAGTTTACAACGGAGTTAAACAGACCTACCGCCGTAGAGAACGAGAACTCACGGCTGATCAGACCCATTCTATATACGTATGTAGAGATGATATCAGCCACCTCATAAATACCCTCATTATACAGCAGGATCGTCTTCTCATAACCAACACCCATAATCTGGCCCACACGCATAATCAACATAATGATAATGGTGGGCAGAATGGAAGGGAAGGTTACATGTACAGTCTGCTTCCAACGGTTTGCGCCGTCCACTCTGGCCGCGTCATAAAGCTCGGAGTCAATACCTGTCAAAGCTGCAAGATATACAATGGATCCCCAGCCTGCGCCCTGCCAGATGTTGGAGATAACATAAATCGGAATCCACAGGCTCCCTTTCGACAGCATATTCGATCCGTCATAGCCAAACGTGGTAAAGAAATGAGTAATAAAACCATTGCTGCCTACAAACTGACGGATCATGGAACACAAAACGACCATAGAAACGAAGTGAGGCATATAGGTAATGGTCTGAACCGCTTTGGAAAACTTCTTGCTCCTCAATTCATTGATCAGCAATGCCAAAATAATGGGAATCGGAAACCCGATCAACAGAGTGGCAAAGCTCAGCTTCAAGGTATTCCCCAACAATCGCAAGAAATAGTAGCCTCCAAAGAAATCTTTAAAGTGCTGGAGTCCTACCCAATCGCTCCCGAACACGCCTTTTCTGGGACTGAAATTCTGGAAAGCAATAATAATACCATACATAGGTTTGTAATGGAACAGTACATAATAAAGTATAACCGGAAGAACCATCAAGTAGACCATTTTGTTCTTCTTGATCTGCTTCCATGTGCGCGCCCTGAAAGCTTTCTTGTCAATTGCTGCTGCCGGCGCCGAAGCTTTGTCTTTCTTCATTCCACATTCCTCCTATTGATATTGGGAGTAAAAGAGCCTGCCGCTGTCTGTGCAGCAGCAGGCTCCATAAACCCTTATAATATCTCGGCCGATCTTGTCAGCAAAGATTATCTGGCATTGAAACGATCCAAAGCTGCCTGGTTGATCTCAATAGCTTTCTCAATGCCCATGCCCTTCAGCTGCTCAACGAATGCATCCCAAGTAGCGTCAAGGTCTTTCTCACCGGTAAATACTGCGGAACGATACTCATTTGCAGCAGTAGTAACTTCGGACATGATTTTCTTGTACTCTGTGGTCTCATCGGGAGTCAGAGTAACAGGAGGCAGAATGGTCATCTGAACGTCTGTCTCGTCATTCCACATATGCAGAGCTCTCTGCTGCTGCTCGGTTGCCCAGTAAGCAATGATGTAGTTAGGATCCTGAACGAATGCGCCACTCATGTTAGCACGGCCCTTATTAGCCATAGCAACTGCGATGGAAAGTCCATCGGGGTTATTCATGATCCAATCGCTGTATGTGATGGTTCCATCAGCGTTTCTGGTGTAATCAGTACCTTCCACACCAAAGTTGATAATTTCATGGCCAGACTGGCTGTAGCAGTAGTTCAGGAATGCTGCAGCTACCTCAGGATTCTCACAGTCTGCAGTGATAACTGCATGTACCTTGGAAGTGATAGCATAGTCGGTAGAACCGCCTGCATAATGGATCTCGTCACCTTCGTTCAATACAGGGAACTGTACACCTGTCAACTCATAATTCTCGCCGTATACAGCAGGCTCTTTCCAAGCGTTGCCATTCCAAGTACCGATCTGGCCGCCGCCTGCGCCGTAAGTAACAATAGAGATAGGATCTGCGGATACATCCTTGGGAGTCAGCATGTTTGCCTGACGAACCTTACCGTCATTGGTCAGGATGTCTGCATCCAGAAGGCCGGCATCAACCCATGCCCTCATCTGTCTCAGCCACTCTTTGTAGCCTTCCTGCATGTTACCATACATTACCTTGCCGGATTCATAATCAACATACATGCCGCCACGAACATTATATGCACTTAAGCTCAGAGCCTCAAGGTTGGCCCAGTTCTGAGTGGTAATAGGCTTTGCAACATTCATCTTCTCTTTCACATCGGTCAGTACCGTGGTCCAGTCTTCGATGGTCACAAGCTCGTCAAGACTATGGCCTGCTGCCTCAATGATATCCTTACGGAAGATAGGGCCTGATGTGGTCTGCAGGTAAGCGTCACCACGTGTGAAGGGGAAGCAGTAATAATGGCCGTCATCAGTCTTGATAGCTCTATCCAGGGTAGGGTTATCCTGGAGGTACTGCCACAAGTCAGCTGCAGGGCCGTCGGGAGTAATATAGTCATCCAACCAGATCAGGACGCCGTCATTCTCCGCTGCTGCAGGGCCGCCTGCATAACCAGCCGTCCACTCCCACTCAATGATGTCAGGCAGCTCGGTACTGGAAGTCATCAGGTTAAATGCGGTATCCGCATCGGAAGTAGGTCCGATGAACTCAACTTCGATACCGGTCTTCTCCTGCCACAGCTGTGCCCACTGGGTCATCTGTACGGACTCTGTGGTCTCAGGGTTGTTTGCTACGTTTCCGGGTAAGGACATCCAATATGTAAGCTTTACACCCGCACCGTCTGCATAGGGGTACTGAATGTAGTTACTTCTGGGTGTTGTCAAGTGGCTGGGTTTGCCCTGCTCTGCCTCGCTCAATGCGGGAAGCAGGCCATTGCTATCGTCAGCTGCCGCACTGCTGGAATCAGCGGGTGCTGCGCTGCTGGATGCAGCGGGTGCACTACTGGAATCAGCGGGTGCACTGCTGGATGCGTTGCTGCCATCATCGCCGCCGCAGCCTGCCAGCATGGAAACTGCCAGTACGGAAGCTGTTGCAACAGACAAAAACTTCTTCTTCATTTTTTTTCCTCCTGTTTTCGCTCAAAAAAGCTTTTTACGTATACATTCTGAATCAATCAAAATGTAAGTACTTTCATATTATATAACATATGCACATAAAAGGCAATGTTTTTTATAATTTTTTTTCTATTTTTACAAATATGTACAAAGGCATAGAGCAATTTGCCACTATAACCCCCCCATTTTTTGTCACATTTGCTCTATTTGTCCAACAGGGGATTCAGTCGCTTTTTCATAGCTGTCCAAAATCGTTTTTTGGATGCTGTCCCTGGTGGCAGAATTGATCGGGTGGGCAATATCGCGGTACTCCCCGTCCCCCGCCTTTTTGCTGGGCATTGCAATAAACAGGCCCTTATCGCCTTCTATGACCTTGATGTCATGTACCACAAACTCATCGTCCAGCGTAATGGAAACGATGGCTTTCATCTTCCCTTCTTTTGTAATTTTTCGCACTCGCACATCTGTAATCTGCATATTTCCTCTCATTCCGACGCACATGCGTCATAAAACCTGTAAATCTCCTTAGATCACGTACCTGTCATTGCGCTCCACCACAATGCGGATCCTGCCCGGTTCTTCGGTATATGTAGAATTGGCGCGGATCGTGTCGCGGCTTTCCACAATGCAGTTTTCTATACGGGTATTGTCCCCGATGTATACGTCATTCAGGATGATGGAATTCCTGATCACGCAATTATTGCCTATGTAGCACTTTTTAAATATAACGGAATTTTCCACCACGCCGTTCACAATGCAGCCGCTTGCCATCAGGCTGTTCCTGACCTGGGACCCCACATTGTACTTGGCGGGGGGCAGGTCGTCCACCTTGGAATAAATATCCGGGTACTGCTTGAAGAAATAATCCCTCACCTCCGGCTTCAGGAAATCCATATTGGTGCCGTAATAATCTTCCACGGACGCGATATTTCTCCAGTAATCCTTCATCTTGTAGCCGTATATCCTCTTCACATCCTTATATCGGATGAGGATATCCCTGACAAAATCATATCTGTCTTCCTCCGCACATTTCTCAATCATCTCGATCAGCTGGCGGCGGCGCAGCACATATATGCCGCAGGAGACCGTCCTGCTCTTGGCCAGTAACGGCTTTTCCTCTAACTCCTCGATCCGGCTTTCCTCGTTCATGCGGATGGTCCCGAAGCGTTCTATATTGGTATCGGAATCCATATCGCGGCACACCACCGTAATGTCTGCCTTCTTTTCGATGTGATACTCCAACACCTTATTAAAGTCCATCTTGTACACGCCGTCCCCGGATGCAATCACCACATAGGGTTCGTGGCTGCTTTTCAAAAAGGAAAGGTTCTGGTATATGGCATCTGCCGTCCCCCTGTACCAGTTGGCGTTCTCCGCAGTCACCGCAGGGGTAAATACAAAAAGGCCTCCCTGCTTTCGTCCGAAATCCCACCATTTGGAAGAGCTCAAATGCTCATTCAGGCTTCTGGCATTGTACTGCGTGAAGACCGCCACCTTCTGTATATGGGAGTTCGACATGTTGCTTAAAGTAAAATCTATGCTGCGGTAACTTCCGGCTATGGGCATGGCACAGATGGCTCTCTTCTGTGACAGTTCCTTCATCCTGTGATTGTTGCCGCCCGCTAAAATAATTCCAATTGCTCTCACCACTATTCACCTGCCTTAATCAAAGTTTTGCCGCTTGCAAGAGAAGCATCCGTATAGTCCGCCGCCGTCGTAACCCCAAAGATCACCGTGTTTTTCCCCACCGTTATGCCATCGGGAATCACACTCTTTTCGCCTATTGTCACAATGCCATGGTTATAAATATGGGGCGCCGTATCGTTTTCAGCCTCATCCCCCATCCCAAGCCTTACATGGCTGCCGATTTCGGCATCCTCCGCAATGATCGCTTTATTTAACTGGCAGCCGTCGCCGATCTGCGTCCTGTTCATGACAATGGAATCCCGGATTACCGTCCCTTTCCCCACAGTGACGCCACATCCGATAACGGAATTGTACACTTCTCCGAAAACATTGGTCCCTTCCCCGATAATGCTCCTCTCCACCACACTGTTCTCGGACAGGTACTGGGGCGGCTGGATCTCACTGCCGGTATATATCTTCCAATATTCCTCATACAGATTAAATTCAGGGACAATATCGATCAGCTCCATATTGGCTTCCCAATAGGAATTTAAAGTGCCCACATCCTTCCAATAACCCGTAAACTCATATGCATACAAAGGTGAACCCTGTTTATGGCAGTACGGGATCACATGCTTGCCAAAATCCAGCGCAGGTTGGTCTGCCATAGCCATCAGGGCATTTTTCAAAGTCTTCCAGTTGAATATGTAGATGCCCATGCTGGCCAGATTGCTCCTGGGGTGTTCCGGCTTCTCCTCAAACTCCGTGATCCTTCTGTTTTCGTCGGCGATCATAATGCCGAACCGGCTCGCTTCCTCCATGGGCACCGGCATAACCGCAATGGTTACCTCCGCCCCGTTGGCCTTATGGAAATCCAGCATGACTTCATAGTCCATTTTGTAGATATGGTCACCGGAAAGGATCAATACATATTCGGGATGAAACCCTTCCATATATTCCATGTTCTGATAAATCGCATTCGCCGTACCGGTATACCATTCGCTGTTGCTGCTCTTTTCATAAGGGGGAAGCACGGTAACACCGCCGATATTACGGTCCAGATCCCAGGGGATACCGATTCCGATATGTGTGTTTAACCTGAGAGGCCGATACTGCGTCAAAACGCCTACCGTATCCACCCCCGAATTAATACAGTTAGAGAGAGGAAAATCAATTATACGGTATTTCCCCCCAAAAGCTACAGCAGGCTTTGCTACCTTGGAAGTAAGCACTCCCAGCCGGCTGCCCTGTCCGCCCGCCAACAACATGGCAATCATTTCTTTTTTAATCATGTCATCACCTCTATCTAGCCTTTTACCCGTTTTAGGTATACAAATTATAGCACATCATCCTTTTAAAGGAAACATTTTCTCTACAAAAATGTCAATTTTTTTGAATTTTTCAGATACTTTTTGTCTATTCCATCTAATTTTTCTATTTTTGTATTCTTTTTTAGCCATCTTATTTTGCCGCCCCGCATCTCAAGCATGTCCCTTTTCAATTTATTTCTTTTTTATTTGTTTTTTCCAATTTATGTGCTTATAATAAAGATATGTTCATATTCTGGATATAGTAATATCTTGGATATAAAACAAAAACGACAAGGAAGTGCAGCAAATTATGTATCAGATAAGCTTTTCAAATCCCTCTTCTATTTATTTCGTAGGAATCGGGGGCACCAGCATGAGCGGACTGGCAGTGATCCTGGCGGAGGCGGGTTTCACCGTTTCCGGTTCTGACCGGTCCCACAGCGCCCTTACCGATATGCTGGAATCAAAGGGGATTACAGTATTTTATGGACAAAGGCCCGAAAATATTACTGGCTCTATTGACTGCGTGGTGTTCACCAGCGCCATTTCCAGGGACAATCCGGAATATATCGCCGCCCACAGCCTGAACATTCCCTGCCTCACCAGGGCAGAGCTTTTAGGGCAGATCATGAAAAACTACGGCACACCTGTGGCCGTCAGCGGCACCCACGGGAAGACCACTACCACCTCCATGATCAGCCAGATCCTGCTTCAGGCAGATATGGATCCCACTCTTTCCATCGGCGGCATCCTGAAATCTGCCGGCGGCAATATCCGTGTGGGAAAGTCTGAATATTTTGTGGCGGAAGCCTGTGAATACACCAACAGCTTTCTGAGCTTTTTCCCCAAAATAGCAGTCATACTTAATATTGAGGAAGACCACCTGGACTTTTTTAAAGACCTGGCGGATATCCGGAGCTCATTCCGCAAATTTGCCCAGCTGCTGCCCCGGGACGGATATCTTGTGATCAATGCCGGAATCCCTGATTATCAGGAAATCATCCGGGGCCTTTCCTGTAAAGTGCTGACTTTCGGGTTAGACCAGGGTGCGGACTATTACCCTTCCGACATTCAGTATGATGAAAAGGGGAATCCCTGCTTTACCCTGCATTTTGCGGATGGTTCCTGTACACAGGTGAATTTGCAGGTACCGGGGCGCCATAATATGGCAAACTCCCTGGCCGCTGCCGCTGTGGCGGATCTTCTCTCCATTGGCAAAAGCTGCATGGCCCAGGCCCTGCATGACTTCACCGGGACGGACCGGCGGTTTGAGTACAAAGGGACCATAGGCGGGGTCACCGTAATCGACGATTTTTCCCACCACCCCACGGAAATCACCGCCGCCCTGGAGGCAGCTTCGCGTTATCCCCACAAGACGCTCTGGTGCGTGTTCCAACCCCATACCTACAGCCGTACCAAAGCTTTCCTGAAAGATTTCGCCAAGGCTCTGTCATTGGCTGACAAAATCATTCTGGCCGATATTTACGCGGCGCGGGAAACAGATACGCTGGGGATCAGTTCCGAGACGCTGCAACAGGAAATACAGGCCTTGGGGCATGAATGCTATTATTTTCCCTCTTTTGATGAGATTGAGAATTTCTTACTGGAAAATTGCCTAAAGGGTGATATGTTGATAACTATGGGAGCGGGCGATGTCGTGAAAATCGGAGAAACCATACTCGGGAAATAATTGTCCACATTATCCACAGAACCGTGAGAAAAAAGGCTTTCAGGTCCTGTGGATATTTTATGCTTCCATGTGGATAAATTTTTGTTTGGATCTTGCCGCGTTGCGGTAGGTTATTGATGTTTATCCACAATTTCCACGCTGTCCACATTTTTCTCTCTCCCTTGTGTTTACAAGGCTTTCCGGCATAATTACTATTTCTTTTTGCAAAGCCTTATGCTATACTTTGACTACTTTAAATTTTCCGGAAGGAAGGACAACCGCCATGGCGCCATTGACAATCTACAAGGACAGCGATATCAATTCCACTGTTGTATCCAATCTTTTTATTGACGAATATATGGGAGCGGCCAACGATGCACAGCTGAAGATATATCTCTATCTTCTCCGCATGATGAGCTCACAGCTGGCTACCAGTGTGTCCGATATCGCGGACAAGTTCAACCATACCGAGAAGGACGTAGTGCGCGCCTTGAAATATTGGGAAAAACAGGGACTCTTAAGCCTGGACTACGACGAGGACAAGAGCCTGTCAGGAATCCACATCCGGGATCTTTCCGGGGACAAGGTTCCCGGCAGGAAGGCAAAGCCTGCCCCTACTTTTGTGCCCATGCCCACAGTCTCCGCCGGGAGGCAATCCCCTGCCGCCGGGTATTCCGCAGAGATACCCGGGGACGGGCATACGGAGCTGCCTTCCCTGTCTCCTGCGGAAATGGCCCTTACTGCCCTGCCTTCCCCGGAGGAGGGAGCTACGGCCCGCTATGAAAAACCTGTTTATTCCGCGGACCAGCTCCGTGAGTTCCGTAACCGCCAGGACACCGCCCAACTATTGTTTATAGCCGAATCCTATATCGGGAAACCCCTGACCCCCTCGGAGGTAAAGTCCATTCTTTTCTTTACGGACACCCTCCGCTTCTCCCAGGACCTGATCGACCACCTGTTGCAATATTGCGTGGAGAGGGGCAAGAAGAATTTCAGGTATATCGAGAAAGTTGCGGTCAGCTGGGCAGAAGAAGGCATTACTACCCCTGAACAGGCGCAGGCTGTCTCCGCCGGTTATGACAAAAGAGTGTATTCCATAATGAAGGCGCTTGGGAAAAACAGTATCCCTACGGACACGGAACTTTCTTTTATTAACCGCTGGACCACAGATTATTCCTTCAACCCTGATATCATTTTTGAGGCCTGCCAGCGTACGGTGCTCAATACCGACAGAAACCGTTTCCAATATGCCGACAGGATGCTCTCCATGTGGAAGGAACAAAACGTACAAAGCACGGAGGATATCGCGAAGCTGGACGAGGCCTACCATAAAAGCAAAAAGAACTTGGGAAGGCCGTCGGATATGGATTCCGCTTCCCGCAGGCCGGTAAACCGCTTTAACCAGTTTACACAGAATACCTACGATTTTGAAGCCCTGGAAAAGAAATTGTTAAGCAACTGATAATCACCGGAAAGGAATCCTCATGGCACTTACCAATTCCCAGTATGAATCAATTATGAGAGGCTACGAACGCAGGCGTGATATCAGCCGCTCCCTGGTGGCATCCAGGCAGGAAGAAATATATCGTGAGATACCCGGTTACAGGCAGCTGGAAGATTCCGTGAGTTCCGTTTCCGTGAATGCCGCCCGCATGGTATTATCAGGGAATGACGAGGCTTTATCGAAGCTCCACGAATCCCTGGATGACATTTCCGCGCAAAAGAAACGGCTGCTCCGGGACGCCGGCTATCCCGAAAACTATCTGGAGCCGGTTTACGAATGCCCTGACTGCCAAGATACCGGTTATATCAGCAGCGGCGACGGCCGAAAGGAAAAATGCCGATGCTTCCGCCTGCAGGAGGTTTCTATCTTATACGACCAGTCAAATATCCGGGAAATGATCTCAAGGGAAAATTTCACGACGCTTTCCTACGACCATTACCAGGGGGAAGACCTTCTCCGGTTTAAGGCCGCGGTTTCAGCAAGCCTCAATTTTATACAAAACTTCAAAGAAGACTACCATAATCTCCTTTTTTATGGTACAGTAGGTACTGGAAAAAGCTTTTTGTCAGGCTGTATTGCCAATGAGCTGATCGGCGGCGGATATTCCGTCATCTATTTCAGTGCCCTGAGCCTTTTTGAGTGCCTGGCATATTACAGCTTTGACCCCAAAGAGAAAGCCAGGCTTCACAGTTTTTATGAAGACATATACGGCTGCGACCTGCTGGTCATCGACGACCTTGGGACGGAGACCACCAATGCTTTCATTAACTCACAGCTGTTTGCATGCCTTAACGAGCGGCAGCTGAGAAGAAATGCCACCGTAATTTCTACCAACCTGAATCTTGAGGAACTGCAGGCACGCTATTCCGACAGAATTTTTTCTCGTCTTACCAGCAATTATACATTTTGTAAATTGACCGGAGCAGACATACGTATTTCCAGGCTGTAATATAAAACAATATTACCTACCAGAAAGCGAGGACAATTTTTCATGGGCAACCGAGAAGAAAAAAGAAACTTGGAAACGATTCCCGTCGGTTCTCTTGGCATCATCTCATTGGAGGGGTGCAGGCCCCTTGGTGAAAAGGTTGACAAATTTCTTGTTAAATGGAGGGCGGAACGCGAAAGCGAGCATAAAGAATCTCTTGCGTTCTCCGGTTATCAGCGGAATTCCTATCTGCTGAACGCCAAGGTCCCCCGTTTTGGTTCCGGCGAGGCAAAGGGAATGATCCTGGAATCCGTGAGGGGTACTGACCTTTACCTGTTGGTGGATGTCTGTAATTACTCTTTGACATACTCGCTGTGCGGGCATGAGAATCACATGTCCCCGGACGACCATTATCAGGATCTCAAACGCATCATCGCAGCGGTAGGCGGCAAAGCGCGCCGCATCACTGTGATCATGCCCTATCTCTACGAGAGCCGCCAGCATAAAAGGACTGCCAGGGAGTCATTGGACTGCGCCTTGGCGCTGCAAGAACTGGTGCGGATGGGCGTGGACAATATTATTACATTTGACGCCCATGATCCCCGGGTGCAAAACGCGATCCCCCTCCATGGCTTTGAGACGGTACAGCCGGCTTATCAGTTTATCAAAGGCCTGCTCCGCCATGTGAAGGATCTGAAGCTTGATGCCGGCCATATGATGGTAATCAGTCCTGACGAGGGCGGAATGAGCCGGGCTATTTACATCGCCAACGTGTTGGGGTTGGACATGGGTATGTTCTACAAACGGCGCGATTACACCACTATTGTCAACGGCCGCAATCCGATTGTTGCCCATGAGTTCCTGGGTACCAGTGTCGAAGGCAAAGACATGATCATCATTGACGACATGATCTCCTCCGGCGAGAGTGTCCTGGAGGTTGCAGCCGCATTAAAGGCACGGAAGGCCAATAAGATATTTGTATTTTCCACTTTCGGGTTGTTTACCAACGGATTGGACAAGTTTGACAAGGCTTACGAGTCAGGTATCATTAACCGGGTCCTGACCACTAACCTGATCTACCAGACTCCCGAGCTGCTGGAACGCGAATGGTATATAAACTGTGACCTGAGCAAATACATTGCTTATATTATCGACACTTTAAACCACGATTCCTCCATCAGCGACCTGCTGAACCCCAATGAGAGAATCCAGAGCATTGTTGCAAGATATAAAAACGGCGAGCTGTAAGCATCCGTTTCTGGCGCTTGGAACAGGTGTCCGCCCGTTAGAAACGTACGCCGCAAGACACACCCAAAATACGCCTCCGACATCCACAAATGCCGGAGGCGCTTTCCTTTTTAAATCCATGTTTTTTCTCAGACTCCCAATATTCTCTCTGCATTCCCATGGAAGATCATCTCCCTGTCCACAGGCCTGAGTTCTTCCCCGTACACGGCCTGCACATACATCCTTGGGTTACAGATCGGATAGTCCGTGCCAAACAGAAGCCTGTCCGCACCCACCTGGCCCACCAGGCGCTTCAGTATACCGAACCGGTGAAGTCCCGTGCCGGACAGATCCAGGCAGAGGTTGGGGCAGCTTTGCAACAGCTCGATATGCTCTGCCACCCGCTGCCTGTCCCCTGGGTGGGCGGCCACAAAGGTCATCCCGGGATGCCTGTCTATCATTTTTTTGCAGTCATAATCAAAAGGAGTATGGTAGGAACAGACCATCCCGTACTGTTCCGCCGTATCCAGGATCTGATCCCAGCTTTTATCCGAAAAGCTTCCCCAGCCATGCATATAAGGGACCAGCTCTCCCATGAGCCGAACCCCCCGGCCATGCATAAAAGCAATTTCCTCACAGGATTCCCTGACATAGGCCGGATGGACATGGAAGCCGGGAGTATAAAATTCCCCCAGCTCCTCACGAAGGCGCAGCGCCTCCCTGTTCAGCTCCCGCAGGCCGCAAAACCCTTCCTGCAGAGGTTCCCTGCTCAGTACGCTGCCGCAGATATGGGTGATCCCCGCTTCAGCCAGCTGCCTTTTCATTTCATTTACGTCAAGGTCGTAAGTCCCGGGATACATATTGAGATTATATGTACTGCTTTCAAAAGGATGTACATGAAAATCTATAATTGGCGATATAAGCTCTGTGTTCTCGGAAAACTGTCTCATTCTGCCCTCAGCACCAACACCCAGTCATTGGCCCTCCCCTTTCTCGCCACAGGACTGGCCAGCCATTTCTCCACACCCTGGACAGTTGCAATATAGCTGTATGTTCCGTCCTGGGGATTCATCCAGTATGCCGCCATGGGTCGGTCCATGTAATCCCTCAGATCCAGCAAAAACTGGTCGCCGCTGTAATCATAGCAGAACACATAATCCTTTCCGGCAAAAACCGAAATCCTGTGATATCTCTCTTTCTGGCCGTATAAGAGCATCTTGTCGCAGGGACTGCCTTTTGTGAAATCCACGCTTTCCATAAGCTCCTTCAAATACCGCATCTGAGCCGCCCCGGAATGATGCATGGCATCCTGCCAGCTTTCGCGGACTCCGTAGGCCCCCTTTCCTTCCTCCTCCGTATAGAACTGCATAATGGCATTGCTGCCATATGTATGTCCCGCGGCCCCGGCAAAGACCGACCAATATGCATACCGGCGCACATCCCACTCCTCCCAATAAGGGTTCCTGGGATTGTGCAGGCCCTGGGGAATCCCCTCGTAGGAGGGTTCTGCGTCCAGAGTGGGTTTTACCACCTCATGGCCGTGATCTCTCACCACATATCTCCAGTTGTCCTCCCCGAAGAAGGTTTCCTTCCCGGCGTTGTCATCCCATTCCCCCAAGGATGCCTGGTCGTATCTCCTATGTCCCGACTGGAACATATTAAAATCAAGCCAGTCCTCGTCATGGAACCAGAGGGAAGAGGAAGTACGGCCAAAGGGATGGTATGTCACAAGCCGGTCAGGGTCATATTGTTTCAGTATCTTTGCTTCCAGAGGATACACCTCCAGTCCGTCGTCTCCTCTCACGTCACCGCCCAGGATCCAGATAATATTGGCCCTTCCCTGATAACGCTTACCGAGAAACTCCGCATACCGGGTAATGTTATCCCGGTTCAGGATACCGTCCTTTACCAGCGATCCCCAGGCCGGGAGCAGGCCTAAATAAAGACCCATATCCTCCGCCATTTCCACCGCCTCGTCCACAAACTCCCAGTATGCCTCTTCCGTTACATTCTTCATGCCCGGCGCCAGGGAACAGCCGCTCTCCGACACCCCGGGCAGGGTGTGCGCCAGCACCGCCTGGATCACATTATAGCCTTTCTCCGCACGGTTCCTCAGATAAGTCCTCATTTCCTCCCTGTCCAGCTTCTGAAGCATCAGCCACGCCGTGTCTCCCAGCCAGAAAAAGGGGGCGCCGGCCTGCATCAGGTATCTCCCGTTTTCGCTTACATGTAATTTCTCCATATATTTACCTCTTCTTTCTGTTTTTTCGGCATCATTCATCCCTTTACCGAACCAATCATAACGCCCTTCACAAAATGCTTCTGCACGAAAGGATACAATATGATCAGGGGTATACTGCCAAAAACAATGACCGCATATTTTAATACCTCAATGTTGGCCGCCCGCATACTCTGTTCCACCGTAGTTGCCATCTCTTCCAGGGCCTTGGCCGAACTCATGATATTCCTGAGCACTACCTGCAGCGTAAACTTGGTATCGGATGACAGGTAGATGAAGGCGTCAAAATAAGAATTCCAATGGGCCACCGCGTAATATAATACAAGCACCGCCAGAATGGATTTCGAAAGGGGCAGCACCATCCGGGTAAGGATCTTAATGTCGTCGCAGCCGTCGAGCCTTGCCGATTCCAGCATTTCCCCGGGAATGCTGTTCTGGAAATACGTTCTGGCTATAATCATATTATACACTGAAATTGCTCCCGGCAATATCAGCGCCCACATGGAATCCAGCAATCCCAGGTCCCGCACATTCAAATAGGTGGGAATCAAAGGCGCTGTAAATATCATAACAAAAATAAACAGGGATGCAAACACTTTTCTTCCCCATAAGTCCTTTACGGACAAAGGATATGCCGCCAGCACCGTCATAATAATGTTAATTCCGGTTCCCACCAGCGTGTAGACAATGGAATTTTTATATCCGGTGATCAGCATTTTATTCGTAAAGATCTGTTTATACGCATCCACATTCCACCCCTTAGGCCAAAATCTCACCTGTCCCCGGATCACTGCGCCGGGCGTCGAAAGAGAAGACGCAATGACATTCAATACAGGCAGTGCAATGATCAGAAAACAAAGGATCAATAACATTGTGTTTACAATGTGGAAGCATTTATTGCTGTCGATTTTTTTCTCCATAACTTCGCCCCTCCTAGAACAGACTTGTTTCAGACACCTTATCGGATATCTTATTTACTGCCAGCAGCATGACCAGCGACACCACCGACTGAAAGATTCCGATGGCGGTGGAATAACTGTACTGCATGGATGTCAGTCCTACCCTGTACACATACGTGGAAATAATGTCCGAGGCTGCCAGGTTCAGGTCATTCTGCAGCAAAAGCACTTTCTCATATCCCATGGTCAGGATATGGCCGCAGGACATAATCAGCAGGATCACTGCCGTGGGCAAAATGCTGGGAATGTCAATATAACGGATCCTGTGCCAGATATTTGCGCCGTCCACCGTAGCTGCCTCATGAAGTTCCTGGTCTACCGCCGCCAGGGCAGATATGTAAATGACCGCATTATACCCTGTCTTCTGCCATACGTCAGAAAAGACATAGAGCGTCTTGAATAGTTTGGGTTCCCCCATAAAATGAACGGCTTCCCCGTTCAGGGACTGGATCACACTGTTGACAGGCCCGGTCAACGACAACAGCTGCATCATGATTCCCACAATCAGCACGGAGGAGATAAAATAAGGCATATATGTTACCATCTGTACCGTTTTCCCAAACCATTTTATACGCACATAGTTTAATGCCACCGCCAGGATGATGGGAGGGAACACTCCGATCACAATTCCGTATATGGACAGTCCCAAAGTGTTCACCATTAATCGGGAGAACTGGGGTGAAACGAAAAAGGTCTTAAAATGTTTCAATCCCACAAAAGGACTGTCCCAAATACCATCCTTAAAATTGTAGTCCCGGAACGCAATCTGTGCGCCGAGAATGGGTTTATACTTAAATATAATCAGGTAAGCCAGGGGCAGCAGCAGGATCAGGTATAGCTGCCAGTGGCGTTTGATAGTCCTTATGGTGTTTTTCCTGTTCTGTACTTGTAATTCTTTCTTTTTTACATCTTTCATATGGCAGAAGCGCTCCTTTCCAACGAATCCATCCAATAACCCCGCCCTCGTATTCCGTGGCATTGGCCAACGCTCCGCATTGCGGCTACATGGCCCTCAGGGAACCAAGAGAAAGGAGCCCAGCGCAGAGCTCCTCTCCCTTCACCTCAACAGTTCTGAATTTATTTTGAAAAGGCTGATGCATCATAGGCTTTCTGAAGCAACTCCAGATAGCGCTCCAAACCCATATTATTTAACGCATCGATATAACTGTTCCATTCGGCGTCAATATCTTTTTCACCGGTGATAAAGCTTGTCATATATTCCTTCTGGGTGGTCATAATATTTGTCTTAAGCAAGGACATTTCCCCGGTATCTTCCTGGCTCATATACAGATCGGGCATCACGGATTCCCGTGACTGTTGTACCGCCTGATGCTCCAGGGACGCCCTGTACATTACAACCTGGCGTCCGTTCAAGGGTTTTACATCCTCCGCATATGGATTGGGATTGGTGGCTTCCGCCACAATGAACTCAGGAGTGCGGACAAGTCCTACCAGCTGCCCCAGAGTCTGGTTTGTGGCATCGGCATCCGTTCTCTTATATAACGCCCTCGTCTCCCCGTCAAGGCCTACTTCGGTAGTATTTTCATCCAGCATCTCATAATGCACGCCCTCAATGCCCAGCGCCTGCCTGTACACCTGCCCCTCGGTGGCAATATAGTCAATCAGCCTGAACGCTGCCTCGGGATTTGAACAGGTACTGGAAATGAAAGTCTGGCCGCACTGGAACATTACATAAGGATTCCAGGATGCTACACACTGTCCGTCAGGGCCCGTAAGCGGCGCCAGAGATTGATATTGCTCCCACTTTTTGGAATATGGTTCGGTGGTCAGGTCGCAGGCATATCCGGGGCGCTGTGCCAGGAATACGCCGATCACACACTCGTCCCCCGCCTCATTGATATTGACCTGGTTGTTTTTATCCTGGGTAAAGGATTCGGGATTGATCAAGCCTTCCTGGTACAATTGATGCAGGAACTTTAACCCTTCCTTGTATCCGTCCTGAACGGGCGCAAAGGTGACCGTGCCGTTATCCACATACATCTTGTTGGTCTCTGAAGTCAGTTGGAAGGGATTCATCAAAAATCCGTCCAGCTGTGTACCGGCGCCGGATGTAACGGTGGAAAGCGGGATTTCATCATTGGGGTCACCGTTGCCGTTCGCGTCCTGCTCCTTAAACGCCTTCAAAACGTTGTAAAATTCCTCTGTAGTTGTGGGCATTTCCAAATTCAGATTCTCCAGCCACTGTGTGTTGATCCAGCATTTCATATTATATTGTACATGGAGGGAGCCATCCACATTGGGCAGCGTGTAAATATTACCGTTAGGTGTGGTGATGTACTCACGCAGGCCGTCAATCTTTTCAAAAGCCGCTTTATACCCCACGGACACCGTATCCAGATATTCATTTAAGGGAAGCACCAGTCCCTGATCGCCCAGCGACTGTTCCGTGGCCTTATCATAGCGGTTGGCTGCGCTGGTGCCGGTCAATATGATATCCGGCATCTCACCCGATGCAAAGAGGACGCTGAGCTTATCCTGAACATTGTCGGAAGCTGCGCATGTCTGCCATTCCAGGTGGATTCCGGTGGCCTCTTCCAGCTCCTTTACCTGGGCATTATCCTCCCAGCGGTTCTCGCCGTTGGAGGGTGCAAATACTGTAAGAGTAATAGGTTCCTTCACTATAGGAAGCTCCCCGGGCGCATTGAACAGGGAATCTTCCCCACCGTCCTGGGAGGGAGCGCCTGCCTGGCTGCCACCCTGTTGGGATTGCTGGGATTGCGTTCCTTCCCCTGGGGATGAGCCGCAGCCTCCAAGCAGTCCTGCTGTCAGGACAAGACTCATGGACAGGGCCAATAACTTTTTCTTTTTCATCTTGTTTCCTCCTTTTTCCCCCCGGAAATAATAGTTCAC
>ERZ808040.305-NODE-305-length-45907-cov-5.526402_pt1 | contig 45907 bp, 39 predicted proteins | sample MGYA00380191_ERZ808040 | MGnify/ENA primary metagenome ERZ808040 (study PRJEB31490, sample SAMN06133395) | mouse gut metagenome | isolation source: J6 | host: mice | place: China: Chengdu | collected 2015-05 ...
AAATAACCGGAACTCTTTCCGCCCTTCTGCCGTCTCACCTGTCCGCCCGCACGGTTTCCGCTCCTCGGACGGAAAATCACCTCCCCGGTCTCCTCGTCGAGAACCTCCTCGTAATCGTCCTCGTCCTCCTCTTCCTCTGTCCGCTCGTCTTTTTCGTTGATATGTTCTACCTTGCGCTGCGCGATCCCGATTTCGATCTTCGGCACCGCTTTCACATAGTAATAGTAATCGTCATCTTCAAACTGGACATTCTCCACTGCGGTATAGTCGAGTACCCTCTTAAAAAACAGCGCCACAAACGCCGCCACCGCAGACAGCAGCGTCCCGAGGATCATGCTTCCGAGCGTGACCGCGGAGCCAAAGCGCAGATCACAGATCAAAAAGCCGAACACATTGACCACCGCACCAGCCAGGATCGCCAGCTCCGCGGCATATTCCATCTTCTGCCTGCGCACAATGTACACGGCAATGATGACCACCGCAAACACCCCCGAAACGATCAAAATATCCTTGCAGGCAAGCAGCGCCTCAAACACCTCCGTATAGAACGGAAGGATATCGTCAAGCGCAAAACTATCGCTCACAACCGTATGCTCCTTCACGATCTGCAGCATGTAATACACTACGACCCCGCACGCCGACGGCAGCATCGTGATCGGGTTTGCCACAAGCCCCATCAGGATCGGCACAAGGTATGGCATATGCAATGTCGAAAGAATCGGGATCGCCACTACCACATAGCCATACTGCGGCGCAAACCGCAGGAAAAAGCAATAGAGCACAACAAAAATCAGCGCCACAAACATTGCCATGAACGGCGATGCCGACGCGATGTGTAAAATGACGAAAGCCATTGCCAGGAACACAAGGATGGAGGATGGCGTAAACGCACACAGCAATGACACTAAAAGTACCACAACCGTCTTTTCCAGCTTTTCATTATAGCCGATTGCTTTGTTGATCAGCAAAAATGTCACAAGGGCTGCCACAAACTTTATCAGCGGATCCACTGCCATCTGGAACTTTTGATAATACGTCCTTAAAAGCGAACGCAATTCTAAAATCTTAACCATTGCTTTCCTCCTCTTTTCCTGCGGCAGTCCCGCTGCCTTCCTCCTCGCGGTAAATCTTCTTCATGATCTTTAATATCCGGAAATACCGTGTCAGTTTCCCTCTTGACAGATCATATTGGATCGAGTAGCCGATGATCGCCCCAACAACATATACCGTCACCAACACCACGTAAATGACAAGCACTGTCACCCCGATCGCCTTATAGTCAAGATTGACGGCCTGGGCAATCAGATATTCCGATTTGTAGAGCGCGACCATCAGCAAGATCAGAAGATATCCGACCGTGACTGCCAAGATCGTCTTCAGGATATGAAGCCTGACGTAATCAGTCTTATAATATTTGCTCAGCCTGATATCTTCCCTGCCCTCCCCCGTCTCGTACAGGGCAAGCTTTGTCATCAGGCGTGTTTTTCTGATGTTTATCATCCATACACCCCTTTCTAGGCATATCGCAGCTGCACCCGCGATGCCACACTCCCTCCGCAGATTCTGCCTCCTTTTAACATTGTAGGCATTTTTTCCCATGTCTATACGGAGACTTAGGAAAAAAGCACATTCATTTCCAAATTATAGACATGTTATAATCTCTGACGAGATTATAACACAAGACCACCGAAATGGCGAGAACTTTTTTCTTACGAATGCGGACGCGGACATGGTTCCCCAAAATAAGAGAAAAAAAGAGGGGAACCAGGAACTGGCTCCCTCTTTTTTTATTCTTTCCTTAGCACTTCTGGTCAAATGCCGGATTAAATGCGTAGTAGTTCTTCGAATCAAGTTCTTCCTGTACAAGACGCAGGCTTTCGCCGAATCTCTGATAATGGACGATCTCGCGCTCCCTCAAAAAGCGGATCGGGTCGCAGATATCATGATCGTGCACGAGCCTTAAAATATTGTCATAGGTCGTGCGCGCTTTCTGCTCTGCCGCCATATCCTCATGGATATCGGTGATCGGGTCACCCTTCGACTGGAAATAGGTGGATGTCCACGGCGCGCCGGATGCCGCCTGCGGCCAGATGCCGAGCGTATGATCTACATAATAATTCGCGAACGGGCTTCCCTCAATCTGCTCCGGTGTCAGATTTCTTGTGAGCTGGTGCACGATCGCGGATACGATCTCCATATGCGCGAGCTCCTCGGTACCGATATCCGTCAGCACGCCCGCCACCTGACGGTTCTTCATCGCGTACCGCTGGGAAAGATAGCGCATGGAGGCGGCGAGCTCGCCGTCCGGTCCACCGAACTGGCTTATAATCACCATCGCCAATTCCGGATTGGTCTGCCGGATATTTACCGGGTACTGTAATCTTCTCTCATAACTCCACATAAACTAGCACTCTCCTTCCCACGGCCACGGAGCATTCACCCATCTCCAGTGTTCGTCACAAACATTGTTGTTATAAAAATTCATCGGGCCGTAGAGCTTTTCGAATTTGTGGATATGCTCGTCGCGCTTTTTTGCAAGCTCGTTAAAGCGCACCAGCGCCTCACTGCAGTCCGGATGTGTATCCAAGAAGATCCTCAGATCATCCATAGAAAAGCTGATCTTCCCAATGTGGTTCAGCATTTCCTGCCGGCTCATCTCACCCATGTCAGTTGCACCTCCTTGCCATAAAATCGAGGTCTAGCTGCGCAAAGATCGTTCCCCTGCACCAGGCTTCCTCCTCGGAGCAGACATTCCTGTAGTCCTGCCACGGCACGTATGCCATCGCAAGTGCCATCCCCGCAACCGGGTCTTGTTTCGACGGGAAGCAATCATAGTCCGGCTCATCCGACGGACGGCAGTTGTTTCCCGGCCGCGGCATAACACATTGCGGCGGCATGCAGCACGGCTCCGGCTCACAACATGGCTCCGGCTCACAGCACGGCTTCGGCTCGCAGCATGGCTTCGGCTCGCAGCATGGCTCCGGCTCATGGCACGGCTCCGGATTACAACACCCGTTCCCCGGCTGCGTTACACAACATTGCGGTTCCGGCTCACAGCAATCGTTCCCCGGCTGCGGCGTGCCGCAATTATTCCCCTGTGCCGGGCATGGCCTCGGCATACCACAACCTCTGTTTGAAAAACCCATATTCGTCCGCGGCTGGCCTCCCATCTGCGGCGATCTGAAATTATTCCGATACATAATCTCCCTCTTTCTGCGTGGTATGCTCTTGCCATAAAATCCGCAGGATGCGCACCACACAAAGCGCCTCCTGACGCTTTTCCTTCGTTCACTACATAATATGGGGTTTCACGGAAACGGTTACAAAAAACGGCGTGCGCAAAAAAGGACTGCCCTGCGGTTTCCCGCATGGCAGTCCCTCCCCGGCAGCATTGCCCTCTTATTTGTTGTACTCTTTATAGCCAACCCGCTCCAGCTTCTCTTTCTTCGCAACCACACCGTCTTTGAGCTCCTCCTTGTAAGCTTTCAGCTTCGCGAGCAGCCCTTCATCGGAGGTCGCAAGAATCTTCGCCGCAAGGATGCCCGCATTCGCCGCCCCGTCAATCGCGACGGTCGCCACCGGGATGCCGGATGGCATCTGGACGATGGAGTAAAGCGAGTCCACACCGCCGAGCGCTTTCGTATGGATCGGTACACCAATCACCGGCATCGGGAAGATCGCTGCCGCCATCCCCGGCAGGTGCGCCGCACCACCCGCGCCCGCGATGATCACCTTAAATCCCTTTTCCTCTGCACTCTTGGCATAATCAAAGAAAATATCCGGCATGCGGTGCGCGGAAATCACCGTCATCTCATATTCAATCCCGAATTTTTCCAGCATTTCTGCTGCCTTGCCCATGATCGGCAGATCCGAATCGCTGCCCATCACAATACCTACTTTTGCCATGTCTTATCCTCCTGAGTTGTATTTCTATGTTTTGCTGTACCCCGCCAAAACGGCTAAGCACTAACATTCAGTCCCTGCGCCCCCTCAATCACAAACCTGCCGTCGCGGATCAGCACCCGCTTCGTCCCGTCTGGCCGCAGCACCGAAATTTCTGCGATTTCATTGTACGGGATCGTGATATCCGTATGGCAGTTCATATACGCTTTCGCAGGATCGGTCTTTCGTAAAAGTGACACTTCATTGTCCCTCGCGATGATCTCCTTGCCGTCCGGGTTGAAAACCGCATGATCCTCACTCATTTTATAACAGGTATCTCCCAGTGCAAAATGCGGCCCGGTCTTTTCCGCGATCAGGATCGGCAATTTTGAAAAAATGCCGTATTTCCTTCCCATCTCGTAGGCGGGCATGTTTGTCCCAATCGCAAATTCGCCGATTGGCAATGTCTCATGACCGTGCAGGATATTTTCAAAAATGTACCTGCGGCTTTCCTGCACGTCCGGGAAATTCGCACACCTATAATCCGTGACCATACCGTCCGAAAAAGTAAATTCCAGATCCCGGTACTCCAAACCGTTGAGAAAAACACGGCTCACATGCAGCACCCCGTCCGTCCCGGCAAGCACGGGGGAAGTAAAGACCTCCCCGACCGGGATATTGACATCCGCCGTACAATTCTCAAAATTCGTCTGCCGCACCGGATCTGCCAGTTCATGCAGGCAAACCACCATATCAGTGCGGTTTTCCCCTGCCCCGCGCACCCGTACCCGGTCTCCGGAATCCAGCGCGTCCACAAGCACCTGCTGCATCTTTTTGTACGCGTCATTGTCCAAAGTATTCAGCCGGATTGTCCCGGCAAAAATCTCCTCAAACTTTTCCCCGATCGAAGGCAGCGGAAACGCAATGATCGTGTAGGAAGTCTCCTCCGGCTTGACGTAATCCGTCAGGCGCAGGCTAAGCTCCCTGCCCGTCTCAAGCATCCGCTCCGTCACCTGCCCGTCCCTGCAGACGGCCTCCTTTTTATTGACCGGGCAAAATTCCGGCTGCCCGAAGACCTCAAGCACCGCCGGTCCCGCGAACGCGGCATATTCCGGGCGGTAATACTCCCGGGCGGCCTTCGCTGCCGCTAGGATCGCTTTCTGCATTTTTTTGTCATAGCAGAGCGCCATGTCATTCCTGTGGTCGTACTCATACTGCGGGTTGGCGCTTGTCGAAAAGTAACCGTCCTTGCGCCCATAGCTGCGGGCGGAAAGATAGGTTGGCGCGCGGTGCACCGTCACCTTTTTTCCCATATTCTCAAACATCGCGACTGCGTGCCGCAGCATGCGCTCAAAGCCGATCACATAGCGGATATTGACGATTTCCTTCACCGAAAAATCCGCCCCCATCACCTGAAACCCCCGCACATAACCATCCACATAGGTGAATGCCATCCTGCGCACGGTCTCCTCCGGCAGGGAATCGAGATATCCGGCGAGCCTCTGCTCATTGTCCGTGATATACTCACCGAAATAATATAAATAGCGCGGATCCGAAAGCCCGGATTCCATGATGATATCCCGCGCGAATGTGTAGGTCGGATCCTGCTTTTCGCGGACAGATGCCATGTAAAATCCCTGCATGTAATCGTGCAGGTAATAGTAGAGCGCCTCCCGTACCTCCCCTAAAGTATAATCACCCTCTACTTCAAAGCAGTTGTACAGCTCAACCAGAAGCTCCATCGCCCATGTCACCGGCAGGAGACGGCCCTCGAACGCGCACGCCGTCAGGCTGCGCAGTTCCGAGTAAACCGCCGAGAGCAGCTGCCCGTACTCTGAAAGCCGTTGTGCCGCATAAGACGGATTGCCATAACTTGTCCCGTAATGTTCCGGGAGAATGTCCTCGTAAAGCGCATGGTTAAGACCGGATAATTCCTCCAACCCCATCCGGTACAACTCCCCGGAGTGCACCGCCTCCGCCGCTTTCGTCACCAAAGCGATAAAATCCGCCATCGCGGCAAAATAATCACGGAGGGGCTCCCGCACACTCACTTCTTGCTTAAATCCGGCAATCCGCTCCTTCGCGAGTTCATACCGTTCCCGGATTCCCTCGTTCTCTTCCTTCAAAATCTCCAATGTGCGCATCCGTATGTTCTCCATTCATTTTCTCCCTTTTCGGAAAAGTGTTCCCACCGCGAAAACTTGTTGTCTAACGCCAATTTTTTAATATACAATTCCCGCATCTGCACCTGCATGGCAATTGTGCCGATGGGAATTTACCGTTTCGTTTCTCTCATCATTCCGGATTGAACAGCATTGACCGCCTGTGCACAAAAAGCATCCCCATGCCAATCCGCCGGAGATTCCAAGAAAAGGATAATTGCCCGATGCCGCCCATCCTCAGACCATCATACCGGTGAGGTACAACGAGACTAGAGCCACGAGCAATATACCGTTTACCGTCACGCCGAATACCGGCTGAAAATGTAAAATATCCGGCTCACGCAGGCTAAAAATGCCAAGCACAAAACCGATAAGTGCCACGAAAAAACAGCCCATCCCCAGATAGCCGACCATGATCCCCGCCTGGCCCTTCGCGAACGCTGCGATCAGGGAAGCGGCAATCAGGCCTGCAAAGGACAACAGTGCCAGAAACATCGCCAAAATCCCTTTTTTTGAGTGTTTCCTTCCCTGAAATTTTAATTTACTTTTTTTCTCCATACGGATATCCATCCAATGTCCCCCTTGCCGTCCAAGCCTCCTGTACGGAGTCTTCCGGCTCATTGCGCTGCTGTTTTTCTTCTTTGCAGCGCAATGCGCCGCAAAAACAACAGCCACATCAAGAAATACCCCAAAATGCCGCCGAGCGTGTTTAAGAACATGTCATCCACATCAAAAGTCCCCACCTTGCTGATTAGTTGAACCGTCTCCACAAACAAGCTGAACAAAAAACTGCCGAATGCAACAAATAAAAACCGTGCGGATTTCGGCCAGATGACGGGCAGAAAAAAGCCAAACGGCATGAATGCGACAACATTCCCCACCAGATTCACCAAAACACTCTGTATGCCAAGAATTTCCCGGTACTGGTAAAACCGCCGGATCTCCTTAAACAGCACGAGATTGTAATGGTATTCTTCCGAGGCATCCGTCCTGCCATAGCGCTCGGAAAAAAACAGGAGATAAAACAATACACCCAAATATAAGATAAAAACAAGCTGGCTTCCCACACGCTGCCAGCCGGATATTCTTTCCTTCACAAAAACCTCTTTCTATACTCTTGCCTATATCGCCACATTCTATTATTCCCCATTATACACTAGCCCTTTCACAATTTCAAGCATCCGTATGAAAAATCGGCGACACCTTTGCGGTTTCTGCACAGTTTGTGTCATATCTTTTCCGGCATAAAGCCGGTTTCCCAAAAACCTGCCCCATTCTTTCAAAAAACTCCCTTTTCGGAAAAGTGTTCCTACTGTCTAAAATTTGAAGTATAATGCATATATTTACATATGATTACTGAATTTACACTCACCTAACAATTCTTAGTCGTATGTTTCAATCGGTTCATAAGTCCTGACTACACCAACCAACGGCAAAATCCATTAAATCCATCAAAGCCATCCTTTGCCTTAAAGTCACATTGATTTTTTATTTTTTCCAAATTTTTTAACATACTATCTTTATCCATTCCTTGATTTTTAAACATATCAGGAATTTATGAAGAACAGGCAGTCCTTCACAAAATGTAATTATGCTGCCCATACTATCCAACGTAGTATCATTTTTTGACAACAATACAATATCATCCGCAACCATTTCGTTTAAATCAACATAAACTCGTGCCTTATCCATCTTCTGAAACTCCTTTCAGCCTAAAAATCCCAGTTGATATACCCTATTATAAATATTTTTCTGCTACTTGCAATGCATATTCATAAGTTCTTTTTTACATGAGTACACAATTCTGAAAAGGGAGTCCCAAAAAAAGCTCCCGCCCCCCCAATTCCGGCCGGAGGGCAGGAGCTTTGTAAAACTCAAATCCAAGCGGCGGTTCTTACCGCGCTTTGCTAATATACACTCTGGGTCGCAACATACTGGCCTGAAACAAAGTTTGCCCGGTTCCCGTTCATATCAAAAATCTGATTATCCGTGACAGTAAAGCGAATTGTCCGCGAAGTCGGAAGTCCGTCCAGCGTGATGAAGATCTGCTTTCCGCTCGCCGTGCCGTAGCCCGTAAACGATGCCCCTGTCGTCGTATCTACCGCACTGATGCGTATCGTACCAACCACATCCTCAGACATATTGATCGTGATCATACTGTTGTTGAACGTATTCCCAACCGGCTTTGGAGGCTCATTCTCCACTGCGCTGAACACAATGCTCTGGTTCGTTATCACACCGGAGAGCGTGCCAAATCCTCTCACACCATTTACAACCAGTTCATAGCTGCTGCCGTAGCTGCTTGTAAATGCACCTGTGTTGAAGGTCAGTTCTACCACCACACTGCTGTCATTGTTCTGGCTGACCGAAGCCCCAATCGGATAGATGCGCGACATGCCGTTCACCAGATAATAATTCTGTACCTGTTCTCCCGTGTCCGGATCAATCTTGCCGGAAAAATTCAGATAGACCAGACTCAGGTCTTCCGTGCTCTGCACAGCGGAGATCGGCATTGGAGCTTCATCCGTGGATGCAGTTCCGTTCTTATTGATCACGACATTGGCCGCCCTCGAGTAATTCTCGAGTTTATCCGCCACCATACCCTCCGGGAGCATAAACGTAAACTGTCCGCTCCCAAGCATCGCCGGCTCCTCAAAAATGTAGGTGACAATGGTGTTTTCCACCTCCGCTGTCGTGCTGAACGGGGATACCGTAGAAATATCACCGTTCCCGCTCCTCACGCGCACGGACACCTGCTGTGTGGTCGTCGCGACCCGGATTTCCTTGTTGTAAGTCAGGATCAGCTTGCTCACTGTCCGCCCGTCCACAACTGCGTTTGTCAGCTCGTAGGCAAGGAGCTGCGGCGGGGTCGCATCCAGTGTAAAGTTGACCGGATAGGACTGCGAAGGAACGGTTGACGTAATCGCGTTATAATTGTACCACCCCGAAAAGCCGATGGTCTGGTAACCCGTTACCGACTGGTACGCAGCCGGGATCTCATAGCGGACAAGCCTCTGGTTTTCCATATCCACAACCCCGTAGGAGGTGTACGACCCAAACTGTGCCATACCGCCGGAGGAAAGCTCCGCGCTGAACGTAAGCTCGATCTCTGTTTTCGAGATGCGCTCCGCCTTCACGATCGACGCGAGCGGCTTCGCCGATGTGTCCGTCCGCACGTAAACACTCTGCAACTGCCTGCTCGTCGTGTTGCCTGCCGTGTCGCGGATGCCTTTGAGCATCACTGTCACCGTCAGGTTCTTTTCCATCACATATCCGCTCAGGTCGATCGAAAGCGTGCGTTTGTCATCGCTAAGCCTGTAATTCGACACTTCTTTTAAATAGCTGCTCAGCAGCGCATCCGTCGTGCCCGAAACGCTCTCAACCGTCATGTTGGTGATATCAAGCGCCTCATTGAAGTTTATGTTGCTGATCAGCCCGTTATAGCCGACTGTCGTATTGAGATAGATCGGTCCGGTCGTGTCCTTTAACGTCATGATATTGGAATACTGCTCAAACGGCTGCCCCATCGCACTCATAACCTTGCCGGACACGACAACCGAATAAATGCCGTTGAATGAACCGGTTCCGTGGATCGTCAAAGTTTTCGCATCTGCAGAAAAATCTGCCGTCAGCACACCGAAATCCGATGCTTTCTCATCCCTTCCCACCACGATCACACCTGCAACAAGCTTGTTGCCATTGAGCACACTGCTCTTTCGAACCGGCTGGTTGAAAGTAATCTGCAATTCCTGGCTGCCCACCATCTTCGCCTGCTCCACTTTCGGAAGCACCGGAAGCGGCGTTGGGGTCGGGCTTGGGGTCGGCGTTGCCGTCGGGGTCGGGGTCGGAGCCGGCTTCTTGACAACATGCAGGTAGAACTTCGCCACCGCCTTGTTGTCCGCCCTGACCGCGTCGCTCTTGCTCAGGCCGTACCGTACCTCGATCACCGTGATACCCGGCTTCTTTGCCGTGATCACCCCGGAAGTTGAGATTGTAGCCACGCCCTCATCCTCGGAAGTGTAGAAAACACTGTCCGTCGTATTGGACGGCGATACCGATTTCTTGACCGTGAACGTGCTGCCGACATACATCCGTTTTGCATTGTCCTCATCCAAGGTCACATTGGTAAACTTCACTGTTTTCGCCTCCACGCGATTGCGCACGATAATCGTGCAGGCAAGCGGCTTTGAAGAAGAACCATCCTTATATTTTAATGTACATTTCACGGTCGTCGTGCCGACTTTGACCGGCGTGACAACACCGTTGCTGTCAACCTTGGCGATCGACGAGCGGTTTGACTTCCATGTAACGGATTTTACTTTGTCCATATCCGCATTCGTAACCTTTAACTGGAAGGTCGTGCCAAGATAAACCTTCCTGCTTGTTGCATTCAGCGATACGGATGCCGCCTGCGCGCTCAAGCAATCCGCAAGCCCCGCAAACATCGGAACCGCCATGCACAGCAGCAGGAAAAATGCCACAAGCTTTGATAGCCTTCTTTTCATATCCCTACCTCTTTTCTGTTTTTCTATGTAGCCGCCGCCGGCGGCAGACCAACAGGTACTATTCCCATAATACCCCACATTATTGTCAAATTCACGCCAAAGTTGTTACAATTTTCTTACAAATCCATATTCAGGCCACAGCGCCCGCTGCTCCTTTGCGTTCCTTCTCACCTTTTGCATACATTTGGTTCCGTCATGCAAAAAAGGGCACCGGAGTATACCCTCCGGTGCCCTTTTACAAACGCGTCACATGGGAAATTATTTAAGCGTAACCTTAGCGCCAACTTCCTCAAGCTTCTTCTTGATCTCCTCAGCCTCTTCCTTGGAAGCGCCCTCTTTGAGCACCTTCGGAGCACCGTCAACGGTGTCCTTTGCTTCCTTGAGACCAAGACCGGTTACCTCACGTACCACCTTGATAACCTTGACCTTCTCTGCGCCAACCTCGGTCAGCTCTACGTTGAACTCGGTCTTCTCTTCCTCAGCTGCCGCTGCCGGACCCGCTGCCGCCACAACAACACCTGCCGCTGCGCTGACACCGAACTCCTCCTCACAAGCCTTTACCAGATCATTTAACTCTAATACGGTCATGCCCTTGATAGCATCAATAAATTCCTGAGTCGTCATTTTATTTACCTCCATATGATTATTTTGTCACTGCCAGCCTGCCGCTGACAGATCATTACGCCGCCGGTTTACCGCTGCATCGCCCTCTTTTGCCCGAAACTTTTAAGCCCCGGCGCAAACCATGCGCAAACCCGCGCCGATACGGTACATACACAAATACTTATGCTGCTTCCCCGTTCTTCTCCGCGATCTGCTTGATAACGCGGGCAAAGTTCGTGATCGGGGACTGCATGCTTCCGAGAAGCCTGGAAATAAGCACTTCCCTCGACGGGATGGATGCGATGACCTGGATGCCCTTCGCATCGTAGTATGTGCCTTCCACGACACCGGCCTTAAACTCAAGCCTGTCGCAGGTCTTCGCAAACTCTGCGAGCACCCTTGCCGGTGCAGTCGCATCGTCAACGCCGAACGCAATCGCGGTCGGACCTTCAAGATTTTCGTCAAGCTGCGCGAAATCCGTACCTTCGAATGCCCTCTTGAGATAAGTGTTCTTGTACACCTTGTACACAACACCGGCTTCCCTTAAGGATTTGCGAAGGCGGGTATCTTCCTCAACGGTAAGACCGCGGTAATCTACGATGACTGCGGCGCTTGCCTTTGAAATATAGCCCTTGATCTCGTCAATGATCGGAGTCTTTAACTCAACCTTTGCCATTTTACGTACACCTCCTTATAGATTTTGTCTGCACATGTCATAAGGATAATAAAAACTGCCCCCCGCAAAGACAGGAGGCAGCAAATCAGTCATGATATACTAACATTATCCTCGGCAGGCGGACTTCCTTACGCCGTGGCTACGGCACCTGCTGTCTTCGGCAGCCGCTGTTTTTCAACAGCTTTTATAATATAACATAAATCTATTTGTGTGTCAACACAAAAACAAAACTTTTCCTGCGGCGTGAACCTGCTTACATCAATTTCGCGGTGTTAAGCTTTACGCCAGGCCCCATCGTGGAAGTGAGCGTAACACTTCTTAAATACTGACCTTTCGCAGATGCCGGCTTTGCCTTGACGATGGCACCCATAAGTGCTTGGAAGTTGTCTGCGAGCTGCTCCTCTGTGAAAGAAGCCTTTCCGACCGGACAATGGATGATATTCGTCTTGTCCAGCCTGTATTCGATCTTACCAGCTTTGATATCCTTAACAGCCTTCGTAACGTCCATCGTTACAGTACCAGCCTTCGGGTTTGGCATCAGGCCCTTCGGGCCGAGCACGCGGCCAAGGCGGCCGACAACGCCCATCATATCCGGGGTCGCTACCACAACGTCAAACTCGAACCATCCCTCGTTCTGGATCTTCGGGATCAGCTCGTCACCGCCGACATAATCCGCACCTGCCGCCTCTGCCTCCGCAACCTTGTCGCCCTTGGCAAATACAAGCACGCGCACCGTCTTGCCGGTTCCGTGCGGCAGCACAACCGCGCCGCGCACCTGCTGGTCCGCATGGCGGCCGTCAACGCCAAGCCGGATGTGGGTCTCGATCGTCTCATCAAACTTTGCGGTGGCTGTCTTCTTTACTAAGCTGACTGCTTCTGTGACATCGTACTGAACGCTTCTGTCAATCTGCTTTGCTGCGTCCTGATATTTCTTTCCTCTTTTCATTTTATTAACCTCCTGGTGGTATTATCGGGAGAATCTGTGTCCCTCCCACAATGAAGGGCAAAAGGCTCCTGCCTTTCCCCAACCGATCCGGATGCCTGGGTCCGGACGCGCGGATATCCGCAGCCGTTTTAGCGCTGCGCCAAATCCGTATATGCCATATGATCAGTCATCGACCACAGTGATGCCCATGCTTCTTGCAGTGCCCGCGATCATGCTGGTAGCAGCCTCGATCGTAGCGGCATTCAGATCCGGCATCTTCAACTCGGCAATCTTTTGAACCTCGGAACGCTTGATCGTCGCAACCTTCACCTTGTTCGGCGACGCACTCGCGGTCTTAAGGTTGCACGCCTTCTTTAAAAGGACTGCTGCCGGCGGGGTCTTCGTGATGAAGGTAAAGCTTCTGTCCGCGTATACCGTGATGACAACCGGGATGATCATACCCTCCTGGTTCGCGGTTCTCGCGTTGAACTCCTTCGTAAACTGTACGATGTTCACGCCGTGCTGGCCGAGCGCCGGACCAACCGGTGGTGCCGGGGTCGCCTTTGCAGCCGGAATCTGTAACTTAATGTAGCCTGTAACTTTCTTTGCCATGATTCGTAACCTCCTAAAATTGTGGTATTAGCGGGAGACTTATAGTCCCTCCCACTTGCCGGAGCCAAAAGGCACCCGCAATTAATTGTCGACCCGGATATCGGAGAAACCGATCTCCACCGGTGTCTCGCGTCCAAACAGGTCAACATTGATGCTGACCGTCTGCTTGTGGGGGTTGATCGCACGGATAACCGCCTGGGTATTCTCCCATGCACCGGATATTACCGTCACTGTATCGCCCACCTCAAAGTCGTAGGACAACTCCGCTTCTTTCTTGAAGCCAAGATTGATCATCTCTGTTTCCGAGAGCGGTACAGGCTTTGAGCCGGGACCGACAAACCCCGTCACGCCGCGCGTGTTGCGCACGACATACCAAGTATCCTCGTTCATCTCCATATGAAGGAGCACATAGCCAGGGAAAACCTTTCTCTGGACTTTCTTCTTCACACCGTTTTTCAGTTCCGTCACTTCCTCAAGGGGAACGGAAACTTCGAGGATCTGATCCTGGAGATGACGGTTCTCGATCGTCTTCTCAATATTTGCCTTTACCTTATTCTCATAACCCGAATAGGTATGAACCACATACCATTCTGCTTCTGCCATATCGTCACCCTATCCTAAGTCAGACTATAACGTTGATCCCGGCTCGGATCACCATATCTACAACAGCGATCAGCACGCCCAGTACAACAGAAACAATGACGACGACCGCGGATTCCTTGAACAAAGTCTCCTTATCCGGCCAGATGATCTTGGAAAACTCTGCCTTCAGGCCTTTAAACCAACTCTTCTTCGCAGTTTTCGGAGCCTTCGGGTCCTTTTGCTTTCCTGCCGGCTTTTCCGCTGTGTTTACAGTAGCTTCTGCCATGATTCTTTTCCTTCCCTGCGGATAAATCCATTATCAGCGCATGATGACATTACTTGGTTTCTTTGTGTAACGTGTGTGACCTGCAGAACTTGCAGTATTTCTTGGTTTCCATTCTGTCCGGATGATTTTTCTTCTCTTTTGTCATGTTGTAATTACGCTGCTTGCATTCCGTACATGCCAATGTGATCTTTACTCGCACAACCTCCACCTCCGTGAATTTTTTCGTGATGAACAAGACCCGTCCCGGCTCGCCCTGTCAGACCCGCCGAATGCGCCCTGCCCCTGACAACGTGTATCTGTTTCATACAGGTCTTCACTTATTTTCAGGCATAAAAAAAAGACCCTTCCATAGCCGTTTAACTATAGCATAGAAGGGTCTTTGCTGTCAAGCATTTTTTTCGGACATAATCCGCCGCGGTAAGCCCTGCCGCATCGGATCCCCTATTCCGCTTTCCGGATCTTTATCAGCCGCAAGGCACGCGCAGGCAGCACCAGATAAACCTTGTGTGCGTCCGTCTTTACCGTTTCCCTCTCTTCCCCGCAAGGCGTGATAAATGACGCGCCCGCAACCGGGAAAGCATGCACGCAGAGCGTCACAAGTTCTGCTTCATCCCGCAGATTCTTAGCCAGGACACAGATCCCGTCATGCTCCGGCGCGGGGTAGACAGAAAGCAGGGCTGTTCCCGATTTATCCGCGTTTGCAACGGACAACAGGGATTTTCCGCCCGAAGAAAAACCGTCATCTGCCGGATCATTTTCCCGTGCGTGCGCAGTGTCTTGGCCATCCAAGGCTGCATCGGTTCCTGCCGCAGGGTCTTGTCTCCTGCTGTCTTTCGCCGCAAGCGCCCCCATCACTACCGGCTGTGCAGCATGTACCCCATCCTCCCAGAGCATGCGCTCCGCATACGCGCCGTGTACATTCAGCTCATAGGCAAGCCGGACTGCACCCTGCTGGTTCGCGAAGAAATTTGTATCCCAGTAATTATTCATCGCCCACGCAAGCAGAAGCGGGTTTTCTTCCCTGGCAACACTCTTGCTCTCCTGCCCGAAACGAAAATCCCCGACCTGCACGAGAGGCGCATCCGGGCAGGCGAGCGTGACGGTCTTTTCTTCGCCGTAGACCGAGACGGCACTGTCCACCGTAACCCAGTCCCGGCATACCGCCCCAAGCTGCTCTTCATCCAGTTTCACGACCTCCCCCGCAGTGTCATAACTGCACTGCCAGCCGCCGCCCATTCTCAGGGGAACGACAAAATATAGGGATTCCGGCTCATAGACCGGCTTCTTTTGAAACGACACTTCCATGCGGATATTCGGCTGGTGCGCGTAAAAGGTGATATCCTGCCGCATTCCGGAAATCCCGCCAAGGGATAGTGCCACCGAAAAAGTAAGTGAACCATTCCCCTCTTCCAAATGCCATACAGGTTCCTGAGGGACGGACAAAGTTTCCCCGCCGGCATCGCCCGCCGCCCGCCCGCCGCAGGCGTATCCTTCCTTATCCGCGGATACCGGGACGCATGCCGCACGCTCCCTCTTTGCTTTCCACTCATGGTTCCACTGGCTGATGCTCCGGTTTCCAAGATCCACATCCCTTGGGAACAGGGTCGCACGCTGCTTTGGATTTTTTGTCCCGTCCACCGTTTCCCTCACCGGGTCAAAGAGATAATACCCCCTCCCCGCCTCCAGGATGTCCGCCCCTAGTTCTTTGGAATGAATCTGATAAATCCTCCCGGTTTCTTTTTCAAATGCCACACGGTAATACGGCGTTTCCGCATAGCCTTCCCCAACAGAAAAAGCGCGTTCCTTCCCGGCCGCTTCCTCCTGCATCTGCCGTATCCTTCCAAAGGAAAATTCCATATGCGTAAACGGCGGCACTTTCACCCATCCTGCACTCTTGGTTTCCTCCCCATCCTCCACATACGGCACATAGCCCTTGCTGCGGATGGCGCTCAGCTGCCGGCATGGCTCCTCATAGCTCTTCGGGTAACGCAGTTGCGCCATCTGTGCCGTCCCGGAGGTATTGGTGAGCGTAATTCCCGAAAGGGCGTTGCTCTGCCACGGGTTGCCGTTTAACGCCTCCACCCGGTTTGCAAGCAGATACCCGGACAGATCCGCCGCCGTGTATGCCATATCGAATTTGTGTACGCGCTGGGCGGTGGTCTCAGGGTCATCCGGCTGTTTTACGGACTGGGATGCCCCCCAAGTATGCTCGTCAAACAGCAGTATGTGGTTCCTGCACGTCTCCTTGACGCTCTCATAATGCCGGTCCGCCCTTTTCGTCAAGCATTCAAAAAACTCCGCCTTTGCAAATGTCTGTTTTGCAAGCCTTGAAACGCGCGTTTCCCTCGCTGTGCTCGCACAGCCGAAATTCCAGTAATCCGTCCAGTCGCCCGCATACTCCGCAACGCTTCCCGCGGCTTCTTTCATCACCCGCTCCCGCAGCATGTCGGCCGTGACGATCCGGATTTTCTGCTCATGCCCTTCCTCATTATATTGCCTTATCACGTCTGCAAGCTCATAATCCGGGGAATTATTGTCATAGAGCGGCGGGTTGGTCGCCGTAAGGAACGCAAATTCATACGGGTATCCCATTTCACCAAGCCGTCCCACATACTCTGTTACGCCCTCATGCATGCGCGCTGTGGAATGTTCGTGCGAAAACATAAACTGACTGAACAGCGAATAGTGTTCGCCGAGGAATGTCCTAAGTTTCCTCCCGTCCGCCATCCCCCAGTCAAACAGGGCTGGCCTCGCAAACGGGATACCCCCGAAATGGATATTGATTCCTGTAAGGTAAAAATCAACACCGGAATCCAAAAGAAGCCCGCCGAGCGGCCACGGCTGGCCATTTACATCATGGTTGACGGCGGTGCGGATGGTGATGCCAAGTTCCTTCTCAATCCTCCCTTTTGCCGAGAGTGCCATAATCAGCTCCCTCGCGTTGCAGCCGGGCGTGGTGTGCATCGGCAGGGCGGTCACACATATACTCTCGTCCGCAATGTATTCTTTCAGTTTTGCAACCTGCTCCTTTGTTGCCGTTACAAGCCATTTTTCCAGCACGCAGTTCGCCTCGATGGTCCAGCGGTAACGCGATTCTTCCGGATAGTCCTTCGTCCGCCCGATTAGCTCCATCGCCTGCGTCAGATAGTCCACCTGCAATTCCATTAAAAGCGGCTGCGGATGCGTGTATCCGATATCCAGGTGGCTGTGCATCATACACCAGATCTCTTTGACCATATTTAAGCTCCTTATTTTAAGTTCCGCGACTCCCCTTCCAGTGCCCCTCCAGCGCGGAAGGCATTTCCGTCCGCTTCGCTCCCGCAAATTCCTTCCCGGGCACTCTTAGAGGATGCGCTGTTTTTATGGTTTTCTATATTCGATTACCGGACGGTTGCCCGCAGAATTTTTACCTCCCCGGAAATTGGGCGGATGACGCACTCCTTAACCTGCGCCGGGAGAATAAAGGTTTCCGCATAGTGCACCTCATACGGCGCAAAGGAACCGTCCACGCTCTCTATCACCGCGCCCTCACCTTCCACAACATTGCAGCTGCTCACGCCGCCCTCACTTTTTAGGACAGCACTCTCCCGGATGGTATAGCGCCTTGTTTCCACAAACTCCCTCTCGTGCAGCCCCGTGCGCTCCACGGTCACTGCCGGGGTATCACAAAGTGGCTCGATCCGGTTTAACAGATTTTCCTTTACCCAGCCCGTCGTCCGGTCCCACTGTATATTCTTCCCACCATGCCCGATATGTACCGGGCGCGGCAGGCCGTCCAGTCCCACACGCCCCCAGTCCCAAAGCTTAAAAGTAAAAATATAAGGGGTCGCACTCACCTCAAGCACCATGGTATCCTTCCCGCTGCAATGTACGGTTCCTCCGGGAATCAGGAAATGGTCGTGGCGTTTTGCCTTCCATTTATTTACATATTTATCCGCATCAAATACGATCTCTCCGCCCTGCGCCTGTTTCAATTCGTCAAGCATCGCGCCGCTGTCCACACCCTCCTTTAATCCAAGATAGACAACGCTGTCCTCACCGCAATCCAGTATATAATAGCTCTCGTCCTGGGTGTAATGCATGCCGAACGCGGACTGGATGTACTCCGTCAGCGGATGCACCTGCAAAGAAAGGTTCTGCCCGCCCATCGTATCAAGAAAGTCAAAGCGGATCGGGTACTCGTCCCCAAAGCGCGCATGTACCCGGCTTCCAAGAAGCTGCGCCGGGCGGTAAAATACGACATCCACGGACGGAACTTCAACGCGCACTTCCCCAAACTGCATAAAGATACTGTTTTCTTCCGGCACGCCGTCAAAAGCCCATGCGTAATTTGGTGCATCCGGATCAAGCCCGCAGATTTCCTTCATCCACTGCCCCCCCCAGACCTCCGGCGCAAAATACGGCACCAGGCGGAACGGCTCGCGGCAAAAAGTTTCAAGCCCCGCGCGGAACCCATCCCCGCACACCATCTTTGGCTCTCCCCTCCTATTTGTATCAAGCAGGAAATCAATCCGGTCAAAAAGCTGCTTTTTCAGGCGGTCTGCCATGCGCCATTCCACAAAAAATCCCTGCTTGAACTTCGCGAGTTTCGGGGCATTTTCATTGTGCGCTTTCCAGTTCGGTGCCCCCGCGGCAAAACGAAGCTGGATTTCCCAGCGGGCAAGATCCGCGTAAACCAGAATATCCCCCGCATGCACGATAGAAGCCCCCACACCGTACACAACGCAGATACCGTCCGTTTCTTCAATCTTGCGGCGCATTTCCTTAACGCGCTCCTCCACATAAAAATCTTCAACTTTCAGCGTGTTCATAATGCCGAACACCCTGTCATTTGTCAGATACTGCCTGATATAATCCATGTACTCGCGGTCGCTCACCATGCACTTCTCCGCATCAAAAAATGTTGCATTAAGACCGGAAATCCCCTCTGTAATCTCATTCTGGTCCACCTGCGTGTAAGTTTCTATGGTAATCACCGCATGTTCCCTGCCATCAACTGCCTGTTTAAGGACTCCCACAATCGCCTCATACCCCTCAAAGGCAGAAAAACCCTCGATTTTTTTTGCCGGGTATTTATCATAATTATGATAGTTCCTTACCATGTTTTATGCCCCCTTCCCTCAAAACCACAAACCATCCCTTAATTCTTATAAACAATCTAATTATCACCAAATATATACAAATTTACCCATTACAGCAAAGTCGCACCAATTATGCCAGCCCGGTTTCCAAGCTCTGCCGGAACTACTTTTACCGGCAGCCTGTCCCCGCCGAAAGCATACCGGTTGACCTGCTCCTCCACTTCCTTTATAAAAAGAGCCGAAGAAGCGCAAAGCCCGCCGCCGATTATCACCACCTCAGGGCGTAGTACATTGACAAGGCTTATAAGCCCTTCGGCAAGATAATACCGGAACTCTGAAAGAACTTTACATGCCGCGCCCTCCCCGGCTTTCGCGCGCATAAAAATCTCCTTTGCGGCAAGGTTTTCCCCGGTCATTTCCCGGTACGCCCCCATCACTGCCGTGGCGGAGGCATAGGCCTCAAGACAGCCCTTCCTGCCACAGCTGCATAACCTTCCCCCACGCTCCACCGTGATATGTCCCATAATTCCATCCGCATCTGCGTAAAGCCCGGCGGGCAGTCTGCCGCCGCAGACAAACCCGCCTCCCACACCGGTGCCAAGCGTTATCATGCAAACGCGCTGATAGGCTCTCCCGGCACCGTACACAGCCTCGGCAAGCGCAGCACATTTCGCATCGTTCGCTACCCGAACCGGCAGGGCGGTGCGCTCCAAAAGATCAGCAGCGATTCTCTTATCCTCCCAACCGATATTGTTGGAATAAACAATCTTCCCCTGACCGCTGTTAATCAGACCGCAGGAACTGATACCGACCGCCTCAACCTTCCGGTTTTCACAAAGCGCTGCAACCACATCCGAAGCATCATCAAGGAACTTTCCATATGAAATGTCCGCGCCCGTCTCCAGCACTCTTTCCTCAAGCACCCGGTCTTTTTCCACCAGCCCGAACTTCGCGCTCATCCCGCCAATATCAATCCCGATGCGGTACATGCCCCTCACTCTCCTTTTGCTTCTTTCACATTCCCAAGCCGCAAAAATCTCGGCCGATAGATATCCGCGTATTTGAAACAATCATCCCCGTTCACATTGTAGGAAATAATGATTTCCCCCTTGCCGGACAGGGCAGGGTGCGCTTTCGCATTGTAGGTATTATTTCCCTTGCCTAAAATGGAAAGGCAGGTATCGTGCACATAGATGGTCGTCTTATCCCCAAATACACTGTAAGGGGAATCCGCAATGGATGCCTTGATGGTCGCGGTGTTTGTAAAATGCGTGTTGACAAACAGGAATTTTCCCTTATGTTCCCCGGACGTAATCTGCGTCACACTGCATTCCGGGGCGATATCTTCTGCCAGAGGCAGAAACTTATCCGGTATCTCCTTCGAGAAACTGCCGTCCGCCGCCAGATATTCATAACAGCTAAAATCCTCAATCTGATCTGCGCGCACCCTTGCCACAACAAGCCGCCTACCCGCACCCTCAAGGTCTTCGTAGCCGTAAACATACACATAGCCGTCCGGCTCCTGCACGCCTGCCTGCTCGGTGCTCTGGTAAACCGCACCTCCAAAATACCATTTCCGCTTTGCATCCGACGCGGAACACAGCCGCATATTGTCATCGTTGATTATCTTTAGGGAATCAAAATCCACTTCCCCGCCGCGGATTTCATAGCGCGCCAGATCCACACCGATCTGCGCGAAACCAAAAACCCCTTCCACGGAATCGATACGCAGCGCGTACACATACAGATAGTCCCCGCTCACAAAGGTGTCCCCCAGCCAGTAATAGATAAATTTCCCGTGCTTTGTGGCAGGTAATTTCGGCTCCGGCACAATATTTGCCGTCCCATCCTCCCCCGGGTAGAAAAATTCCATCTTCGCCGGGTCTGCGGCTTTCCCGGTTAAGAGCGCGCTCGTATTATTCACCATTGTCACATTGCTGCGCAGTCCGGTCACTGGGTCAACATCGGACAAAATGGTGTCGCTGAAAACAAAGAACGTCCTTGCATCCTTTGCTTCCTCGCCGTATTTTTCGTCCTTTCCGTCAAGATTTACGGTGTAGATACCGTCCGCCCCCGCCCAGCCTTCGTAATTGGACAAAAGCGCCGTATAATCCGGCTCGCTCTCACAATACCAGCCGCTGCCCATAAACACGGAAACTTCCGAAAGCCCGACCATCTCTTTGCTGAAAGTGTCAAGGATCTCCAGGCGGACATAATGGGCATGGACATTGTCAAGCTCGATGGTAAGGGATGGTTTCATCCCCTCGCTCCCGTCCGCCTGTTCCATCGTATATGTCCCGATGGTTGTCCAAAGCGAATAATCGTCGGACACTTTCAGACGGAATTTTTTCACGCCGTAATCCAAATGTTCAGGGTCGTTATAATTCCAGACCACAATCTTTGAAACCGGGTACTCGCCTTTCAGGTCAATGGAAAAATCAATTGCTTTTGCCGTCTGCAAATACATATGTTCCGGCTTGTTGTCGTGAAGTGCATCCTCCTGCCGGAAATCATCAAGACCACTGCCGTTCGTCAGGTTGTACTGCTCCGGCTTTGCCGACCATACATTGTTAATATAGCGCTCGATCGGCGCGCAGGAGATGCTCTCGCCCACAACAGGCTGCTGGCGGTAGCGGAACAGGCGCAGCGCAGAAAGTCCGATGCCGTCCCCCCCGTAATTGTTAAGTACCCGAATCTTGATATACCTCGCGCTCCCCCCGTTAAAATCAACCGGAGCGCCGTCCAAAGTGTTTGTGGCGGACTGCCCATCCTTGCCGGACGCTTGGGCAAGCGTATATTTTACCGGGGCGGAATAGTTTTCATTGTCCTCCGAAACACTGATTTCGACTTCCTTCGCACCACAGCCGGTATCCCCGGACGCGTTGTAATTCCAGATATGGAGCTCCCCTAACTTCTCCGTATGCCCGATATCAAAAAGGAAGGTATCCCCCGTTCCTTTGTACATCATCCCGGCATCCGCGGAATGCAGATGTATCCTGCCGCCCGCCCCGCTCATCCCGGAACCGTCCACAATCGGCGCATGTTCGTTATTTAACGCTGTCAATGTCAGCATATCCCCGATCTCCCCCTGTTTCTCCCCATCTTCTTCCGGAATATGATCTTCCGTATTCCGGTCATCACCCTCTGTTCCCTTGTCAGTGTTATCGCCATCTTCCATTCCCAAATTCCCGTCCCCGGAATCACCCTCTGTTTCCGGGGCAGTGCCTTCCCCCTGCGTCCTGCCGCAGGCGGCAAACGCCGCCGCGAACAGGATGCAAAGCAGGAGGGCAAACCCTCTTTTCTTCATTTGCAACACCCCTTTCTACCGGGTTTTACCGCCCTTTTTCATCGCCACGGCAACTGCCACACCCGCAATGATCACAACGCCCAGCACAATAATTACAATAATCGCCGTATTGCTTCCACCGTCCTCGTCTTTTGTTTCTGTCTTGTCATCCGTTCCCGGTTCCTGTGCCTTTGTCGGCTCCGGCGTACTTGTCGGGTCATCCTTTTCCTCCGGCTGTGCCGTCGGCTCCGGTGTCGGTTCCGGTTCCACGGTATCCACAACATCCGGGTCATATTCCTTGTCCACTTTTACGGTGTAGCAAAGTGTATTTACCTCTTCCTCACTGAGCGCCCCGTCAAAGATAAGAAGGTTATCGAGCGCCCCGGTGCAGCCGCGCTTTACCAGACCGTTCTCAAAATAGCCGCCCACATTGAAACCGCCGTTCGGGTCCCCTGCGGAACCATCGTCATAGCTGCCAAGACTATAGGTCAGCCCCGCAGCTGCAGAAAGCCTTGACCGCGCCGCAAGTTTGCCGTCAATGTACATATACACAAAAGCATCTTCAATCGCGCCGTCCTCACCGTACTCATTCTGGTATACAAGCGTGTAGCAGTGCCACTCGGACAGATGCTTTTCCATCAGGTAACCTTCCGAATAAAGCTTGTCCTGCGTCTGCCAGTTGGAGCTGTTCATCTTGCCGAGCAGCATTGTCCCGTTCACATCCGCCTCGCGGATAAATTCCACGTCAATCACACCGCTTCCCAAAGCACCAAGCCCCGCAGGGACAAGCACCATGTTCGCTCCGGTATCCGTTTCGGTATAAGTATCCATCCGGTAATAAAAGCTGATGGTCATTTCCTTGTAGCTGTATGTTTTGTTCGGGGATGCAAGGTAGCTCGCCCCGTCAAAAAGTACTGCCTGCCCGTCGATCCCTTCTGTAAAGACCGGGTTTTCCGACGCGGAACCCGCCCCCATCAAAAGATCGCCATCCTTTTCGCTTCCGCCGTTTTTCAGGTCGCCGTCAAACCGGTAATCAAGTACCAGACTTGTTTCGTGTTCTTCCTCCTCCGTGTTTCCTGCTGCCGCGTAAGTAAACATGCCATCCACGGCGGTAAGGCTCACCAGTTCCTTTCCGTCCGCGACAAGGTCAAACCCGCTCCCGTTCTCCGGTTTAATCAGCTCCACACCGTACTCCTCAAGCTGCCCATCCGCCGAACCATCGTTTAACGCCTCGCCGTCCTTCATGCAGCGCTCATCGTAGAGTGCTTCGTCCGCCATCACGCTGCCCTGCAGGCTTTTAAAGATCGCTGTCATCACTGCCGTCGGCTCGGTATACCCTGTTACCTGCCCGTTCTCCACTGTAATCTGCGGGTCTGCATAGCTTTCCGCAAAAGTTTCATTGTAGGCTAATGCCCTCAGTCTTTGTGTGTACTCTTCAAATGAAGAGAAATCAAAGGATAGTGTCACGGTTTCCCAGTCGCTGCCGCTATCATCCACCGTGATATTCAGCCATTCGCCGGCTCCTTCCACTTCCGCCCCATATATCTGTGTGAGGGAAGCGGCAAGCTCTTCGCCGTGCTGCTTAAAATAGTAGTATGCACTGCCGTAACCGTCCTGATGGTCCTGCTTCGCAATCCTTCCGACAATCTTCCTTGTGCCGCTGCCGTCCGCATTGAGCATAAGCTCCCCGGACACCTGCACCGCCGTACATGCGCCAAGCATAAGTACACACACGAATGCAGCTAAAAACATCATACATTTTTTCATATTCTTATTCTCCTATTTTGAGTTCCGCAAAAACCCTCCCGATGCCCCATCCTAGGAAGCAATTCCTGTCCGCTCTGCTCCCAGCAATTCCTTCCGGCATCGTCCGGGTTTCTGCTGATTTTTGAGTTCCGCAGACAACTTCCCGCCGCCCCATACACGGAGTGCCTTCCGTCCGCTTTGCTCCCGCAAACCACTCCGGCGGCTTCCTGTTATCTGCTGATTTTTAGTTCCACGGATTCCTGCGCCGTTCAGTCGTTATAAAACGCCCACCTCTTCCTTGCCAACTGTATCACGAGCACGAATACCCCGACGATCGCAAGCATAATCCACGACATCGCGGAGGCGTAGCCCTGCCGGCCCACGGTGAATCCGGTCGTGTAGATCGAGTAACCCAGATAATTTGTATTGTAATCCCCGCCCGTCATCAGCATTGGCTGCACAAAAACCTGAAACGCCGCGATGGTTGCGGTCAGAAGGTTGTAAAACAGGATTGGGGAAATCATCGGCAGGGTCACACGGAAAAATTTTGTAAACCATCCGCCGCCGTCCACACTGACTGCCTCATACAATTCGGACGGGACATCCGTCAGGGCGGAGAGAAAGATCACGACAACACCGCCCACGCTCCACATTCCCATGACCGCAAGACCCGGCGTTGCCCAGTTATAATCATGGAACCAATCCGGTCCCGTCACGCCAAACCAGGAAAGTACCTGGTTGATAACACCGGACGAACCCAAAAGCTGCCTCCACAAATACACGACCGCCACAATGGTCACAAGCGTCGGGATGTAATACAGCGCCCGGAACAATTTCCTCCCCGGAACCTTCGCGTTTAAAAGCAATGCAAGGTAGAGGGAAAACAGCAGGTTCAGCGGCACGCTCAAGAGGACGAACTTCAAGGTATTGCTGACACTCCCCCAAAACACCGGATCCGCCAATATCGTTTTATAATACGAAATCCCCCGCCACTGCGTGCTCATGGACGTGGTCGTCGCGTTGGTAAAAGAAAGGTAGAGGGAATAAAAAAGCGGGAACGCCATCAGCACCACAAACCCAATCAGCCACGGCGCGGCAAACAGATATCCCATCACCGCCTCCTTTCTCTTCTTCCTTCCCGCTTTCGTTTTCACCTTCATACATGTCCCCCTTTCATACATTTGGCAAACTTATATCCTCCCGGAATAAAATAGCCTGCCCTGCCCCATTCCCATCAATAACTTGCCTTCAACTGCAAGATTGCTTTCTGTGCGCGCTGCAACGTCTGATCCAGATCCTTCTTGTCCGCCACGTAATCCGTGAGGGCATTCTGTACCTCGCCCCACCAGTTCGGCGCGTCATAGACATAATTGAAAGCCTTGCGGTGTGCCATCTCCTCAAGCACCACAACCTTTTCCGGGTCGGTGATCGACGCGAACAATGTATCATAGCTCTTAATGTTCGCCGGCATATTGCTGCTCTTTGTCAGTACCTCTACCTGAACTTCCTCGCTGCACAGATACTTGATAAATTCAAAGGCTGCCTGCTGCACTTTCTCATCTTCCTTCGCAAGGCGCTCTGCAATCTCAAGCGAAAAACCACCCGTAAAATTGTAATGGTTTTCTTCCACTTTATCATACGGAACCGGAGCCGCCCCCAGATGGATCTTCTGGTCACCCAGCTTATCGTTCTGCCACGGGATTTCATTGGTCGCGATCATAATCGCCACCTTGCCCGACCAGAACAGATTAGTCGTATTATCGCCCGCCGTATCCAAAAAGGCATTGACCCTTGCGGAGGAGAGCGTGTGGGTCAGCTCATACCAGACTTCAAAACCCTTGCGCACGCCCGGATCGGTATCCAGCAGCGGGTTTCCATCCTCATCAAAATACTCGCCGCCGTTCGTCCAGACCACATTCTCAATCTTAAAATTCCCGACATTCACATCAAAACCAAGCTGCGTAATCTTGCCGTTATCCGTCACGGTCAGAAGCTCCTGGTAAGCCAAAAGTTCGTCGTAGGTTTCCGGTGCCCTGACATTGCCGTCCGCACCGATCAGATTATCCGGCTTTCCCGTGATGGTGCTGCCTTCCTTCGCTGCCACCTTTGTTTTCTTCCAATCCTCGTCCGTGCTGTCCTTTAGCGCATTAACCAGGTCAATATTATAGTAGAGCACACGGTTATCAAGCGCGTACGGCACGCCGTACACATTGCCCTCATACGTCATCGGGAGCACGTCCTCCTCGTAAAAGAACTCCGTCCCGGCATGGAAACTCTCATCAAAAAACGGTGTCAGGTTCATTGACACGCCGCCCCTTGCCCGGTCGGCCGTATCCTTTATCGTCTGTAAATAAACATCCGGCCCGGTCGGATCTGTCATCGCGGTCGTGATCTTCGTAAAATAATCCCAGAATGAAATCCCCGTATAATGGATCTTGATATCATCATGTTCCTTCTCGAAACGCTCAATCACGGACATCGTCCACTCATAGTTCGGGTCGCCCTCCGGGTAAATGGACCAGAACTCCAGCGAAATCTTCCCATCCTCATCCCGTTTGCCGCTGCTTTTGCCGCACCCGGCAAACACCGCCACCATACAAACGGCTGCCATAAACAGCGCACACCATCTTTTTGCCTTTCTTACCCCTGTCTTTCTCATAAATCCTCCTCTCCGCCGCCAAAAATCCCCGGCTGCACACCTTGCAATATTGCCCCAAAACTTAAGAATCCGTTATCCTTTGACTGCCCCCGCTTTTGTCCCCTCAAGGAAATATTTTTGTCCGCATGTAAAAATGATAAGGTTCGGCACAACGGAAATCACCGAACCGGCCATCAAAAGCCCCCAATTCGTGCTGCTCTGCGACTGGAACGCCCGAAGCCCCAGGGCGACCGTGGTCAGCCTCTGGTCGTTGACGTACAATAGCGGCCCTAAATAATCATTCCATGAAAACAGGAATGCGAACACCGCCACCGTCGCGAGCACCGGTTTTGACAGCGGGAGCATGATCCGCCACCAGATTCCCGCTTCCCCTGCCCCATCAATCCTTGCCGCCTCGACAATATCTCCCGGCACCGCCTGATAAAACTGCTGGATCAAAATGATATTGCCCGCGCCGCCGCCAAGAAACGCCGGCAATATCAGGGGAACCCATGAGTTGGTCATACCAAATGCGCTGTACATCTTATAGGTCGGTATCATCAGGATAAAGGCCGGCAGGATCATCGTCACAAGCATCAGCGAGTAAAAGAAATTCCTGCCCGGCCACCGCAGCTTTGAGAATGCGTATGCCACCAAGGAGGAGGACATCAGCGTCCCAAACACCGTGAGCAGCGTGACAATACCGCTGTTTGCAAAATATCTGGCGAAGGGCAGTGTCCTAAAAACATCCGCGTAATTTTCAAAACGCCATGATTTCGGAACGATCTGCTCGAGAAAACCTGCTGTGGTCATCAGCTCCTCTTCCGTCTGCAGGGATACCGAAAGCATCCACACAAAGGGAAACAGAAAAAATACTGCGAAGAACACCAGTTGTAAGATCACCAGTATTCTTACCCATCTTTCCTTCCTTTCTCTTTTGCTGTGCACCCTTTTTTTCAGGCGCATTCCATCCTTCTCCTCTTTCATCTCATCCCCCATTTCCGTTTTGCCCCGCTGCCTGCAAAGCATTTAATTGCTCCCGTATCGCGGATGGGCGCGGCGGCTCCGCCCGCCGACTTGTATACCGTAAACTATACAAGTTATCCATTAACTTCTACAACTTGATAATAACAAATGTCGAATTTTCTGTCAATAAACAATTTCTAAAAACTTGACAAACTTGATAACCTATTATTGAGCCAGAATTTTCCGGTGTTTTCTGAAACATCTTTTCGCAAATATCTTTTCAAAAAATATCTCTATTTTGTTGACTTTTCCTTTGCCCTACACTATAATTTGTTTATAAGATATCCAAGTTTTTTATACATGTTTTACACAAGCCGCTAAAGATGCCGTTTTGCGCACCGCGGTTTCCATGCCAGCACACGGAATGCGGTAAAAACCCCACGGACGGAAAAAGAGCGGAATACTTACAATAAATATCAGAGAAAGGATACGGAAATGGGAAAATTTTTATACGAGACGATCAAAGATTATTTAAAGAAACTGATTCAGGAAAATAAGAACGTGCCAAACTATAAACTGCCCTCCGAAAACCAGCTTGCCATGCGTTTCTCCACCACACGCATGACCGCGAAGCGGGCAATTAGTGAACTGCAGGAGGAAGGGCTGCTCTACCGGATCCACGGCAAGGGTTCCTTTATCACCGCCGAGGCACCGCAGGGAGCGGATGCGCCGGTCAACGAATTTATCTGTATGCTCCTGCCAAACCTTGAAAGCCACTTTATCCTGGAACTGATCGCCGGGGCAAGACAATACCTCAAACCATTTGGCTATCATCTGCTGATCATGAGCGAGAGCGAGGAGGAACTGAGATCCTTCAACCTGATCAAACGCATTGTCAATTTAAACATCAAGGGGATCATCGTTTTCCCGAACAGCCGGGCACACTATAACAAAGACCTTCTCCTGTTGGCGCTAAACAAATTCCCGGTTGTTTTTGTGGACCGCACACTGCATGATTTTGATATCAGCTCCGTGACCAGCGACCACATCAACATCGGCCGCCGGGGCATCCAATTCCTGATTGACAAGGGCTGCCAGAACATCGGATTTATCTCCATGCCGCGGGAGGACTCCAGCAGCATTTCCCGGAGGCTTACGGGTTACGAGAAAGCCCATGTGGAGAACGACCGCCGGATCATCCCGCGCCATATCCTATATGTGACCAAGAATGACCCAAACCAAACCGAACAGATCACAAGATTCCTGGCGGAAAACCCGCAGCTTGACGGCCTGCTCTCCTACGGCGGCAAGGTCGGTTTCAATGTATACAAGGCCATCGCCAAAAGCGGCCGCAGGGTTCCGGATGACCTGAAAATCATCTTCCTCGATGACGAATATGCCGATTACTGCGACCTGCTGCCCTTCTCCCCCACCTGCATCGCACAGAAAAGCTTTGAGATCGGGAGCAAGGCAGCAGAACTGATCATCAATTACATCACCACCAATACCATCACAAGTGACAAGATTCAGCTCGACTGCGACATTATCGAGCGGGGATCCACCGGAAAGGGGCAGTAAACCATGGACAACATTGAAATATCCGGAAAACCGGAAGCAATCTACTATTTCGCCGCCACCCACTGGGACCGGGAATGGTACAAAACCCTGGATCAATTCCGTTTTATGCTCGTCCCGGTCATGGACGGCATCCTATGCACCCTTGAGCAGAACCCGGATTTTTCGGTCTTTACCTTGGACGGACAGACCAGCATCCTTAACGACTACCTCGCAATACGCCCGGAAAACAAAGAGCGGCTCGCAAAGCTGATCAACAAAAAACGCCTGCTGATCGGCCCGTGGTACACGATGCCGGACGAATTTCTCGTCTCCTCGGAAAGCCTGGTCCAAAACCTGTTAAAGGGGCATTCCATCGCCTCCTCCTACGGTGCGGCGTGCCTAAAGACCGGCTATGTATGCGATTCCTTCGGTCATGTCGCCAATTTCCCGCAGATTTTAAACGGCTTTCACATCCACACCGCGCTGATCAGCCGCGGCTTAAACGACAGCGAGACCGAATGCTTTTTCCGCTGGGAAAGCCCCGACGGCTCGGCGGTGACTGCCTTTAAAGCACCTGAGACCTGCGGCTATGGTTCTTTTTACCACGAGGCTCTGGCTCCGTTCGGGCAGGAGTGCGAGGCACACCTTGCAGAAATTTCCGAATATGCCGCAGAATATGTAAAGAAGGAACTGCTGCGCAGCCATCTTCCCGTCGTGCTTTTGATGGACGGCATGGACCACGCCCCTATCCACGGTTTTATGCCGGAAATATTGCGCAGTCTGTCGAAACATTTTTCCTGTCCGGTAAAACAGCTTCCTCTGGATGAGCTGCTTGAGGGAATCGGCAAAAACAAACTTCCCGTTCTGCACGGCGAACTGGTTTCCCACGGAAAGAATTACGTTATGCACAACAAACTCATCCCGCACACCCTCTCCTCGCGCTACGACTTAAAGCAGGCAAATGATGCCTGTGAGCGCCTGCTCGAACGCTTTTGCATGCCTGCCGCGGCCATCCAGAGCCTGTATGGCCGCGACCCGGTGTATGGCTATATCCGTCTCGCCTACGGTTATCTGCTGCAAAACCACGCACACGACAGCATCTGCGGCTGCTCCATCGACGCGGTGCACCGCGAGATGCAGACACGTTTTGCCAAAACTTCCGACACGGCAAAGGAATACTTCAAGCAATTTTGCACGCAGTATTACGACCGTTTTCACGATGCGCAGGAAGATGGATGTGTTATCGCAGTCTTCAATCCGCTTCCTTACCCTTATCACGGACTTTTGGAATTTGATATTGATTTCCCGCAGGATTTTAAGACGCAGAAACTTACGTATATGAAATACGAACAGCGCAATACTTTTCTTCTTTACGACGAGGAGGGTCAAGAAATAAAATATAACCTGATCCGGGCCGCGCGCAGCCGTATGGTTCCCGACTTCCACGGAAACACCCGCCCGGCGGACCCTCACCGCGTCGCCGTGATCTCCACCCTGCGCCCGATGGGTTTTACCACTTTTCTGGCAAAACCGCTCGAAGGTCCTTACCGCGTCACGGAGCGGCTGAAAGGAAGTGCTTCCTCCTGTTGCAGCGGATTGATTGACTTTTCCATCCAAGCCGACGGAACCGTCACCATCAAAGACCTTGAAACAAACAAGATCTTTTCCGGACTGCATTCCTTTATCGACTGCTGCGAGGCGGGGGACGGCTGGTATCATACCCGTCCGGTCTCGGACGAAGTATATTATTCCTCCGGCTGCACAGTGTCCGTCTGCAAAACGTTTGACGGCTATGCCGCATGCAAATATCTTGTCCGCTACACATGGATGCTGCCCCGCGGAAAATGTACAGAGCAGGGCTTCTCCAAAAGAAGCAGCGAACTGCTCCCACTTACCATCACCTCGGAATTTACGGTTGCCCGCGGCTCAAAACTTGTGCGCGTGCATACGGAAATTGATAACATCATCAAAGACCACCGGCTGCAGCTGCATCTGCCAACCGGCCTTTCATCGGATCATTACCATGTCAACCAGTGCGGCCTGATCCTGAACCGCCGCAGCGGGCTCGACCACAGCCATGTACACTGGAAGGAAGCCGACATCACGGAATATTCCTTCGCGGACATGGCCTATATCCGGGATGAAACAGGCGGCCTGCTCTTTCTCTCCGGCGGCGGTCTGCACGAGATTTCCTGCCCGGCGGATGAGGACAACAGCATGGATATCACTTTGCTGCGCTGTTTTGGCAGAACCACCGGAACCAACGGCGAAACCGACGGGCAGCTTGTCGGGAAACAGGTCTTTGAATACGCACTGATGCCGCTGGCGGATGAAACGGGAGGCGAGCTGGTGCGAACCAAAGATGCCTATACCGCGGGCTATCAAACATTCACCGTCCCGCACGGAAAACTACCTGCAAAAGACAGTTTCACCCCACTTAAAAATTGCTCTGCCCCAGACGGAGCATTTGCCGTAAAACAAAGCGCCTTTACCATGCACTCCGCGCACTGTGCCTACATCACGTCCCTGCCCGCACAAAGCGGCGGGATCCTGCTGCGCGCCGCAAATTATTCCGGGCAGGAAGACCAATGCAGCTTTACTCTTGCGGTTCCGGTGCAAAAAGCCTGCCTGTGTAATTTTTTAGAAGATAAAACAGGGGATGCCCTTGTGGACGGGCAGACCGTGACCTTTTCGGTCGGGGCATACCGCATGGCAACGCTGCACGTGTGGACAGCGGACTGACCTTCCTGCCGGATTCGGGAGCAGAAACCCATTTTTCCGTTATCCATTGACGCGCGTAAACAAAAACAGGGGCTGCCGCTTCAACGAATGAAATTTCGTGAAGCGGCAGCCCCCGTCGCATATCCGTTTTTCCGCATGATCTACCGCCGGAATCAGTCCAAAACACATGAAGCAATGCCGCCTTTACCTAAGCTCCATGCGCGCAGTCTCCGAAAACCCTTCCTCCCCCATCCGGTAGGAACAAACTTCTTTCATCTGGTTGACCAGATAAAAATAATCCCCGATATAGATTCCGCGCAAATGCATATAATACCAATCATCCCAAGGTTCCAGCATCTCATCCCACACATCAAATCCGATTTCCGGGTTCGCATCATCAAAATATTGTTCCCAATCCCACTTCCTCATGTAGTCCTTTTCAAATTTCTGACAGAATCCTTTTTCCGCGTCATAACCGTATACCACATACCCCTTTTTCTCCGTGTAATTCCAATATCCGTCCTCCCCGTCGTAAGACCCTTCCAATGGCAGCCCGATCAGGTTCCGCTCCCCGTCCACCAGCGCCGACCGATGGTTTCTGCACGCCTCGCTGCCCCAATAATCTTCCAACAAAACCGTATGTTTCTCCACCACCTTAAGCGGATCGCTGATGTCAAACATTGTAAGCTTCACACAATTCACCGCCTCCGTTTCAAGCGCACCATAGCCGATGCCAAGCAGCAGGTTCTCCCCGTAAGGATGCAGATAGTCGGAAAATCCCGGAATTTTTAACGCCCCAAGCAAAACCGGATGTTTCGGGTCGGAAACATCGACAGAAAACAGCGGATCCACGTTGCGGAATGTGACAAAATACGCGGTATCCCCGATAAAACGCGCCGAGTAGATTCTCTCATCCTCCGCCAAACCCTCAAGTGAACCGATCACCTGGAGCTTTTCATCCAGCACATAAAGGGCATTCGACCTTCCCGAACCGATCTCCCATACAGCCTCCCTTCCCTGCACGGTTCCATACTTTTCCACGGTTGTCACAACGCGCAGGTAACCGTCTTTCTCATCCATCGAAAACTGGTCATCCAGACTGCCCTTCACCTTTCCCTGTGCTGCAAGCCCCAATTCACCGTCTGCGCAGGAAATCTTGACAATATCCGTGTAATCTGTATTCCCGCGGCCACCGTACCAGCTACCATCCGCCAGATAAATCGCGTTCCCACTCATATAACAATGCCCGCTGCCCGCCATAAAGCTGATGCTGTCCACCGGATTTTCCGGCGTTTCAAGGCAGACTGCCGTCACGATGGTATAGACGGGATCCTGACTGTCCCCGCGGAAATATATGCAGTCCGGCGAAAGCGGCCCACCATCCACCTGCGGCAGTCTCGCCAGCTCATCTGCCGATAATTCTGCTTTACCCTCTTCCACAAGATCCGTTTCTTTACCAATCTGCCCCTGATCCATATATTGTGTATAATTATAATAAATCCTCTTCTCCGAGATCACATACAAATAACCGTCCTTCTCCCGGCTGCTCACATAATTCCCGTCCTGCGTATGGCTTCCCAACAGGGATGGCGCTTTCCGGTCCGTGATATCGTAGACAAGGACTTCCGTCTGGTAATCGCCATAGTATCCGAACCAGAAATCAAAATACACATCGTTGTCCCCTGCCTTTACCGGCTCCTGCCACTTTGTCCCATACCGCACCACCGCCAGACGGTTTCCGGAAACATACATTTCCTCCTGCCAGATATCAAACGAAGCCTCCGGCGAAAACACGCTTTCCAGGGCAAGTTCCCCATCTTTCGCCCGGACAATATAGAGTGTGCAATCCCCGTCATTCTTCGACAATATGTAGATATATTCCCCGTCCGTCTTGACAATATCCGCTTCGGCAATGCCGTCCACCTGCACGTTGGTATCCGAATAATCCCCACCCGATAATCCTGGTTCACCCGCTGCCCCCGGTATTGCCATGGCATCATCCACCGTCATATCAGGAAAGCCCGACGCGGAATCCGTCACAAAATAATGGTTCATACCCCACGGTGGCAAACCACTGCCTTTATGCAATACTTCAAGAATTTCCTGATAATTTTTCGCGGCGCAAAAGACCGTGCCCGTCTCTTGCGTGTCCGTGCCCTTACCTTCTTTCACTTCCGTTTCCTTCCCGGAAACTTCCGGTTCGGAAATCCTTTCCGCGGCAGGCTTTTTCATACTCCCTTCCCTCTCCTCCCACCACAGTCCGGGTCGCCCCACCTGCCCGGCGGGCATCCCGCCAAACGGGTTGTTCCGTCCCGCCGCGAGCCTGCTGCCCCCTCCTGCAAAAACCAAACCCACGGCAAGTAATACCGCCGCCATTCTCTTCATCTGCCCCGTCAACATCATCCTCTTCCCTTCCTTCCCTTTTCCGAACTGCCGGATTCCTGCCACGGCACGGCGCAGAGACCAACCCGTGCCCCTTTCATGGATTAGACGAGACAACACAAAAAACGGTTCCCATTATTTCAAAAATACTTCAGGACTTTTTTCTGCGGTATCCCCCCGTTTGCCGGGCCGTCCAACAGTCTGCCATCGCCGGAAAACCGTGACCCGTGGCACGGACAATCCCACGAATGTTCGGCTTTGTTCCATTTTAGCACACAGCCAAGGTGCGGGCAACGTCTTCCCGACGGAATCAGAAAATTGCCCAGGGTCTCAACGGTATTGACGAAAAGCTGCGGATGGAGCATCCCCCGCGAAGGGGCGAACACATCGGCATAGGGATTGCGCCTGCCCGTCAGCATATCCGCCAAAAGCATTGCCCCTGCCATTGAGGATGTCATTCCCCATTTGCCGAACCCCGTGGCAACATAGCAGTCCGCCATGTTCCGTGAATATTTCCCGATATACGGAATCCCGTCAAGCGGCATACAGTCCTGCGCCGCCCAGTGCGCCACTTCGCGTGACTGCGGATAGTGCCTGCGGGAAAACCTCCGAAGCTCCTGCCATGCCCCTCCTTGTTTGCCTGTCCTGTGCCCGCCGCCGCCCAGCAGCAAAAAATCCCCATAACCGCGGAAGGAGAACCCTGTTTTTTCCTCATCCACATACATCGCCTGAGGTGCTTTCACATCCGCAAGCGCGAGCACATACGAGCGGTGCTGGTAAAGTTTCATAAAATATAGTCCGTGCTTGTTATCCATCGGGAAATGCGTAGCGACCACAAGCCTGCAAAATGCGATTTTCCCGTTTTTCGTGACTGCGGTTTTTCCCAGAAATCCTTTCACAAAGGTATGCTCGAAAATATTTAAGTCCCCGGCAAGTGCCCGGATAAATTTGAGCGGGTGAAACTGCGCCTGATGCGCAAACCCCACCGCCCCCACCGTTTTGACCGGTAATTCTTTTGCGCCGGAAAGCAGTGCCCTCCCTCCAAGCTTCTCGATCGCCCGCGCCTCGGCCTCGATCTTTCCCCGGTTTCCTAGCGAATACACGTAATTATCTTTTTCCGAAAAATCACAGTCGATTCCCTCACAGAGCTTAAAATATTTTCCGACCGCTTCCTGGTTTGCCTCCAGATACTGCCTTGCCCGCTCCACTCCTACCGTGCCCAAAAGTTTCTGGTAGATCAGCCCGTGCTGCGCCGTGATTTTCGCCGTTGTATTGCCCGTTGTGTGGGAGCCGATGGTATCCTTCTCCACCAGCATATAATCCACGCCGCGCTCCTTCAGAAAATGCGCGCACAAAATCCCCGCCATTCCGCCGCCGATGATCAATACGTCCGTCTTCGCGTTCCCTTTCAGCGGCGCAAAGTGCGGAAGCCCTTCTGTCATTTGCCAGATTGATTTTGTATCCATTTTATTCTCTCCTATTTTAAGTTCCGCATACGCCCTCCCAGCACCAGTGGCACAGGAAGCAGTTTCCGTCCGTTCCCCTCCCGGCAACTGCTTCCGGCGCTGTGCTGGCATATGCTGTTTTTAAGTTCCGCATAATTGATATGCTGTCTTAAAACTATTATAATTTCTTCCGCATATTGTATAGCCTTATGGAATTTTTATTCACCGGCTTTTGTTTTTCCAATGTGCCATGCGTGAAATCAATCTCGCTTTCTCCAGCCGTCCCGGATCAACCCGTATCATGCTCCGTTAAGAACACAGCTTTCCCTGTTTCATGGATTTCCAAGGATTTCTGATCCGTTCTGACCCCGTTGTATTGCAAACCGTTTCCGTCCGACAAAATACTGCTGCCATAAACAAAGTGAAAATCATGTAAAAATTCAGCCATAATGCTTGACAAATCCGTTTCCTTGATTTATTATTCAAGTAATATATAACTCAAATAATAAATCAAGAGAAAGGGGCTTACATATGCCGGCGAAGGCTAAGGTTACAAAAGAAATGATCATAGATGCGGCACTTGCAGTTGCAAGGAGGGAGGGGGCAGAAAATATAAACGCCCGGACAGTTTCAGAGAAACTCGGCTGTTCAACACAGCCTGTTTTATATTATTTTAAAAGGATTGAGGATGTCCGAATTGCAGCCCATAAAAAGGGAAGCGAATTTCATATCAACTATGTGACAGATTTAAGCGGAAAATATGAACGGCCGATGTTAGAAATGGGTATGAGATATATCCAATTTGCCGTAGAAGAAAAAAATCTTTTCCAGTTTCTATTCCATTCAAATTATTATACAAGCGGCCAGCTTTCGGATTGGCTTACGGGGGAAAATTTAGACTCTGTATTTTCTGTTTTGAAGATACAGACAAAGGCAGACACCCAACAGGCATATCGTATATTTTCCCAAATTTTTTTCGTAACACATGGAATTGCCAGTCTGCTTGCGAATAATGCGATGGTTTATGATGAGGCATATTGTATAAAGACACTGTCGAATGCCTATTTTGGTGCAATGTATCTGATGAAAGGAAAAAATTTATTATGAAAAACGCGACGCAGCTTCCATTGAAGAAAACAATGGCAATGGTTTTTGGTCTGACAGGACTATTTACAGCTTTGTATCTCATAGTCGGAATACAATTGCCGCAGTTGCCTACCCTTTTGATATTTTGCATCCTTGGCGTATTGTTTCTGATGCCTGCCGAATGGTTCCTAATAATAAGGCAGAGCAAAAAAGACTACGGTAAATATTCTCTTGCGTCTGCACAGCTCGGGCAGGAAAAGCAGCCCGTATTAATAATACTCTTTTTTGCATCGATACTATTCGGTTTGGCTGGAATATTTTCCTTTACGATACTGCCGCTTGAGAATATGCTGTTATTTCCATTACGGGAGAGGCTGCTCTCATTTCTGCCCACAGGGTTTGATTGGAATAATATAGAATGTATAAAGAGTTATCCGAAAAATATTGTGACAGCCACCTGTGTCGTGTATTTCATATTTAATGTTTTTATCGGCCCCATCACAGAGGAATTTTTCTTCCGCGGATATTTAACGGCACATAACAGCAAATATGGAAAATGGACACCGGTAATCATCACGGCTATTTTTTCGCTGTATCATTTTTGGCTTCCCTTCCAAAATGTTTTCCGTATTATGATATTTACGCCTATGGCATATATCAGCTACCGGAAAAAGAACTTATACATTTGTATGGCTTCTCATATCTTATGCAATCTCTTTACGACGATCTCCTTTGTCCTTGCTGTGATGGATTAAATAATATGCAGAGCCGGCCCGGGATGTCCGGCTCTGCTTTATAAGTATGCCCTTCCGATCGCTCACCAGTCGGAATCCCAATCATCGTAGCTGCTGTCCCAGACATCGCCGTCATCCCAGTCATAATCCCAGTCATCCTCCTCCCACTCCTCCTCGCTATACCAAGGAGATTCAGTAAAATCACCCGCCTCGTAACTGCTGCGCCAGTTTCTGGACTGATAATAGTCATCCGCGTGCTCCTCAAGCTCCGTGTCGATCTGTGTACGCGACCACTCCTTATCATAAACATCCCACTCATACCAGTAGGAACTGTCATAATAGTAAGTGTGACCCCCATAGTCATAGTAACCGCCAGAGGGTCCCTTCGTAAACCAGGCAGCAAGTACAAAGATAACAATGAGCCCCCAAACAACAGTCTGCGTGATAAAGCCTTTTGCCGGAACTTTCCTGCCCCTTCCGGAATTTCCCTGTCTTCTCGGCGGCAAATGCCTTTTCTGCTCAGCTACCCGCTCCCTGATCTTCAAGTACAGCTCATTGACCGCATAGGCCTCATCGCTGCCCTCATACCGAACGGCACGCGTGCCGTCCGCCTTATTTTTGTAGACAACAAAATTACCAGTGTTCTCGTCCCGGTAAATACCGAAGGCTTTCGCGCCCCGGTAATCCTCCCCGAGAAACACCCGCATGTCTGCAAGCGGCAGATTATGATGCCGACAATATGCCCTCAGCTCCTCTATGGTCGCCGGGACACCGTAGGCGGTTCTTCTCACCCTTCGGTTCCCCGCACCGCAATAGGAACATTTCTGCGCCGTTTCCGGGATCATCTGTCCGCAATATTCGCATGGTATCTTCATGGATCACTCCCCCCTGCTCCTGTCCCCATCCTACAGGGATATCCCCTAAAATATGATGCCCCTTCCATCCAATATCAAATACTGTAATATTGCCGCTGTACCGTGGATGGATTGCGTGATAAACTCAATTATGTAATCTTTTCCATTGCCGTTTTGCCCATATCAAGCCCTGCTTGAACATGGTTCAATCATATTGTATGAAACCATGCACGAGGAGTCAATCGATTATCCGAATTTTAACCTCATTCTAATATTTCCCCGAACATGAAACGGCGCTCTGTATCGCACTGTAAAAGGATAGATTTCTTTGCAGGCACAAGTCCGGAATAATTTATAAAAACCAGCCCATACTACTCCTGATTCCAACAAAACAGGAAACGAAAGGAGTTTATCATGATTTTAAAACAGACCGAGGCCAGCGCGATCTCCGAATTGCAGACACAGGAAAAAAACTGCATTGAAAAATACCGCAGATACAAGGAGCAGGCGAAGGATCCGGTACTAAAGGATCTGTTCGGGCAGCTTGAGACATTGGAGCAGAAGCATTACGACGCGCTGGGGCAGGTGCTCAATGGCCAGGTGCCGTCCTGCGACTGCAACGATTCCTCCGGACGGGATTACGAGCCAAAGGCGACCTACTCCGCAAACGACCAGGGCGAGGACAAAAAGTTTGATAATTTCCTCGCGACCGACTGCATCGGAACCGAAAAACTCGTCTCCTCCGAATACAACTCCGATGTGTTCCGCTTCTCCGAAGCCCCGGTGCGCAAGCTTTTAGCGGATATCCAGGTGGAGGAGCAGAACCACGCTGAGATGCTTTATAAGTACCGCACGGTCAATGGGATGGCATAAATTTTATTTGGCTTTCGGGAGCGGCGGTGTTATCCTATACGACATCTTTCTTCGGGGGCAAGGCCACGTCAGGACGCAGAAACCCATATTTTGATGCCGTCAGGGCGGCTCATTTTGCGGCATATATCCCCAGGATGAGATTTTTACCGGAACCATACACGGTGCAGGCTATTTTCCTTATGATAGCCTGCACTTTTTAATTTATGTCCTTTATCACTTATCTTTTGAATCTTCTCACTCCCCCGCAACAATAAATATACAGGTTCCTTCCAGTTGTTCATTATTACTTGCTACCCGGATTGTCGGCTTTGCTGACACAAGAAAAAATAACTGTCCGTTCTCATCGATGCAAACAATCACGTCATTCTGAACATTTTCAATTTTATATCCTTCCGAACAAATTGCATTCACTTTTTCTAAAACGGCTCGGTTCAGCGCGTCCCGGCCAACCATCCTCTCCCCGGCATCCTCAAAAGCTCTGATATTGATTAGCATCATACGATCCAGTGTACCATCCGGGTTTAGAATAATTTCTGCAATATCACTTGTCCGGTAACCATCAAGATATCTTATATAAGTAAAAATATACTTCACAGACTCCGTTCCGGGGCTGCCAATATAAAAAAAGTCTTTTGTTTCAAACCAACGGCTTGCTTTTTCTCCTTCCTGCACAAAATGAGCGACTTCCGTAGCAAGGGAACAAATATAATTTTCAGGTACAATATACTCTTTTACAAAAGTTTCCGAAATTCTCCGGAAATCTTCTTCTGTTTTCGGATTCTCCAAACTTGAAATGCGTAACCCATCTTCTGACTGAATCCCACATACTTCCTCTGTCCCCTTCTTAAAAGAGATTTCCAATCCGCCCTGGCTTATGTAATTTTCTTCTTCGTAAGGAACAAACTCTTTCTGGTCTGTATCTTGGTAAGCTAACTCATACTGCACTCCCGCAAGATCAAAAGAAAAGGATTGTACTGCCGAAGCATCAACATAATTATCCGTTTTCTTATACTCATATGAATCCCCCGTATACTTCATTATATTACTCTCATCATATGCTGCCGGATATTCATATACATGCAATTTTGCTTCGCTCCCGCAGCCCGTAAGCATGAAAAACAATACCGGTAATGCAACCAATAATTTTTGTTTCATTAAATACCTCCTAATTAAAAGTAGTATTCCATACCCCACGATACATACAAGAATCAATCCCCAACTCGCCCAATGCTTGCAGTATAAAATGCTTCTTTTGGGTCTCTTTCTTTGCCTCATTTAATGACTCGTCAATATTATCCCCTTCCGATAAATGCTGAAAGAAAAATTTAACCCATGTGTTTGCCCCTGCACAATTTACTTCCTCAGTAAATCCTACTACAGTTGAAGCTCCTTTGACTTCGGATGCTACAGTCAAGTTCCTTATACTGGTTGAGCTGACTCCTCCTGCTGCTGTCAGACATCCTCCATATACAATTAGTTTTGCATTTGACAATGAACCATTTACCAAATCCTCGATATCGCTATTGCATAAATTTTTATCTGATAAGCATATAAAATTACCTATATAATTTCCGGACGAATCTGTAAATGCACCTCCATGACTTCTCGTAACGATAATCTCACCTACATCAAGCATTGACATGACATCTGCAAGCACCAAATCCTCACGCTTATAGATTTCACCAGATGAATAACCCATTTTTTCCAAATACGGTGTAATCGTATCATAGCAAGACATATGATCATGACCTGTGTCGCTGATCCCGACCAAATAGACCGATGCGGCATATACGCAAGTATTCATAGATGCCATAAACATCAGCCCTGCAAGCAAAACGCCAAAAGTCTTAACGCAACTTTTCTTATTCATTATGCACCTCCTCAAATTTTCCCTTGTCTCTTTCTCCACATATGCATATACCCTGCCGCCTGCAAAAAAGAGTAATAAAAATTATCATCTTTGACATATCACCAACATTATATCCTATCCACCCAAAAACATCAACGGACAGTTTTCCGCAGTTATCTGCGGAAAACTGTCCGTTCCCTTTTTCATCACAAAACGATACCGTATACCAAAAAACTCGTGTCTTACTATAAAAAATAAAAATTTCTTATTTCGCTAAAATAATCTATGATACGAAATCAAATCAGACAGAAATCTCCAGTCTTACTCATCCTGTTTCCCTATTACATTGTTACGTACGTTTGATATTAGATCCCGCTTTCCTCTTCTTCCACCGCAGCCGCGGCTTCTCCAAACGAATCATCAGCGTCCGCCATTCCGTCCCCGCGGGCACCGGCCGTCATTTCCCCGCCCCCCTCCCCACGGGCAGCCGCCGTCAGCTCCGCCTCCGCCGGCTGCCACGCCGTCCCGAACGCCACGTCGCGGAACAGCGCCGCCAGGCCCGTGATCTGCTTGAGCCGCAGAATCTCGTCCTTATCCATCCCCAGATGCCTCGAGATCCATGCATCCGAGCGCCCGAGCTCATGCAGCTCCTTGACAATATTGCTCATCAGGTCCACATCGTGCGAGCCGCGTGCGCGGTTGTGGCGGATCGTGCTCGCCATCCGGTGGTCAAGAGGCTTGTCAATGATGCTGACCGGCAGCATCCCCTCCTCCCGCTTGTATATGTCCGGGTAGTCCAGCATGATCCGGTAGCGGTGGAAACCGTCCACCAAAATATATTTATCCCGCTCCCTGTCATAATAGCACACGACCGGCATCGTATAACCATCCTCTTTGATACTGTCATACAAAAGCTTAAGCTCCGGCGGGGCGACCGCGTTTGGGTTGTAGGTATTCGGCTCGACCTTCTCGACCGGTACGGCAACCACCCCATAAACCGGACTTTTAAATCCCATCCATCTTCACCACCTGTCTGTATTTTTCTTTCAATGAATTTATCTGTTTCTGCTGTTCCCTCGTCAGCCCAAACCCCATAAAACGACAGGTATGGTCATTTTTCAGAATGCAGTAACACATCCGCTTCCAGCTCGGCACATCTTTCGTCGACTTAATATCGTCGGTATCATCCGGTATACTGTCCAAAAAAATGATGCGCGAATTTTTCATGACGGTATAATTGGATACCCCGTTGCGGCGGATATGGTAACCGTGCTCCGTGAGTTCCTTGATCGTCTCTTCCTCCAGCCCCCCTCCGGTCTTGTGCCAAAATTCGATCGAGGTCTGGAATTTCTTTATGTAATTATTCCGCAGTCTTGCCGGAAGCGTGTCAAGCAAAAATTTTGTGTAAGATTCCCATGTATGTCCTTTGGGCAGGGTGAGGGAACGGTACGCCATCGCCTTGGTCTTCCCGTAAATCGCCCCGAAATTCGCCCCTTTGACACGTCCCACCAGCCGCGCCCATACCTCCGGGTCGATCACCCGGTAAAGGTTGAGGCTGTCCTTTGCGTAATCATTGAAAGGCGAGGCGACCCGCATCTGGCTCGGCTTTAACCCTGCCATATAGTAGAGATCATACAGCTTGTTATAATCAAACTCAAAAACGGCATTCGCGTGCCAGATATCGCTCAATGTCCAGTCGTACAGCGGCGAGGCGGCATAGGTATCCTTGAACTGCCTCGTGATCCAGCACTGGTCCTTATAACCGTATTTTTTGTTTATGATCCCGCTGTAACGCTGGAGCGATTCGTCCGCACGCACCCCAAGCAAACTCACCGTTTTCCGGTTTCCGTGCGAGAGACGGTACCAGCGCCCGAACTGCTTTGCCAGATCCTCCTGATGCATACGGTAACGGTAGGTCGTGATCGGGTTGTTGCGCATGTTGATCACGTACTTTTTCTTCGGCATCGGCCGGATCCATATTTCCTGCTGCTTATCATCCCACGGATACCAGTACATCTGATAGCTTGAAAAACAGGTGCGGGTCGCCATCGGCAGGCAGACCCAGTAAAGATCCACATTCTTCTCCTGTTCCAGCCGCTCAAACGTGCGCTCCACATATTCTGACGTAACCGTGTACTGCGCTTCAAAATCCTGATGGAAAACCCCGATGGTGCGGTTCGAATAATACTGATTCCTGAAATTTAATACCAGATTAAGCAAAATCCCACTGTCCTTGCCGCCGGAAAAAGAGACAAAAATATTGTCAAACTCCTGAAAAATGAAACGCATACGTTCCAAGAACGCCTCATAGACATTTTTTTCGATATATTGCCGAACCATGTAATTGCCCATAGATGTCACCTGCCATTCGACGAAATTATACCTTATTTTACCATATTTACAAAATACTGGCAAGTTCTATGAATTATTTTAATCTTTTTCTGGTCCAATTTTAAACTTGCTTTTGCAAAAATACTGCTATACCGTTCATCCCATAAAAAGATGGCGGCCGGCACTTAAAAACCTGTGCCGGCCGCCATCTGCGCCGTCATAATATCATTCACAAAAACAAAATCCGGAAAACTGCCGTTCCCTGCACCATCACTTCTCCCACTGCCTGCAAAACTCCGCGATGGATGCGTGCCGCAACGCCCGCTCCCCGCTTACCGCCTTTGACGCAACGGCAAAGCGCCTCTCATCAAGCTGCCAGTGCTCCCTTGTGCGCTGGTATCCGCCAAAAAGCGCAAACGCCGTCGCGCCCGCCGTGTAGACATTGGTCACCTCGTCAATAACCGCGCCCAGTTCATACTCTTCCGGCGACTGGAACCGCGAACTGCCCCACATGCGCCCCATATCATTGACACACGGCTGCTTCCGGAAAAAATCAATGTCGCAGATCGTTGTTTTTCCGCTCTCAAAATCATACAGGATACTGCCGTCATAAAAATCAACCGCCACATACCCCTGCGCCGTGGTATGCCCCAAAAAGCAGAGCACGTCCGAAAAAACCGCGAGCCTTGCATCAAGCGGAAGCGCCATAAACTTCGCGTGTGCCTCCGGGTACATCCTCCCCATACACTCCCCTTGTGCCCAGCGAAAAACCATCGCGAAGCCGCCGCCCATTTCTCCTGCCTCCACAAGCTCGACCAGGTTCGCGTGTTTTAGGTCGCGGTAAATCGGCAGAGAATCTTTCAGCCGTGCTATGGCATCGTCCGGTTCACCCTCGTATCTCTTGGTTTGCGCCCCTGCAAATTTTATAAAAAACCGCTCCCCGCCCCGCTCGGTGCCAAAGCAGATATTGCCGGAATCCTGGTCGTCGTAAACCTTGAATACCTTGCCATACCGGCGGATAAAACCAAAATCAAACGGCTGCTTCATCACGTATGGAATGCCGTCGATCGATTGCCGGATGCTGCCCGTATGATCCGCCGCTTTTCCTTCTTCCATTCTTTCCCCCTGTGATTTTCTTAAAAACTTTCCCTATCCCTTTTCTGCCGGAAAGCTTCCCTGCTCGGCCCCTGCCCGCCGGCGCTTCGGAAATGCCTTAACTTCAATAATTCTCGGCACATACCTCAAAGTAACTTTGCGGATGGTTGCACACCGGGCATTTTTCCGGGGCAGCCGTCCCGACCACGATATGTCCGCAGTTGCGGCATTCCCAGATCCTGACCTCGCTCTTTTCAAACACTGCCGCAGTTTCCACATTCTTTAACAGCGCACGGTATCGCTCTTCATGGTGCTTTTCAATCGCGGCAACCATGCGAAACTTCGCCGCCAGTTCCACAAACCCTTCCTCCTGCGCCGTCTTCGCAAACCCTTCATACATATCTGTCCACTCATGGTTCTCGCCATCCGCCGCCGACGCAAGATTCTGCTTTGTATCACCGATACCGGAAAGCTCTTTGAACCACATTTTTGCATGTTCTTTCTCATTGTCCGCTGTCTTTTGGAATATCGCGGCAATCTGCTCATAACCTTCTTTCTTTGCTACCGACGCAAAATACGTATATTTATTCCGCGCCTGCGACTCCCCTGCGAACGCCGCCGCAAGATTCTTTTCCGTCTGTGTCCCGGAATACTTGTTCTTTCCTTCTGCCATTTCTTTTCCCTCCATATTTCCGGCTCGCTCCGTACTTAATTTCATAAAAGACAGGGTGCGGAAGGACTTTCATACCTGAAATCCCCCCATGAGCCAATTCTTTCGCGCGCTTTTGCCTGCGCCCCATAATTATAGTGTATAATAACAGCAAAGTCAACACGCTTCACAGCAAATGCATAATTCCGGCAATGCACCCTATGGATACACCCATATTTTCCGGATTTACGGCGTGAGGTGCATAATCTTAACTGTAAGCAACACCTATATTGACGCAGGAGGGTATGCACATGAATGATTACAGCAAAATCACAGCCCTTTACTCCCGCCTATCCGTGGGGGACGAGGACAGGGACGGCG
>ERZ808040.306-NODE-306-length-45745-cov-5.806495_pt1 | contig 45745 bp, 37 predicted proteins | sample MGYA00380191_ERZ808040 | MGnify/ENA primary metagenome ERZ808040 (study PRJEB31490, sample SAMN06133395) | mouse gut metagenome | isolation source: J6 | host: mice | place: China: Chengdu | collected 2015-05 ...
TCTTCCTCAAAATACTCCGGCTCACCGTAATATTCCGCCTCCATGCCTTCCGGTTCTTCCTCAAAATATTCCGGCTCACCGTAATATTCCGCCTCCGTGCCTTCTGGCTCTTCCTCAAAATACTCCGGCTCACCGTAATATTCCGCCTCCATGCCTTCCGGTTCTTCCTCAAGGTACTGGGGTTCTCTATAATAATCCCCTTCGTCCTCTTCCTCTATGTATAGGCTCACTCCCTGGCCGTATTCTTCCTGGCCAGGATACGCCTCATATTCCGGTTCATCCCAGTCATAGTCATTCTCATCATAGCCTTTCCAACCCTCATCCGGCCTCTTCGTGTGATTAAACAATTTCTTCATAAATGATACCTCAACTATACTCCTTTAGCCTTAATCCGATATACAAAAAGAGATTGGATACCCGGCAGACTCATTATCATAAATTTAACAAATTTGTAACATTATAGCATTGCCTCTATATTACTTCAAGCAAATATGTATTTCTTCATAAATTCTTAAATCTTCTTAAACTGTCTTAATATTGTGGACTTCCAGCTCACATAATAGTAAAATAGCTATCAAAGACCCCGCAGCAAGCTGACGGGGTATCACTCTTATAGCACCGAAAAGAAACAACAGTGCACCCACTCGCAGAAGGATTTGCAGTCCGTGCTACACGGGAAAACACTGTTATACCAAGAATGAAATGAGGATTATTAATGAAGAAAGACAGAGAAGAACATATCATACCGGATTTGGAAATAATCGACCTGGAAGAAAGCGAAATCCCCACCAATGATTTTGCTGAGGACGAGGAGGCTTACGGCGAAGAAGCGCCCCTATCCGAAAAACCCTCCTCCGGAAAGCGCTTCCCCCGCATAAATATACATTTCGTGTTGTTGGCTGCTTTTGTTATTTTTATTGGCGGAATCGTATACAAAATCATGAACTTTGGTGAATATATTGACCTGGATGAAATATTTAAGGACGGAAAAGGAACCTACGAAGATACACTTGACGAGATTTTGCCACTGATGGACGCCAGCGGAAGGCGCCTGGACACAAATTACGATGACGGACTGACTATTGTTGCTTTTGGCAATGCCCCTTTTGCGGATGACAGGGGTTCGGAGGATAATCTGGCCAATATCATTGCGGAGACCACCGGTGCTACCGTCTATAACTGCTCCGTCAGCAACAGTTACATGGCTTCCCAGAGTCCTAACATCAGCTCCCCCGACTATCCCATGGATGTATACACCTTCTATTGGCTGGCCATGCTTGCCTGCGGAAGCGATATTTCCCGCAGCTTTGACGAGGCCAATGCGGAATTAGGGGAAAATGTCCCCCCGGAAGCGGAAGAAGTCATCAACACCCTGTCCACCCTGGATTTCAGCACTGTTGACGTAATTACCGTTATGTACGATGCCACGGACTATCTCCAGGGGCATGAAATGTACAGCGATTCCAACTCCACCGATATCCAACAGTTTACAGGCAACCTTGAGGCCGGGATCGAAGTCCTTCAGGACATATATCCTCACATCCGTATCATTGTGATGTCACCGCCTTACGCATTCTCTGACAAAGTCGATGAGAACGGCGATTATATCAGCAGCGATATCGCCCGATATGGGCAGGATGTGCTTTCCACCTATGTCATCAAGGAATATACTTCCTGCGCCACGCGGAACGTCACCTTTATAGACCATCTTTACGGCACCATCACGGAAGACAACGCCCCGAAATATCTGACCGACCATCTGCACCTGAATGTAGACGGCCGCAGAGAAATCGCCAAACGCTTTGAATATGCGCTAAACTTCTACAACAAGAGCGAGTAATCCGTATCCCGGAAGATCACATATCCGTCCATCCTGCCAAATACCTCCCAATGGTATTCGGCAGGGTTGCCGACGATCATTTTGTCCTCCGGTATAATGACAAAATGACATCCCTCTTCCTTCGCAAGAGGCGCCAGACGGCTCAGGTCAATGGTTTCCTTTTCCATCTCATCCGGCAGTTCGCTCCATTTGTTCCAGCGGTCCACTGTCACTTCCCGCCCGTAAGGCATACATATGGTAGGGTCATACTGCCGTACAAACTGCACCATTTCCAACGGAAAAGCCGCCTGTATCTCCCTTCCCGGCACCGCAATGGCATCGCAGATGTGCACCACACTGTCCGGGACATGATATATATTTTCCGCTTTCTGGAAATATTGGTTGTTGTAGATAAAGCTTCCGGACACTGCGATCCCCGCAGCAGCCGCCAACGCAAACGTTGCTCTGTTCCTGTCTGAAAGGCTGCCGTAAATGGAAGCTGCCGTATAAGCCACAGTCACCGTGACAGGGAGCAGCCAAAGCATCCGGTAATAAATCTCATCTCCCAGCAAACCATATAATATCTTTGCAAACAGCGGATTAAAAAAAAGAAGCAGCAGCACCACCGGCACATAGACAAACAGGATCCTGACAAATTTCCTCTTTTCCCTCATCCACAGGTAAATCAGTGATACCAGGTAAAAGATCATAATCAGGCCTGCGCCCATATATTCCCGAAACAGAGTCGTCACAACATTCCACATAAAAGCTCCCATGTCGCAGCTTTGCTGCGCCTTATAATCGAAATCAACCAGTTGGCTTACGAGAACACAAGATACAAAACCGAGTAACAGACATTGGGCAGACAGCATAACGCCAACGGAATCAGTATCTTCCAACGCTTAAAAGCGACCGCTGCACAGATACCCGCAACCCCCACCAGCACACAGCAGAGTATGGCCCCCATTGTGCTGCACAGACATCCCGCCATTCCCACGGAGGCAAGCAGCAAATAGTATTTCAGGGAAACATCCTCTCCCTCCTGCAGCTGCCGGAACAGTGACAGGAGCAAAAGCAGGAGCACCGGAATGATGATGCTTCCCAGCGCCGCCTTTCCCTGCCTGCTCCTGGCGATCATAAAATTCTCCACCGTATAAAACGAATAATCCCCAAACAACACCAGGAGTTCCGTGAAAATCAGGAAGACAGGCAGCACATCTTTCTTCCCCTTCAGCAGGCTCCCGCCAATCAGGTAAAAAATACCATAAGTCATTCCGATCAATGCCACCGGAAGGATCACATGGGCAACGGATACTGCCCGGATCCCCATGGCCTTCGCCAGAAAAGCAATCCATATGGGAAAGGGCGCCAGTCCGTGCCTGGCATCCAATTCCGTGGTATATCCCGTGTAAGGCAGCTTGCGGTACATGGTCTCTGCGTTCTGTGTAATAGAGGAGATAGCCACATAAAAGGCATCGTCACCGTCTCTGTATGTCATGCGGACAGCCTGCACCAGCTGGAAGGCCAACAAACCCCAAAACACCATCCATACCAGGTGCGTGGAAAGCTTCTTCCGGTCAAATCCCCTGATTATTGTCATGGCACCCGCCGCTTTCCTGTTCCTGGCTGCCAGGATCAACGCCGCCAGAGATGCCAGCGCCAACAGCCCTCCGTATACTGCCACCACCCATTTAAAATCAATGTCCAACAGGATCATGGGCACACAGATCAACTGAAAACATGCCCACAGAAGGATCTGTCCGCTTATCCACTGAAAAACCAGGTTTGTCAGATTCTTATCCACATTCCGCCGAAACAGTCCCCCCACAACAGTGGGTATGGCCAGCAGCAGCAACGCTGCAATAAAAAGTTGTAACACCGTCAATGTCTATCTGTCCTTTCTCAATATAAACAGCTTGTCGCCGTATGCGCTGGGGTGATACTCTGTCTCGGACTCCAGTTCAAAGCCGTAGTCCTCCATCAGGATATGGAGCACATCCAATTCCTCCACCCCGGCCTTAACCAACACCGCTATCTGCCCCAATTCCCGGATGCTTTCCCTTTCGGTCCTTTGCCTCAGTTCCTCCAGGGTCATAAGAAGCGACCGGTCATAATAAGTAAACTCCAACAGGTTCTCATAATATCCCACTCCACCATAAATGCAGATGCAGGGATATTCTTTATATTTTGCCGCGTCCGCTTTCTGCAGGGAATATCCCCTGTAGAGATAACTCCCGTCATAGCACGCCAGGTTCCAGGCCTGGAACAAAATACAAATCCCACACACCACACCGGTCAGGCATTTCGTCTGCTTTTCCCCACAGCTTCGGTAAATCCGGCTGAGAAGCCCAAACAGCGCAAGCATAAGGATCAGTGCCACAAACGGGAAGAGTGGCATGATATAGCGGTCCACCAGATAAGGTGACATCCTCGCCGCCAGCAGGAAATATCCTGCCACGGGGAACAGGAGCATCCAGAGATACTGACCGCTGCGTCCGCCACATACATTTACATCCCCATCCCCGGACTCCATTCCTTCCGGTCTTCTGCCTTCCCTGGCGCTTTTCTTCCATCCCGCCAGCAGGAAAACAGCCAGAAGCAAAAACAATAAGAAAACGAAATATCCAATCTCCCGCTGGAACAGGATCCTTCCGAATGCCAGCAAACGCGTCCCATACCCGGCCAGTCCCTGGGACAGGTTTCCCAAAGCCTCCACCCCTCTCCCGCTGGAGAAGACATCCTGAATTGCAAAGGGAAACACAGCCAAACCCACTATGGCAGAAATCACCATAGACCGCACAAAACATACCAGTTCCCTCCACCGGCCACCTTTCCCAAGGCACACACCGGCCACCGCCGCAAGCAGCAGGCAATAAAACAGGAAAAAATACTGCGTCCAAAAGCCCAGCATGGTAACCAGGATCAGCCTTCCGTTCTTTTTGTCAAAGGATGCATCCTGCCACTTTTCCAGCACAAGGTAAAAATAGAGCACGCACCACAATGTGACCATGCCATACATACGGATCAGAAGCACCGTAGCCAATGCCCCGGTGGACAATCCGTAAAACAATGCCGCCATCAGGCCCATCCTGCGCCCGCACTTTTCCAGGCCGAAAACCGGAGCCAGCAGGAAACAGATCTTATAGAGCAGAATCATAATCCATACCACCGCCGCCATATTTAACGCACATCCCATCCAAGGGGAAACCCTGCCCCGGAACAGAGAAGAGACCGTGTGCAGCAGCATGAAATGCAGCGGGGGATGATTGTCATCCTTTACGTTAAAATATACGGATAAATAATTAAAAGCATCCCTGCCTTCCACCGTGATATAATCCGAAAACTGCCCTGAATCGATCCAGACCGGTTCTTCGTAAACATCCGCCTTATAAGTGAAAAGCTTGCTGTTTCCCCGGTTCTGCAATACATCCTTCACCGTATCCGCCAGATTGCCCACCGTTTCGCCGAAAGTCTCACCGTCTATCTCATTGTGCACAAACTTCGCCAACCGTCCCTCCGGCTGTGTGGTCACGATCCACGGGTTAAACTCCGCATTGGCAAGCTCAAAGCTGAGCAGCTCGTCCATGTGAAACCCTTCCTTCCATGACACGAAAAGGCAAAACACGGCGACGCAGGCCGCCACGGCCATTATTTCATATGCTTTTTCCCTTATGATCTTCCCCAGATTGCTTCCCATGCCTATCGGCGACCTCCGTTTTAACGATCTCCCACCGCATAGATATAAATGCGGTAATAACTGTCTTCCGTTTCCAGCGGTTCCTCTGTCATCAGGGTCAGTCCCCGCTCCTCCGCATCGGCTATGTATGCCGCAGACAACAGATAATCGCCTCCCAGACCTTTCAAAGCCTCCACATCCAGGCGATAGTCCTGAAAAAAGAACCCGCCCTTTTCTATCGTATAATAACCGGGGCACTCCGAGCTGAACAAATAGCACCGGTTCCCCCAATGGTCAAAATAATCGCTGAGATATTCGCTCCGCTCCAGCTCCGGCGCCAACACCCTCCGGAACTCCTGTTTATAAGCTGCCGGATAATTGTTGGAATAGCCGTCCAGGCTGTAAAAGCCATGGTATAACGCAGCCGCCGGGTCTATCCCCAGGCTGGCCACCCGGTATTCCCAGGGTTCCAACCCTACGGCATCCCTCAGCCAGGCTTCCACCTGTTCCATGACACCGATGGCATAATAATCCCTGTAGCTTAGCAATCCGTAATCGGGATTCCTCAGCTTTTGGATATTGGACTTTATGTCCCCTGCAAGGAGGATCTGGAATCCCGATGCCATAGCGGCGCATCCCAGGACTGCGCCCGTCAGCATTCCCCATACCCTTCCCTTCCTGGCCGCCAGAAGCTCCAGGCAGATCATTCCCCCACAGGCAAAGGCCAGATACCACAGCGCCGGGGCAATCCACAGCAGCCGGTTTACCTGAAACCCACGGAGCGCCTCCATACGGTTCCTGAGAAATACCCCTGCCCCGCTGTCCCATAAAGCAGCCACAATACAAAACAGCAGATTCCACAGCAGACAGACTCCAACGGTACGTCGAAGCCGCTTCACAGAACCCTCCCCAAAAGCAAAGCTCACCGCCGAAACGGCCAATGTCGCCACAAGCAGCAACAGATGGCAGTCTTCACTGTGCTGGCCGCCTTTCGTAAGGTTCTGCCACAATGTGGCAAAAAAGGGAAGCGCCGCCAGAACATACTCGGACTTATGAGAAATACTTGCCCCCCCTGCCCCCAGCAATTCTGCCAGCAGACGAAAATTTACCACAATATAGACACCCAAAAGCAGCAGCCATGCCCCCAGAAAGGCAAGCGCCCTCTCCCTCCTGCGCCACAAAAGCCACATCAGCCAGAGCACACCCATCCCCAACAGTCCGAACCCCACCAACGCCAGCGACGAAGTCAGCGCATAGAACGCAACATACAGATAGGACACCGCCGAATACCGTTTCTTATTCAGCTGCAGGACACACCAGAACAACAGCGGTATCCCATATTGGGACAAACCGTACACAGGTAGGAAAGGCAGATATGCAAACAGCACCCCGGCCGCCGCCCCAATCCCCTCCTGCACTTTACATTCCCTGGCCAGAAGATACATTCCCACATACCCCACAAGGCTCCCCACCATCTGCATGGCCAATAGGGCAGCAAAATAATGGCCGGCCAAAAACAGGACGACAAAACCCGGTGCAGGCAGGGTTAAGGCCGTCTTAGGCATCCCTCCCATAAATTCCGGCAGGCTGTCTCCCCGAAACAGATGTTTTGCCTGGAGAATATAGGCAATCAGCTCTCCATCCAACTGGTCATGATAGGTAAAGACCGCATCTTCCCCCAAAAGGATATAAGGGACTGCCATGGCTGCCACAGCCGCCAACCCCAGAAAAAACCATACCTTATGCAGTTTACTCCCGGTCAGCTTTCGGTCCCTCACTTTGTATGCCCCTTTCCCAGGCCATCCACAGCTGGACTGTTATTATTGTATTCTTATAGTCAAACATCCCCGCCCCCCGCATGGTATACCATAAAATCATGGTCCCCACAGTAGCCAGGCAGCATGCCGCCACTAGGGCCGCCTTCCTTTTTTCCGCCTTATTGCCCCATGTCCGCAGTACCTGCAGCACGGCAGCAAGCAGCGCTGCGGCAACAAACCACCAGCTGCCATAGTCCATATACACTTTGGACAGCTTGGGCGTATATTCCAGAAAGAAATCATAATTTCTGCTTCCGAAGTCATAGTCCCTGCCCTTCAGGAACACCTGCAGGACCCCGGGGGATGCCCCATACCCCAGCATATCCCACGCAATTTCCTTCAGGATCGTAGTCTTATGCCATCCCCAGGCCAACCGGATCATGGCACGGTAATATTCACTTTCCTGCTGCTTAGTGATCACCTGGTCTGCAACCGCCCGTTCCATGGCGGGGAAAAAAAAGTTGTCCATCCCGTCCGCATACCATGCGGACTCCCACACCACATTTTCCCCTACGCAGGAAAGGATCTCCTGAGGCCAGCTGTCATAATCCTTCAACATATTGGTCCACGCAATTCTCTGAGTCATCACCATCAGAGGCGTTTTCTGCGGCCTGCCATACAGTCCCCGGGTCTGGGACAGGCTGTTGATACCCCCGCACAATCCGATAAATACGGCAATCAGAAGCAAGCCATAGTATCTCTCCCTCCTGCTGTCTCTCCACCTGCGATGGCAGCAGATACCGTAAAGCGCCACCGGCACGGCTCCCAGATAAAGGTACTCCGGCAGAAGCAGCGCCGACGCCAGCCAGCAGAAGCACAGACCGGCAAGCCTGCTTAGCGTGCGTTTATCCTCCGCCTTTATGGCTCCCGCCAGCAAGGCAAGTTCCCACAGCATAAGGGACGCGGCAAATGAACAGGGCAGCATTGCCATATGGCACTGCATCACCACCGGAGCAGTCATCAGGGCAAGGCTGCCCCAAATCCGGCCCGCTTTACTCCCGGGCCGGAATACACCCAGGAAATACCTTGCAGATGCATACGCCGCGGCCAACTGCAGTACATACACCACATAATGGTTTCTTCTCACGGCCCACAGAAATAAAGGATACAAAATACCCGTATATTCGTCACACCGCAACGTCCGGCTCAACCGGATGTAAAAAAGGCTTTCCCCAAACTGAGGGACATGTGGGAAATTACAGCACATCCAGACAATCCCCATGACTGTCTGGATGCTGATGCCTATAAAAAGAACCCCTTTTAATACAATCCCAATATGCCCTGCGGCTTTCTTTATCCTGCTTTTCACTGATCCCATCTATTCCCAAAATAATCCATAAACATGCCGCCACCCACTGCTCCATACAGGAGGGCAGGGGAATGGCGTTTCCAGTAGCCTTGCGCCGTTTTACCGGTAGAACTTCTTTACTGCCTCGCAAATATAATCCACCGTGCCCAAATCTAATCCGTAATACATAGGCAGGCGGGCAAGGCGCTCGCTCTCACTGGTCGTATATCTGTCCTCCCCGTGGAACCGTCCGAATTTCTGTCCCGCAGGGGCGGTATGCAGAGGAATATAATGAAATACGGAAAGAATCCCGTTTTCTTTCATATGGTCGATAAATGCCGTCCTCTCTTCAATGTCCTTTGCCTTGATATAGAACATATGGGCATTATGCACACATCCCTCCGGCACTGTGGGCAGCAGGATCTTCCCTGCCTCAGCAAGAGGCGTTAGATTTTCCCTGTACCGGTCCCAGATCTCCAGACGGGCATTGTTGATCTGATCGGCGATCTCCAGCTGGGCATAGAGATATGCCGCATTCATATCGCTGGGCAGGTAGGACGAGCCATAATTGATCCATGTGTACTTATCGATCTGCCCACGGTAATATTTGCTTCGGTTGGTTCCCTTCTCCCGGATGATCTCCGCTTCCTCCACGTCCTTCTCGTCCCGGATCAGCAGCGCGCCGCCTTCTCCCATGCTGTAATTCTTGGTCTCATGGAAGCTGAAGCAGCCGAAATTACCGATAGTCCCCAGTGCCTTTCCCTTGTAGGAGGACAGGATTCCCTGGGCCGCATCCTCGATTACCACCAACCCATGCCTCCTTGCAATGTCCATGATGGTGTCCATCTCACAGGCCACACCTGCATAATGGACCGGCACAATGGCCCGGGTCTTTTCCGTTATGGCAGCCTCGATCTGATTTTCGTCGATGTTCATGGTGTCCGGCCGGATGTCCACAAACACCGGTACCGCCCCGCGGAGCACAAAGGCATCCGCTGTGGACACAAAGGTGTACGCAGGCATGATGACCTCATCCCCCGGCCGGATATCCGACAGGAGCGCTGCAAGCTCCGTTGCATGGGTACAGGAAGTGGTAAGCAGGCACTTTGTGGTCCCTGTCCTCTCCTCAATCCACTGGCTGCACTTATGGGTATAAGCGCCGTCGCCGCATATTTTCTGGTTTTTTACACACTCCTGAATGTATTCCAACGAAGTTTCCACATAAGGGGGCACATTAAAATTTATCATACCGATCACCATTCCTTTCCGATCGTCCCTGACGGTCCCTTTCTCTCTTCCATGTCCCGGTCACCGACCCCAGCACATTATCCGTTACCCTGCTGATAATATACTTGGGCCTTCCTTTTACTTCCTCATAGATCCTTGCAATATAATGGCCGATGATCCCTAAACTCAGCATCAGGAAGCCTCCTATGATCAGGATCAGCAGGATTACCGTAGTAAAACCCTCCACTGCCGTTCCCGTCATAAACTTCACCAGAGTCTGTACGGCCAGAACCACACTGAACAATATGGAAACCACGCCCATAACCGTCACAAGCTGCAGGGGCAGCGTACTGAAAGAAGTTGCATTGGCTATGGCATACTTCATCAGGCTCCAAAAGGACCATTTGCTCTCCCCAAACTGCCTCTCCTGTACTTCATATTGCACCGACTCCGTCCGGAAGCCGGCCCAGAAAGTCAGCGCCCGGAAGAAAGTATTCCGCTCCGGCAATGCCAGTAACACATCCACTACTTTCCGGTCCAACAGCTTATAATCGGACGAGGAATTCATATCCATTTTGACAAGCATACTCATAATCTTGTAAAAAAGACCGGCGGACAGCTTATGGGGCAGGCTTTCCTTCCCCCGCCTGACCTTGATGCCTTCCACCACCTCTGCGCCTCCCTGCCACAGTTCCCACATCCGGGGAATCACCTCCGGGGGGTGCTGCAGGTCACAGTCCATCACAATCACGGCATCTCCCGCCGCCAGTTCCAAACCTGCAAAGATACCGGCTTCTTTCCCAAAATTCCGGCTGAATTCTGCCCCTTTTACCCGTGGATTGCCCTCTGCGGCCTTCAGGATCTCATCGTAAGTACCGTCCCTGGAACCGTCGCTGACAAAAACCAGTTCATATTCAATCCCGTGATCCTCCATCAGGCGGGACAAGGTTTTTGCTGTGTTTACAATATTCTGTTCTTCGTTATAAGCCGGCAGCACAATGGACAACAACGCCATTTGTATTCCTCCGTTCCGGTATGAAATTATTTCTCTGTCTACCCTGTACCGGCCCAGGCAGCAGTATCCCAACAGCCTGTTTTCTTCCACTACCTGCTCAGGTTTTCTGTTTTCACATACATCACACCGTCAATAATGCAGATGGAGTTTTCACCCGGGAAGCTGTCCATGGCTTTATATTCTTCCGAATAGTACATTTCTGCCATAGCCTCCGCAGGCTGTATATTCAGGGTGGCCCCCAGGTAATGCCTGATAAACTCCCTGTAATTGTCCCCTGTGTACAGCAGGCTGTCGCCGTTGAGGCCTATCATATTTGAAGTCACCGGCAGGGAAATGTCCGTCCCGGGGTACTGTACGTCGCTGACCTGCCCGATCATGGCTATGGGAATTCCGGGATAATACCCCTCTGTCTGTTCAATCCTGTCCAACAGCCGCACACAGTAAGCATAGGTTTTCTCATACCTCTTTTCCAGATTGGAATAAGCGATATTATCCGCTACCGCATAATGGAAGACCAACACAAAAGCGGCTCCCATGGCTGCCCACTCCACCCACGCAAAGTCCTTTGGAGCTTCATTGCCCCGCCCCGCAAGCGCCAGCATCCCGATCAGAAGCAGCACCCATTGATACCTCATCAGCAAATGATAGGTCACATGGGGGGAGACCAACAATATCACGTTGGTTATCATGGGAAAAAATACCAACACAATTATCATTATAGCGAAAAAGAAAGGATTTTTCCACCCCTTTCTGTTTCTCGCCAAAGACACGCCCGCAAAAAGCGCCGCAAGAAGCAAAACCACACATGCAGCCAATGACGGAATCCCCTGGAAAATCACATTGCCCTTCAGGGAAAAACCAAAGAAATCACGGTACATGCCTGCCACGGCAGTAACCAGTCCGCCCGATACACCGGATGCCATGCCATTGATCCCCTGGTAAGAGGCAAGCTCCTTGCCCTGCAGCCTCAGCAGCACCTGAAGAATGATATAGTAAAGGGCCATGCCCATAACTCCCATATAGAGATAATGCATGGTTTTCTTGGCTTTAACTTTGATTTCCCCCTGCCCGGCAGCCAGCATCAAAACAGCATAGGAAGAGAGGATCATTGCAAAAGGAAGATATGCCTGATATGTCCCCATGCTGAATGCCAGGCACACCGCCCCCGGAAGAAATCCCCTGGGATATTTTTTTGTCAGCAATACCGCCAGCACCGCCAGCAACAGAGCCAGCATATATCCGTCCATCGTAAACACATATGCGAAGGTAGACGCCAGGGACGGAAAGGAGGCCAGCAGGCCACCGGCCAATACCACCGCCCATGTCCTGCGGATCTCCAGCAGTTCCACCAGCGCTGCCGACGCTAGGGAAAGGAAAAACAAGCCAAGCACGCCTATCAGCCATGGTATGGTATAAAATGAAGAAAAGCCGCAGGCTACCATAAGGAACCACCTGCCGGAAGTGATCATATTCTGGTCAAAGTACATGCTGGCAAGGCCGTCATGGTTAGGGATGTCCGACAGCAATATGGGCATATGTACCAGCAAACCGATACCGAAGGCAGAAAAGAAAGCTGTCTTCCATTCCTTTTTTATTTTGTCCCGATTTAGTCTGCAAAAAAATTCTCCCGGTGTCATTTCCAATCTCCATTTCTCCGCTGTCTCTTACACACAAGCGAACCCCTTCACTGTTTCAGGTAGGATGCGACAATATCCGCCAACAGCCGCCTTCCGGCTTCGTTGGGATGCAGGCCGTCCGCGGTATAAAGCTTCCGGTCGTCCCAGGTCTCATGGGGATAAACATCATGGTACAGATCCACAACCTCCACCTTCATCTCTTCCGCCACCCGGATCTCCATATTCACATAATCCTCCAATATCCCGCCGCCCTCGTCCTTTTCCTCGCAGGTCTCACCTGTGGGTTCGTACCAGCTGTAGGTGGACGTCAGCAACACGATCCGGATATTGGGATAGGCCTCCTGCCAGGCAGATAACCCGCTTCGGAGCGCGCCGGCAAAAGTGTAGGGGTCGTAGGGATCATGGGGATTTTCCAGGGGAACTCCCGCATGGTAATCATTGATGCCATACTGGACCAACAGGATATCCACACCGGTAAAATCCGTTTGCTCCAAATCATCTATCACTTCCGGGAAATACTCCGTGGCACTCTCCCGGACAATGGTCGCCTGCTGGAGTCCGAAATCGTCTAACGCCGCCGCCCTGGAGATGGATGCGAAGGACAAGCTGTCCTTTGTAAATGCAAGCCGGCCTTCCACATCAATACGGCTGAAGCAGGTCCCGCCCAAAGCTCCGTTATAGACCTCCTGCCCCAGAAGCTGGGACAGCAGTGCGCTGACGGATGTTTCGTCACGCACCTGGCCGAAAATACTGTCCCCCAGCACCAGAATCCGGGGGGTGTACGGCTTATCGCTTTTCCGGATCGGAAATGTCGCCAGGAAGAGCATCAGAAAAAGCAACGCCGACACGGTCCCATATACAATTGTCCTTACATGAATCCCTCTCTTCAACCGCTTCTCCTTATATCATTGCCTTCCGTTGCTTACCCCATACCGTCACTTAATGTATGTCAACACTGAATGCACGTCATCCCGCAATGCACACCATCATTTAACACATGTCACCACCCTGTACAAGTCATCCCGCAATGCACACCATCATTTAACACATGTCACCACCCTGTACAAGCCATCCCGCAATGTACACTGCCGTTTTCCGTCCATTGTCTGCTGCCGTCCAATTCATTACGCCTGTTTTTTAACCCCATCCCCCGGAATTCCCGCCAAGATCCCCGCCAGTCTCTGTGCGCCCAGTCCGTCCGTGAGCCTTTGTTCTTTCAAATAGCACTGGCTCCTTTCCCTGTGGTCCCGGGCCAGCTCCAATACCCGCCCTGCGATCCGATCCAGGACTGCCGCCGGGTCTTTGTGGAATGCCCCGGCAGAAAATGCAATCTTTTCCCGGTGGAGGTATTCCGTCAGCTTCTCCTGGTTTGCCGCGTAGGAAAAACAGACAAAGGGCACTCCTACTGCCGCCAGCTCATATATGGTAGATCCTCCGGCAGTGACCGCCAAGTCACATCGGCTCATAAGGCCTGCCATATCCTGCACATTATGGTAAACATGAATGTGGCTTGATTGTCTCTCCAATTCCTTCATTTCTTCAAAATGGGGGTTAAATCCCCCGATTACTAAATGATAATTTAATATCTCGTGTGTTATTTTATGTTTTTCTATTTCATTTAGTATTTTTCCGGCAATATTGTCAATATCTCCGCCTCCGGTAGTGATCAATATTTGTCCCGCCCGCTCTCTCACACAGTACGATTTCCCGAGAAACTGCGGCCTGACAGGGACATAAGAACTTCCCAAAACCAGCTCCGTATCCGTATGGGCGTAAAGCTTTTCATAGCATTCCCTGTCCGCAAAGGCATTATAATTGATTACCCTGTCCACAGGAAAGCGCTCTTCCCCCATATCGTCCAACAATGTAACTGCTCCGTATTCCCGTATTCCCAGAAGATAACGGAATGTCACAAAGTAGCTGTCCACAAGGATAACATTTGTATTTTTATCAATTCCCGGTATTTGATGCCATGCGGGGAGTTCCGCCTCCATGTCCCGCGGGTCACTTTCCAGGACATAAACCCCGTAACCGCGCCCCCGGGCCAATTCTGCCGACTGCAGATCCGCACAGACAAAGGATATCTCACGAATGTCCACAAATTTCCTCAGTTCGTCCGCTATGGTCAGGCAGCGCATCAGATGCCCCGCCCCGACCCTGGCATTGCCGTCCGCCCGAATCAGAAACATACCTGCCACCTTCTTATTCCCGTCATCCCTCAGTCAAATTGCACCAGTTCCCAGCTCATGGGAGTGCCCAGCTTTGCGTCCCTGGAAATCCTTTTCCCCAATAGCTCCTGGTAGTACATAGTGTGGAGGCCGCATCCGGGCCGCACGGAACGGAGATTTTCCGCCGTGAAACGCTCCCCTGCCTTCATATCCTTTGCCACAAACAGCGACCGTGAAAGCTCCCTGGCCTTTTTCTGCTTTGGTGTAAGGTCGTAGGTTATCTTCCCCAAAGCCTTTTCTATTTTTCGGATGTTATCCGTCATCTCCCTGAATTCCTCCGGCTCCATGGAAAATGCCGCATCTACGCCGCCGTCCGCGCGCCTTAAGGTCAGATGTTTTTCCACCACCTTGGCCCCCAGGGCCACTGCGGCCCCAGCCACTGCGCTGCCCATGGTATGGTCGGATATCCCCGCAATACAGCCGAAGCTCTCCCCCATAGCCGGAATCGTTTTCAGGTTTATTTCCTCGTATGGCGTAGGATAGGCAGAAGTACACTTCAGCAGGATCACCTGCTCATTACCCGCTTCCCTGCAGGTCCTCAGCGCCAGCTCAATGTCCGACATATAGGCGATGCCTGTGGAAATGATCACAGGCTTCCCCGTCTGAGCGATTTTTTTCAAAAGAGGGATATCCGTGATTTCAGGACTTCCCACCTTATAAGCAGGAATACCCATGTCCTCCAAAAAGTCAACACTGTCCAAGTCAAAAGGCGCGGAGAAAAACAGCAGGCCCATGCCCTCCGCTGTTTTCTTTAATTCAGGCTGCCATTCCCGAGGTGTGTAAGCCGATTCGTACAATTTATGCAGCGTGATCCCATCCCACAGGGTTCCCTGGGTGATCTGGAAGCAGGGATCCTCACTGTCTAAAGTAATGCCGTCAGGGGTATAGGTCTGTATCTTGATGGCATCCGCACCTGCCTCCTTGGCTGCCCTCATGATCGCCACCGCACGGTCAAAGTCCATCATATGGTTGGCTGACATCTCCGCTACGATAAAAGCAGGAGAATCTTCACTGATGAGGCGTCCCCCGATATATATTTCCTTATCCATATTTTCTCTCCTTTTCCGGCAATGCGCTCCCCGTTAGGGCGTGCCTTAATTTTCGTTAAGCAGGCTTCTTTCCCGCATCAGTCCATATTTCATCTCCGCCATCTGCCAATCCGTGAGGGTGTCGATATCCTGAACCTCCAGCTCAGACACTACCAGCGGAAAAATATTGCCCGCCATGACCCTTTTCGTCCGCCGGAAAGCCTCCGTACGGAACACATAAAACTGTCCTGCGTCATGATATTGCGGCTGCAGGTCCTGGGAACGGCTGTCCAGATACTCGGGATGCCGGAACACCAGCCTCCCCTCCTCTATTACCAAGGCCCTCTGGGGCGGATAGGAAAAGGAGACCACCGGTATGACGGTATCCGCGCCGCAGTCTTCCAGCATCCCCACAGCATCCTTCAGCTTCTCCCCTGTCACAAAGGGGGCGGTGGGATAGATGCAGCAGCCGACATCAAAGAGCCGGCCACGTTTTTCATACTCCTCCAATACCTCAATCAGTACGTCGCTGGTGGAAGCAAAATCATTTGCCGTTTTCCCGCTGCGGTAAAACGGCACCTCCGCACCGTATTTTTTTGCAATATCGGCTATCTCCGGGTCATCCGTGGACACCATGACACAGTCAAACACACCGGATGCCACCGCCGCCTCCACGGAATAGGCCAATATGGGTTTCCCACAAAACTCTTTGATATTTTTCCGGGGGATCCTCTTGCTCCCTCCCCGTGCCGTGATGATTGCGATTGTCCTCATATGCATTACCATCCCTTTCCAAAATCCTTAAAGCGTACTTCAAAAATACTATCCGTCAGATTTGTGACGCAATTTACGGGAAACAGTCAAACAAGTGAATGTATCCGTTGATCAATAAGCCATTACACTAGTACAGCATTGCGTTAATCTTGAAGTAAATCAGTGCTTGATGTTTGCGTCAGCGTAAGGCGGAGGAAGGAGGCGATGCGGTGGCATCGTTGACTGACGACAACGCGGCGATGGCGTGAACAGCAAGTGCTGATTACTCAAAAATTAATGCAACGATGTACTAGTGTGAAGTTTTCGCATTTCTCACAAACAGCTTGAGCCGGTACAGCAGATAAAATCCCAGATTCCATTTCTGCTGCAGCGCAATCAGCCGCCGTTCCTCTTCCCCCGTATTTTCCCGATAATAAGGGTTGCTCTCAAACCTTGGGAAACGCTCCCTGATCCCTGCCCTCAGCTCCCTTACAAAAGACAGTCTCGGGCGTCCTACCCCCGCCATATAGGAAAACAGAGTATTCACATAGTACAGCTCCGTAAAACGGTACTCAATCTCCCTTTCATATTCTTCCAAAAATCCCCGTTCCTTACACTGATCATACAATAATGCGGCCGCCTTCATACGGTCCCGGCATTTATCCTCCGAAATGTGGTGCACCGTGGACACCTGATGCTGGTAATAGTAATAAAGCGGCTCCTCCACCCTCTCAAAATGGTTAAAGTACAGTGACCAGAGGGGACCCGCACAATTGTCCTCATAAAAAATCCCTTCGGGGAAATCCAGCTTGTGATTCACGATCACTTCTCTCCGGTACACTTTCACTACCATGCTTCCCATGCGCATCAGCAGGCTTTTATGCTTTTCCCTGTCCAGGATGCCGGTCTGCTCCATGGTATTGTTCTGTACCACCTTTCCCACCTGGAAGGTGTGCTCCGATACCAGGTTATAATCACATCCCACCAGATCCGCCCCTGTTTCCTCCCCCTTTCGGATGAGCTTTTGGTAAAAGTCGGGCGTTACCCAATCATCGCTGTCAATAAATCCCACCCACTCGCCCCGGGCAACCTTAAGTCCCTCATTCTTTGCCCCACCCTGGCGTTTATTCCGGGAATAGGTGATAACCCTTACCTTATAGGGATACCTTTTCTCGTACTCCCGTAGAACCTCCAGGGAATTGTCTGTGGACCCGTCGTTTACCGCCAGGATCTCATAGTCCTCCAGGGACTGGCGCACCAGGGAATCCATACAGTAATTCAATTTGCCGTCTGCCGCCATATTATACACCGGCACAACAATACTCAGTTTCATATGCTGCCTCTCTCAATGACTGCCCTGCCCTCTTCCACCCGGTACACCAGGTCGCATTTCTCGATGGTCTGCAGCCTGTGGGCAATGATGATCAGTGTCTTCCTTCCGTGCAGCCTGTTGATGGAATCCATGATGGCAGCTTCCGTATCGTTGTCCAGGGCGGACGTAGCCTCATCCAACACCAACACTTCCGGGTCATGATACAGCGCCCTGGCAATGCCGATCCTCTGTCTCTGCCCCCCGGAAAGGCGGATCCCCCTCTCCCCGATACCGGTGTTAAGTCCTTCCGGCAGCGTTTTTATAAATTCATCCAGCTGTGCTTCCCGCAACACCTCCCACAGCCTCTCCTCGTCGATTTTCTCCTCCGGCACGCCAAAAGCCACATTGCTCCTGATGGTGTCATCCAGCATAAAGATCATCTGGGGGATATAACCTATGTTTTTCAACCACTTGCGGTAATTTTTCCTGACATCCACCCCGTCCGCGCAGACCGTTCCGCTCCTGATTTCCAGCAATCCCAGCAGGATATCCACCACGGTACTCTTCCCCGCGCCGGATGTCCCCACGATCCCCACAGATGCCCCGATGGGAATGGTCAGCTCCGCATGGTCAAAAATCAGCTTATCCGTATTAGGGTAGGCATAGGTAATGTCCTTTAGTTGGATGGAAGTCTTCACCGGAAGCTTTTCCTCTTCATCCGTGGCAAAGGACAAATCCACCTTATCCCCCTGTATCTCGTCCTGCAAATTATCGCTCACTCCCATAAAGAAAGGCTCGAAATACGCAATGGAGTTGATCTGGTTGTTAATACGGTTGACAGCGGGAAGCAACACAATGGCCGCAGCAGCCAAGGTTGCCATGGCGGTCACCAGCTCTTCCGTTGGCATCCCCGAAGCCACCTGAAGGATCATATAACCCATCATTGCCGCCACACAGGCTGTTTCTATCAGCAGCTTGGGGATATTATTATAAAGACTGTACTTCTGGACCGCATCCACGTAACCCTTGCCGCATTTCTTGTACTCGTTGACAAAATACTGCTCCTTGCCGTTTACCTTGACCTCCTTGATCCCCTGTACCGTCTGGGAGATCCATTTGAACAATCCGCTGTAAAAGTCCTGATTATCCTTCCCCGCCTTGTACATTACCGGCTTCAGCACCTTCTTGACTACAAGCATCAGCGCCAGCAGCACCACCGCCAACATAACCGTCATCTCCCCATTGTTCATGAAGCAATAGCTTACGATAAACAGGGACACCACGCCGTCGGACAGCAGCTGCAGCAGGGCAAGGATCAGGGCATACATATTATTTACGTCGGAAGTAATGCTTCTCTGTACCACTGCCGTATCCGCGTTGAGGTAAAATTCATACCCTCTGCGGAGATAATTGCGCATCATCCGTTCCGATGTCCGAAACTGGTTTGTATAGACAAAAGCAAAGGTCAGCTTCTGCTGAAAAAACAGGAACAGGTTCTTTACCACAAACACCGCGATCAGCAGCGCCATCACTGTCACGGAGAAGCTTTCGTAACTGCTGCATCCCAATAAACGGTACAATGCCCCCACCGTGGCGCTGTTCTCCACCGCGGCATCATCTATTACCACGTTGACTACCTGTACCAGCATACCCACCCCTGCGGTCTGCAGGAATGCCCCTATGATCATCAGGACAATCAGTCCGCCCATGGCACGTTTCTGTTTTTTATCCAGTAAAACCTGCAATTTTCTGATAATTTTCAGCATGTACTACATTTACCTCCGTTTCAGGCATTCCTCAAATCTGCTCGTTCTGCCTGTGGACAAGCGGGTCTTCATACGCATCCATAAAATCCGCTCCCAGAAAGACTGTCTCGTCCGCAAAGGGAAGATCCTTGATTTCCGTGAAAACCCCCACAACCTTACGAAAACGTACTCCCGGGAAAAACTGCAGCATTTCCATGGGTACCTTGGCGTCAAACTGAGGGTACTCCGAAAAAAGCTTCCGGTAATCCAACACATCCCTTGGGTGTGGTTTCAGGAAAATCTTCCCCTCCGGCTCATACATCTTAATGATATCCCGGAAAATACGTTCCCTGACATCCAATGTGCACAGGGGATCCGTCAGGATCAGGATCTTATCCTCATCCCCGCTCTCATAAAGCTGCTTTCCCAGCTCCTCCATATCCCTGATAAAAGCTCTCAATATCAGCTCACGGTCTTCTTCCGTCAGCCGATCCACCAGTTCCTTCCTGGGCGCCTCAATATACCTTGGGCAGGGGTATCGGATGGCAGAAATATCATTGACCTCCATATCCAGGCAGTATTTCCCATATCCGTTCTGCACAAAGATCAGATTCAGCTTCCGGGACAAAAAAGCTTTCAGCTTAAAATGCCCTCTGTTGTCGTACCTTGCCGCATCAAAATTTTTCAGACAGTTCAGGCCGTCCTCCACCGCATGGTAATAAATCCGGTTCTGGTTCAGATAATAGCCGATAGGATCCGAATCGCAGAAAACATAGATATCCTCGTATTCCCTGAAATCAACTGGGACATAAGGCGCTTCCAGCTCCGCATATCTCCTTGTAAACCGGATGCGGCAATAGAGATTGCCCAGAAAACCACCGCCGCCTTTCCTCCATCGGGCAAGCTCCGGAAAGAAATCCTCCCGTTTCTCGTCAAATTCAATCACCTCGCGAAATAACCCGGTGGCCTCCACACGGCTTTTCAGTTCCTCAAAATCGTTGGACATGCTGGACAAAACCAACGCCGCACTTCCCTGCTGTTCCTTTGGGAGCTTCAGTTCTTTCAGGAAAGCGATATATACATGATAATAAGTATGGCACACATAAATCCTTGGCCATTTCTTTTGGATTTCCTTCACATTAACTCCTGTCTGCCTGTACAAAGCGAACAAATTCGCCCGGACATTTTTCATTGCGAGAAAAGACTGCAAAGTTTTAATGTTTCCTATTTTAACACAATTTCAGGCCATAGTAAAACATAAAATACGTCACAGCCGATATAGCCAGACTCTCCAGAAACTTTCCTCCGTCTCATAGCAGCCCATGAACGTCAGTCCCATTTCTTCACCGTCCAGGATCTCCCCTGCTGAAAAAATGTACTCACATCCCAGCTCCCTCAACGCCTCCAGGTCAAATTCCAACCCCTCATATTTTACATCCGCCGCTTTTCCCAGCATATATGCATTTCCCGTGGCCCCGTTAAATAGATAGCAACGGCTCCCCCACTGGTCAAAATACAGCCGGGTCTGCTCGTTTTTCAGCAGCTCCTTTTCAATCACCCTGCGAAACCGATGCTTATATTCCAGGGGATAATTATTGGAATATCCGTCCACCGTATAAAACCCGTGCATCAGGGAAGGCGCCGGACTCATACCCAGATGGGCCACCCGGTAGGAAGCCATATCCCTTCCTATGGCCCTTTCCAGCTGCCCCATCAGCTCCTCCGAATAAAAGCTCTCCCATGTGATATAGCCGGTGATGCCCGTACCGTTGTTGATCTGGTTCACATTCAGGTAAAAATAGGATTCGGTCTTAATCCTCTCCACGGTGGGCAGAAGCAGGCAGGCCAGCACCGCCAGCTTCAACATCATATGCTTCTTTCCCCGGCTCCCCTGCAAATTGCCGCCAGTTCCCTCCGCCCCCTGTGCCGCCTGGTTCCACCACATGGAAAAACAGAGCGCAAATTCCAGATACCAGCCTGCCGGATAGAGCCAGTAAAACCTTTCCAGCTGGAAGTAGCGCAAAAATCCGCTGCAATTGTTCTTAAACTCCGCCACTGCAGGGGACAGGCACAGGCCATATAAAAGAGCGGTCCCCGCCAGCACGGCCATACCCAGCCACGCTGCCAACAGCCTAAACCGCCCCTCTCCGTCCATCCTCTTCCGAAAAACCGTCCCCAGGATCAGCAGCGCGAGAATCGGCAGAATCAGGCCACGATGCAGGGAAGGGGCATGCTGGGCGCTTTCCAGGAAAACATTCCTGACCGTTTCCCAAAAAGGGGCACCTTGGTTTACCAATTCCTCCCTGTGGCTGACATAACTGCCATTCCCCAGCAGCAGTTCCGAAAACAGGCTGCGGTTTACTGCGATATATATTCCCGTGAGCCACAAAAATCCCATACCGACCCATCGGTTCCGGCGTTTCCTGGCCGCCATCCACAGGATTGCCAGAAACCAAAACCCTAATACCACATAGCCGATCAATACCAGATGGGTAGTCAATCCAAAGAACAGGATTCCGGCAAAACTCCCCGCCACATGCTTCCCGCGGTACAGGCAAAGGAAACAGTACAGCAGCATCGGAACTCCGTACACCGACAGGCCATAGACCGGCTGTATGGGCAAGAGCATAAAGCAACCCGCTGCCGCAACGGCAAGGATACTGCTGCCCGTGATCTCCTTTACACTTCCATACATTCCGAAAAATCCCGCCCCGCTGACAATGAGATACTGCAGCACAAAAGCCGTAAAGGCCGGCAAAATCCTGTACAATAAAATAAAAAGCACCGCCGAAGGCTGCATGCCGCTTGGATTGATCCCTCCCAGCATCTGGGGGAACAGAGACGCCCCTCCCATTTCGAAATTTCTCCCAGTGAGCACATAGCACATCAGGGTTTCGTCCAGCTGGTCATGTATGGGAAATACGCTCCCCTCCCCCAGGAGCAGGTAAGGGATAAAAGTAACGGCAAGCAGCAGGAACCCGGACCACCACAAGGGCATTCTGTCCGCCGCAAGAACCGCCCTGTCCAGCCATTCCATCCACCTGCAGCCCTTTCCGACGGGGCCCCGGCTGCCACCCTGACCGGCTGCCTGCATTCCACCTCTGCCGCTGCCGCGGACTGCCTCCTGCTTTCCGTCTCCGCTTCCGCCATGGACTGCTGCCTGCATTCCGCCTGCACTGCTGCCACGGACTGCTTCCTGCATTCCGCCTACTCTGTTGCCACGGACTGTCTCCTGCTTTCCGCCTCTGCTGCTTTTCCATGTAACATAACTCTTTAAATTAGTCTTCCACGCCAAAACAATCAACCAGATATGTCCTGCCGCGAAAATCCGTGATCCGCCCATACGCCACCTCTAAAAATGCACTATGATATAATCCCCCATATCCACAATGGAACCTTCCTGAGGAAATTTGGGCAGTTCCAGGGAAGCCATCTCGGCATCCCCATAGTTTTCCGACAGCAGGTAAGGCTGCAGCTCATGGCCGTGCATGGAGAAGAACCTGGCCAGTTCCGCGTCCGTGTCAAAAGCATACCGGCCCCATTCTATCACGGACAAGGCAGGTGTCTGTGCCACCCACACGCCGTAATCCCGGTAAAATTTTTCCAGCAGATGCTCGTCTATGGGGTCCGTCCAGCGTTTCATCCGGTAAAAAACCTCCGAGTTATAAGGCACATACGCCGCCTGGATCAATGTCCGTGGGATCTGGTACGTACCGGTGAACAACACCGGCTTGTCCACGGGAGAAAACTTCTTTTCCAGTTCATATCCCACCTGCGCCGCCGTTTCCCGGGCCGCCTCATATTTCAGATAGTCCACGTAAAACCATCGGTTCATATCCGCACATTGGTTCCAAAGGATCACACAAAGGACAAAAGCCACCACACCACTGCAAAATCTTCCCGCTCCGGCGCGTCCCTGTAAGAGGCGGCTTCCTTTTATCTCCCCCAGGCACAGGCACAGCAGCAGCGCCCCATACCCACAGACCACAGGCAAAAACTGCGCCGACCGGTACAGCGTGGACTTTCCCTCCACAAGAACCAGCAAAAAAGCCGACACAAAGCTTCCTATGGTCAGCAAAATCACCCAGGCGCTCTTCTTACGGATGCTCCCATAAACACCGTACACTGCCATGAAAACCGCTGCCAGCACAAAGATCCTGATAGGCAGATAAGCGAAGGCAAAGACGCCGTACATGACATAAACCCGCTTCAGCATCATGGCAAATTCCGCCCCCGCCCCGGGTTCCAGCATCCAGGATGCCATCTCTGTCACGGACCGGTGCACGGCCTCTTCTTTCAGGTATCCCAATCCAAAGATCCCCGTTACGGCAGCAGTCATCAAGCTGCGCAGCACAACGGCACAAAGGGCCGCCAGGGCCGACAGGCACAGGGAGGACACTATCCTGCGTTTCACATCTCCGTACTTCTCCGTTAAAAGCACCAAAAATACACCCAACAACCATACTACCATAAAAGATTCATAACACCCCACGGCAATCCACAGAAAACAGGCTGCGCCGGCAAACCGGGAAAGCATCCGGGGCCTCTCCCACCACTGTCTGAGGAAGCACAGGCTGATTCCCGTACAGAGATACCCGATGGAGATTCCATTGTGAAGATAATATGTGTAAACCTCGCTGATCAGCGGACTGGAGATAAAAATCGCCGCAAAAAAGAGATACCCCCATTCCGGCACCCTGTTCCCTAAGATCACCCGGAACAAAGCTGCCCACACCGTCACCGCCGCCATGAAAATCAAAACCCCCGCAAGATCGGTCACCAACGGGGCAAACTCCCCGATGCAGAACACCTTATTCAGCAGATACAACACCCAGCGCCCCACAATGGCCACCAACCCCTCCTGGAAATAGTAGGCATAAGGCGTATCGTCAATGCCTACCGTGGGGTGGGTCACCATAAATCCATATGACAGAACAGCCGCCAGGCTCAAAACCAGCAGGTAAAGCCTGTTTTTGCAGAGTCCCATGAAATTCTCTTTATATCTCTCCATATTGCTACCCACATCTTTCCTGAATCAGTCCCCTTCAACCAGTTTAGTATAACCTAACACGCAAATAATCGCAATCTTTTTCACCGGGTAGCGCTTCCCCTGAAAATATGCTAAAATAGGGACAGCGCCGGAGTAGGTTTGTAAAATTCCGGAGATTGCAAAATAATTCTCCTGTGCGGAAAGGCATTCCTCATGAAAGACATATCAAATCAAAACAGAAAAAAACGGATAAAAGCAGCCTCTATCGCTGTCATAGCCTCCGGCTGCCTGATCCTTATCCTTACTTATTTTATATCAGGCAAGCTGCAGCGGCAAGATTACCGGCAGATTGCCTCCACAGAATACGATACCGTATTCCTTTCCATGTATCCCACAGATACTTACCGGGAAGAAGATTATTCTTATTATAGAGGGATGACCCTTTTCAAGTCAGCCTACCGCATCCCTTCCCTGTCGGTGTTAAAAGATTATATGTGGCAGATTGCCAAATCCGGCAACCAGGTCACCACCGCTTACCTGGGAATACGCCCGGAATCGGTGGATCCGGCCAAATTGCAGGATCTTCTTCGCCGTTATCCCAATATCTTATTTGAGATCGTACTGCCCTATCCTTCCGGAGGGTACTGGCAGTCCCTCTCCCAAAAAGAATACGAGAACACATTGGCATCTTACCGGGATTTCCTTACTGCCATTCCGAATATCCCGGAAGCGAATTTTTACTTTTTCGGATCCCAGGAATGGCTCATCGCCAACCCCGGAAATTATGTGGATGACTGGTCGTTAAACGAAGACATCGCCAGAATGGTTATGACCCACAGCGACGCGGGGCACAGCTTCCTGGTGACGGCGGACAATGCCTCCGACTATGCCCAGGCGCTGGAAACCCTGACCCTATCCCTGCGCACCTCTCCCCGGACATACCCTGACCTGTCGGATCACTGTATCGTTTTTTTCGGTGACAGCGTTATCGGGAACTACACCGACAGCACGTCCATCCCGGGAGTGGTGTCAGGACTCACCGGGGCGGAAGTTTACAACTGCGGTTACGGGGGGAACAGCGCCGCCCTTTCACCGGACGCACCGATCTCCCTGCCGGGTATCGCGGAAGCCTTCTTCCGGAAAGACCTGTCCGTGCTCCCCAGTGACAAACAGGTATACGCCGGGATCGCTTCCTATCTGGAAAACGACCCTTCCGGAAAAGCCACCTGCTTTGTAATCAGTTACGGCCTGAACGACTATTTTTCCGGCTATCCTATCTCTTCCGAAGACCCCTACGACATCACTACTTACAGCGGAGCCGTTCGGGTAGCGGTAAACCTCATACGGGAAAATGCCCCGGATGCCCGGATCATCCTCTGCACCCCAACCTTCGCCGCCATCTTTGAGAACGGCACAGAACCCCACGGCACAGACGGTTCCGTTTTGACAGACTATGTGGACACCATCCTCTCCCTGTCCCGGGAGCTTCAAACCGAAGTCCTTGACAACTATCACCAGCTGGGTATTACCCCCGAAAATCAGGGACAATACCTGGCTGACCAGGTCCACCCCAACGACCTGGGGCGCTACCTGATCGGTACAAACCTCAGCAATATGCTGCAGAATGTACCGCAGTAAACGAAGTATCTGCCCCTGACGGCATTCATCAAAGCACCCTTTCTTTTTCAAGGAAATCAATCAGGCGCTCTATCAGTCTATCTGATAGAGCACCATGTCTTCATCCCTGTTCAATTCCCTGTATCCGGCCTCATGGCACAGCCTGTCCACCTGGCCTCCGGCAAGTCCCGCAATATAACCGCACTGCAGCTCCCGGAAATGCTCCGCCACATATTCCATCTCACAGCAGCTGATGCCGAATCCCTCGGGAAGAGCATACAAAAGCTGCCATTTCACACTCTTACTTGTCTCCGGTTCCCAGTATACCCATATTACGGAATTCTCATAACCCGGGGATGCCTCCGGATCCAGCTTCATGGCATCTGCCAGGTTATCCCTCCAACTTTCTACCTGCTCCGCCCTCTGTTCCTCTATAAAGGGCACCTGATAGTCGTACGGGTCCAGGGCCATGTACGAATAAAAATAAGCAAACGCCGCGCCTATGGCCACCGCCTTTTTATAAAACTTTGTCTCCAAAGCTCCCACAATGAAAACCCCCGCCGCCATAAAAGTCAGCAGATGTTTGCTACCCTCCGTAAGCTTATACATCAAAAGCAAGGCAAACAGCATTGCCACAAGGCTGACTGCAAAGTGTACTTCAATGGTCAGCTGCTTCCCCAGCGTCTTCATGTTTTTGGCATCTTCCGCCGATTCAAGGCCCTCCGTCCGGCGCCTTTTTATCCGCCTCAGGGAGAGGAAATCCTTCACGCTCTGGCCCAGCATCACCAGCAGCATAATCAGATATCCGGCAAAAAACGCCCCTGACGCCAGGCCGGTCCGGAATCCCTGCACCGTATGCCCTTTGAAATCCGCCGCCATATAATACAGCTTCCCGAAAGTATACCGGATCCCCCCCAGCAACCCTTCCTCAAAAAATGCATCCACCCAGTCCGTAAAGAACAGCGGGGCGAAATATTCTGCCCCCAGATAGTGCTTGATAGCTGCATAGGCTGCCAAAACAACCCCAAATACAACACCGGAGCAGGCGACCCCTTTCCACCCCCTCTTCCTGGCCCACAGCCAGGCAGGGAGCAGCATAAACAAGAGCATGTAAGGACGCATCAGCGTCATCAATCCGGCCAGTGCAAATAAGATGGCCAGCTTGTATGTCTTTTCCCTGTCCAAGTAATTAAAGGCCAGGCTGTAGAAGACGATCAGCAGGCTGAAGCAGATCACCTCCGGCATCACCGACAGCATATACCGCACAAAAGGAGTGTACAGGCAAAAAAGCAGCGCCGTTATCCTCAGACGCTTCCAGTCCGGCCGCACCAGCCAGACAAACAGAAAGCAGGCAGCCGTCATCAGCAGGATATTGCAGATCACCGGGGACATCATATTCCACCCGAACAGAAATCCCCAGATGATCCACGGAAAGACCAAAACAGGACTCCAGGCCGCAAAAGACAGCTTCAGGGCATGGCTCTCGTTAAATCCGAAATATCCCTGGGGATATCCGTAATTCACAATGCCCTCCACCTGCTTATAATAAAACAATTCATCATTCCACTGGGAACAGGGAAGATAGACCTCCGATATGCCCCTACCCTGCATAGCGCAGTATACCAGGCAGCAAACCACCGGCAGAAGTGCCAGCAGTACCGCTTTTATCAGCGTCAGATATCTCTTGTCCCGTTTCCACCAATCTATCAACCTGTCCATCCAGAACCCCTTCCGATCCTCTCGCCTCTGTCAGGGCGTTTCTCTGCCCTGCTCCCCATCCTCTTTCCCGCATCCCTCCGGCTCCGCCTTGCCCCTGCCGGTCTTTTCCCTGATCACATACTGGGGGGAATTGTTCAAGCTGATGTAAATGCGGCCGATATACTCTCCAATCAGTCCCAGCATGAGCATGATCATCCCTCCAAAGAAGACAATGGCTGCCATGGTGGAGCTGAAGCCTATGGGCACCTCAGGGTTCACCCACCTCTTTATAATGGTATAGATCCCATACAGAAATCCTGCCACTGCACTGAATCCGCCCATGCAGGTAGCGATGCGCAGCGGCTTCACGGAAAATGCCGTAAACCCGTTAAACCACAGTCCCATCAGTTTCTTTAAAGTGTAACCGGAAGTCCCCTCCTCGCGGTCCCGGTGGTCCACCGGCACATTGGTGATATTTTTCGTGGCCCGGAGCACCAGTCCGATCACATAGGGATACGAATTCCTGTATCGGACCATATCCTCCACCACAAACCGCTTCACCGCAAAGTAACTGGACACATACAGGTGTGCGGGTTTGTCCAGCATCACACGGGCCATCAGTTCATTGATCCTGCTGCCCACATTGCGGAACGCGGAATGGTGCTTATGGCCGTATTTTGCATAGACCGCATCATAGCCTTCTTCCAGCTTGTCCAAGAGCCTGTCCACCTGGTCCGCAGGGGTCTGCCCGTCATCGTCCAGGCAAACCACGTAATCGCCGGAGGACTGCCTGAGTCCCGCCATCAGAGCCGCATGCTGCCCGAAATTTTTGGCAAAGCCGATTCCCTTGATATTTTCCTGTACCCGGCACAACTGCCGTATGGTCTCCATAGTATTGTCGGGTGAGCAATCGTTGACCAGTATGATCTCATATTCATATTGGCTCAATTCCCTCATTTTCCCATTGATCTCTTCCACTACATGGGGAAGCGTATGCTCCGACCTGTAGCAGGGGATCACAAAGCTTAATTTCTTCATCCACACATCCCTCTGCGTGCTTCAGCACGCATACCAATGCATGCCTCGGCATACATCTCTCTGTTTTATCTGCAGCAGCTACACATCATTTCACGGCCCAACATTATCCGAAACTGCCGCCATCCATTGAATATCACGATATTTTCCGTCAATCCGGACGTCGTCCCTCAAAAGGCCCTCCCTGGCAAACCCTGCCTTCTCGTAACTGCGTATGGCTTGAAGGTTATCGGAATAGACTCGCAGATAAATGCGGTGCAGCTTTTCTTCCTCGAAGCAGTACCGCAGCATCAGCCTGGCCGCCGCGGTACCCACGCCCCTTCCTCTGGCACCGTCTTCCCCAATGAAGATCCCGTATTCCGCCTTATTATGCACCCTGTCAATGTCCCGGATATAGACGGAACCAAAGGGCGTGTCCGTGAGCAAATCACAGATGATCATCTGCACCACCTGCCCTGTCTCTACTTTATTTCTGACCCAATCCTCATGCCCTTCCCTGGTAAACAATTCCTGATAGATGAAATTTTTCCGCACAAAATCCTTGTTCCGCCATGCTACGATCAAGTCCGTATCCGCCGCCGTCATCAGGCGCAGATAGATCCCTGCCGCTTCGTCCCTATACTCCTTCATTCGCCTTCCCGTTTCCAGCCGTTGCACAATTGGATCACTCTGGAAACCTCCTCTTCTCTCATCTCCGGGAACAGAGGCAGAGTAACACAATGCTCTGCCAGGTATTCCGCATTGGGGCAGTCGCCCTTTTTATAACCCAGATGCCCATAGGCTTTCTGGAGATGGCAGGGGACGGGATAATGCATATTGCACTCCACATCCGCTGCCGCCATATATTCCATAAATCCGTCCCTGTCCTCCACCGTGACCACAAACAGATGGAACACAGGATCCGTGTTTTCAGGATGCCGCTGCATATTGATCAGGGGATTTGTGATTTCCTTCAAATACCGGCGGCCGATCTCCCGCCTCCTTGCAGTCCAGGCGGGCAGGTATTTCAGGCTGACGCTCAGCACCGCTCCCTGTATCCCCTCCAGGCGGTAATTGTAACCCACTTCATCATGGTAATACCTCACATCACATCCCTGGTTCTTCAGCCTGTCTATGTGCTTATAATAATCTTCCCTATGGCAGGTAACGCTCCCCCCTTCGCCAAAGGCATAGAGGTTCTTTCCCGGATAAAAGCTGAAACAGCCAAGCTCCCCAAGGGTACCCACATTCCTGCCCTCGTACGTTGCCCCGTGGGCCTGGGCACAGTCTTCCACCACAAACAGGCCATGCTTTTCGGCCACCTCCCGCACACCCGCATAGTCAAAAGGCTGCCCGTAGAGATGGACCCCGATGATCCCCCTGGTCTTAGCCGTGACCTTGGCCTCCAGCGCCTCCGGGTCAATCTCCCATGTGTCGGCGGTGCAGTCCGCAAACACCGGCGTGGCCCCGGTGTATGTCACTCCCCACGCCGTGGCAATGTAAGTGTTGGCGGGCACGATCACTTCGTCCCCGGGCCCCACCCCCAGCGCAAGCATGGCAAGATGCAGGGCGGAGGTCCCGTTATTTACGCCGCTGGCATATTCCGTCCCCACATAAGCGGCAAATTCCCTGTCAAATGCATCCGCATATTTGCCGCCGGAAAAAGCCGTCTCCCGGCATACGGCAGCAATGGCTTCCTGATATTCCCGCTTATGCGCCTCGTAATCCCTTTTCAGGTCAATCCTTTTGATATGTGCACCCATGCCCTTCCTCCAGTCCCGTTGACATTAAATATTTTTCTTAATATAAAACTCTTTGAACAGCCTCGCAATCTGTACCAGATAGTTGCAGACAGTTTTGAAAACCTTTACGGTAGTGTTATAATCCTCCTGCCATTCCACAGGATAGTCCAGTATCTTCACTCCACGTTTCTCCGCCCGGAGCAGGAACTCAATCATATAGAACCAGCCATTGTCCTGGCTGCACCCCTCCACAAGGGAAAGCGCCGTCTCCCTGCGGACAAAGGTGAAACCGCAGATTGCGTCTGTTGACTTCATCTTTAAGAACAGCTTTAACAGCACCAGAAGTCCCTGGGACGTGACCTTACGGTACCACTTCCTCCCCCGGGTATCGGATTCCTTTGCAAAACGGCTTCCGTTAATGTATTCCACTTCAGGGCGGTTCTTAAAGATATGGATGGCCTCACCCAGGTGCTTGATATTCGTGGAAAGGTCTATGTCCATATAACCCACTATTTCACCCCGGCCAAGCTCCACGCCTCTTCTGAAAGCGGCGCCCACTCCCCGGACATTAATGCGTTCATACCGGACCTGCCCATACTTTTGGCAGAGTGTTTCGGCAATCTGCGGGGTCTCATCCTCCGACCCGTTATCCACGATTACGATCTCATAATCGGAGAAAGAAATCTTCTCCAGATATTCTACTGTCCTGGTAATTCCGTTTTCCAGCCGCAGCCGCTCATTCAATACAGGGAAAATAATCGTCAATATCATTGTGTCAGCTTTTCTACTCCTTCTATTACATACCGCTGTTTCTTGAAACCCATGTTCAACAGCACGGACAGATACTTCAGCACCAGCGTCAGCATAATGGACATCATGAAAAACCCGAATGCCATCAGCATCATAATGGACAGCCATCCTTCCACAGGGCGTACCTTGCTGAAAATAGACCAGATCAGATAAACGAACATGATCACCAGGGCCCCCAGCAGGACGGCGCTGACCGTCATGGACAGCTTTTCCAGCACATTGGTAAAAATAATAATGGTATCTGCCGCCAGAGTGCTCCTGCTGCCCCTCTCCTCACGGTTTCTGCTCCTGCCTGCGGCCTCTTTCAAGTTGTCATACACAATGGTATCCGTTTTCAAACCGCTGTTCATATACATTGCCTTACGGTACGGCACATAGGTATTCATCTGGTTGACCCTGTTCACCGCACGCCTGGACACCACCCGGAAACGTTCCTGGCGGATCTTTGCCTGGTACCTGCTTCCCCAGTTGTACACCGCATAAAACAGCCTGGAAGTAAAAGACACCCCATGCCTGGGCGCAGCTGCCACCACATCATAACCCTGCAGCGCCCTGTGGTACACTTCCATGATCAGGGACGGCTCATAATCCAGCCTGCAGCTGTCAAATTCAAACAGGAAATCACCTACCGCCAGGTCGCACCCTGCATTCATGGCACATTCCACACCCTGATAATAACTGAGGTTGACCAGGCTGACCACAGGATTCTGCCTGCTTTCCGCGGAAAATGCCCTGACCTGCTCTATGGTGTTATCCGTGCATCCGTCATTGACGCATACCACCTCATACTTTTCAAAATGTTCCTGCATCACCCGGCATACCTGCCCCAGGAAATTTTGGACCGAATCCGACTCGTTGTGCAGATATACCACACAGGAGACGAAGTTTTTCTCTTTGTTCTGTAACATATTTATACCCATGCCCTTCCCGCATGCTTTCCCCACACGGGAATAACCCTTTCCATTCCGCTTCTACATTTTGTTTTGGGACTGCCCTGTCCCGCAGTACGCAGCCTGCTTTAATCCAGGAACTCATCCAGATCGTAGACCGTGTTGATCTTGCCGGACAAAACGCTTAGAAACACAGGATCCTGGGACGCATATTTGATCACCGTGGGCCTGGAGTCATCTATTTCGGATGCCTTTAAAATAGGTTTCATGGAAAATAGTGACTTCTCATAAGTAAAACCGTACTCGTCCCTCACATATTTGCGCGCCAGGGCGGACATATAATCCCACGCGCTCTCCGGCTTATTGGCACAGTCATTGCAATTCCCCAGCCAGCGCCCCGAGCAGCTCCCTCCCGGAATACACGGAAAAGAAGGCGTTGTGTCATAACTGGTCTTATGGGGCGTAAATGTGACGGAAGTCAGGGAATGGTATCCCGTCTTCCCAAAAGGCATTACGGAAAAGAAAGGGCCGTCCATCACCGTAAACCCGATATCCCGCAGCCTCTCTTCCGCCCGGCAAAGGATGATCTCGCACAGCTCATACTTTATTTGGAAGGGTTCCGTATCTACACCCTCTATCCGGTTCAGCACCTGGTTGACGGATGCATAGGTGGCATTGAGCACAAAAGGCGCCTGATAGACCTCCTCCCGCCCGTGGTGCAGCACTACGGCCTCATAACAGCCGGCCCTCTTCACAATGCGCTGTATATCCCTCTCATAGCAGATTTCCGCCTGGGGATATTTCTTCAGCTCCTCCAGAAAATAGTCCCTCAGGATGCGGGCGTCATAGGTATACTCTTTTGTGAGAAAAGCACCGTCGCAGCTTCCCTCCTTAAAATAGCGTTCCGCCGGCAGGGGTTCACACGGAATTCTCGCGTCCCTGCAGAACTTCTGGAACTCCGCTGCATCCGTCCAGGAGAAATGTTTCGAGGTAGCGTATATCTGCTGGAAATCAAACAGAATGCAAAACGCATAATCTTCCACAAAACGCTTAAAATAGCCGGCGGACTTCATGGCCGTCGAAAGGGATCGGGGATAATGATATCCCATGTGCACTCTCGCCTGGTTGATATACGTGGCACGGCCAAAAGGCTCGCTGTCAATCTCCAGCACTCTCACATGCTGTCCCTTTTTCGCACAATACAGGGCTGCATACAACCCGTACAACCCCGCACCGATAATCAGTTTATCTGCCTTCAACAATCCAAAACCCTCATCTTTCAAACAGTACTCCCGTATCTCTGCCAAATATCTCCATGAGGGCCACAAAAGGAAACGCCGCCATCATGGGGTAAATGTATCGAAGCTGGACCGTAGGCCCCAGCAGCAAAGTGCAATAATAACCCAGAACCAGCGCCAACGGGAGGCTTCTTCTATATTCCCTTCGGATCATCAGCCATCCGAATAAAATCAGATACAGCCATATCCATATCCCCGGCATAAACAGATATCGGACCACCGGTATTTTCAGATGCCCGTTCTCATCCGCCCAGCGCTCCATATGCCCGTGCAGCCATTCCCACCTGGAGTCCTTATAGATTCCGTAATTGGCAAAGACCTCCTCGTCCCATCTGGTCTGCACATACCCCATGCCTCTGATGCCCTGCCCCACGTTCACATACGCATGGGTCACGTCCCCCGGATACAGATATCCGGCATCCACCGCCAGCGCCGCATTAATAAAGTCTCCCGGATACTCCCACAGCAGGCGGAGATAAGTAGAAAGAAAGTCTTTGGGCCGAAACCGCACCACATAGGTATTGGTATGCCGTTTTACCGGGTCTGAAATAACCGGGTCATAGTCCCTGTAACCTTCGTCCAGTATAAAGTCACGGATCAGCGCCCTGTCCGCCTCATCCATAGTATTGTCGTCTTCAGGCAGCACTCCTGCGCCGCCATGGTATATCATGCACCGGGCCAATTGCTGAATAGGCATACTCAGCATCTCCCTCCTGTCGCCCTGCTGGGCCCCGGTAAACCGGAAGAGGGCCGCCAGTGCGATATTCCCAGCCAACAGTCCCGCCATTCCCCACAAAAGCATCCTGCCAAGGGACTTTCTGTTCTTCCTGCCAAACAGGACTGCCGGAAGCAATACCGCCAGAAATACAAGAAAGGCATATTGCCCGTTATTCCGGAACAGGATCATGCCCAAAGTGGAAAAGAAAAACAGCCATTCCTGCCAGGCAACACGCTTTTTCCGGGAAGCATTGTGCAATAATTCAAATATTGATATCACCTGCAGCACGAAAAAGGCGCTGAAAACAGTGTCTTTGGTAACACTGATACACAGGTACGCATTAAAGGGGTATACCATTAGGATTACCAAAAGCAATACCAGCCACCCTGGCTTTACTCCATGCCTGTACAGCCGCCAAATGCCGAAGGCAAATACCGATGCCAGAAGCAGAAGCTGCAGCAAGGCGTAAGATGCCATTCCACTGTTGGCGCTGCCCAGCACATTTCTCCCGAAATCCATGGCAGCCTTGATCAGCAGCGTGTGGGCAAGGGGATGATGGTCAATATATGAATGCTCTGCTATCTGCCCTACCTGGATGGGGGAATCATATGTGCAGATCGCCGGATAATATGCCAGATACCCCGGCAGCCAGCTTACGGCCAGCAGGAAAGCGCTTCCCCCAAAGACCGCGCCGCCGGGCAGGGCACAACGCAGGACAGGGCCTGCCCCCTCCCCCTTCCTTCTCTCTGCAAGCCTGTACAGGACAAAGCACACCACACCACCCGATAATACGCCGGCAAATGGGCTGATCAGCAGGATCCGGGCCAGGTATCCTCCCGTCCATAACAGATTGCCCTCCACAGCCAAGTCCCGTCCCGTAAGGCAGAAGAAAAAGAAAAAGAACCCCATTACGGAGAACAAAAGGTATGCAATTGGCTTCCGCAACAGTCCGTTTTGTTCCATATCCGGATTACCTGACCTTCCTTTTTACCATAAAATATTACAGCTTTCTCTTTTCTTCGTTGATCTTCGCCAGGCGATACTCAAAATCACGCTTGTCCTTCGCCGCCATAACCTGAAGGATCATACCTGAGAAAAACGCCTGGATTCCTGCCAGGGCAATAAAACAGCTGACAATCAGCGTAGGGAACCTGGGGACAAGGCCTGTCCGTAAATAGACGTCGATTATGGGAATCATCAGCACCAACGCCAAAAGGATCAGCAATGCGCACAATGCGCCGAAGAAATGCATGGGTTTATAATTCTTGTAAAGCTGGAGCATCTTATGGATCACCTTCATACCGTCGCTGTAAGTGTTCAGCTTTGACACGCTGCCCTCCGGGCGGTCCCTGTATTCTACCACAACGTTCTCCACCTGCATATTGTAATTGACAGCGTGTATGGTCATTTCCGTCTCAATCTCAAAGCCTTTGGAGAAAACGGGAAACGTCTTGACAAACTCATAGCTGAACGCCCTGTAGCCTGTCATGATATCCTTGATATCGGAATGGAACAGGCGGTTGATCCCTGCACGCATCAAACTGTTGCCGAAATTATGGAAAGGCCGCTTATTTTCCGTAAAATAGGTGGATGAGAGCCTGTCTCCCACCACCATATCCGCATTATGCTCCAATACTCTGTCCACCAGTTCCCGGGCACAGTCCAGCGGATATGTGTCATCCCCGTCTATCATCAAATAGCACTCCGCGTCTATCTCCCGGAACATCCTGCGTATTACATTGCCCTTACCCTGTTTATACTCATAACGGATCTTGGCGCCGGCGCCGGCGGCCCGCTCTACCGTCCTGTCTGTAGAATTATTGTTGTACACATACACCACCGCTTCCGGCAGTGTTTTCTTTACATCCGAAACCACCTTTGCAATCGTCTGCTCCTCGTTATAACAGGGAATCAGCACGGCTATTTTATCCATAACGCATTCCTCTCGCAATCATTTCGTCCACTTTTTCTATTTTACCACGATTACTTTTTATCAGCCACTATTTTTATAAATTTAATTATGCTATACTCTAATACAACTGTTAACCCGCCAAAATGCCGCGAGGAGATTTCCATGAAAGCTTTCCCTCAAAGACTATACGCCTTTTCCTGCAAATTTATACAGCTATGCAGCCTCTTCCTGACATCCCTCCTTCTTGTGGGCGCCTTTCTGTCCACTTGCTACAGCGAGGATATGGAGACGCAGCTGGTTCTCACCAGATGGGACAACCCTTTTTTCGGGGCAATGGGCATTGCGGCCTTTTTGCTGGCCCTGATGGGTTTCATCCGTTTCCTTACCGGCCGCATGGCATCTCCCGTGAAAGTGCTGCGTATTGCAGTGCTGCTTTGGTGCGTCGCCATCGGCGGGATCCTGATCGTATTCAGCAAAACCGTCCCCGCGGCGGACGCACTGTCCGTCTATTCCATAGCCGGGTCATTGGCAGCAGGAGATACTTCCGTGATCCATCCCACTGATTCTTATCTCTCCTACTACCCGCAGCAAGTAGGCCTGGTTGCTTTCTTCGAATTATTGACCCGTATCTGGAACCTTTTTCCCTTCCAGGTTCCCGCCTATCATTTTATCAAATGCATTTACGTGGTGCTGCTCTGCGTCATTATCTGCTTCCAGGAGCGTACCGTGCACCTTTTATGGAAAAACGAGAAAGCGGACTGCGCCTATCTGCTGCTAGCAGGCGCCAATCTGCCCTTCCTGATGTACAGTTCCTTTGTCTACGGCGAAATCCCATCTTTCGCCGCATCCTCCGCAGGCTTTTATTTCCTGCTGAAATTGCTTGCAGTCCATGACGGCTGTGAAAAAAGCACATATAATAAGGAAAGATTTTCCTTCGCCGCTTTCGCGGTACTGGGATTTACTTTCAGCGTGGCATTGCGCAAGAATAACCTGATCCTCCTGATTGCGGCGCTCATCGTAATCTTCCTGGAATGGGCAAACAGCAGGCGGCATTGGCTGCTGGGAGTAGGACTGGCCTGCGCCCTCTGCGGCTTCAGCATCCTCCCCCTGATACAGAAAGGCTATGAGCTCCAGTCCGGAAGCACATTAAGCTCCGGCGTTACCGCCACCTCCTACCTTGCCATGGGGATGCAGGAGTCCACCCGGGGCAACGGATGGTATAACGGCTTTAATTTTGCCGCCTATCAGGAAGCCGGCCTGGACTCCGGACTGGCAAACGAGATCAGCAGGCAGGCAATTTCCGAACGGCTTCAGGACTTCAGGGAACACCCGGGTTATGCCGCGGAATTCTATCTCCGCAAACACCTATCCCAGTGGGCGGACGGCACCTACGCCAGCCGCCAGGCAACGCTTGCAACCTACGGCGGCCGAAGCGGCTTTTTTACCTCTCTCTATGAAGGCCCTCTCAGCCACGTTTATATCAGCTACTGCAACGCCTATCAGAATATTTTGTATCTGGGCGCCCTGGTCTGCTTCTTTGTGTTGCGGAAATCCTGTGCAAAAAAAGAAAAACCGCCTGCACTGGGCCTGTACCTTGGGTACATCGCTGTCATGGGCGGCTTTCTGTTCCATATCTTCTGGGAGGCAAACTCCCGCTATATATTCCTCTACAGCCTACTGCTGCTCCCTTACGCAGCCGGCGGGGTCAGCGCCCTGATGCAAAGCAACACGCTGCCACATCCATTTCCGGTCAATCAAAGACCCCGCTGCAAGCAACGGGGTATCAAACTTGCAGCGCTGCAGAGCAGCGGAGTATTTGACCCTCGCGGCAGTCGCCAAATGTCTGCAAGCAGCCACTTGGCTCGTTGCTCGCGGGAATAAACGCCTTTTGCGCTAATAATACATTTGCCCGCGGAGAAATCCCAGGAAATACTGGAGTCCGCATACCAAATGGCCCAGGTATGCCAGCCACTGCAATCCCAACAGCAGCGGCTTTTTCTTTCCCTCAGCCGTGGACTTTATCAGCACCGGCAGCGCCCCAAAATGGCAAAAAAAGATACCATACATGTACCCCCAGGAAAAGTTGAAGTCAGCCTTCCGAAAACCTTTCTCATACAGCAGAAACGCCATGGCAAAACTCATGAGATAGATTTGCCAGGAAAACCGGTATACGCTGTTTCCTTTCAGCTCCTTATAATTCAAGGCCAGCACCAGCAAAGGAAAGCCTATGGCAAGGCATACTGCCAGCGGCAGATTCGTACAATACTGCGCCCATACCTCCCCAAAGCCAAACCCGATCCCACCTTCCACACCTTCCTCCGGTACGAACACTCCCTTATACTGATACAGCAGATCCACAAACGTGGGGATAAAACAGGCTCCCAGCTGCAGTGTGGGCACAAAATTCCGAAACCCTGCCCGAACCATGCGAAACAGCATAATCACCCCTGCGGTTCCCACCAACACTATGGTAAAACTTGGTTTCGTCATGGTGGCCAGTAGCAGGAACAGGGAAAACAGAAAATAATCCCCTATTCTCCCTCTCTCCCCATGGATTCCCTCCTCATAGACGTCCAAAAGCTTTGCATACCATAAAAACGCCAAAATCGCAAAAGGCCTTGCCGCCATATAGGTGGCATTGTGAAAAGGGTTTGCCGTAAAGACTCCCAGATACTTGAACCGGATCCCCGGCATGCTGATGCCGGATGGCAGATACAGCATGGAAATAAAAAACAAAGAGACGGACAGGGCGCTCACAAAAACCCTCCACTGCCATCCTTTTTTAATCTCTGTGGACGCCAGTCTGCCTAAACCAAGCTTTGTCAGGAATATCGCGAAACTGTTTAAGAGCATAGTGGCAGCAGCCACCGCCATTTCCGGCGAAGCAAACAAATGGATCAATGCGGCAAGCTTAAAAAATATGGGATAGGGAAAACTATAACCGCTGTCCAAACCCTGCATCTCAAGGATGTACGCCTTCATGTCGGAATGATACAGCTCCGGGTTTCCCGTAGCCTGCCTGTAAAACAGCCATAATGTAACGGCAGACACTGCAAACAGCATCATCGCAAACAGGCTCCAATCTATAATACGATTTCTCTTCTCCGTTTCCATCACCATTCCTGTCCTTCTAATCATTGCGTTTTACCCGGGCCATAATTTCCGCCTTAACTGATGGTAATGTCCCTTTCCCATAGTTTATCAGCAATCTACGCCACTTACAAGCAGAATCAGCGCAAATATCCAAAAAGCACTGCATTCAGCAGCAACAGGACCAGCCGTTCCAAAATAATGATTTCTCTTTCATCCGCCGGAATCCATAGCCTGGCCACATCAAATAATTTATGGATGCCGATATAATAAAACTGGGGAATTGTGTTGATATTGTAAGAACTTTTGATATAAATATACAGAGCATATAAGAGTGAAACCTTCATCTTCTGATTTCTGTCATCCACGGTACTGTACGCATTCAACACCTTTACCGGATAACTCATAAGAGGTATATTCTGATTTTGTAATATAAATGTCTGGATTTCCCTGAATGGATATTTATTCAATTCATCCATCAGAATGTGACAGGTAATGTGATTACAGATGCTGTAGATTTCCGATTCTTCGCTTGCTTCAAAGTACATGATCTTGGTTAAAAACCGCCATTTCGGAGGTATCCCTTCGGCCTTCAATCCATACAAGACCGGAAAAACCACTATATCCTTTTTTTGGTATCTCGTACATATCTGGTGGATTTCTTCCTGGACACAGGCAGATGAAACAGAATTGGGAGTAAGTAACAGAATCGCATACGCGGCTTTTTCTATTCCTGCTTTATAGCTTTTCAGATTATAGTCATCTTCCATGGAAAGCCTCGCCGGGTCATACAATACAGGCAGTTCATACCTTTCCACACAGTGCAGCGCCTCCCTGAGCGGCTCCTGTGCGTCCTTAGACGAAAAACATATAAATATCATACTTATTTTTACCTTCTCTTCTCATAATATTTTCTGACATTTTCTCCTTTCTTATTACCTTTTTCTTCAACCGCCTTATGTCTCTCTTCCTTTTTCCATACCGTCATCCTCCTTCCCTTTTGCCATACATGTTAATCGCAATAATTATATTCAGTATTTATAATAGTACTTATTTCCTCTGCCGTCAATAGTATATTGTCATTTAAATTAATTTTATTGACTTATTGCAGACTACGTATTATAATGTAGATTAGTAACCAAGGAGGTAAGCTAACATGACGCAGATGAACCCCAGAGAACTAGACGTTTTAAACATTTTGTGGAAGACGGACGAGCCTATGACTTCCACCGATATCGTAAACGAGCAGAGAGGACTTACTCAAAGTACAGTTATCGCTGTCCTTCGGAAACTTTTAAAGGATAATCTCGTTGAGGTAGCCGGTGTCACCCACAGCGGTAAAGTTTTAAGCAGGACTTACCGTCCCACAGAAACTTCCAGAGACCTGATCCTCCAGTATTTCCAGGATGACTACCGCAATTTCTGCAATGTTATCCCCAAGTCCGCATTATGTGCAGCGATTTTGGAAATTGATGAGGACGCTACAAAGTCTAAGGAGGAGATCAAGAAATTGAAATCCATCCTGGCAGACTTTGAAAAGAAGAATAAGTAAGGAACAAAAGAAACTCAGGTTGCTTTACAGGATTCTGAAATATTCCCTGTATGAGGCAGGGAATATTTTTGGCATGTGCGTCGCATTCCATTATAGTACACTATATTTTCATCAAAAAACGATTGTTATATTATTCCGAGGTTACAAATGAATTAAGGATACTCTTCGGTATTCCGGGTATCAAATATACAAAAGACGGAGGTTTTCTTATGAAACAGAAAAAAATCAGCAAACTCGTAGGTCTCGTGGGTGCAGCATGCTTGTCTTTAGGTATGTTTTTCTGCCCCGTAGCAACTCTTCCCACACAGGCTGCAACACCGGAGGTAGCAGTACCCTGTTCAGAAATCATTGAGTGGAGATATAAGTTTGAGGACGGAAAAATATATAAGCGGCTTTACAACTATTCCAGAGCTGAATGGGTAGGTGAGTGGATTTATGTTGGTGAGTATTAAGCGCCAACAGCCAAATGCATAAGTCATTATAAATAACCCTTATTTATAGATTTAGAAAGCATTGATTTATATTGTTCTATAAAACATTTGAATAACCATTGAAAAGTTTTATTTCAATATTAACTAGGGGAGCAGAATTGCTCCCTTTTTTATTGATAGCAACTAATTAAATTTTTTACATACAGATTAGCTCTCACCGAATCCAATTAATTTTATTTTTTCATCTTATTATATAAAGTCATCATTACTTTGCACTGCACTATTGACTGTCTATGTCGAAATTTGTATAATAATTACAACCAATTACCAAATTCTTCAGACAGGAGGGCCTACATTATGTTACACTATTCTTTCTCCACCGTGGTCATGGCAGTCATTGCCAGCAACCTTATCATCGCTCTAACCGCTATCTGCTTCTGCAGCAAGGACCTGCTCGTATCCTTTGGGTACAAGATGCTCGCCCTGGTGCTGGGGGCGGCATTCCTGCGCTGCGTGCTCCCTTTCGAGTTCCCCTTCACCTCGAACATAATAATGCCGCAGGCTTTCTCCCGGGTGGTGGCGGGCATCTGGCATACCCGCTTCACAGCTGGCCCCGTGCAGGTGTCCATCTGGACTGCCTTTGAGGCTGTCTGGGCCATTGGTGTCCTGGCCAGGCTTGCGGTCATCATCAGGGACCAGCTGGCCTTCAACCACCAGGTAGTCTGGCACAGCATAAATATGGCCGACAAAGGGCATTACGCCCGCCTTTTGGATGAGGCGTGCGGCGGCGGCCCCAACCCGTTCGGCATCTATGCGCTTGCCGGGCTGAAGGTGCCCATGCTCTATGGCATACGCACCCCACGCATCCTGGTGCCCCTGGGCATGGACCTGCCTGAGGAGGACCTGCGCTGCCTGCTGTCCCATGAGACCGCCCACCATTTCCACCATGACATCCTCATCAAGCTGGGGGTCAACCTGCTTTCCGCCGTATATTGGTGGAACCCGGCCTGCTATGCGTTAAAAGGGCAGATGGATGCCATACTGGAGATGCGCATCGACCACTATGTCACCGGCGGTGCCTGGGACTCCAAGCAGAAATACTTAAAGTGCCTTATCAACGTGGCGGAGCAAAGCGCGGGGCAGGAGGCGGAGGAGCTGAGGCTGCCCGTGAGCTCCATCCCGCTGCTCAACAGCCGCAGCTTTGACAACCTGACCAACCGTTTCCTTGTCATGGGCGGGGACCCGAAGCCATATGCCAAAGCGCTGCACGCATGTACGCTGGCGCTGACGGCGGCAGTGTTCCTGTTCTCCTATGCCTTTATCTTCGAGGCTCGTTATGCGGCGCCGGAGGAAGGGGTGTCCACCGTTGAAGCGTCAGACCCGTATTTCTATGTCATTATGACAGAGGCAGGAACCTATGAGGTCTACTATGGGGACCATTTAGTAGAGACAGTAGATTCCCTGGACAACTTCCCTGACAGGACCCCTGTATATAACAGCCTTGATGAAGTCCCGCCAGAAATGCGCATAAGCATACTGAAAGAAAGTGGGATGAATAAATAGACCCAGGGCCAGATATTAAAAGGGCAAATCCCCTATATCCATGGATGCGTAGAAAGGACAGATAGCTAATGGAAAACAGAGTATTCACCCCTTATAGGGTTTGCCCGCTGGGTGCCCATATCGACCACCAACACGGTTCTGTTACCGGTTTTGCAATTAATAGAGGTGTGTCGCTGGAATTTGATATCACTGAAAATGGTGAAGTCAGTTTGATGAGCAGGAATTATTCTGGTCATACGTGCTTTGCTATTACAGATACTCCCGAACGTGAATTGAATTGGGGGGATTTTGCCAGAGGGGCGGCGATTGCTCTAAGCCGTAAATATCAGCTGAAACATGGAATAAATGGTGTGGTGGAAGGGACGCTGCCTGTTGGCGGCCTCTCTTCTTCCGCGGCTGTTATTATTACATATATTCATGCATTTTGCATTGCCAACAATATTCATATTACAAAACCTGAGGTTATTTCAACCGCTATCTGGGCAGAGCATAATTATATTGGTGTGAAAGTGGGCAAGTTGGATCAAAGTTGCGAAGTATATTGTAAGAAGGATAGCCTGCTTTATTTGGATACTAAAGACGATTCCACAGAAATCATTCCCTTGAACGAATCCATGCCTCCTTTTGAGATTATGACGGTATTTTCTGGACTTGAACGTAGCCTCGCAGGTTCTATTTATAATACCAGAGTAGATGAGTGCAAGGCAGCGGCGTATTCCCTCATGGCACATAGTGGTATGGATTACGGAAAATTCCAGGATGCTTTTCTTCGGGATGTACCATATGGATTTTTTGGTGAATATAAAGGCTATCTTCCCGAAAACTGGTGCAAAAGAGCCACACATTTTTATGCGGAGCAGTATCGTGTAAAGGAAGGAGTGAAGGCTTGGCGAACAGGAAATATAAATAAGTTCGGTCAACTGATGTTTGAATCCGGCAGAAGCTCTATCGAAAATTATGAGACCGGTTCTAAAGAATTGGTTACGCTACATGAAATAATGGAAAGCACCACGGGAATTTACGGAGGCAGGTTTTCCGGGGCTGGCTTTAATGGCTCCAGCATTGCGTTGATAGATCCGTCTTATAAAGAGGACATAGCGGGAAGTGTAATGGAACGTTACCTTTACAAATTTCCTCACTTAAAAGATAAAGTTTCTGTCAATTTTTGCACTACTGCAGACGGTGTGGACTTACAATGATTTGTTGTTTTGGAGGGAAACTGATATGAAGTGCATAATTTTGGCAGCCGGGTATGCTACTCGACTGTATCCATTGACTAAAAATTTTCCAAAACCGCTTTTGGATGTTCAAGGGAAAAGCATCTTGGATTGGCTGATAGCGGATATAGAAAGTATTCCTCAAATAAATGAGGTCATTATAGTGTCTAACCATAAGTTCTATCAGCAATTTATAAATTGGAAAAATGCAGCAAGCTTTCACACTGATGTCAAGGTCATTGATGATGGTTCCACAGCGAATGACAATCGTCTGGGGGCGGTAAGGGATATTGGCTTTGCAATTGGGATGTGCGGTATTGATGATGACATATTAGTCATGGCAGGGGATAATTTATTGGACTTCTCTGTCAAAGGATTTGTGGAATTTTATTATGAAAAGAAAGCGGCTTGCATAATGTGTCATTATGAGCCTTCTGTGGAGAAACTTCGCCGTACCGGTGTTGTTCTTTTGGACGAGGACAACAGAGTGTTAGAGATGCAGGAAAAACCTGAAACTCCACAGAGTAATTGGGCCGTACCGCCATTCTATATTTATCCCCAGAATGAGTTGAAATATATCTTGGATGGCATTGCATGCGAGACGTGTAGCACTGATGCACCAGGCAGCTTTATCGCCTGGTATTGTCAGAGAGCGGAAGTATACGCGTATCTTATGCCAGGTAAGCGATACGATATAGGAAATATGGAAAGCTATAAAGAAATCCAGATCATATATAAAAAGTAGACATAACTATTCCTCTTTGGTAACCAAGATTTTATTGCGCAGATAAATCATTGAAAAAGGTAATAGCTATGTCTGACATTATTATACTACAACATCTATAATTAATAAAGTACTACTTTCATTATTTTACAATATTTTACGAAATTTTTTTGGTTTCCCATCCAAATGGGATGTCCTTTGCTACTTTTGCACGAAATTTGTCCCGTTTTAGGGAAGCAAAATAATCAAAAAGGATTTATGGCGGAAGTCATTAAGGCGACAAGCTGGTCTCTTTGGACAGCATCGTCGGCACCTTTGGTTTTTGATGCCAGACGGTCGAGCTCAATCTTGTTAATAGCAGCATGCATTAACTTTTCCTGAAATTCCTTTTTGGCCCGATCTGCTTCTTCGGCCCTTCTTTGAGCGCGTGCCCGGTTTTGAAGCTTCATTGTGTTTTCCATGGAGTTTATAAGTTGCTTCATATCCATGTACATATACATATCCTCCCATTAATTAAATCTTTTTAGAAAAGTGTTCGTGTTATGCCCTAATGCATTGTCTGCAATTTCCGCCAAAGAAAATTCTTCCCCCCAATATGTAAGGGGAAATTTGTGGATTAAGTACACTCTGCTCCTATTTTTCAATTAACCCATCAATCTCTTTTTGTTTTTGTTCCCCTTCAAGGAATGTTTTTGCAAAATCACAATTCAGAAAAGAGAGTTATATTATAGCGCAATTAATTGAGAATGCCGCCGATGTTTTATTACAATATATATCGGCAGGACTTTGTGTTTAATTTAATATACTCAAACTTCGCACATAAATTTTAGCTATGCACCTTGAAAATTCAATATCTGGCATTTATTAGGTTGTCGAAAATATACCTAAGCTGCTTTCAATTTTAACTTCAATACGGTTGGAATTGCATTCATAA